>WNGD01009305.1_pt1 | contig 15032 bp, 17 predicted proteins | sample 5400671 | NCBI WGS metagenome assembly WNGD01 (sample SAMN13153369, study PRJNA577476) | soil metagenome | isolation source: 40 cm soil or saprolite under grassland replicate 2 | place: USA:California | collected 2016-06-15 | reverse complement strand
GAGGTTGCCGATGAATCCCTTCGCGCCGAAGCTCAACGCCCGCCGACTGCGAAGGCAGGACGGCATGGCACTGGTCCTCGTCCTGCTCGTCATCGCCGTGCTCTCCCTCCTCGGCATCGCCGGCACGCGCAGTGCGCAGACGGAGCTCCAGATGGGCGGCAAGGAATTGGTCGGGCGGCAGGCGCTCAGCGTCGCCGAAGCGGGCATCAATCACGCCTACAGCCTCGTCAGCGCGGACGCGACGCTCAGCTACCCGCCCTCTGCGTTGGGTTTCGCCGGTGAGCTGAGCAATGGCGGCACGGGCGGCGCGCTGGCAAGCCTGGGGACGACGGCGACGCTGTCCGGCAAGAGTTACCGGTTCCGGAGCTTCGGCGGCGGGACGGCCGACGGATACTACGTCCAGGCCGTGGACAACTACGACGAGACGTCGGGAGCGAACGACCCCGCGACGGATCGGGATGGCAAGATCTCGGCAATCGCAGCGTGAAGGTCGGCGGCGGAGCGCTGGTGGACGGTTTCGACTCCCGCAACGGCGCGTACTCGGCGGCGACCGCCGGCAGCACCTCGGTGCGCAGCGACGGCGACGTCAACGTGGGTGGTACCAACACCCTGGTCAAGGGGGACGCGACCGCAAGCGGCACCGTGTCGGTCGGCGGCGGCGCCACCGTGACGGGAGCGCAAAACCCCGGGGCGCCGACCGCCAGCTTCCCGCCCGTGCCCGTCTGCGGGCCCCCGTACAGCCCCTCGACGGACATCTCGGGGACCAACTACACCTACGATCCGAGTACTGGCGTGCTGACCACGGACTCCCACAACACCGGCAGCGTCACGCTCCTGGGCGGGACGTATTGCTTCCAGAGCATCACCCTCCAGAGCCACGCCACCCTGCAAATCTCGAGTCCTGTGAACATCTACCTCACCGGTCTACTCGACGCGTCCAGCGGCACCTTCGTCAATGCGACTGCGGTCGCGAACAATTTGAAGCTCTTCTCCAGCTTCGTGTCGACCTACAAGAGCAACGGAGATCCCAACAATAATCAAGCCGGCGGCCAGCAGAGCTACATGGCCGTGTACGCTCCGCAGGCGGCGGTCACATTTTCCGGAAACAGCGACTTCTACGGCTCGGTGATCGCCGACTACGTCGCCGACACGGGAGGGACGCCGATCCACTACGACGGAGCGCTGGGCACCGTGTTGGGCGCCGGGGCAGGACTCTCCAAGTGGCACGAGGTCCGAAACTAGTCGGACCGGCCCGCGCCTCGCGCGCTCGCTAGCGCTCGCCTCGCCGGCCCGCGCGGCCATCCGATCGCCCAGCTCCTCCAGCTGCGCCTCATCCAGCTTCTCGGCTAGCCTGAACATCTCCCGCTCCTCTTCCTCGGTGTGGTGCTCGACGAGACCCTCGTCTTGGAGTGCCTTGTCGACCATCTCCTCGGCGCTCTCCATCGCGAGCTCCTTCACGGCCGGGTAGAAGTCCTCCTCGATCCGGCTGTGAGACGTCAGGCGATGCTCGATCGCATGCAGAAGGCGACGGCGAGTCTCCACGTCCTGCGCCGACGCCGCCGTCTTTCACCCGCCCTCGGACGCTCTCCTCCCCGTCGCCACGCCGTTCTTCGTACTCCGCTTGACCGCGTACATCGCGGCATCGGCCGCGCGGAACAGCCCCTCCGCGTCATCCGCGTGGTCCGGGAAGGTCGCCACGCCGATGCTCACGGTGAGCGTCTTGCCCTCCCGATCGCCCGGGATGGCGCAGGCGGCGATCGCCTCCCGCAGCCCCTCGGCGATCGTGCGCGCGGCCGTCGTGTCCGTCGCGGGGAGGATCACGACGAGCTCGTCCCCGCCGAACCGCGCCGCCACGTCCCCCGGCCTGAGCCGCCCACCGATCACGTGCCCCACCTCGGCGATGGCGCGGCTCCCCACCAGGTGCCCGTAGCGGTCCACCACGGCCTTGAGCCCATCGAGGTCGAGCACCGCCAGCGACACCGGCCCACCGCGCGCGAGCAGCGCCGGGAGCACCCGGTTGAAGTGCCGCGTGTTCCCGAGACCCGTCAGGTCGTCCGTCAGCGCCGCCTGCTGCGCCTGCCGGTAGAGAGAGGCATTCTCGATCGCGATCGCGGCGTGGTCGGCGAGGCTCTGCACGAGCCGGAGCTCGTTGTCGTCGAAGGCGGAGCCGTCGAGCTTGTTGATGACCTGGATGACGCCGTGAAGGGTGTCGCGGTGCACCATCGGCACGCAGAGCATGCTGCGCGGGAAAAGGGCGGTCTCGCGCGCGAGGCGGGGGTCATGGCGCGGGTCGTGGCTCGCGTCATCGAGGCGGACGGCCTCGCGGTGGAGCGCCACCCAGCCGGCGATGCCCTGTCCCATCCTCAGGCGCACGCCGTCGATCATCCCGTGGCGGAGCGCGCGCGACACGCGGAAGGCGAGCTCGCGGCGCTCCCGATCGTAGATGACGAGCGCCGCGTCCTCACTCGGCACGGCGGCGGCGAGGCGGGCGAAGACCCCGTGCAGCGCATCGGGGTCGTGCGCCACGCACTCGAGATCCTCCGTCGAGGCGAGCTCGGCGGCGACCGCGCCCGCCCGCTCGCGGTCTGCCTCGTCGAAGGGGCGGCCGTCGTAGCGGTGCGTGAGCTCGATCGTGCCGAGGACGCGCTCCGCGCCGCGCACCGGCACGATGAGCCGATCGGGGCTCATGAGGCCGCCCACCGCCGGGGGCAGCGGGGCCTCGCGGCAGGCGAGGGTGTTCTCCTGCAGCGTCTCGGTGGCCGCGAAGACGATCTCGTCGCGCTCGCGGTCGTGGAGGAGGAGCGAGAGGCCCTCCGCGGAGGTGACGTGCTTCGTGTGCTCGAGGACGATGCGGAGGATCTCGGGCAGGTCGAGCGTGGAGGTGAGCGCCTGGAGCGTGGCATTGAGGGCGGTCACCTCCCGGAGTTGGCGCTCGAGGACGGTCGCGGCAGGGGCGGCCGACATAGGCCGTGGCGGTAGCACGGCGACGACCCTGGACGCCACCTCGGCGAGGTCCGGGGGCCCGAGACACTCGGCTTTGGTTGGCGCCCTCGGCATGAATTCGCCAAAGCTTTGCACGGCCGTCGACCGCCGGGGTCCGGTGCTCTTGTTCGCGCGGTCACGCCCGGAGTAGAGGGGCGGCATGCCGGCGCCGCTCGCCCACCTCCGCGTCGTCGACCTGACCGATCTCCGCGGCGCGCTCGCGGGTCGGCTGCTCGCCGACCTGGGTGCCGACGTCGTCAAGGTCGAGCCGCCGCGCGGCGACCCGGGGCGCCTCGTCCCGCCCTTCGCGGGCGGCGTCGCGGCGCCGGACCGCTCGCTGCCGTTCCTCTACCGCAACGCCAACAAGCGCGGCGCCGTGCTCGACCTGCACGACGCCGGCGGCTGGCGCCGCTTCTGCGAGCTCTGCGAGCGCGCCGACGTGCTGATCGAGAACCTCGGCCCCGAGGGCGAGCGCCGCCACGGCCTCACGCCCGCCGAGGTCCACGAGCGGCATCCGCACCTCGTGCACGTCGCGCTCGCGGACTTCGGGCTCACGGGCCCGCGCGCCGGCTGGCGGCTCGAGGCGCTGCCGGCGTTCGCCGCCTCGGGCGCGCTGCATGCCTCCGGCTTCCGCGAGCGGCCGCCGTGCTGGCTCCCCGGCTACGCGGCACACGACTGCGGCGCGGTGTTCGCGGTGGCGGGCGCGCTGGCCGCGCTCCTCGCCCGCGCGCGCCACGGCGCCGGGCAGACGGTCGAGGTCTCGGTGCAGGAGGCGGCGCTCAACGGCATGAACCCGTGGTCGATCCCGCTCGCCGACTACGCGCGCCTCTACCCGATGCTGCCCGTCTCGCCGCCGCGCAACGCCGACGGTGCCTACCACGTGCTCGAGACCGCCGACGGCTACGTGCGCGTGCTGCCCGGCGCGCCGCGGCAGTGGCGGGCGTTCGTGGCGCTCCTCGGCAACCCGGACGCGCTCGAGGGCGAGCACTGGGGCGTGCCGCTCTTCCGCCTCATGAACGGCGACGTCGTGCGCGCGGTTGCCAAGGAGGCGCTCGCCGGGCGCGCGCGCGCCGACGTCCTCGCCGAGGGGCGCCGGCTCGGCGTGCCGATCACGCCCGTCAACACGCCCGAGGAGTTCGTGGCCGAGGAGCAGACGCGCGTGCGCGGCTATTTCCAGAAGACGGGCTTCCCGCACCTCGGCGATGCGCCGTTCGCGCCCGCGCCCTTCAACTTCTCGCGCACGCCCGCGGTGCTCGCCCGCCCGGCGCCGGCGCCCGGCGCCCCGGGCGAGGGGAGCTTCCCGCCGCGCGCGCCCGGGCGCCCGAGCGGCGACGGCGCGCGGCGTCCCGCGCTCGCGGGGCTCTGCGTGATCGACCTGGGCTGCGGCGTCGCCATCCCCGAGACCGGGACGCTGCTCGCCGAGCTCGGCGCCGAGGTCATCAAGGTCGAGTCGCGCGCCAACATCGACTTCCTCCGCCGTGTGACGGTCGAGCCCGACGCCGTCGACCGCTCGTGGACCTTCAACGACGCCTCGCGCGGGCAGCTGAGCGTCGCGCTCGACCTGCGCACGCCACGCGGCCGCGAGCTGGCGCTCGCCCTCTGCGCGGCGGCCGACGTCGTCATCGAGAACAACCGCGGCGACGTGGTCCGGAAGTGGGGCCTCGACTACGAGGACGTGCGCCGTGTCCGCCCCGATGTCGTCTACGTCGCCTCGCAGGGCTTCGGCCGCGGGGGGCCGCTGGGCGAGGCCTCAGCCTACGGCCCGCTCAACTCGGCCTTCGCGGGCGTCACCTGGCTCTGGAACCATCCCGACGCGCCGTATCCGGCGGGCTCGTCGCTCAACCACCCCGACCACATCGCCGCCAAGCTGGCGGCGGTGGCGGTGCTGGCCGCGCTCGAGCACCGCCGCCGCACGGGCGAGGGGCAGCTCATCGAGATGTCACAGGCGGAGGCGGCGGCGTACCTGATCGGCGAGTTCTACCTGGAAGGGCCGTCGACCGAGCACCCCGCCGCCCAGCGCGGCAACGCGGCCCTCTACGCCTGCCCGCATGGCGTCTACCCGAGCGCGGGCGAGGACCGTTGGGTGGCGATCGCGGTGGTGGGCGACGAGGCCTGGGAGCGCTTCGCCGACGCGCTCGGCTGGCCGCTCGAGCCCGCGCTCGCCTCGCTCGACGGCCGGCTCGCGGCCCGCGCCGCCCTCGACCGTCGCGTCGCCGAGTGGACGCGCGCGCGGAGCGCCGAGGAGGCGGCCGCGGCGCTCCAGGCGGCGGGCGTCTCCGCCGTGCCGGTCGAGAACGGCGACGATCACCGCGCCGACCCGCATCTCGCCGCGCGCGGCGCGATCGTGACCGTCGAGCACCCCGAGATCGGCCCCGAGCGGCACAGCGGGAACCCGATCCGCCTCTCGCTGACGCCGCTCGCGCCGCCGACGGCCGCCCCGCGCCTCGGCGCCGACACCGCGGACGTGCTGATCCGCGTCCTCGGTCTCTCGCGCGCCCAAGTGGCGCGCCTCGCCGAGGACGGCGTGCTCACGTGAGCGCGGCGACGATCCGCGACCGGGCGGCAATCGTCGGCATCGGGCAGACTGCGTTCGGGAAGTCCCTCGGCCGCTCCGAGTACGACATGGCGCTCGAGGCGATCCTCGCCGCCTGTGCCGATGCCGGCCTCTCGCCGCGCGACATCGACGGCACGGTACGCTACGACATGGAGTCGACCGACGAGGAGAACCTGCTCGCCGCGCTCGGCAACCCCGAGCTCGGCTGGTTCGCGTCGAGCGCCTGGGGCGGCGGCGGCGCGGCGTCGGTCCTCGTGCTCGCGGCGACCGCGATCGCGGCCGGCATGGCCTCGACGGTGCTCGTCTACCGCTCGCGCGCGCGCGGCAAGCAGTCCGCTTACGGCCCCGGCGCGCACCAGGGCGGGCGCTACTGGGAGCGGCTCGGCTCCGCGCCGCTCACCGGTCTCAACAAGTGGCACGTCCCTCACGGCCTGGTGGCCGCCTTTCAGGAGATGGCGATGATCGCCATGCGCCACCGCATCGAGTGCGGCACGACCGACGAGCAGTATGCCGAGGTGGCGGTCGCCTTCCGGAGCCACGCGGCGCGGAACCCGAACGCCGTCATGCGCACGCCCATCACGATCGCCGACCACCATGCCTCGCGCATGATCTCGGATCCCCTCCGCCTCCTCGACTGCTGCCTCGAGACCGACGGCGCGGTCGCGCTGCTCGTCACCTCCGCCGAGCGCGCACGCGATCTCCGCCAGCCGCCGGCCTACATCCTGGCGGGTGCGATGGCCGCGGGCGGGCACCACATCCGGCTCTCCACCTTCTACGACCGGGAGCGGTACGACGACGGCGCCCCGCGGGCCGCGCGCCGGCTCTGGGCAATGGCGGGCGTGCGGCCGAGTGACATCGACGTCGCCTGCTTCTACGACTTCTTCACGCCGCTCGTCATCATGGCGCTCGAGGACTACGGCTTCGCGAAGCCTGGCGAGGGCGGGCCGTTCGTCGAGCGCGGGGGCCTCGCCTGGTCCGACGGGCGCCTCCCGTGCAACACCAACGGCGGCCAGCTGTCCGAGGCCTTCATCCACGGCTTCAACAACACGGTCGAGGCGGTGCGGCAGATCCGTGGCACCTCGACGGCGCAGGTGAAGGACTGCGAGCTCGCCCTCGTCGCCGGCGGCAACACCGACCCGACCGGCGCCGTGATCCTCCGCCGATGAGCCTCCCGCTGCCCCAGCCGACCGGCGACGACGCCGAGTTCTGGGCCGCCGCCCGACGCGGCGAGCTTCGCTTCCAGCGCTGCGCGGCCTGCGGCCGCTTCCGCCACTACCCGCGCCCCACCTGCCCCGCGTGCCTGGCGCGCGAGTTCACGTGGGAGCGCTCCACCGGCCGCGGCAGGGTGTGGACGTGGACGATCGTGCGCGGCCCGACGCTGCCCGCCTTCGAGGCGAAGCTGCCCTACAACGTCGTCGACGTGCTCATGGACGAGGGCGTCCACTTCGTGAGTCAGGTGCTCGACTGCCCTGCGGAGGAGATCCGCGCCGGCATGCCGGTGGAGGCCGTGTTCGTCCGCGCGAGCGAGGAGATCACGCTGGTCAAGTTCCGGACACGACCCGAGACCATGTCGCGGGTCGGAACGGACGCGAGCGTGTGACGTCCGTGGATCGTGCGCAGGCCGTGCCGCAGCGGGCGAAGCCGGCGCGGCAAACGCCGAGGCCTCAGGCAGCCATCATGCGTAACGCCCGCACGCGTCACCTCAGCGTGACGCGCTCCCCCTCCGGCAAGTCTGCCGCGCAGGCTTTTGCCGGCCGCGGCACGGCGTCCGCGCTGTCCACCGTCGCGGCACGCTCGCTGTCCGTCCCCGACCCGAGACGAAGTCTCGGGTCGGCTAGGACCAGCTTCCCAGCGTCGCGTGGCGCAGCGCGGCCCCGCAGCGCGGGCACGGGATGCGATCGATCGTCCCCTCGATCAGCTTGACGGGCGCGTTGCACTTCGCGCACCGTCGGTCGCGGCGGTCGGCGCGCTGCTCGGCGAGGTCGATCACGATGAGATCCTTGCACTCGGCGCAGACCGCGAGGCCGCCCCAGAACTTGGCGCGGCCCGCCTTGCCCCAGCCGACGCTCAGCTGCTCGGTCGCGTAGCCGCACGACGGGCACTTGTAGGCGACGATCGAGCCCATCAGTTGAGCCCGTAGAGCGCCGCGGCGTTCCCACCCGCGATCAAGGCCCGCTCGTTCTCGGGCACGTCCTTGAAGTGTGCGGCCAGCGCCTCGCGCGACTTGGGCCAGGTGCTGTCCGAGTGCGGGTAGTCGGTCGACCACATGATGTTGCGGAGCCCGGCGCGGTGCCGCGCCGCCACGCCCGAAAGGTCCTGGATGAAGGTGGCGTGGCCCTGGCGGTACCAGTAGGTGCTCGGCTTCTCGGTGATCACCGACTTGGTCCAGAAGCGGTGCTTGTTGAAGGTCTGGTCCATGCGCTCGACGAAGTAGGGGATCCAGCCGATGCCGCACTCGACCAGCACGAAGTGGAGCTTCGGATGGCGGGCCAGGATGCCCGTGAAGACGAGGGTCGAGACCACCTCGCAGATCGAGATGGGCGCGATCGCGATGAAGGTCTCCTTCACGCCCGGGGTCGGGTTCATGAAGGTCTGCTGCACGTTCGTGTTGCGCGGCCCCACGATGTGGAAGCTGATCGGCAGGCCGGTCTCCTCGACCAGCGACCAGAAGGGCTCGTAGGCCGCATCCCAGAGCGCCTTTCCGCCGCGCTCGTCCGGGAAGGGGTCGACGTGGAAGCCGCGGAGCCCGAGCTTCGCCACGCGCCGGAGCTCCGCCAAGCCCTCCGCCAGGTCGAGGATGGGGATGTGCGCGAGACCGACGAGCCGGGTGGGCGCCGCCTTCGACAGCTCCACCATCCAGTCGTTGTAGGTCTGGATGACGTAGCGGCGCAGCTCGGGGTCGGGCGAGAGCGAGGTGACCGGGCCGCCGAAGTAGAGGACCTCGGCGTCGACGCCGTCGAGGTCCATGTCGGCGAGGCGCGCCGTGGGGTCGTAGGAGCCCGGGCGCATGTCCTTGTAGGTCATGCCCGCGGGCCGGAAGTCCTCCGGCTTGTGGCCGGCCGAGGCGTCCAGGCCGATCGCGCCCGAGACCTGCGAGTCGACGATCCAGAAGTCGCCCTGCGGGGTGGACTCGACGCGCGGCGCCCGCTCACGAAGCTTCGCGGGCGCGCGGGACGTCCACAGCTCCTTCGGTGGGTTCACGTGCGAGTCCGCCGAGATGATGCGCTCGTTCGCCATGGGTCGGGCTCCTCCTGAGGGAGGGTTATTAACCGACCCGGCTCGGCCGGTCCACCCGGGTCCAGGCGTGACGCTCGCCATGAGGGCTCGAGCGCCTGGCTGCCGCCGTTGGCCGCGCTCTGGATGGTGCTCAGCAACGGGTGTGCCCGTGGTCGGCGTCGGCCGAAGCGGCACGGGCCGCGGCCGTGCTGAGCGCGCGGTGATGCCATGCGGAGCGCTCAGGCTGGCACTGCCGCATCGATCGGGCAACCTCGCCCGGGCGTGCGACGGAGGGCCCGGGGGCGACGTCAGCCGCTTGCCACCCTGTCGAGCGGGTGCCGCTCCGGCCGGGAAAAACCCAGCTACCGAGCGTATTCTCGGCCCTGGCACCGCGCTTGCTGGAGGCCGGCATGCGCTCGGCGCGGCACCGCGAAGCTGGCTTCACGCTCATCGAGCTCCTGGTGGTGGTCGCCATCATCGGCTCGCTGGCGGCGATCGCCATCCCGCAGTTCACGAGCCAGAAGGGCAAGGGCTACGACGCGCGCGTGATGCAGGACGCGCGCAACGCGGCGACTGCCGAAGAGGCGTACTTCAGCGACACGCTCACCTACTTCACCGGTGACTGCGCGCTCATGCCCGGCGTGAACCTCTCGCCCGGCGTGGTGTGCACGGCGACCGGCCAGGCCAACTCGTTCACCATCCAGACGACCCATCCGCAGGCGGTCAAGACCTGCACCTGGACCAGTAACACGAGCCCGAACCTGGTCTGCTCGTAGGCCCGGGCCGCGCGCCCGGCGCGCCGCATTGGTCCGCGCCGCGGCGCGGGCTATAAGGTCGCCGATGCTCAGCGCCGGCGAGCTGCTCGTCCTGGCGGGGCTGGTGCTCGCGCTCTACGGGGCGCTCCGCCCGCTGCGCCGCTGGCTCGAAGCCCGCATCGCCCGTCTCCTGCGCGGCGGCTCCGCGCGCCGCCCCCGGCGCGTCGTCATCCTCGAGCGGCGGAGCGACGGGAAGTTCGGGCGGGAGGATGGCCATGACGGATGACCTGCGCGCGAACGCGCCCGCCGTGCTGGCGAGCGGCGTGGTGCTCGGCCTGATCGTCTTCTTGATCGCCGCGGTCTGGTCCTCGGGCAGGGGGCGGCCTGGCGCGTCCCGTGGATCACGCAGGTGCAGTCCTACCCGATCGCGCTGCGCACCTACACCATGGTGCAGCGCTCCGCCGAGGGCTCCGCGCAGGGCGACGACTCGATCGACCTGCCCACCAAGGAGGGGCAGCACATCCGCCAGGACATCTCCGTCACCTACAACACGAGCCACGAGCGGGCGGGCGACGTGTTCCGCTCGTTTCGCGGCGCCGACATCGCCGACATCGAGCGAACCTTCGTCCGCCGCACCATCATCACGGTGTCGCAGAACGCCGCCGGGCAGATGTCGCTCACCGAGCTGATCTCGGCCCAGCGCGGCCAGCTCCAGAGCCGCATCCAGGACGACCTGCAGAAGGAGATGAACAAGAACATCATCGAGAAGCAGCTCCAGCAGAAGATGGCCGCGCAGCAGCAGGCGCAGCAGGCGGAGTACGAGCTGCAGCGCCAGCAGACGCTCGCCAAGGCGAAGGTGGCGGAGGCGGAGGGCGACGCGCAGTCGACCCTGGTCAAGGCCAAGGCGCAGGCCGAGGCGAACCGGCTCCTCCAGGAGTCGCTCACCCCGCTCCTCATCCAGAACAAGGCGATCGACCGCTGGAACGGCTCCCTGCCCCAGTTCACCGGCGGCGCGGCGGTGCCCTTCCTGAACTTGAAGGAGCTCGGCGCGGGCGACGCGCACACGGGCGGCGGGCGCTGAACGCCGCCGTTTGCGCGCGCCCGAGAAGCGCTTGCGTGAGCCGTGGCGAGCGTGTACCAGCCGAGTCAGGTGTGCCGATGACGAGCCCCGAGGAGATCCGCCGCCGCATCGAGTCGGCGCTGCCCGGCGCCGAGGTTCAGGTCGCCGACACGACCGGCGCCGGCGACCACTTCGAGGTGCGCGTGCGGGCGGCGGCCTTCGCCGGCAAGACGCTCATCGAGCAGCACCAGATGATCTACGGGGTCCTCGGCACCCTCATGCCGGAGATTCACGCGCTGTCGCTGCGCACGGCAGCGGCGTAGGAGAGAGAGCGAGGATGGCCGACGTGCTGGACGAGATCGCGCGCGAGGTGAAGGAGAACAAGGTCGTCATCTACATGAAGGGGACGCCGAGCTTCCCGATGTGCGGCTTCTCGGCCGCCACGGTGCAGGTGCTGAGAGAGGTCGGCGTGCCCTTCAAGGCGATCGACGTGCTCGCCGAGCCGGAGAAGCGCGAGGCGATCAAGCGTTTCTCCAACTGGCCGACGATCCCGCAGGTGTACGCGGGCGGGAAGCTCATCGGCGGGTGCGACATCGTGCGCGAGATGCATGCGCGCGGGGAGCTCGCGCCGCTGCTGCGGGCCGCGGTCGGGGGCTGACGCGGGCGAGCGCCGCGGTCGCCCGGGCGTGCAGCCTCGCGGTCAGCCGTGCGCAGGCCGCAAGCGGCCGCAGGGCGCGATCCTCCAGCTCTCGGTGAGCCAGTAGTTGGCGAGCTTCTCGTACTCGCTCAGGACGATCTTGGCGTCGCGCCGGACGCGCCACCAGCGCGCGGAGGCGAAGGCGTCGTACCGGGACGGGTGCATCGCGAGCGCGATGCCCGGGCCCAGGGCCTGGCGGAGGATCAGGCGGGCGCGGCGGCTGTGGGCGCGGGAGGTGACCACGACGACGCGCTGGAGGCGGTGGGCGCAGGCCCAGCGGGCGATGGTGCGCGCCTCGCTCTCGGTGCTGACCGCCCGGCGGCGGAGCACGACGATGGCCTGCGAAGGGACTCCCAGCCCGCGGAGCGCCATGACGGTGAGCTCGGCGTCCTCGGGCAGGCGCACGCCCCGGGCGTGCAGCGCCGCCTGGCCGGTGCCCGCGCGCTCGCGCGTCACCACCACGCGGGAAGCGAGGCCGGCGCGGTAGAGGTCGGCCGCCGCGAGCGCCCGGTCAGGGACGGAGCCCGCGAGGATGACGATCGCGTCGGCGCGCGGCGGGAGCGGGTCAGCCACCACCAGCACGCGCCCGGCGGCGAGCAGCGCGGCGGCCCCCACCGCCGCGAGAGTGACGGCGACCCCGAGCGCGGCCCGCATGCCGCGGCAGTGTCCGGACACGGGAGGTGGATGTCAAAAGGACGGTTGACTCGACGGCCCGCCCCGCGCTCTTCTCCGAACCATGCAGCAGGTCCAGACCGTGACCGGGAAGTGCGCGCCCGAGGAGCTGGGGCCGACCCTCATGCACGAGCACCTGCTCGTCGGCTGGCCGGGCTGGGAGGCGTACGCCGCCGAGGAAGGCGGCCAGCGTCGCGCTCGCGTCGCGCTCTCGGTCGAGCGCATGCAGGAGCTGCGCGCGCTCGGCGTGCGCACCCTTCTCGACCCGTGCCCGATCGACCTCGGGCGCGACGTCGAGCTGATGGCGGAGGTGGCCGACCAGAGCGGGGTCCGCATCATCTGCGCCACCGGCCTCTACAAGGAGGACCTCGGCGCGCCCGCCTACTTCAAGTTCCGCACCCAGTTCGGCGACGCGCTCGCCGAGATGACCGACCTCTTCGTGCGCGAGCTCTCCGAGGGCGTCGGCGGCACGCGCATCCGCGCCGGCGTCATCAAGGTTGCGACCGGCGCCCACAAGGTGACGCCCTACGAGGAGCTCGTCCTGCGCGCGGCGGCGCACGCTCATCGCGCCACCGGCGCGCCGATCACCACCCACACCGACGAGGGCACCATGGGCGCCGAGCAGCTCGACATCCTGACCGGCGAGGGCGTGCCCCCGCACGCGATCGTGGTCGGCCACTCGTGCGGCTCGAGCAACCTCGACTATCACCTGGCGCTCCTCGACCGCGGCGCCTACCTCGGCTTCGACCGCTTCGGCCTGGAGCTGCTGCATCCCGACCGCGCTCGGACGGCCGCGCTGATCGGGCTGCTCGGCGTCGGCTTCGAGCGCCAGATCGTCCTCTCGCACGACACGGTGTGGTGCTGGCGCGGGCGGGCGCCGGTCGTGCCCGCGAGCGCGATGGCCGACTGGCAGCCGACGCATCTGTTCAACAAGATCATCCCGCGGCTGCGCGCGGCGGGCGTGCCGCAGGCGAAGATCGACACCATGCTGGTCGAGAATCCGCGCCGCTACTTCGCCACCGCCGGGACGGCGCGCTGCTGAGCGCCTCCAGCTCGTGCCGCACGCCGCGGGGGCCGTCGGCCGCCGCGCCCCTCTCCGCGGGCGCCGGCGCCAGCAGACCCTAGCGCGTCAGGACGACGACGCAGGCGTTCGCGCCGCGGCCCACCGTGTGCGCGAGCGCGACGCGCGCGCCGGGCACCTGGCGCGGCCCCGCCGCGCCGCGGAGCTGCCAGGTGAGCTCGACGACCTGGGCGAGGGCCGAGGCGCCCAGCGGCTCGCCCTTGGAGAGCAGGCCGCCCGAGGGGTTGACCGGCAGCCGCGAGGTCATCTCGCCGCCCCCGTCGCGCACCCAGCGGCCGCCGGCCCGCCGCGCGCACAGGCCCAGCTCCTCGGCGGAGAGGATCTGGCGCGCGGCGTCCGTGTCCTGCAGCTCGACCACGTGAAGGTCCGCGGGGCCGAGGCCGGCCTCGGCCCAGGCGTCGGCGGCGGCCATCTCGGTCGGCGTCGGGACCCCGTCGTCGGCCAGGCCGGAGAGGGGCGTGTGCTCGCCCAGCACCGAGCCGGCGTGGTGCGAGCGGAGGGTCGCGGCGGCGACGCGCACCGGCGTCGGCCGCGCCGAGAGCACGACGGCCGCCGCGCCCTCGTTCGGCGCGCACAGCATGAGGAGCCGGAGCGGCTCGCACACGACCGGCGAGGCCAGGATCTCCTCCACCGAGAGCCCCTTGCGGTACATGGCGTGCGGGTTCGCGACCCCGTGGCGGTGGTTCGTGGCCGACACGCGCGCCAGGTCCTCGAGCCGGACGTCGCTCTCGAGCATCAGGCGCTGGGCGCGGAGCGCGAAATACGCGGGCGTGGCGGCGAGCCCCGCTTCCTCGCGCCACGGCTCGAAGAAGCTCGAGCGGATCATGCCGCGCGGCATCTTCTCGAGCCCGAAGACGAGCACGCAGTCGTGGCGCCCGCTCGCCACCGCGGCCGCGCCGAGGCCGAGCGCCGCCCCACCGCTCGCGCAGCCCGCCTCGACGTTCACGATCGGCACACCCGCGAGCCCGAGCGCGGTCAGGACCTTGTGGCCGGCCGCCACGCCGCCGTAGACGGTGCCGCAGAAGGCGGCCCGGAAGCCGCCCCGCCCGACCCGGGCGTCGGCGAGCGCCTCGCGCACGGCGTGCATGCCGAGCGCGGTGAGGCTCTGCTCCGCGAAGCGGCCGAAGGCATGGAGGCCGACGCCGGCCACGTAGACCGGCCTCATGCCTCCTCGGGACGGAAGGCGTAGGAGAGGACGGCCGTGCCGTCATCGTCGGTGAAGAGCGGCTCGACGACCAGGCGCAGCGCGAGCCCGGGCCGCAGGCGCTCGAGACGCGACTCGGTGAGCCGCGCGATGACCCGCAGCCCATCCTCCAGCTCGACGACTCCGAAGCCGTACGGCACCTCGCCGCGGTAGCCGGGCGGGCGCGAGAGGACGGCGGTGTAGAGGCAGAGCCGCCCCGCGGGTCCGACGCGCGCCTCGCGCGCGCCGTCCGCGCCGCAGTACGGGCAGACCGGCGCGGCCGGGAAGCTGAGCTTGCCGCAGGCCGCGCAGCGCGCGGCGAGGAGGCGCGGTCCGTCGCCCGCGCTCAGGAACAGCCCTTCGCTGATCGCCCGTGTGCCCTGCATGCGGGCGCACCATAGCGAACCGCGGGGGGCTGCGGTCAAGCGCCGCCGGCGACGAAGGGCTTCCCCCACCGCTCGCAGAACGCGACCTCCGCCACCGGCTTCCGCCGCGTCGGCCCGAAGCGGTCGGCGGGATGGCCGAGCGGCACGATCGCGACCACCTCGACCGCGGCCGGCACGTCGAGGAGCGCCTTCACGTCGTGCCGTCGGTTACTCGGACAGGCTCCTAGACTAGGAGCGTGACCCGAGACTGCCGTGCACGGGAGCGGGGGCACCGTCTCCGCTTCGATTCGGCGCCGTTGGACACGGGTCCGGGGAGCGACCGACCCGTGCGGCGCCTCATAGGCGCTCCGACGGCGCCCCCGCTCCCGTGCTGCGCCGTCACGGACCGCGGGTTCCCCGCGCGGGCGGCCCGCGACGCCCATCGCCTGCTTGCTCTCGGCGTGCCG
>WNGD01003825.1_pt1 | contig 15032 bp, 13 predicted proteins | sample 5400671 | NCBI WGS metagenome assembly WNGD01 (sample SAMN13153369, study PRJNA577476) | soil metagenome | isolation source: 40 cm soil or saprolite under grassland replicate 2 | place: USA:California | collected 2016-06-15 | reverse complement strand
AGCTCGGCCGCGCGCTTATGAGGACCGGAGACTTCAGCGAGCGGGTCGACGATGTCCTGGGCGAAGCATTGGCTGCCGCGGCGGCGGCGGGCGACAAGCGCCTTGAGTTGCGCACGCTGATCGAGCGCGAGTTCTTCAGGGCCTACGCCGGATCGGACGACCCTAGCGAGACGATCCCGGCCGTGGCCGCGCGCGCGATTCCCCTCCTCGAGGAGCTCGGCGACGACCTCGGGCTCGCCAAGGCCTGGTGGCTGAACAGCGAGATCGACCTGCGCGCGGGCCGCTGGGGAGCACGCGCAGCCTCGCTCGAGCGAGCGCTCGAGCACGCGCGGCGGGCCGGCGACCTCCGGGAGGCGGCGACCTATGTTTCCCTCCTCGCCCTTTCCCTCGTGTACGGCCCCACGCCCGCGCCGGAGGCGATTCAGCGATGCGAGCGGTTGCTCGCCGATGCGCAGGACGATCGCTCGCAGGAAGCGGGCGTTCGGACCGCACTTGCCGCTTTGCACGCGATGCAGGGCGATTTCGAGCGGGCCCGCGAGCTCTGGGAGCGTGCGCGGGCGATCTACGAAGAGTTCGCCCTTCGCCATCGGCGGGCCGTGAGGTCGCTCGTGCCGGCTGCGATCGATTTGCTCGCCGGCGATCCGGACGAGGCCGTGCGCGAGCTTCGCTGGGGATACGAAGCGCTCGAACAGATGGGTGAGAAGGGAGCCCGTTCGACGCTCGCGGCCTATCTCGCCGATGCGCTCTGTGCCCAGGGGCAGTACGACGAGGCAAAGCGATTCAGCGAGATCAGCGAGGAGATCGCGGCGAACGAAGATCTCGTCACGCAGATCGTCTGGAGAGGGGCCCGGGCGAAGGTGCTCGCGCGGCGGGGCGAGGCGGACCGCGCCGAATCGCTCGCCCGCGAGGCGGTCGGGCTCGTGGAGCAGACCGACTTCCTCGACCTCCAGGCAAGCGCGCTCCTCGCGCTGGCCGACGTCCTCGCCGCGTCTGGAAGGAGCGGCGAGGCGCCTGCCCTCATCGAGCTCGCTCGAGGCATCTACGAACGCAAGGGCAACCTCGTCGGGGCCCAGAATGCCGCTGGTCTCCCTGCGGCGACGCTCGAGTCGTAGGATCCTGCGGACAAGCGGCACGAAGGAGGACTACTCATGGCAGACGAAAAGCACGTCGGCAATCCGAAGAAGGAGCTGAAGGAAGCCTTCGAAGATGCGGCCAGCAAGGCTCCGCCCGGCGGGGAGTACAAGGCCGAGATCTACGTGACGACGACTCGAAACCCGATCGGCGACTACAGGGTCGTGCTCACGCCCGGATCTCCGTAAAGCGTTGGTGACCGAGCACCCGGCGCCTCCGCCGCAGCCGGAGCCGCCCCCTCAGCCGGAACCGCCGCCGGACGAGCCACCGGTTCCCGACGAGCCGCCGGCGGGGCCGGAGATTCCACCGACCGGGCCCGAGCTTTCCGGCTGACAGCCGTTAGTCTCCACCGCCAGCCAACGACAAAGGAGCGGGGAGACATGGCACAGGTCGCCAAGGTCGTGACAATCATCGGCTCGTCGCCGGAGAGCTTCGCCAAGGCCGCCGACGCGGCGGTTCAGGAGGCCTCGAAGACGCTTCGTGGGATCCACGGAGCGCACGTCGTCTCGATGAGCGCTGTCGTCGAGAACGACCGCATCAGCGAGTACCGCACGACGGTCGACATCGCGTTCGCGATCGAGCGCTAAGCGCCGATCAGGGCGCGCGCGAAGTCCTCCGGCGCGAACGGCCGGAGGTCCTCGACCCCTTCCCCCACGCCGACCAACTTCACGGGCAGCCCGAGCTCGTACGCGATCGCGAGCGCGACACCGCCCTTCGCCGAGCCGTCGAGCTTCGTGAGCGCGACGCCGGTCACCTGCACCGCCTGGCCGAAGAGCTTCGCCTGGCGGACGCCGTTCTGGCCGGTCGTCGCGTCGACGACGAGCAGCGTCTCGTGCGGCGCGCCTTCCTGCCGGCCTTCGATCACGCGCCGGATCTTCGCCAGCTCCTCCATCAGGTTCGTCTGCGTGTGGAGGCGGCCGGCTGTGTCGACGACCACGACGTCGCGGCCTCTCGCCGACGCGGCCTCGATCGCGTCGTAGGCGACCGCGGCCGGGTCGCCGCCGCGCTCGGAGCCGACGAAGTCGGCCTGCGCCCGCCCGGCCCAGATCGCGAGCTGCTCCTCGGCGGCGGCGCGGAACGTGTCGGCCGCCGCGACGATCACCGAGCGCCCGTGCTCGTGCAGGTGGTACGCAAGCTTGCCGATCGTCGTCGTCTTGCCCGTGCCGTTGACGCCGACGACGAGGACGACGGTCGGGCGCTCGCGGACGTTCAGCGTTCCCGGCTCGCCGAGCATCGCCGAGGCTTCCTCGACGAGCGCCTCGGTGAGGTCGCCGACCTCGCCTCGCGCCTCCAGCCTTCGGACGAGCTCTGCCGTTGCCGGGACGCCCACGTCAGCTGCGATCAGCGCCTCCTCGAGCCGCTCCCAGGCCTCGTCGTCGGCTGGATCGAACGCGGCTGCGGCAAGCTGATCGGTGAGCGCGCGGCGGCTCTTGCCGAGCGAGTCCCGGAGCCGTCCGAAGAACCCGGGCTCCGCCGCTTGCTCCTCCGCCCGCTCCTCGTCACCGAGGAGCGTGGCCCAGGTGGTCACGCCGCGACGGCTTCGCGGGGGAGTCGCCTGGACACGATCTGCGAGACCCCCTCGGCGCCCATCGTCACGCCGTAGAGGATATCCGCGGCCTCCATCGTCTTCTTCTGGTGCGTGATGACGATGAACTGCGCGCGCGATGCGTAGCGGCGGAGGAGCTCGACGAAGCGCCCGATGTTCGCGTCGTCGAGCGCGGCCTCGACCTCGTCGAGCAGGTAGAAGGGGTGCGGCCGGGCGAGGAAGAGCGCGAACAGGAACGAGATCGCGCCCAGTGCCTTCTCGCCGCCGGAGAGGAGAGAGAGGCGGGTCACGCGCTTGCCGGCCGGGCGCAGCTCGATCTCGATTCCGGGCTCCGCGTCCTCGTCCTCGCCGGCAAGCTCGGGCTCTGTCAGCCTCAGCCGGCCTTCGCCGCCGGGGAAGAGCGTCGCCGCGACCTCCTCGAAGTGGTCGCGGACCGCCGTGAAGGTCTCCTCGAAGCGGCGCTCGACGGTGTCGGCGAGCTCGTCGCGGAGAGACTGCAGCTCGGCGAGGCTCTGCTCGAGGTCGGCCCGCTGGTCGCGGAGCTCGGTGAGCCGCTCCTTCTCGCGCTCGTACTCCTCCTTCGCCAGCGGGTTGACGCTCCCGAGCGTCTCGCGCCGCCGCTCGAGGCGTTCGAGCCTCACGGCGAGCTCTTCGGCGTCGTCGCCCTCGGCCGGTTCCGCTCCCGCTTCCTCGAGCCGGCGCTCGAGCTCCTTGGCCTCGGCGCCGAGGGTCGCAAGCTCGACGTCGACGGCGGCCGCTCGCTCGCCGGCCTCGGCTGCCGCGCGTCTCAGGTCGGCTTCCCGCGCACCGAGCTCACGCAGCTCCTCACCGAGCTCACGGGCCCGCTCGCCGCGCGCGTCGGCGCGGCCCCGGAGAGGGGCCTCGAGCCTCGCGGCCTGCTTCGCGGCCTGACGAAGGATCGCTGACAGCCGCTCCGCAGCCTCGGCGAGCCGGGAATCCGGCGGGGCCGGCTCGACCGCCGCATGAGCCGCCCGTTGGTCGAGCCCGGCGATCTCACTCTCGAGCGCGCGGCGCCGCGCTTCCAGCTCGAGCAGCACGGCCTCGGCCGCCTCCCCCGCATACCAGAGCTCCCCGCGCACGGGGTCGTATGCGTAGCCCTCGCGGGTGACCGAGAGCTCCGTCACCTGGAGCAGACGCTCCTTCTCGACGATCGGCGCAGCCGGCGACACGCCGCCGACGACGACCCCGAGGTTGCCGAGACCGGCCGCGCGGGCCTGCTCGAGGAGCTTCAGGCCCGCCGACGCATCCGGTGCGAGCACGGCAGCCGCGCGCCAGGCGAGTCCAGCGGCGACCGCCCGCTCCTCTCCCTCCTCGACTTCGAGCGAGGAGAGGACGAGGCGCTCGCCCTGCTCGGCTAGCGCGCGGGCGGCAGGCGGCAGGCCTTCGAGCTCGACCAGTGTGCGCTCGAGCGCGCCGAGCCGCTCCCGCCCGAGGCGAGCCTCCTCGAGCAGCCGCTCTCGCTCCGGCGATCGGGCCGGTGGAGGATCTGCCCGCAGGCGCTCGGCGAGCGCCTGGGCACTCTCGCGGCGATGGTCGAGGCGCTCCGAGGCGCTCTTCAGCCGGTAGAGCGCGGCGGTGGCCTCCTCTCTGCTACCGGCCGCGCCGACGAGCTCGCCCTCGACGCGATCGCGTTCGCGGAGGAGCGCTTCGAGCTCGCTGCCGGTGCGATTTCGTGCGAGTGCAGCCGCGCCGCGGCGCTCCTCGGCTTCGGAGCGGCGCTCCTCGACGCCGGCCAGCTCGAGCTGCGCGATCCGCGCCCGGATGGAGCCGATCTCTCCGCGCAGCTTCTCTGCCCGCTCGGCCGCGGTCGCCTGAAGGGCGAGCGGCCGCAGCCTCTTCTTGACTTCGGCCTCGAGGTCGCGCGCGCGCGCGACATCGGTAGCGACCCGGGCGAGCTTCAGCTCGGCCCGATGGTGGCGGCGCTTGAAGCGGCCGAGGCCGGCGGCTTCCTCGACGAGCGCGCGGCGCTCTTCCGGCTTGCTCGAGAGGATCTCCTCGACACGGCCCTGGCTGATGATCGAGCCCATCTGACCGCCGAGGCCGACATCGGCGAGGAGCTCGACGAGATCGGTTCGGCGCACCGGCGAGCGGTTGACGAGGTACTGGCCCTCGCCGCCTCGGTGCAGCCGGCGCGCGAAGGAAACCTCGGCGAACGGAAGCTCGGCGAGCGCGCCGTCCTCGTTATCGAAGAGCAGCTCGACCTCGCAGAAGTCGGCCTTTGGGCGGTCACCGCCGCCTGCGAAGAGCACGTCGTCGGGCTTCTCTGCGCGGAGCTCGCTCGGCGCGAGGCTGCCGGCAGCCCACAAGAGCGCGTCGGAGATGTTCGACTTCCCCGAGCCGTTCGGGCCGACGACGACGGCGACACCAGGCTCGAGGCGCACCTCGACCGGGTCCGGGAACGACTTGAAGCCGCGCAGCTTGATCGCTCGCAGATGCACGCGGGACGAAAGTCTGACGAGCCGCCAGGACACCGCGTCAGCGGGGGCCTGAGGCCGGGGCTTCCTGCAGCTCCGGACCCAACACCGTCGGGAGCGGTAGCTCGGCGATGGGCAGCTCGAACGAGAACGTCGAGCCCTCGCCATGGTCCGATTGCACCCAGATCCGTCCGCTCATGCGGCGCACGAGCTCGCTGCAGATGTAGAGCCCGAGCCCGGTGCCGCCGACGCCTCGAGTCATCTCGGGATCGAGCCGGTAGAACTTGTCGAAGATCCGCTCCTGCTCGACCTCGGGGATCCCGAGCCCCTCGTCGCTGACATAGAAGCGCACGGCGTCCTCCGCGTGGTCGATCCCGACCTCGACGTGTCCGCCGTCGGGCGAGTACTTGATCGCGTTCTCGACGAAGTTGACGAGGACCTGGCGCGCCTTGTCGCGATCGGCGGCGACGGAAGGCGGCGGCTCTTCCGGAAGAGCTACGCCCAGCGTGACGGTCGCGGGCAGGTGCGCACGCGTGGCCTCGACGACGCGCTCGACGAGCTCTGCCGGGTCAAAGGGCTCGCTCGTGAGATCGAGGCGCCCCGCGTCGAGCTGGCTCGCAAGCAGGATCTCGTTCACGATCCTGCTCAGCCGCTCCGATTCGTCGGTGATCATCGAGATGAAGCGGCCGCGGCCCGCCTCGTCGAGCGCGAAGTCGTGCCGGCGCAGCGTCTGAGCGGCGCCGTACACGGCCGCGAGCGGCGTCCGCAGCTCATGCGAGGCCGTCGCGACGAACTCCGCCTTGAGCTCATCGAGGCGGCGCGCCTCCGTGACGTCGCGGAATGCGTAAACGGTGCCGCCGAAGAAGTTCACGCCTACCATCGAGAACCAGCGCTCTCCATTCGGCGTCTCGAATGGAACGGTTTCCTCATGCCCCGGATCCGGTGCGCTCTCGATCGGGATTCGCTCGGCGATCTCTTGCCAGTGGGGGAGAACGTCCGTCGCAGGGCGATGAAGCACGGAGCTCGCAGCGAGCCCCGTCATAGCCTCGGCGGCTGGGTTCCACAGTTGAATTACCCCTGGGCGGTCGAGAAGGAAGACGCCGTCCGCCACGAATGTGAGCACGCGCGCGGCTTCGGCGCGCTCCTCGACCTCCGCGTAGAGGCGAGCGTTGTCGATCGCGAGTGCCACCCTGCGTGCCAGGTCACGGACGAGGCCGAGATCGCCTGCGGTAAATCTCCGGCCCGGCGTCGTCGAGATGATCGTCACCGCGCCGACGACGCGCTCGCGCACGAGCAGCGGGAGGCACATGTACGACTCGGCTTCGATCCCGCTGACGGACGGGATCGTCGTCGGTGCCGAGCCGGGCGCCGGAACGATCTCGGCACGCCGCCTGGCGACGACCCGCCTTGCGACCTGGTCTGGATTCTCGTCGGGCGCACCCTCGGCGGCTCGTCCTGCGGGAAGCGGCTCCGCGTGCGCGACCAGGTGCCGTGACAAGGCCCCGGTCTCGTCGCTGATGTCGAAGATGCACCAGTCGGCAAAACGCCTCACTGCGAGCTCGGCGACCTGTCGGAGCGCCTGCCCGTAGTCGTGCGAGGCCGCGAGCGCGTCCGTGCTCCTGGCCAGGAAGTTGAGCCGTCCTTCGCGATCGGCGGCGCGAGCGAGCGCTTCCCGCTCGGCTTCTTGCACCCGCTCGAGCTCTTCCGTGCCGAGCTTCTGCTCGCTGATGTCGAGGAGGTAGCCCTGGATGTAGGCGGGATTGCCTTCTTCATCGCGCACGGTGCTTGCCTCGTCGCGGACCCAGACCACGTGACCGTCGCGGGCGAGCATCCGGTAATCGGAGCGAAGCGGCGCATCATCGCGCGCGCTCTTCGCCGTTTCTCGCAGCACCCGTTCCCGGTCGTCGGGATGGATGAGCCGCGACCGGAGATCGCCCTGCGCGAGCCACTCGTCGGGCGTATATCCGAGGAGCGCTTCGAGCTGGGGGCTGACGTAGATCGGAGTGGAGCGATCAAGGGCGGCATAGAGATATGTGACGAGTGGAAGCCGCATGACGAGCGTCTGGTATTTCGAATCCGCTTCCTTCGCGTTCTGCTGCGCCCGGGCCCGCTCGCCGATGTCGGCCGCGACGGCGACGGCTCCACCAGCTTCCCCGGATCCGTTGCCAAGAGGCGCGACCGTCAGCGAGGCCAAGAACGTCTCGCCGTCCGCTCGCCGCTGGACGATGTCCCGCCGAACCGTGGTGCCGTCGCGAACCTGCTCGAGGAGGTCGCCGATCTCCGCAACTCGTTCCTCTTCCGCAAGAGCACTGAGCGGGCGGCCCTCGACATCGTCCGCGGAATAGCCGTAGATCGCCTCCGCGCCCGGGCTCCAGCTTGTGATCGCTCCATCACGATCGAGATCGACGATCGCTTCAGCTGCGGTCTCGCGAATCGCCCTCAATTCCGTGAGAGCGAGTGCGCGCTCCTGTTCCCGGCGGCGGAAGCGAGCACCGAGGAGGCCGGCTGCAAGAGCCATGGCGGCGCCGACCGGAAGTGCGAGCGCGACGCGTCCCGGACGATCGACGACGACCGCGACCGACCCGAGACCGGCGAGGACGGCAACGAGACCCAGGAGCGGGCCGGCGAGGAACCCGGCGAGCCCGCCGATGACCAGCGCCAGAGCGGTGAGGAGCTCCGGCGGCGCGTACGGGGACGCCGTGAAGGGAAGTACGACCGCAGCGGCGAGCGCCGCGCAGGCGATACCTAAGAGCCAGGGCTGGGCAAAGCGTCTAGTCGACATCAAAAGCGATTCGAACTGGGTGAACCGGCGATTCTAAGGTGAAAGGCCCATTGTGTAAATGACCGGGTCCTCTCCTTTCGAGGCGGCGAAGGGCTCCCATCGGCGGCCTCTCTCGCTCAAGGACTTAGCTTGGCCAGCGCCTCGCGGGCGGCTTCCTGCTCGGCGGCTTTCTTCGACGGCCCCTTCCCAACGCCGGCCTGCTTGCCGTCGATCGTCGCCGCGCACGTGAACGTACGGTCGTGGGGCGGCCCCTGGACGTCGAGGACCGAGTAGCTCACAGACTGGCCGATCCGGGCGAGGGCTTCCTGGAGCTCCGTCTTGTGGTCGACGTAGGTCGTCAGCGCGTACTCGATCCGGTCGGCAAAGCCGGCGACGACGGCGCCCTCGATCTTCTCGAAGCCATACTCGAGGAAGAGCGCGCCGAGCGCGGCCTCGAGTAGCGCGGCGAGCACGTTGCGATTGCGTGAGAGCCGCTCGAGCTCCTCGACCGGCACACCGACGGCCTGTTCGGCCATCTGCGCGCCGAGGCCGAGCCTGCGTGCCACGACCGCGCAGCTCGCTCGCGAGACGACGTGCGAACGGATCTTGGCGAGCTGCCCCTCCGTGAAGTCCGGGTAGCGCTCGAAGAGCTCGCGGGCGACGGCGAGCTCGAGGACGCTGTCACCGAGGAACTCGAGGCGCTCGTACGACGAGGCGCGATCGGACGCCCAGGAGGTGTGCGTCAAGACGTGCTCCAGGTGCTCCGCGGGGAGCCCGTCGATCAGCCCCTCGAGGTCGGTTCCGGCCGATGCCTTGCTACTGGTGGGAGGTGACGTAGTCGACGGCCTGACCGACGGTCTGGATCTTCTGGGCGTCTTCGTCCGAGATCTTGATCCCGAACTGGTCTTCGAGCTCCATGATCAGCTCGACGAGGTCGAGCGAGTCCGCCTCGAGATCCTGCTGGAACGATGCCTCTTCGGTGATCGCGTCTTCTTCCACCCCGAGCTGCTCGCTCAGGACTTCCTTCACGCGCTCGAAAACTTCCTCACGTGATGCGGCCATCTCACCTCGCTTGGGGGCTCGGGGTCTCGGGGCGCGCGGATGCTAACACGGTGGAACCGAGCCGCTCTGCGAGCCGGTCTACGAGCTGGTGGTCGACCCCGCGGGCGGCGAGCCTGATCGCATTCGCGATTGCCCGCCGCGAGGAATTCCCGTGAGCAATCACGGCGAGCCCGCGCAGGCCGAGCAGGTAGGCGCCGCCGTACGTGTCGGGATCGAGATGCTCGCGGAGATGGCGGGCGGCGGGGCGGATCAGGAGCCCGCCGATCTTGCCTCGGGCCGACGCGCGGATCTCGTCGCGGATCCCTTCCATGACCGTCTTGATCGTCCCTTCCAGGAGCTTCAGGCAGACGTTGCCGGTGAAGCCGTCGCAGACGACGACATCGGCGGCGTGACGCAGCAGATGGCGGCTTTCCACGTTGCCCGCGAAGCGAAGATCGCTCTCGGCGAGCAGCGCGTGCGCCTCGAGCGTGAGCTGATTTCCCTTCTCGGGCTCCTCGCCGATCGAGAGCAGGCGCACCTCGGGGCTCGAGATCTCCAGCAGCTCTTGCGCGAAGATCGCCCCCATCTGGGCGAACTGGAGCAGGTGCTCGGGGCGCGCATCTGCGTTCGCGCCCGCGTCGACGAGCACCGAGGGGCCGTTCCGCGCTGGGATGACGACGGCGATCGCTGGCCGGTCCACCGCCGGCAGCCGGCGGACGTGGAAGAGGCAGGCTGCGAGGACCGCGCCCGTGTTCCCGGCCGAGACGACCGCCTGGGCTTCGCCGTCGCCGACCGCGCGGCACGCGGCGACGAGCGAGCTGTCCGGTTTCGCCCGCACGGCCTCGACCGGCTTCTCGTGCATCTCAATCGTGTCGGCCGCCTCCACGAGCTCGAGGCCCTGGGTGTCGAGGCCGCGAGGCCCGTAGAGGACCGGGACGACCGCGGGGGACGCGGCTTCGAGGGCGCCGGCGACGATTTCGTCGGGACCCAGGTCTCCGCCCATGGCGTCGACGGCGACGCGAGCAGGCCGGCTCAATGTCTTACGGCGCCGGTGCTCGGAGCGGCTCGACTTCGCGGCCGCGGTACGTCTTGCAGTTCGGGCAGACGCGGTGCGGCTGCTTCGGCTGGTGGCAGACCGGGCACTCGTTGACGCGAGGCGCCTTCAGGCGATGCGTGGCCCGCCGCTTGTCGCGGCGCGACTTGGACTGTCTGCGCTTCGGGACGGCCATGACCGGCCGCGCAGTATAGCCAGCAGCCGTTTCAGCCAAGCCTCAGGGAAGCCCCTCGGACACGACCGTTTCGCCCCTGTCGAGGGCCTGGCCCTGGACAGGGCCCCCTAGAGCCTGTCCTTGAGCTCCGACAGGGCGGCCCAGCGGGAGTCGAGCTCCTCGTCCTCGTGAGCGTGTGGATCGACGTTCAGATCGCGGCCGCAAACCGGGCAGAGACCCGCGCAGTCGGGACGGCAGAGGATCTTGTCCGGGAGCTCGAGGGCGAGCGCGTCTCGCGCCCAGGCGGTGAGATCGAGTTGGTCCTTCGCGAGATAGGGCGTCCGCAGCTCGTCGGAGTCAGGGCTCGTCGCCTGGTACTCACGCGCTGCGATCTCGGCGTCGACGACCGCGTCGGCGAGACACCGGTAGCACGGCCCGTGCAGCCTCGTGCGGTAGCGGAGCTCGAACACGGTCCCACCCGAGACCCGGCTGACGACGAGCTCGGCGTGCACCTTCTCGGGAACGGGCAGGTAGCGCTGCCCTCCGAGTTGGAGCGGCTCGAGCTCGACTTCTTTCTCGTCGCGGTACTCCTCGCCGGGCCTCAGCCGGATTGAGCGCAGGCTGAAGCTGGTCATACGAGTCAGGTTAGCGGGCGCGCGGCCTAGCTAGTAGGACGGCTGGTCGTTGTCGGAGCCGGGGGCGCCGACGCCGGCGACCACGGTTTCCTGCGAGCGCTCGTGCAGCCGCTCGCGGCCACGCTTGACCGCGCCGAGGAACTTGTCCAGGTTGACCTCGAGGGTCGAGAGGATCGAGTCGGCCCAGTCCTCCATCTCGAGCCTCGTCTCGCGGGCCTGGCGCCTCGCGTCCTCGAGAATGTCCTGGGCCTGGCGCTCAGCGAGCTTGACGATCTCGGTCTGCGAAGCCTCCCGCGCCGCCTGCTCGCGTGCTTCTCCGAGCAGCCGGTCGCACTCGCGCTTCGCCTCGGCGAGCATCTCCTGGCGTTCCTTGACGATCCAGCGCGCCTGCTTGATCTCTTCGGGGATCGTGGCGCGCATCTGGTCGAGGATCTCGTAGATCTCCTCACGATCGATGCGGACCTGGTCGGTCAAAGGGACGGCCTTCGCGTTGTGGACCAGGTCGTCGAGCTTGTCGATGAGCACTAGGACGTCCATAGGCTCCTCAGTCTAATCGGTAAGAGCGAGAAGACCTCATTTCTTGCTGACAGACCGGCTCGTGACCCAGAGCAAGCGCCGCGTCTCGGGGAACTGCGGGCCCACGAGCTTCGGCGTCCCACCGTAGGCCGAGACGAGGAACGCGTGCTCGGTGCACACCGGCTTCGTGCAGCGATCCTCTCGCATGAACGCGATCAGTCGCCCGTCACGCGACCACGCGGGCGAATGGGCATCGTGGGCGACCAGGCGCAGGTCGCCGCCGCTCGTCGCGATCGTCCAGACGCTGTTGTCCCGCACGAAAACGAGTCGGCCGCCGTCGGGTGCCCAGGCGGGCGCGTCGCCACGCCCCAGGGCTCGCTCGCCGCTCCCGCTCGGACGGGCGAGCACGATGTCGCCCTCGAGGGTCTGCGGCGACCAGCCCTTGACATAAGCGATCCAGTCCCCGGCCGGCGACCACGCGACGCTCGACACGTCGCGCAAGGCGGTCAGCTGCTCCGCGTTCTCGAGCGTGGTCGAGCCCGTCCAGATGTCGTAACGGCCGTCGTCGCGGGGCGAGTGCAGGAATGCGAGCGTTCGGCCGTCCGGCGAAAGGCTCGGTTCGGTGTTCGTCCCGGTGGGAAGCAACGCGTTGTGGAGGCCCGTGGTATCGGCATTCGCCACGACGATGCTCGTTTTGGTGTCCCAGGCGATCGTCTTGCCGTCGCCGGAGACACTCACCGCCGCGTAAATGCCCTGCAGGCATGTGAAGCGCCAGTGGCTGTCGTCGGAGCGAATGGTCAGGATGCCGCAGGTGTCGATCACCGCCAGGTACCCAGGCCCTTCGCTGCCTCCCCGCCAGGCGCCGAGGTAGATGGCGATCGCAAGGAGCGCGGCCACGAGTAGCCCGAGGAGCGCCGCCGTGATGTTCCGAGGGGGCATGCCTACTCCTGCGGAGAAACGGGCGCGCCGGGCTTCCCCAGGGGAAACATCTCGGCGAAGCGGCGGGCCACCGTCTCGGGGACGAGCTCGTCCACGTTCCCTCCGAAGGACGCGACTTCCTTCACCCCGCTCGACGAGACGAAGCTGTACTGCGGGTTCGACATCAGGTAGACGGTCTCGACGTCCGGCGCGAGCGTGCGGTTCAAGTGGTGCATCTGGAACTCCCACTCGAAGTCGGAGATCACGCGCAACCCTTTGACCATCGTCCTGGCGCCCCAGCGCTTGGCGAACTCGACGACGAGCTCGGCGAAGACGTCGACCTCCACGTTGTCCTCTTGGCGGAGCGCTTCCTCGAGGAACCCCACCCGTTCCTCGACCGAGAACATCGTCTGCTTGTGGCTCGGCTCGCGGACGACCCCGACGACGACCCGGTCGAAGATCTCGGCCGCGCGCTTGATGATGTCGAGGTGACCGAGCGTGACGGGGTCGTAGCTCCCCGGGCAGATCGCGGTGCGAAGGTCGTTGGCGCTCATGCTGCCTCGAACACGGTGAGGCGAACGGAGCCGTAGGTCCGGCTCGTCCGCTCGGCGAGCGGGAGCTCCGGATGCTCGCGGGCCGGTGTCTCGAGGATGACGATCCCGTCTTCGGCGAGCAAGGCCGGCAGGTAGGTGGACAAGATGGGCAGGAGGGAGTCGAGCATCCGGTAGGGCGGGTCGACGAGGACAAGATCGTATCGCCTGCCCGCGGCGGTCTCGGCGGCGAGAGCCTTCCGTGCGTCCTGTTTGAGGATCGTGGCACCCTTCAGGTCGAGCTTCTCGAGGTTGCGCTCGATCGTCTTCTGCGCGTCGCGATCGGACTCGACGAGCACCGCTGACCTCGCCCCTCGGGACAGCGCCTCGAAGCCCATTGCGCCCGAGCCTGCGAAGAGGTCGAGCACAGCCATCTCGTCGACCGGCCCGATCAGGTTGAACGCCGCCTCGCGCACGCGGTCGCCCGTCGGCCGCGTCGCGCCCTTCGGCGAGAAGATCCGCGCTCCCTTACGGCTGCCCGCGATGATCCGCACCGCTCACGCCTGAAGGTCGCGGCCGGAGAAGATCCGTTCGACTTCGTCATTCAGCGGGCCTTCGAGGTCCACGAGGTCTTCAGCCGATTCGCGCGCCTGCTCGAGGAGCTTCCGATCGCTGCGCAGGCGGGTGAAGCGGAGATCGGAGAGGCCGGCCTGGCGCGTTCCGAGCAGCTGGCCCTCACCGCGGATCTCGAGGTCCTTCTCCGCGAGCTCGAAGCCGTCGTTCGAGGCGACGAGCGCTTCCAGCCGTGCGTGCGCCGAGTCGGTGAGCTCCTCCTTCGCCCGAGAGACCAGAAGGCAGTACGACTGCTCGGCCCCCCGCCCCACCCGGCCTCGCAGCTGGTGGAGCTGGGCGAGGCCGAAGCGGTCTGCCTCCTGGACGATCATGATCGTCGCGTTCGGGACGTCGACGCCGACTTCGATCACCGTCGTCGCGACGAGCACGTCGAGCTCCCGCGCCTTGAACCGCGCCATCAGGTCGCGCCGGTCGGCGGGACGCAGTCTCCCGTGGAGCAGGCCGACGCGATACCCCTTCAGCTCGCCCTTGCGCAGCCGCTCGGCCTCGCGCTCGGCCGCGCGCGCCAGGCTCGTCTCCGACTCCTCGATCAGTGGGCAGACGACGTATGCCTGCCGGCCCGCGTCGAGATGCTTACGTAGCCGCTTGTATGCCTCGCTCGAGCGCTCCTCGGTCACCCACGCGGTCTTGACCGGCTTGCGGTTCGCAGGGGGCTTCGCGATCTCGCTCACCGACAGATCGCCGTACACAGTGAGCGCGAGCGTGCGCGGGATCGGCGTCGCGGTCATGTGCAGGACATGCGGCGATTGCCCGCCGGTGATCGCGCGCCGCTGCTCGACGCCCGAGCCGCCGCTTGCGGCGGCGTTTGAGAGGCCCGCGGGCTTCGCCTGCGGGCCGTTTACCCAGCTCTGCGAAGGCGCTGCGGCAAGAGCCCTTCGCTGCGAAACGCCAAACCGATGCTGCTCGTCGACGACCGCGACCGCGACCGCGCTCAGGTCGACCCCCTCCTGGATCAGCGCATGGGTCCCGACGAGGATCTGCGCCGAGGCAAGCTCGGTCTTGACCGACCCGGTCAGGAGCGCAACCTGGACGCCGAGCTCGCGACACGGCTCCTCGAGCGTGAGGAAGTGCTGCTCGGCGAGCGTCTCGGTCGGGGCCATCAGCACCCCCTGCTTCCCGCTCTCGACGGCGCGCAGCAGCGCGTACAGCGCGACGACGGTCTTGCCCGAGCCGACCTCGCCTTGAAGGAGCCTTTCCATCGGAGTCGGCTTCGCGAGATCGGCGTCGATCTCACGAATGGCGCCCTGCTGATGCGGAGTCAGCTCGAACGGAAGCCACTTGCGATAGCGCGCCGCGAGCTCGCCCGGCTCGCCGAGAGCGGGCGCCTGATCCGCTTCCCGGCCGCGCCTCCGCCGGGCCAGCCCGATCTGAAGGACGAGGAGCTCGTCGAACGCCAGCCGCCGCCTGCCGCGTTCGGCCTGGTCCTCACCGGCAGGGCGATGGAGCGCGTTGAGCGCGTCGGCCCGCTGTGGCAGGCGCGCCTCGGCCTTCACAGCGGCGGGCAGGTTGTCCACGTAGTCGCGGGCGTGGGTCAGCGCCTTTCCGACCAGCTCGCGGAGCTTCTTGACGGTCACCTCTTCGCTCGCCGGGTACACAGGCGCGAAGTCGGCCGTCGCCGCGGCGCCGTTCAGGTCGTAGGAGCGGACGGTGAACTCGTTGCGGCGGAGCTGGCCCCGCA
>WNGD01003824.1_pt1 | contig 15032 bp, 15 predicted proteins | sample 5400671 | NCBI WGS metagenome assembly WNGD01 (sample SAMN13153369, study PRJNA577476) | soil metagenome | isolation source: 40 cm soil or saprolite under grassland replicate 2 | place: USA:California | collected 2016-06-15 | reverse complement strand
TTCACAAGGCACAGAATTCGGTTTAGCGCTGCAATCGAAGCTCGACCCGATCCAGGAAAAATCGAGCGCGGGGAAATCGGTGCTTGCGGTTGGATCGGTGCCCTTCAAGAACACATCCGCCGCGCCGGCCTCGCAGGCGGCATCTGCCGCACCCTGTGCCATTTGGCGGTGTGCCCAGACTTGCGTGTAATCGGTGGCCAGGCCAAGCACTGCAAGCAAGAAGAATGCGATGAGGATGACAATAAACAGGAATGCTTGTCCCTGCTGCGTAGACCATCGTTGCAAACTGGGGCGGCCGCGTTTCCCTTCCGCATATGTGGTCATCGTCGCAGCCCCTATATATTTCGGGAGAAACGGTGCGTAAGCGTAGGTTAGGGTCACGCGCACGCGGTTCGGCGCCCAGCTCGCGCTCAGCCACAACAATTCTTCCCAATCCATCGAGGCTCTTCAGGCCACCGCTCCCTATGACCTGGGGACAGAGGGTGCCGCCGGCGGCGGTGCTTTCATGCCCGCTCTGCATCCCGTCTATGTGCGCGGCGAAGCCTATCTGGCCGGGCATCAGGGCAACGAGGCCGCCGTTGAGTTCCAGAAAATTCTCGACCATCGCGGAGTCGTTCTCTACGAACCTATCGGCGCACTGGCGCATCTCCAACTCGGCAGAGCCTATGCTATGCAAAGCGACACCGCCAAAGCCCGTGCTGCCTATCAGGAATTCCTCACGCTGTGGAAGGACGCCGACCCTGACATCCCCATTCTGTATTTGTTTACCGGGTGGCGCGCCTTTAGTGAACAGGTTCTGAAAATTCCGCTGGACAAATTCCGCGACTTCGGTTACGTTAAGCTGCGAGAGTTCGAACATGGCGTGGCCGAAGAGCTTCCATCCAGCTGGCCTCATCGAAAAATTAAAGCAGAAGATCGTCTCTCTTCAGCAGCAGTGGCGTAGCACTCGTCGCGAGATGGAGCGATTGCGCAAGGAAAACGAGCAATTCCGCCAGGAGCAGGGGAGACTTCGTGGGGAACGAGAACGGTTGCGTGAGGAAAACGAAAGGCTGAAGCGCCAACTAGAAGAAGCCCAGCGGGCCAACAAGCGACAAGCCGCACCCTTTTCCCGCGGTCAGCGGAAAGCCAACCCTAGGCCACCAGGGCGCAAGCCCGGTACCGCCTACGGCCAGCATTACCGCAAAACGATTCCGCAGCAAGTCGATCAAGTGATCGCCGTGCCGCTGCCCGCGCAATGTGGCTGCGGAGGCGCTCTGAAAGTAGAAAAAATCGAGCCGCAGTATCAACACGAGGTGGTGCGGAAGACCATCTGGAGACGCTTTGATATTGCCGTCGGTCGCTGCCGCAGATGTGGGCGACGCGTGCAAGGGCGGGATCCGCGACAGACCTCTGATGCCCTGGGAGCGGCGGCGGTGCAACTGGGTCCGGAAGCGCTGGCGTTGGCGGTGCGGATGAACAAGGGGCTGGGAATGCCGCATGGCGATGTAGCGGCTGTGTTACAGGACGGTTTTGGCTTACGCGTGCACCGCAGCACGATTTGCCGAGCGGTGGAGCGGGTGGCGCGCCGGGGCCAAGCCACCTGGCATGCGCTGCGCGAGGCGGCCCGCCGCAGCATGGTGAACGCCATCGACGAAACCGGCTGGAGGGTGGAGGCCCAACTGCGGTGGTTGTGGGTGGCGGTGAGTGAGCAGGTCACCTACTGCGACATCTTGCCAGGACGCGGCTTCGAGCAAGCGGCTTCGCTGTTAGGGGAGAATTACGACGGTTGGTTAACCCACGACGGTTGGGCGGTGTACTACAAGTTTCTCCGGGCAGGACACCAAAGTTGTATGGCGCATCTGCTGCGCCGCTGCCGGGATATGGCAGCAGTGGCCTCGGCATCGGCATCCCGCTTCCCGCTGCAAGTGAAAGCCTTATTGGAAAAAGGCTTGGCCTTGCGAGACCGCTTTAACCAAGGAAAGCTCTCGCGGCACGGGTTGTGGACGGCCACGGGACGGTTAGAAGCCCAACTGGATCGTCTGTTGCTGCGCCCCGTTCGGGATTCCGCCAACCGCCGTTTGAAGAATCATCTTTGGCGGGAGCGGCCCTACCTGTTTACCTTTCTTTATTGTCCCGGTCTGGATGCCACCAACAATGCCGCCGAGCGGGCCTTGCGACCGCTGGTGGTGGCGCGCAAGAACTGGGGTGGGAACCGAACTCAGAAAGGAGCTCGTGCACAAGCCATACTCACCAGCATCCTGCAGACGGCCCAACAGCAAGGGAAGAAGCCGCTGGAGGTGCTGATCGCCTTACTGGTGGGGAACGACCAGGGCAAGATTCTCGACCTGGTGCCGCGCACCCGAGAAATACCTCAGGATTCCTCGCCTGCTCCTCCACCTCGGAAAGGGGTGGCCTGCGATCTCCGCGGGCCGTCGCAAACAAAGTTTGTACTTCCGCCGGAGTCGGTGGCTCTCTACGCTATGCCGAAGGCGGTGGACGGTGCGCGGGTGTCTGTCCAGCCATGACGTTAGGTTTCCCGGATGCTTCGCCGCGAGAAGAGCGGAAGAGTCTACCCGTTTCGTTGCGCTTCTGTGGTCGCCTGTTCACGGGGCCGGACTTGGAGTTGATGCGGGTGGTGGTGCATGACTATCGCGGCCTAGCGGTGACGGAGATCGCGCGGACGGTGTGCGAATTGTTGGAATGGAAGCGGCCCAATGGCCGGCTGAAGGATCACGAGTGTCGGCAACTGTTAGAGCGCCTGGCCGCAGAGGGCGTGCTGCGGCTTCCGGCGCTGCGGCCAACCGGTGGTCGAGGACCGCGGCGCGTGGAGCTATCTCGGTTGCGTTGGCAGCCGGAGGCGGTGGAGTGCGCAGCCCGTGAATGCGAACCGCTCAAGCTGGTTCTGGTGAAAGGCCCTGAAGAAAGCCGCTTGTGGCGGGAGTATGTGGAACGCTATCACTATTTGGGCAGTCGGGTGCCCTTCGGTTCGAACCTGCGCTATTGGGTACGGAATCGCCAACGGGAACTGGCCTGCTTGCTGTGGACCTCGCCCGCTTGGAAGATGAAACCGCGAGACCTTTGGATTGGTTGGAGCGATGAGCAAAGGCAGCGCCATCTACCATGGATTGTGAACAACGGCAGATTCCTGATTCTGCCCTGGGTCCACGTCAAAGGACTGGCGAGCAAGATCCTGGCGCACGCTGTGCGGCAACTTCCAGCGGATTGGAAAAGTCACTACGGCCATCCTCCGCTGCTGTTGGAAACCCTCGTGGATGCTAGCCGCTTTCGTGGAACTTGCTACCGCGCGGCCAACTGGATCTATGTAGGACAGACCACCGGGCGCGGTCGCATGGATCGAGAGCACAAGGCTCACGGCAACGTCATCAAAGACATCTACCTCTACCCGTTGGTCTCCGACGCCAAGCAGCGGCTATGCAGCGGGCCTACACGGTAAACGAACACGCCATTCTTATCGCTGCCAAGGCCGAGTACGCGAAGTTGCAGTAGGCCGGTCACTTAGGGGCCAGACGGCCGAAGTCATCGCCGATTCTATCAGCAACACTCCGGCGGTAGGATTCATTAACTTGGAATCATGGGCGGCGCGTTATTGCTACGCGTCGCCCTTATTCGCGTGTCTAAGGAATGAGCCGATCAAGGCATAGTCGTACAGGCATGAGCGGCGTTGTTGTATTCGGGCTGCGCAGCGTAGGGTTTGCCATTCAGAGTGACATCGCTCGGATCGAAAAACACCAGCACCGGCGGCGGCGGGTTAGGGTTACGGAAGAATATTATGAAACTGCACTCGTCCCCGATCTCCTGCCCGAAAAGGCCGTTGTCCAAGGAGTTCCACCAAGCGGTGCCGTCGGGGTCGGTGATGGTCTCAAACGTCTCGTGCGAGAGGACATTATTGGTCGAATCCGCAAGCTGTCCGTTGGGAGTCCCAGGCCTCGAACTACATCCGTCGACGTTCTGGAAGGGCTCGACGCTGTAAAGGACGTGCCCAATGTCCTGAAAGTCCATGCTGCCATGATATGCGCAAAAGAAAAAGGTGCTTGGCTGGTCCGGCGAGTAACACACAGTGAACGTTGAGTCGAAACACTCGTCCTGTCCCGGCGGCAGAAATACGTGGTACTCGTTGCCATAGCCGGTAGCAAAGCCATCGTCATCGCCTTCTCTCGATGCTACGACCGCGTGCACGATGGCCAGCATATCGGCGTCCGTGAACGGTTTGCTGGGCGGGGTATAGTTGATGTTTGTCGCCTCCTCTGCCACGGTATAACGGTCATTCGCAGTGCTACCGGTATACTGGTCAACGACGTGGATGAAGTCGCCATTGAAGAGGTCGCGCAGAAAACCTCCCGGGTTCCCCCAACAACCGGCAATGGTACAGCCCCCATTGGGATGAAGGAAGATCAAATGATTTTTCATGGATACTGCGACGGGGCCTCCATGGTACTGCAAGTCGCCCGGATAGCGCGGGCCTCCCGAATCCGGAGCAGCCACGGCTTGGGCGGCGCTGGCGTCGTGAGCGTTGGAGAGCCCCATGATTTTTGTCGTTTTTGCCGCCTCAGTGTTGGCCGGCCGGGCGTGGTGCTTAACGTTTGTTGCCTCGGCGGCCGCCGCATAGTCGGCCGGTGAAGGATTCACAGTCGGCTTGGTTGTCTGCGCCTGCAGATAAAGGCCGCAAAAAAACGCAACCAATGCTGCGACGGCGGATTTGATTGACACTCGACGAAGTAAAGGCCCATATACCATTGACGAGCTCCTTTTCAGTGAAGTCGCTTCGCGCCGGGTAGTCGTAACAGTCTGAGACACACTACCTTAGTTGGTTTGAAACGTTTTCTTCTCAACCGGTGCGGCCCCGAGGTGGAGCAGATTCTGGCTCTATTCTTCGTAAGGTGTCAAGACCCACAACTGCCAGAACCGCCAATTCCGTTTCCAGGGCCCGCAACTCCGTCCCTTATCCGATGACGGAAGGGTTGCCGATCCGCCGCGCGCTCAACGGCTCAACATTTGCCTTTTGTGTCTTCTCACCGGAGGCAGAGGCGCCCAGCCAGAGGACTGCGTTTTCGAATATTTGGTTCTGTTCCTTGTTCGTGAAGATTTTGTCGCCGTGGCCCATGTTCATGTAAAGCATATGGTAGCGGGCGTTGGTCCAGACGACAGGAAGGTCGCCTGAGGTGATGGTGTCTTTCAGGCCGATGGGATAGTTGGAAAGGTCGAGCGTGAGCAGGACCTGGACGTCTTTGTTGAGGCGGGGGCTCGGCTTCCAGATGTACCACTCGTTGTCGGGTGAGGAGAGTGTCGCGGCCAGATGTTTGGTGACTGGGTGTGCGCGGTCATCGACGATGAGCCTGGCGCGAAGCGGCGGCCACTCGTTACCGAAGAAGACGGCTCCGCCGAGAAACTGCACGAACCAGGGCCAGTGTGTGTGTTCGTCGTTGTAAGCGGAGACGCCTGACCGGTCCATTGATTATAGACACCGACCAAATGTGATGCTATAATGAGTCACAATGAAGAAGACAACTGTGCGAGATCTTCGTTATCACTTCCCGGAGATCGAGGCTCGGCTGAATAAGGGTGAGGAAATCATAGCCCACAAGCGGCGGAAGATGATCGCCCGCTTGTTGCCCATTCGCCCGGGGACTGACGTATACCCTGATTTTTCCGCCCTCCGACGACGGATCTTTGGCGCAAAGACGACTCGCAAAACTGGTACCGAGCTTGCCTCTGAGGAGCGGGGGCGCTATTGATCGCCTACGCCACACTGGATTTCTCGTGTCCCTTTATGGCCAGGACAGCAACTCAGCCGTCGCCACTGGCTTGATTAGGTCCAAACCCGTATTTCTGCTGACCTCTCTGGGCGAGGCGGAATTCACCAACGCCGTCCAGTTGCGAGTGTTCCGAAAGGAATGGACGCGCCTCGAGGCTCGGTCCGTTCACGATCTGTTTCTGCAACATCAAGCCGCCGGTGTATTTCGCATTGCGCCGCTTGGTTCTGAGATCTGGGAAAAGGCTCTGGTTCTAAGTGCGGCTGCAACATGGAGAAGGTCTGGGGCCCGACGTCTTTTATACGTTCGACAAACGGCAGCGCAAACTTGCCAAGACGCAGCGGCTGAGGATTCTTCCACGCTGAGCGCTGCGAGCCTAGCTGCTAGTACGTGGCTTCCGAGTACGGCTGGACCAACCATTCTGGCCGCGATGAACAGGCTGAGGATTTTTCCATTACGCTGATTGCTCGGCAAGTTCGCGATCCAGTGGCGTTGCAGCTCACATGCTGCCAGATAATCAGTGCACAATAGAGTAAAAGCGCAACCAGTTGCTGATGAATCGTCAATTACTTGTGATAAAGCGATATTTCACCAACCACGACCAGGTCTCCGCTTCCGATTTGCGTCGATCCTGAAGCTATCTGACTGAAGGCGGCTGTTCGGTTCCGCGACAGCATTTCCCTGCAACGGACAGTCCAGGCCGAGATGTATCCTGAGCGAGCTGGATAAGGACCGACGGCGCAGAGACTTAGCTAAGTGTAGATTCGGAAGGATACCTGCGTTTGGACGTTTAGCTCAGCAGATTTCGGAGTACCCATGGGAACGGTGTGGCAGGACCTGCGCTACTCGCTGCGAATACTGACGAAGTCGCCGGGGTTCACGACGATAGCCCTGCTGACGCTGGCGCTCGGAATAGGTGCGAATACCGCGCTGTTTTCGGTGGTCAATGGAGTGCTGCTGAATCCCCTGCCTTATCCGAATCCCGAACGGCTGGTGGCGGTGGCCGAAAAGTTTCCGCCCTTCCCGGAGGCGTCGATTGCCTATCCGAACTTCTTAGACTGGGTGAGGATGAACCACACCTTCGAGGCGCTAGCTGCTTATCGTCACACGGATTTCAGCTTGACCGATTCAGGCGAGGCACAGCGGCTGAATGCCGTACAGGTTTCGGCGAGCTTCTTTGCGTTGTTGGGGGTCAAGCCGGTCATTGGACGAAATTTCTCGCCGGAGGACGACAAGAAAGGCGCACCGCCGGTCGTCATGCTGAGCGGACGTTTCTGGAGGAGCAAGTTTGGAAGCTCGCCGGAAATTTTAGGGAGCCTGCTGACGCTGGACGGGACGGGCTATACGGTGATTGGGGTCGTACCGGAGAACTTCTATTTTTGCTGCGAGTCGATGAATTTCGAGCTTGGCGATGTGTACGTGCCCATAGGGTCCGGAAACGCCTCGTGGCTCACAGCGCGTGGTTTTCGCCCGGGAATCCGCGGTATCGGGCGGATGAAACCGGGAGTAACCATCGAACAGGCGCGCGCGGATATGAATGAGGTCGCGCTCAACCTCGAGAAGGCTTATCCGGGCACAAACAAGAACGCCCGTCTAGTTTTGATGCCCCTGCAACAACGCATGGTCCAGGGGATCCAAACCACGCTGCTCGTGTTGCTCGCCGCCGTCGGATTCGTGCTGCTGATCGCCTGCGCGAACGTGGCCAATCTGCTGCTCGCGCGGGCAATGGGGCGCGCAAGGGAGTTCGCGATTCGCTCGGTTCTGGGAGCGACGCAGCGCCGGGTCATCCGGCAGTTGCTGACCGAAAGTCTGCTGCTGTCGGTTGCAGGCGGGGCCTTGGGCGCGTTTTTCTCATGGTGGGGAACGCAGGCGTGGTTGGGCGCTCTGCCACAGGCACTGCCAAGGGCGAACGATGTGCGCGTCGATTCCCGCGTTCTGCTTTTCACACTGGCCGTCTCCATGGTTGCTGGCGTGCTCTTCGGCCTCGCGCCCGCTCTGAAGACCGCGTCCCCGGACCAGAATAAGACTTTGAAAGAAGGGGGGCGCGGCTCGAGCGGAGCGCGGCATCGCACACAGGCCGTTTTCGTAGTGCTTGAGCTGGCGCTGGCGGTAGTGCTCTTGGTCGGCGCGGGCCTGACGCTTCGCAGCCTCGCGCGCCTCTGGGGCATGAATCGGGGATTCAATCCGCAGAACGTCTTGAGTTTCGATCTGGCTTTTCCTCCTTCCGTCCTGAAGGAAGCACCGGATCAAGTCCGGCCGATGCTTCGTCGCCTTCCTGATACCATTGCACAAATTCCGGGCGTGGAAGCGGCGTCGTTGACAGATGCATCCATGCCGCTGAGCGATGATTGGGAAGAACACTTCTGGATCGAAGGGAGGCCGAAGCCACTGACGGTGAACGAAATGCCCGAAACGCTGCTCTACATCGTGAGCCCGAATTATCTCCGGGTGATGGGCATTCCTCTTCTCCGCGGGCGATTCTTCACCTCGGAAGATAGTGCACAATCACGCCGCGTCGGAACCATCGACGAGAATCTCGCGCGAGAGTATTTCCCAAACCAGGATCCGATCGGCCGGCGCATCCTCGTGGAGGATTCGCCTATGGAAATCGTCGGCGTAGTTGGCCACACAGAACAGTGGGCACAGGATGAGAAGCTCAGCGGCTCTGTGAAGGTTCAACTCTACACGCTCGCCGAACAAGCCCCTGACCCGTGGCTGGGGAAGGGAGCGGGGATTGTGGTTCGCACCGAGGCTCCAAATTATCCGACTGCGGACAAGATCCGTTCAGCCATGCAGCAGATGAACCACGAGCAGGCAACCTACAATTTTGAGTCGATGGACCAGATCATAGCGAGGTCACTGGTGTCACGGCGATTCGCGATGATCTTGTTGGGTGTGTTCGCGGCCATTGCGCTGGTGCTTGCCAGCATCGGAATTTACGGCGTCATGTCTTACGTGGCCGGCCAGCAGACTCACGAAATCGGCCTTCGAATGGCCCTGGGAGCGCAACGACGAGATGTGCTGAAGCTGGTGTTCGGCGAAGCGGCAATGATGGTTTTCGCGGGCCTGCCCATCGGCCTGATCGCCGCCGGATTGCTGACGGAACTGATCAAAAGCTTGCTTTTCGGCATCAGCACGACGGACCCGGCGACGTTCGCGGCGGTTGCGATTTTGCTTACCGCGGTTGCGTTTGCGGCGTGCTATTTGCCGGCGCGGCGGGCGATGCTCGTCGATCCGATCGTTGCGCTCAGACACGAGTAGTAGTTCCAACTCGTCCGCATTTTTGCCCCGCTAGAAAGCTCGGTAGGAAAGTGATTGTACCGAGCGCCCAGGCCGGCAAATGAGACCGCGATCGTGCGAGCTGTCGCTGATTTTTCGAATCTTGGCCCAGATATGTCGTCGGTGAAGTTCATCCGCCGGACCCAGTGGGCAATAAAAGAGTTCACGCAGTGCATCTGCGCGGAGATTTATTTCAACTTCGACAGAGCTATAGCGCTTAGTTTGCATGCTTGAAAGGGGCTTGGCTGGTCAAACCTGCCTCGCGAAGAGGTGATCTGGGTTGCGGCGCGTTATTCGCAATCGGCAGCGGCTGCAGAAACACGTCGGCCAGCAGATTGTCAGACCGGTGATGGAGCTACAGGCCCTCGATGGAGATATCCTGTGGAGAAGAATTGAAAAAGGTGCGGAGAACTTGTTGACGGATCCGGATAAAACGGTGACCTGCTGGTGTGCCGAGCCAAGTGGGTCGAGTTTTCCGCTGTTTTCACAAAAAGCCACCTGGGGCTCAACTCTCCAAGTGCACGCGGCAAAAAGGTTTGTTGTAGTTTCCACAGATTCACAGGCCTCATCACAACAACAAGGTTTATTCATCTGGTTTCGAAGGGAACCTCTTGCATCAGAAAGTTGTAGCTGTGCATATCGAGCGAAGCGGGATAGATTGCCTACGGAGCCAGGATCAGTTCCGAACGGCGCGCTCCAAGCATGGAGTCGGGGACTCATGACCGAAGAGAAAAACAAACCGAAAGTGGGGCAGATTGATGCCCGGTTTGCCCCGGTCGTTCTAAGGAGGCCTGCGAATTCGTGAGGCACGGCACCCGGACTAGTTGATGTTCGTATAGCGCCCAAAGTTTTTTCGTAAGTTCTCCAAGGGAGAGCACACTCGATGAAGGAAGGTTGCGACTCTATAGCCAATGGCGCGGCTTGCGGGTTACATCTCAATTCCTTCCGTCACGTCGAGGAAAGTCTTTCGAGCTAAGCCCGCAGACAAACCTTGCCGAAGTGGCGAGCCTCCCTCAGATAGTTAAGGGCCTCTCGCAGCTCGGAGAAACCAAAGACCCGATCCACCACCGGACGCATAGCGTGAAATGCAATCGCCTTGTTCATCGCTTCGAACATTTCCCGCGAGCCCACGTCGACCGCTTCTACGCGAGCACATTTGCCCATGAACGCAACGAGGTCGACTTCCGAAGTCACACCAATGAGCAGTCGCACCAATGCCACCGTGCCTCCCAGCCGCACAGCTGCAATGGCTTCCTTCAGCCCTCCCACGGTATCCACAACATAGTCCGCCCCGATATCTTCGGTTAACTCCATGACTGCCTTTGGCCAGTCAGGATCCGTCTTGTAGTTAATGACTTCAGCGGCGCCCAGTTCCTTTGCCCGAACGAGCTTTTGATCGCTGCTCGAGGTTACGATGACGCGGGCTCCGAGAAATCTCGCGAATTGGAGCGCGAAAATCGAAACACCTCCGGTCCCCAGAACTACAACGGAATCGCCAGGTTTGGGTGGGGACCAAAGAACCAATGAAATGGTAGGGGGATCCGTCGAGATCCTCAAAGTTGTCCGCCGAATTGTTCCCCTTATCGAAAACCAGGGTGATGCTCTGACATTTCTCTCGGAACATCTGGTAGCGAGTGACTAGATCGTCCAGAACCCGGCTGAAGGTGACCGAGTCGTTCTGGTTCCCTTCGTAGATCTGCGAGAAAAGAGGGATATGAAAATCCCAGGAGACTAGCAGCGCCAGGCCCACGATGCGCAGATCGGTGCGTTTGGACTTGGCGTGCCCTCGCTGCGCCAACCGTGCGGGGTTCTCCGAGGAAAGGAACGTGTCGAAGTTGGTGGTGTCGTAAAACAGCGTTTGTAGATTGACCTTCCATTCCTCCACCAGTCGCCGCGTGATGTCGTTTTCGATCCGCTGCAACGTCGACTCGTCCAGATAGTTCATGTGATCCCAAAAACGCTGACTGCGCAAGGCGGCCGAGCGCAGCGGAAGGAGCCGGACCAGAATTGTATTCCGGTACCAGACGCCGAGCTTGCGTTTGCTGGCCGGGGCCAGCGCCCGGTTGAGGGCGGCAAGAAGGAGGTACTCGCCCACCGAAGGTCCCTGGTTTCGTTTGCGGGCATGGGTGTCGATAGTTCGAACGATGTCCAGTCGACCAGGATTCATGAAGAACGCTCACGCGTGGCTGATGGCTCGACGAGAGCGTGGTCCGCAGGAAGGGCTTGGCCGGACCAAATACGCTGGGAAGTCCAAGGCATGGCCGGAGCGCTCCAGAAGGCATCGGAAGGGGACAAGCCCAAAGGCAACAGGGCCGTGGCGCAGAGATAAAGACTTCCCGTGGAGATGTAACTTTCCGCTAGCGATGGCTGGTGTCCGCAAAAGCCGATTGTCAGCCAGCCCCCATCATCAAAGGTTCCCGGCGCCCCGATCATTTTGAAGATGACGGCAGACATGCCGCAGCGGACCTGTTCCGGCTTCAGGTGTTCGGGCAATTCGCGCATCAGGCTAACTTGAGCAAGAGCATGAAAAGCGCCAAACCGGTACGTGGTGGAACGACCCATCGACGGGAATGTACCGTCAGGGGCAATCAGCCGCTCCAAGATGTCCGCGTAGCGCCGCGCCCGCTGCAATTCCATTGCATAGGCGCCCTCCAATTCGCGGTCCTTCTGTTTCACGACGGCAAGCACGTCCAGCAGCATGGGGTGAATCACGAAACTGTTGTAATAATCGAAGTGAAAGAATTCTCCGTCCCCATACGCGCCATCTCCGACATACCAACGCAGCATCCGGCGCACAGGAGCTTCCAGCCGCTCTTCGACGGTGTTCTCGCCCATGGTTTGCAAAGCGGCTTCAATCATCGCGGCAAACAGCACCCAATTATTTTTGTCCGGAGTGGGAATGACACGGGAGGACCGGAGCGCAGCGATCAACTGTTTGCGCACCCGCATATCCAGTCCAAACCACAAAATCTGCGGCGCTCGAAGAATTCCCTGCGCTAGAAACGCCGCGTCCACTAGGGGCTGGGAGCCGTCGTGAAAATTCATGAAGTCAGCCGACTTAGGATCCGTGGCAGCGTCAAGAGATGCCTGGGCCCAACTGACGAACCTCTGCTGCTGCTTCGCTTCGGATTCATTCAGTCCCCCGGCTGCGAGCCAAGGCGCGATTCCGGCAAGCAACCGGCCAAGAGCCTCCAGATGCGTATATTTCCTTCGATCGGGATTCGCTGACTCCACAGGCATTCTCTTCTTCAGCTCGCCCCGGGCCAGGTTTTCAAGCACCGGCTTGGCCAGTCTCTCGAGCACAGCAAGCCAGTAAGCACGTTCGTTTACCTCGGCGGGTGTGCCCGGTTGAGCCTGCACCTGCAGCTTCGGGAAGGGCGAACTGAACACCGTCCGAGCGCCCAGGACTGCTGCGCATTTCAAAAAGTCTCTTCTGCGTTCCATAAGGCGATCGGAGTATTTAAAGGCCTTTCTTCTCTTTGCGCAAATCCAGTTTTGAGAGTCAGCGCGGCATGACCGTCGGCCCCACAGTCGAATTTCTGTGAAGGCCACAGCCACCCATGACACATCAAAGGCGTTCGATTCATGCAACAGATCGCTCCGCAACCACCAAGGGCGCAAAAAGTAGCTAGCCTAGGTGTGATTGTGGACCAACGTCCTCCAGTTGTCCTGCTGGGAAGGCCAATAAGCGTGCACCGCACGTGGAGAAACTTAGATACCTAGCTTCACTTGCGCCATCGTGCGAGCGGCTCGCTGGGCCGCAGATGTAGTCACATGTGATGCAATGTAGCCTCAAGGCAACGTGCTGCTGAAAGCACCGTAGGGTTGACCATGGCTGAACGTCGAATCGGTATCCGTGAGCTCAAGTCGAAATTGAGCGAGTGCGTGCGCGAAGTCAGGGAGGGCCAGACGATCGTGGTCACACAACGCGGACGCGTTGTCGCCCGCCTCATCCCCGAGGCCACGCCAGTGCGTGAACGCCTGGCGGCGCTCAAGAGCGCCGGTGGCATTCAGTGGAGCGGCCGGCGATTGCCCCGGACGAAGCCCGTCGCACGGCTACGAGGGCGGCGCACGGTCGCTGATCTGGTCAGCGAGAATCGCGAGTGATTGCGTACTTCGACGCCAGTGCTTTGGTGAAGCGTCATTTCAAGGAGCGGGGATCGCGCGAGACGCTCGACTTCGCGGCACGCGCCGACGTTGTCGCCACGTCTCTGATTAGCCGAGCGGAGGTCGCGGCGGCGCTCACCAAGGCGGTGCGCGCGAAACTCTTGGAGGAGGACGAAGCGCGACAAGCCCAGCGCGCTTTCGCCGCACAATGGCCTGACATCGCCCGCGTCCCTGTCACGGAGGCGCTCGTGTCGCGCGCCGAGACGCTGGCCTGGGAGTATGGACTCCGCGGTTATGATGCGATCCAACTCGCCTCGGCAGTTCTGTTTCAGGAGTCTCTAGGGACCGCGGTCAGACTGGCGACCTACGACAAGCAACTGTGGGATGCCGCGCGACGTGCCGGGTTTGAGCCCTGGCCGGACAAGGCGCCCCAGTAGTCGAGTTGCTCTAAGCTAGTTGGCGCTCACGGGACCACGTCCGACCAGGGTTCCGTTCACATCAATATTGTCGAGGATCGCAGCTCCGAACTCATCTGGACCCCCTCCTGTATTTACAAAAGGTAGGGGAAACGTCGTCGTTGGCGTCAGATATCCCTCGTCGAAGACGATCTGAATCCTCTGCACCGTGCCCGTAATGGGGCAGGGGCCGAATGTTGGACCGCATGCAGCCCCGAAACCCATCGGGGGGTTCCAGCGCAGCCTTAGCCAACCGTCTCCAAGAGTCTCCATGTTGGGCGGAGGTGAGCTGCAGCCAAGGAAGAAGAACCCGATAGAAGTGCTGACGTTGAAGCGAGGCGCGCCCGCGCCGCAATGCGATCCTTGGGGACCGCTGTGCGTACCGGGGCCGAACTTCCTGATGTCATAGCCGAGTTCAGTCAGGGTAATGCCCTTAATGTTGATGAGATCGGCTGTCGCGGCTGCAAAATTTACGGTCGGGCCAGTCTTCACGAGCAGGAGACCCTGGTTCCGCTGGTCATTCAGATCGCCGCTTGAGCACGCGGGATCGGTATAAGTTGAGGAGCCGCCAACGCCGGTGAAGTCCGCATTTGGAAGCGCGATCGTGGCCTGCGTAGGGCAGCCTATTGCGCTGAGCCAACTCGCCTGGACAAGTTTGTTTTTCCCGGATCGAACTCCCGGGGTATTACGTTTGTAAAGGTTCCGGGCGGATCGGTTGTGGGATCAATGAGGGGCTCGGGCAGGATGCTCATCAGAGCCTGACTGAGCTGGATCGTGGTTTGCAGGTCGAAGTGTTCGTTGTCTGAGCACCTGCAGGCTCACCGCCGCCGCCGCAGTTCGTCGAGAATTCGCGACGCAGGCTGGAGACCGCCTGCCTCGGCAGATCCCAGGACGTTAACAACGCGTCCTGCAAGGCGCGCCGCTCATCGCTAGTGAGGTCATCGCCTTCTAAGAAGCCTTATTATCTCCATGCCTGACGGCTCCAATGCGGTAGGTGCCTGGCGCCTCCGGTACGGCTGTACTATGGCGCTACACAAGCCATTTCGATAGCCTGCATGCAATAAGCGGAAATCACGGCGTATCAGCGCTATGACGTTGCTGCGCACGACACCTTTTCACCGATTTTTCGAAGAGTATCTGGAAAAATTAGGTTTTCAATCTCGGTGCGAGGCCCCAGCCCATGCCTAAACTAGTCGCATTTCTCCAATTTGTTGGATCACTTGTAGTCGCCTATTGTGCCGTTCGGAGTGCCGCTACAATTTGGAATATTTGCCAAAGATGGCGTCGGTCGGAATAAGGATGTCTCGCCAGAAACTCCTCCTTGTTAGGCCGCCGCCGGTATTGGGGTGACTCGGTATCCGAGCTTTTCGGCTTTGGCCTTGAGGCGCTTGATCTGTAACTCTCGGTGTCGAAGCTCGTAGAAGGCTGCTCCTTGGTCCAC
>WNGD01011250.1_pt1 | contig 15038 bp, 14 predicted proteins | sample 5400671 | NCBI WGS metagenome assembly WNGD01 (sample SAMN13153369, study PRJNA577476) | soil metagenome | isolation source: 40 cm soil or saprolite under grassland replicate 2 | place: USA:California | collected 2016-06-15 | reverse complement strand
TTGATCGGACCAGCAAATTGGACATGATTCGTTCTATCGGGGCGGACCACGTCGTTGATTATGCGAAAGAGGATTTCACCAAGAATGGAAAGACCTACGACGTGGTCTTTGACGCGGTAGGTCGCTCTTCCTTCTCAGGTCTTATGAGATTAGTGAAGGGCGACGGTTTTCTTCTATTGGGCAACCCTGGTTTGTCGCAGCTGTTCCGAGGGATTCGTCGGTCGAAGAAGGGCAGAAAAGTGGTGCGTTGGACAGGATCGTATCCGGCTCAAGATCTAGTCACTCTTAGGGAGCTGATCGAGGCGGGAAAACTAAGGTCTGTTATTGATCGGCGATATCCGTTAGAGCAGACTGCCGAAGCTCACAGGTATGTCGACACAGGAGAAAAACAGGGGAACGTTGTAATCAGCATTCACTAAAGGAGAATACACACCTAAGTGACGAAGACGGCTAGGCGAAGTCTCCCACGTTTGTGGTTGGACATGATCATCGAAGGATCATGCAGAAGCTAGATCGTCCCGCCTTCTGTCAGCCATGCCAGAAACCCACCCCGCACCAGATCCGATACCAATCAGACCCCGACTTCATCGGCAGAGTCCCACGTCTATGAGAACTGCGGACAAGGAATTCTCGAACCACTGGGTCCAGGGACGTGTTGCCAAGACTGTTGACAAGCCTACAAGCCATGTGGCTCCTTGACATCCGTGAACGTCCAACCGAGAGCAACGAAAAAGACACACGAGACGATGGCACGCCGAGAAAATCTCAGCGAAAGAGTGTCATACCCAAGCCTCGGACACGTCGTTCCTCGAACACGAAAGTCCGCCGATTCTCAGGAGCAGAGTAATTGCTGTCACACAGACAATACCTAGCGCGGACACATTAAGACAGGAACCCTGCTGCACCTTGACGATGGACCCGTAGCTCTTGGCGAAGCTGGACCTCGCCCCCACCTTACATGTAGTAGTGTTCTAGTCAGACTAGCCGAAGGGTTAGAACGACGTTTATTCACCCGACGCCCCTAGTTGGAACAATATTCGCCCTGATGTGGGTAGCGGTCATGGAAAGGCTCAAACTAGGATGGCGGTAAGATGGTCTTGATGAAACGGGGAAAGGTGGTATTGGCTTTTCTGTTCCTTGGCGTAGCAATTATTGGGTTTACGCTGGAGGTCTCAGTTCTGGTTGCTTTGGCTGGGGAAAATAGCGCCTCGCCAGTAGGATGTTACAAGTTAACCCCCTCGACGGGATGGCAACGGGTAGATTGTATAGATCCATATCGACCATTCGTAATACTTCCACCGTTGCTTACTGCTACGACCGCCGTAGCTGTTGCCGCGAATCGCACCGCGAACAGACGACTAGCCTTTCGGTTCTCCGGCATCGTACTGGTAGCGGTGGGAATATTATTCCTCACTCTCGGAATAACTGGCCTTCAGAGTAGTGCCATCCCCTGTGCACTCAACGGATGCCCCTCAATATTTTCATCCTACTATGCCCCGTATTGGGATGAGTCTTACGCCGGATTGGCAATGACGGCTTCGGGAATCGGCTTGCTACTTGTCTCGAGAACATCCCGATAGACGGGAAGGTGGCATGACTGACATGCGCGTCAGGCGGGCTTTGCTCCACGCACACACGAACATACAGTATCGCAAATATGTTGCTTTCTCTAGGATGAGTCTCTGGTCTTTCTGTTTGTCCTAGAATCCGGTGCTAGCTAAGCCCAACTGAGCGAGGCCGCTCCGGAACTCTTCGTAAAGACGGTCTCTTTTCTTGTCCGAGTAGCCGTCGTACCATAACTCCAAGATTCTGTATCCTCTTTTTCGTAGTAGTGTTCGTAGTTCTTCGTCCTTCGCCATGCGCGCTGTCCCAAGATGGACTCGGCCGTCGACAAACACGATGAGCGGTCCAGTCTCTAGCGGGAAGTAGAAGTCCGCTGTGGTTATGGGTATCTCTACCTGTGTCTGATAGCGTATTCCGTCGTCTTGGAGTTTGATTGCCAGTTCTTGCTCCATTCGTGAAGGGTTGGCCCTTAGTCGCTCGCGCCAGTCGCTCCGCTGACCCGACATTCTTTGGATTGAGCCAACGTTTGGTTATTACTCGGACACGAGAACGAAACTGCTAGAGAGCAGGTAGCATGGAAGTGAGGCCCCACCCCCCGGCCTATCATTCGACGACCGGTGGGGATTAACGGGTTCGATAGCGACGAAAGGGATCAACAGATTAGTCTTGGAATAGTTTCTGATTCAGATTTCCTTCTGCTCTCTCCCCAAACTAGTTCGAGACGCACTGGCGAGTCCTATGCTCAGCAGAATCATGAATGGGGCATTCAGATCGTTGAGGGGCCTCCGCGGCGTAGTGTTAGTGGATTCTGGAGCCTCCCCAGGAGAAAACATGGGCGGATGCCTCAACAGTCTTACCACACAGAAGTTAAAGAAATGGTTTGGGAGCTCGATTAACAAGTGGATGCTTGATTTGGTAACTAGATCGCCTCCAAAGAACATCAAGACTACGTTTGAATCAAAAGGAGCCAAGGAAGCGGAAGTCGAGGTTGACATTAGCTACGACATAATCAGACACGTTTCAGCCCAACTCTACACAAATCCCAGAAAAGCCATCGAAGAGTTAGTCTGCAACAGTTACGATGCCGGGGCTTCCGTTTGTTACGTCACCGTTCCAAATGATGCTAAGGGATCTCTCAAAGTGCTGGACGATGGCAAGTCAATGGACGTCCACGGACTGAAAAAACTCTGGAAGGTCGCTGAGAGTCCGAAAGACCAGGGTGAGGGAAAACCTCGGATCGACAACGAGAGAATGCAGATTGGCAAATTCGGTGTCGGGAAACTTGCCGCTTTTGCGCTTGGCGGGAGACTGACTCATGTCGCCTGCGTCAATGGAAACGTCAGGGTCGTCTCTGTAGGCGAAAATGAAATCAAGGAAAAGAGGGGCGGGGGACCGCCCACCTTCAAGATCTACGGAATGACCCTTGACAAAGCCATTCCTTTCCTAGAGCCCCACTTCAATGAGCTTCCAAAGCCTTGGAAGGAGAAATGGGAGACCTGGACTCTAGCGTTAGTGGAGGAGATTGATCCTAAGAGTTTCGGTCGAGCGTTGCTGATTGGCGTGCTACGACGAATGATATCAACGGCGCTTCCGATATCATCGGACTTCAAAGTTTTCCTTGAAGCGACCGAGGTCCCCAAGAAGACAATCGACCCTGAAGACATTTTGCTAAAAGTCGAAATCACGGACCATGAACTAAGGAAAAAGATTGAGGAGGCTCTGCAAGAGTTTTGGATGGAAGTGTTAGCCGAGAAGAAATCAGAAGACGTGCCAAAGAAATACTACGCAGTCAAGGTATCACGAGTCCAGAATCCTCAGCATGTGAACCAAGAGGTCGACGCCTTAATGGTTCCAGAACTTGGCCCAATTATTGGGAGTGCAATTCTAACAAAGACATCTCTTACAACGGAAAAGCTGATCGAACGAGGTTACACGAACAATGGGTTTGCTATTCGAGTCAACGGGAAGCTTGTCAACCCGGAGGATGAGCTCTTCGGAGTAACGGCTCGAAGTCATACCTATTGGTCCCGGTTCATAGCCAACGTTGAGATCCCCGGACTAGATCGTGTCCTGCTGGTTCAACGCAATGCCGTGTCCGAGAATTCGAACGAAGCCCAGGTAGCACGAACTATAATGAGAACTATGTTCAATTTCACTCGCGTTAAGGCAGAGGCTTTGGAGAGGCAAGCGGGATATGAGCCTGAATCATTCGGTTCAAGGCTCCGCATCCTTTCTCCCATATCGGCACCTGTTGCCCTCAGCGGCCTAGCGGAGGGAGCTCTTCCCGAGAAAGGGCTCGACTCTCTGGATGTAGACTTCGCTTCACTGGGGGAGGCGGGACCGGCCGTTCGATACGATAAGGAAGAGAAGATGATCATGGTCAATGAGGATCATCCGCTAATCCAAGCGCTGGATGACGAAGACATGAATGCAAAATCCCTGAGACACGTGATAGGCGAAGTGCTGGCTGGTACTCAGATGGCTAAGGGCTATCTTCGGTCGCAGAATGTCCCGGAAAAAGTTGTTGAAGAGACTGGCGAGATTATCGAAGTCTCAGTCAGGAGTGCGGCTGGATATGTAATAGACGAAATTGCGAAACACATCAAGGAAATCGACGAGACATCTTACCAGGGCGACAAGCCATTCGAGAAAGCGATCGTGTCCGCGTTCAAGAGTCTCCGCCTCATAGCGATCCACGAAGGACGACCGGGTGATCCTGACGGAGTCATCCAGATCCCTATGTCAGGGAGTCCCAACCTCCGAATTTCGATGGAAGCCAAAGGCAGCAAGGGAACGATAACTCACGAGGATCTTAGCACGGCGACTGTCATACGGCAAATGGAGAACTGGAATTGCGCTCATTCCTTTGCTGTCGCAAGAGAATTCCAGACCCGTGGACCAGGAGGGAAGGAGAGTGCCCTCATTCAAGAGACAAAAGGTAAGGTCCCTCTCATAACCACAGCCGGCATTTTCCTCACGCTGAAGCTTCACAAGATGAAACCATTCACGTACGATAAGGTTGCAAAAATTATCACAACTTGGCGTCACCCCGACGACCTTGAGGGTTTCATTCAACAGACTTGGAAGGAACTTCCTGATTTGGGTCTGATGAAACTCGTTCTACAAGTTGCTCACGAACAGATGGAAAAGGACGAGGCGAACCTACCTGAACCGGGAATGATATTGGCAGATGACAGAATTAGGAAAATAACAGTACCGGCGAACGACCCGACCGACGCGACAAAGAAAAGGAAACTTGTGCGACAAGATTTGGAGCATATTCTTGAAGCAATTCAGGTAACTACCCAGTTAGTCCTGATAGTTAATAGACCGACGTACCAATTCAAACTGCTCGCGCCGGTGGAAACGATATTCGAATATCTGCAACGAGGAATTGAAGACAATACTAGAAAAATATAGTGAACAGGGTACCGACCTCTCAAATTTCAGAGGTTCAGGTACATCGATTAGTTCGGAACAAACCGTAGAACCGTCTCCTGACGAATTCGAATATTGTCCCTTGTTGGATACTGCATGTAGTAATTCGCCAATGCGTATCGAAGGACAACTTTTGTCCTGAGACCTACTTCGCTAGCCAATTCTTGAAGACCGCGCGCAGTGTCTACGTACGTCCCTCTGGTCTTGTTGGTGCCAACAACGACATATGCTGTTCCCTCAGATTCGGAGATGACCTTCGACACTTCTGCCAACCATAGGAGAGAATCGTTGAAGTATCTGACAAAATCCAGGGCTTGAGTTCGAAACCCGGATCCGTTCAGAGTCTTGTAGATTCTAAGAAGATATGGGGAGAGATCACTGATGTTGGGATCTTCTTCGCCCATACCTAGGAACCTGCGGCGAATACTTGCAATATCCGTAGGATTCACAAGCCCCAACCAACAATATTCGAGTTTATGCCGTCTCCAATATTCGATTGCAGACATGTAACATGGAGATGTGATTACCAGGTCCGGAAAGAGTCCGCTCCTCTCGCAAATGTCGCTCCATTGCCTTGCATCTCCTTGAACCACAACGACATGCGATTGATTTGAGACTTTTAGGAGTTCTCGATAACCTTTCGCGACGACTCTTGTCCTCCTCCTCAATTCCTTCACGATGTCGAACTGAAGGCCAGATGCAAGCTCCTTCTTTCTGATGCTCGTCACTTCCAGTCCGCTGGCTGTGTTAGGATCAGCTTTGGATACCCGTCGTACAGTCCCGGCCAAAATTGCGAGCAGAGCTTCCTCCTCTTGCCGCGTAGCACGAATCCGTTCGACCCCCCTCAAGAATCTACAGATATTCACGGCGACATATGGAAGAAACCAATGGAAGACGTTAGGGGGAGCTCTGAACCGAGTTGACTTTTCCAAGTCCTCGATTTCACGTCGGGCTTCAGGGCGTCGTATTCCGGGCCGCTCTGTCGGCTGCCATTCACGAATAATTGCCTCGACTGCAGAGACTAACTTCTCCGGGTCGAGAGGTGTCGATTTTACTCGGGTCAAGAGGCAAGCAAGAGGGTCAACGTCAGAAAATAGTCCAGATTTTCCAAGCGCCGCCACCTCGACGGCGACTGTACCGCACCCTGCCATCGGATCGCCCATGACCTTCGCCTTTGGATGAAGGTTCAACAAATGAGTAACTAACGGGGGGTGGAAACGCCCGGGAAAACGAAAAAGTCCATGAGTGAACGCTTTCGTATCTCGGAGTTGCCCAAGCTCAAGGGGCTTCAAGCCGCTTCCCAAATCAGATCATCGATACGTGCGGGGGTTCTCCTACTATCCGGTCCCGACGCACCCTGAAAAGGATTGTCCGCTAGAATTCCGTAAGGGCCTTCTTGTATTCTGCCTGCCTTTGTTTCTGCTGTTCATCCTCGCTCGGCATTTTACGTCGAAGAAGCGGGTCAATTGTGTCCTTCAACTTAATGCGGAGTCGCTCGGTGTACTTCATCAGATCACTGGCCTTATCATCTGATAACTCAGAAAGTCCCAGCAATTCCATCATGTTGTCGTCGCTGAGCTCAATATAGTCAAGAATCTCGGAATGTAATGCTCTGAGTCGTGCGGCCCTTGAACCTAATGATGGAACCGGGCTGACATTATGGAGAATGAATAGCCCATGCGTAGCTTGACGGGCAGCAATCAGAGAAACGACTTCAGCCACATCCTCGAGCCCCAGCTCATAGACGCTGTGAGTCAACTCCGATCGTGGACCTAAGATGGTAACGGGGTGCCTACTGTAACGTCTCAGTTCGTTGATAGTTAGGGGAGCATTGGACGACAATTTAGAAAACAAGAGCCGAGCGACACTGATGCAAAGCTTGAGTCTGTCATACGGCGCTAGAGCAGCAGTACCTCGGTTTCTTTCAGCTTTCCCGTCGAAGTGCATGGGTGCCACGGTAGACTTGCCACTCGCCTCCGTGTAGGCATACGACTGGTCGAGGGCTTCCTCTCCACTCGCCGTCCTGACCTTGACCTTACCCATTATGGGAAGTGCGAGTTTCTTGGCCAAGCTCCGGGGAACTGTTGTAAAAGTCGCGCCTGTGTCAACCAGAGCTCTCTCTTTCACCATTTTCTCCCGTCTGCCTTCTTCGATACCTCTAGGATTCGCAAACTTCACGCTCGCGTAAACACGTCCCATGGCTCTGCAATTATCACTAAGAAGGCCGGAGCTAATATGTCTAGGAAGAGTAGGAATGTCTTCGTGCTTCTCCCATTATCAGGATCAATTGTTTACTCTCACCCGGGCGGAAACATGAATTCCACAACTGAGCCACATATGCCACCACCGAATCTTTCTCTCATCAATGATAGATTCTGGAGAGGTTCGAGAAGAACTATCCGAGAAAAGCCAAGTCTTGAGCTTTCTAAGAGCACGAACTTTATGTTGACGAGTTTAGAAGTAAACATGGAAGAATGAGGTTTCGCTGGGGGCATCTCGAAGTACTCGGGGGTATTCTAGCCATGTTCGGAACCTTGATGATCCTTCCCGGTTGCTCGTTTTCCTACTATTATTATTCCATCCTGCACTGTGTAAGCTCTACAACAGTTTTTGGTACTGAGGGCGATACTGGGTTCGTGATAGCGGTCGCAGGGGCTGTCTTATTCGTGATAGGGGAAGTTGGCCGTCATAGTAAGCCTCCTCCAAACCCTCGGGTCACCTGAGTTGTAATTTTACAGGGGTCCCACGGTCAATTGGTCGATTTCTTCAGAGACGGGACCTATCTTACTGCGCAACCCCATTTGGGGCTGAGACTTCGCTAGACCACTGTTCTCAGCTTGGGTTGACTTGGCCGTGCCTGGCTCAACCGTCTTGACATGAATGCGCCCCGAAACATCTTGAACTCTTTACCCCGGAGCATTAGCATGCCACAATTTGCTGGGACTTGTTTTCCCATTTGTCACATGCTTCTTCCAGGGGTGCAGCAGGTTCGTTATCAGTAGGATTGACCCAGAGCACTGGCCTGGCGCTGAGAAAAAGCCTGTGTCGCACAAGAGGACAAAACATCCTCCCTAGATGCAGACTCCGGAAAAATTCGCTTAACTATTTATGCGTAGAGATTAGCGTCCAAAGCGGCGCTAATTCCTTCGGCGTATGTCTCTTCTCATATAGCTCCCTTAACTTCGTCCCATTGTAAGGACCTAGCGCCCGTTTGAGGGATTCGAAAGATGTTCCAATATAACCGACGAAAACTATGCTCGCAGCCAAGAGCGGCAGAGTCCAATCTTGCAAGCCCTGAGACAGCCCATAGATCACGACTACGATGAGGAATGTAATTGTTCGCCAATCCAAGGGAGGGATAGAGCGGATATCATTCTTGTTCCGTAGGAAGAAAGGGACCAGAGTCCAGAAACTGCTCGCGAAATACCCGCGACGTCGCCAGCGTTGCAATGTCTTTTCCCACTCCCAAGATTGAAACAGATCCTCAATCTCCACCTGATCAAGACTACGGTCGCCCATCCACAGCCTAAAGTCGAACGCAGACACTATCCAGTCGCAAAAGAAAGAAAATGCAAAAGCAAGCAATCCGGTCATGAATACTGTGAATGAAGATATTGGGGGTCCTCCATCAGGAGAAAGAACTAGTTTCACGAAGAACATGGAGATGAAGATAAGGACACCCAGGACGAATCCGTTCCTAGCGCCAAAGGCCAGGTTGCGAAAGGCTCGGAGTCTAGATTCTTTCCACTCGACCGGTCTCGCCAATTCTGCAAGCAGTATCAACATTGTCGGAGCGGCGAAAACCAACACAGACAAGGCACTAACCCAACCGGCTGCATTCGTAGCGACCAACAATAGGGAACTTGCCAGACTGCAACCTGTAGTCAATAGTAGGGTTCTGCTATCTCCAGAGTTCAATAGCGACTATCCATTCGTGACTAGGGCATCCGCTGCCCACCAAGATTTCGTAGTCCGCTCTTATGTACCAGTAAACCGGGGTTCAAATTTTTCGCCTCCTGACATCATCCAAGTTGGATTATCTCTTCTTGGGGCTTCGAGAGTTCCTCGTACCGCCTAGATGTGACTAGAACATCCTGTTCTAGGTTGCAGGTGCCGAACTTGCTGGTCACGGACGGCTCTATGGTGAAGACCATGTCCCGCTGGACCATCTTCTCGCCCTGCTTACCATACCTGTTCGGCCATCTGGGACCGAGCAGAGGGCCGATCTCGTGGGTGCAGATAGTTACAGGTCAGTCCCCGATTGGGGTCGGCCCTCGACTCAGGTTCAACCCCTCTAATAGGCTGAGTCCAGACTCCCGAAAGAAGTCTGAACCGATCGACCGCTCCGCGAACACCACCCCCGCGAGAACACCGACTTTCAGGAAGGACTTGGGAAAGTCCGAGTTCTGGAACAGACCTGTCCAAGCCTGCCATGAGGGGAAAAGGTGATTGTGTATGTCGGATTGTATGAGAACCTACAACGCTTGTTTCGACATGAGACACCCTGAAAGCGAAGACCGAGTACGCCCGAGTCCGCCCGTTTGAAGTAGTAAAACATCAATAGATAGCTGAAGATGACGGACTCAATGTATCAGAGTAGACCGGGAACCATCAGTATCGTTTCCTCGTCAGCACAGCCCAGAGGAGGACAGGAACGACTGCTCCTATTATCATGCCGAAGAATATTATTGACGGAAGTCCGAAGATTATCTTGTCGAACAAACCATTATCGGAGGCAGGTAGCTTGTTAACGATAATCGTGAGGGTCTGCGTGTGAACTGTCCCCCCGCTACTCCCCGTTATTCTGACGTTGTATGTTCCTGGGGAGATGGAACTGCACGAAAAGGTGGCATTCCCGGAGGCTTCTATCGCCTGGGGCTTGATTGCCGTACAGAAGAGATCATGTGGTATCTCAGCTGAAAGTGTTACAGAACCCCTAAAGCCATTCATTGCTCTCACACTTATTGTCGACGCGGCAGGGTTCCCCGACTCAACTGGGGGAGGTGAGAGAACTGAGATCTCGAAATCCCCCGCCTGCGGAACGACGGTAATCGGGATGATAATTGAATGAGTGATGTTTTCAGGATTTCCTGTGTAGGCTACAATAACTGTTATGTTGTGCGAACTCTCGGAGCCAGCGACGCATGACAGCTCCGATGATCCGGAGGGTGAAATCGAGAGTCTAACCGGACTCAGATCACAGTTCATATCTGAAGCGGGTGTGACTGATTCGCCGAGACTGACGTTGCCCGCGAATCCATTCAGTGATGCAATGCTTATCGTTGATTTGGCTGCTGACAAAGGTGTGGCGACCAAATGATCAGGATTAGCGCTCAGGATGAAGTCGGGATTTGTACCTTGGACGAAAATGATCGTCTCGGTGACCGCTGAACCAGAAACGGACAATGTGCCAGTGGGAAGGGAGGTAAACCCTGGCACTGAGGGAATCGAGTATGAGTATGTTCCATTTGGTTCTGTGAATTCTATCGTGTTTGAAGTGGAGGACACTCTTGAGCCGTCGAGGATTACTGACCACTGGGTTCCACTTGGAAGGCCATTTTCGCTAAAACTTACTGAGTACTCCTTCGGCGGTTTGAGGGCTATCAAGGTGGCGTTTCCGTTGTTGTACACGTTTTGATAGAAGCCGGCGTTTCCTATGGAGTAGTTGGAGATCGAAGAGGTGTAGCTATCTGTTGAAAAGGTATATCTGACATGGGCTTCAGAATTCTCCCAACTGTCAATGACGTGATGGCAACCCGGATCGCATACCAAGTGCTCGTGGTGGACGGCTCCGATGGTCCAGTATCCGAACGTTGGATTGTATCCCATGTCCCATATCCGGACGTGATCTCTTGGACCGATGCAAGTCAAGCCTGTCGGATCTACCTTCTCTAATGTAGCATTGTACTCGGCGCCGTTCACAGTCTTTGGGTTAGAACAGTAGGATGTGTCAATCCATGACCTGAAATTTGCAGCGACCCACCATGCAGGAGCGTACCCTGTCCAGATTAAATTGATCGGATCTTGTCTGTCGTCAGTCACCGACGGCACAACAGGGGAAGCGGCACCGGCTCGATCGAAAACCGTGATGACACCCAATATCCCGAGAATAATCAGCAACGACGCAGTAAGCTTCAATTCCGAATTACCTGGTACTCACCGTGTCAAATAAGAACTTCTAAAGATTGTATCTGGTATCCCATGGTCCTATCGCTAAGGTCCGAGTTTAGAGGCCTCATGGCTTTACACGCATAGGTTCAAACGTTCAGTACGGAGTTTCTAGAAATAGGCTTACTACGGATGGGGAGGTCCAATTATCCATCAGCAACGTAAGGAACCGTAGCTGTTATGTCGTACATGATATGGTGTCCAGCAGGGGCAAGCTGGATGCTGGTTACTCTGGTCCATACGTTCTGAGTGAATAGAGATCCTCCTGGCGCTAGCTGTGTAACGGGAGGCCATGGAGCCGTACCGTTGCTTAACTTCGTCCAGAGCATCTTTGTCGGGCTGGCGTCAACCCTTAACTGTGTTCGAGTCTCCGTCTTCGTTACTGGCATGTTGCTGGCGTCGAGATTCTTTGTGACCGTGACGGCCGAATCGCTATATTGCCCCGTTGATGGAAGCTACAGCGAGCAATCGGATGCTCTGCGATGAGTTAGTTGCTTCATCCCAGAATGAAGTCGTCTAGGTTTAGATTGGTATACTGGCCAGATGTTCTGACGACTTTGATCCCGCTGATAGTCTTGGTACTATCGAAAGCAGCGTTCACAAGAGTCCAGCTTCCCACGAAAGGCAGGTTTGTCTGCGTGTACGTTCCGTCCGTGTAAAGGACTTGAACGCTGTCGGCCGAGGTTCCCCACCGGTACCAGAGCTGAATCTTGGTTATCGAGCTTCCAGCCACCGCGGATGGCAGGTTCTGCTGTAGAGTGAAAGCAGAGTAGATCTGTGTCGACGGGTTGTAGGCAGGGGCCGCTCCATACAGTCCTGAATGCATGCTCCCCGCGTCGCCTCGAATGATCATCCCAGTCTGGGACCAGCTGGCGAAACTCCCAGTTTCAAAGCCGGGGTTCGAGAGAAGGTTGCCGCCAACAGTATACGAAACTGAGACGGCAGTCTGGTGAGACAATGTCCCAGATGAGCCTGTCACAGTGACAGTATACGTGCCACTGATCTGTGTACCTGTGGCGGTGATGGTTAGGGTTGAAGTTGCAGTTCCACCAGAGGTCAAGGAGACCGTTGTGGGATTCAGGGTTGCGGTGAAACCTGCTGGAGCGTTTGCAGACAGCGCCACGTTGCCGGAGAAGCCGTTGAGGCTGCTAAGTGTTATCGTGGACGTTGCCGAGTGGCTTTGGGAAAGGGATATCGCTGTTGGACTGGCAGAGACGCCGAAGTCTACGACGTTAAGTGTCATAACAACTAGTCGGGTGAGGGAACCGCTTACTCCTGTAACTTGGATGGTATAGGTACCGGCCACAGTTCCCGCGTTCGCTGTAACTGCGGAGGACCCGGTTCCCCCGGATCCTAAGGAGATTGTGGTTGGATTAATGGAAATGCCAGCCCCGTTGAGGACATTTGGGGATACAGTCCCTGAAAGCGTGACATTCCCAGCAAATCCTCCTCTGCTGTTGAGAGTGATTGTAAACGAGCCTGAAGTGCCGGCCTGCAATGCTAGGGTACTCGGGCTTGAAGATAGAGCAAAGTCAGAACTCACGGTTTGCACGTTTTCCCTAGTGCTTGGATCTTGAGGGTTGTAGATTACGAACCCGTTCCAATATACTCGGATGAAGTATTCTCTTACGCATCCTATGCAACCACTGGTGACTATTGACGGGGTAAATGACCCCAGTTGAACCACGTTGGTTCCGGTGTTCACCGTTACGGGAACCGATAGCGTTGTGAGAGTCGTGTCTGGATAGAGCACTATGTCCTGGCGGACATCGGCTGAGAGCGTTCCGCTTGTCGTTCCGACGGACGAGACTTTCACTGAGACAGAGACGGGATTGTTTACTAAGGCTATTACCTGACTCCCCGACACTCCACCATTCTGCGCAAAGGTTGCTGGAAACATGTAGCTAACCGGTGGGGTGACCGTGACGGAGATAGTGATCGAGTTAGATAGAGAACCGCTGGTTCCAGCGACCGTTGCTGTGTAACTCCCAGGAGATGCGGTTATGGCCGGCGACACTGTCATTGTAGAAGTTGCTGTCGATCCTGCGGTCAATGTTACCGTTGTTGGATTCAGTAGTGGAGTTGGACCACCCGCTGAAATTGTGGCTGAGAGCGATACCGAGCCTGAGAACCCGCCCCCGCTGGTAAGGGTAATCGTCGATGTGCCGCTAGTTCCCGCTTGCAATGTCAGAGATGATGGATTCGCGACCACTGAGAAGTTAGCTGCGAAGGAAACTGTTGTTTGCGCTGATGGACAACCAGCGCAAGTTGCTGATATCGTAGCTGTTCCAACGCTAGAAGACTTGATCGTCACAGAACAGGAACCACTGCTACCTGTGGTGCAAGTAGAGGAAGAAAGAGTTCCGAGGGTGGTGGAGAATGACATCTGAACACTCGGGGCATTATTGGCGAGTTGGGCTGTTAATGTTGCTGATGATGTCCCGTCTGCAGGCACCGCGGCTGAGGAACTAGAAAGTGTTGGATCCCCTGGAAATGAACAGCCTGGTCCGGCGTTTGTCCAAAGGCTCTGGCCGTTTGGTTGGGCAGGAGTGTTTCCAGTGTAAGTGAATCCTACGGCAGTATAGCACCTAGAATCGACTTGGAGGCTTGAGACAGTTACGCCATTGAAATTAGGTTCGTTGACTGGGGTTCCTCCGCTGAAAACCCTGCCTCCAAGATCATAATTATCATCGAAGTACGAGTTGTATCCGTCGTAGACTGCCGCGTTACGAACGAGGCACCATGAGACTACGCTGTTACAATCAGTACTATAGTATTCTGGATTATCCATTTCAATATTCCATCCGGCCCCGATGTTATTGAGCGCGGTCACTCCGAACTGGTAATGATACCATACTGGAAATGACGTCGTTTGTCCGCTGCCGGTCTTGTAATTTGATTCCATGTGGAACGAAGAAGAGGGGGTGTAGGAAAAACTGTGAGCAAGGCAGAGGCTGCAGGTAGAAGTTGAACGGTAGTAATTCCAGACGGCGGTTCCACCTACCCACATCATTTCCACAAGGAAGTTGCTACCGGCAACAGTACAGTCTGTACAGGTCCATGAGTCATGGAAGAGTTGCCAGTGATAACTATCAGGACAGGTGTTCCATCCGTTTTCTCCGGTCAAGCAGTCTTGGGGCAGGTTTGAAACCACAGGGGCACAATTATCGAACTCACAGTCGTGCCATCCAGACGATATGAACCGTACCCGTCCGCTATGAGACAAGTCTACGAATCCGTAAAAGATGTAGTCTTCTGAGTTCACTGGACAATTGAAATGGAGTGGGTCTGGACAACCAGCGCCACAATCGCTTGATCCGGCACACAGTACTGCTGCTGCAATTCCTGCTCCCAGGGAGTTATCGGACGGAATATTTGCAGGGTTAGTGTCAGAGGAAACAATGATCTTCACTCTAACCCCCGTGGTCGCCCTATCTCCTCCCGTATCGGCTCCACCAAGCCAAGGATTGGTTCCTGTATTGAGACAGCCTGTGTTGCCATGACAATAGTCTGGGAAAGGGGTGGCCCAGGCGTTGGTATCCGCGTGAACTTTTCCTACAGACCCTATTCCGATGAAGGCACCCAAAACTAATGAAGCAACGATAAGAGTGAGCTTCGAAGACGTCATACAGGTGCCTTACGATAGCCTTTACAATCTTGTATATGCAATCTTGATCTTTTCATGTACATTTCTAGTTGCATCGAACATCTTTGCAAAGAAGAAACACAAGTGGTTCACTTGTATTGGTTCTTAATGGTCTCCTGAATCTTGCGTGAACGAGTAAACCTATGACGACCCTAGTTGCGAAGGGCACGCGGCGGACTGCCTTTTTATCTAGTTGCAGATACGACTAATCCGTTTCTAGGTC
>WNGD01003823.1_pt1 | contig 15043 bp, 14 predicted proteins | sample 5400671 | NCBI WGS metagenome assembly WNGD01 (sample SAMN13153369, study PRJNA577476) | soil metagenome | isolation source: 40 cm soil or saprolite under grassland replicate 2 | place: USA:California | collected 2016-06-15 | reverse complement strand
GGCCTTACCGACGTCCATTGGGACGGCTTCACCTTCCAAACAGAGTGCCAACGCCTTCTCCGGGTCACGCGGTATGTCGCATCCGGTAGCGAAGTCATTCGCAGTCCCTAGCGGCACGACTCCCAAAATGGGCCGCGCGTCAATCGACAGATCCATCAGACCGTGAACGGCCTCGTTCAGTGTACCGTCTCCGCCGGCAGCAATCAGCAAATCCACTTCGCCTGCTTCCAACACAAATCGTCGCGCGTCTCCCTTTTTCCAGGTTACTCGCACTTCGATGCGATGCCCGGCTTCTCGTTGTCCAACAACCGCAGCCCGGAGCGCGTCATTGCCCGCCACTTTCCCGTGGAGAATCAATTGAACTTTTCTAGTCACCTTGGGCGTGCGATGTGGATTAACGTAATCCTGGCCACGTCGCTACCTAACGACCTCTGAGTCGAATTCGCCGTCGCTGATGCGGGTGCGAATTTTCATCTTTGGCCGGACTGCTGTGATTGTCCGGATGATTTTTCTGCGTTCGTTCATAGTGATGCTGTAACCGCGGCGCAAGGTCGCGTCCGGTCCGAGCACGCGCAAAATTCCTTCGATGCTTTGGAAACGGTGCTTTGCGTTTTCCAGTAATCGCGGCGGGCATGCAATCAATCGCCGATGCAAATCGGCAAAACGGTTGCGGCGCATCATGAGCTCTCGTCCAGGACTGTGTGCCTGTAACGCACGCGCAATGTGGAGAAGGCCGCGCTTGTAACTGTCGATCTTGTGCACGAGGCAACGCTGCAAAGTTTCGCGCGCGTGGTCGAGTCGTTGTTGCGCGTCGCGCACGCGGTTGAGCAACTGGCGCGCGAGCGCGCGGGCGCAACTATCAATCCGGCGCTGGAGATCGATAACGTCGGGCACAATTAATTCGGCGGCGGCGCTCGGTGTGGGCGCGCGCAAATCCGCAACGAAATCGCAGATGGTGAAATCGATTTCGTGACCGACCGCGGAGACAATTGGCACCGCGGAATTGAATATCGCGCGTGCGACAATCTCTTCATTGAACTCCCATAAATCTTCGATGCTCCCGCCGCCGCGCGTGACCACAATAAGATCGAGAGGTGCAAACGCTTCGTTAGACATTGCGAACTCGCGAATCGCAACCGCGATCTCCTGCGCAGCGCCCGTTCCCTGCACGCGCACTGGGTTGATCAAAATCTGCAACCACGGCGCGCGCCGGCGCAGGACGTTCAGCATGTCGCGAATCGCTGCGCCGGTTGGTGACGTCACGATCCCGATTCGCCGCGGAAATTTTGGCAGCGGCCGTTTGCGTTCGGGCGCGAACAATCCTTCCGCTTCAAGTTTGCGTTTCAGCGCTTCGAACTTTGCCTGGAGCAGGCCCACTCCACGCGGCTGAAGAATCTGGATATTGAGCTGGTATTGTCCGCGCGCTTCAAAAACCGTAACGGTGCCGTAAACCTGCACCTGCGTCCCATCGACGAGAGCTTGTCGCGGCGGCGCAATGGTGTCGCGCCAAATCACGCAGGAGATCTGCGCGCGCTGGTCTTTAAGCGTGAAATACTGATGGCCGCTCGGTTGCAGTTTGTAATTCGAGATTTCCCCCTGGACCCAAACAGCACCGAATTTCGCCTCGAGCGTGCCGCGAATGTTCCGCGTCAGCTCGGACACGCTGAACACCTTCGTCGATGTTTGGAAGAAATCGGCAGTCAGTTGCATCGCTTAGTTAACAAAGAAGGACACGAAGAACACGAAGTCTAAATAAACCGGAAGGATTCTTTGATCCCTTCGTAAAACTTCGTGCTCTTCGTGGTGATCAAAGTAACTCGCCTTGCGCACCGGCCGGCGGTTTGAGCCCGAGCTTGCGATAGGCGTTCGCGGTCGCGACGCGGCCTTGCGGCGTGCGCTTGATGTAACCTTCCATGATCAGATACGGCTCGTTCACTTCTTCGATCGTGCCGGCTTCTTCGCCGATCGCGACAGCGAGCGAGTTCAACCCGACGGGACCGCCGTTAAATTTGTGAATCAACGTTTCAATGATGCGCTTGTCCCACTGGTCAAAACCGTCGCGATCGATCTCCAGCATCGTCAGAGCGCGGTCGGCCAGTTCCGCGGTGATTTTGCCTTCGGCTTTCACCTGCACGAAGTCGCGCACCCAGCGCAGCAGGTTATTCGCTGTGCGCGGCGTGCCGCGTGAGCGCGCCGCGATCTCAGCCGCGCCGGGTGCGTCAATCTCGACGCCGAGCAAGCGCGCGCTACGAATAATGATTTTTTGCATCTCCTCGGCATTGTAATAATCGAGCCGCGCCGTCATGCCGAAACGCGACCGAAGCGGCGCGCTCACCATCCCGGAGCGCGTGGTCGCGCCGATCAATGTAAACTTCGGCAGATTAAGGCGCAGACTGCGCGCCTGTGGTCCCTGGTCGATGATGATGTCGAGCCGGTAATCTTCCATCGCCGGGTAGAGATATTCCTCGATCGCAGGTTGCAGTCGATGGATCTCGTCGATGAAAAGCACGTCGCCTTTTTCAAGGCTCGTTAAAAGACCTGCCAGTTCACCGGCCTTCTCAATCACCGGCCCACTGGTGTTTTTAATGTTCACACTCATCGCGTTGGCGATAATGTAAGCGAGCGTCGTTTTGCCCAGACCGGACGGGCCGCTGAGGAGAATGTGTTCCAGCACGTCGCCGCGCATTTTCGCGGCTTCCACCATCAACTCCAACCGCTCGCGCACTTTCACCTGGCCGGTGAACTCGCTGAACGCGGGCGGTCGCAGCGAAATTTCAAAAGCAGCATCTGGTTCCGGCGGTTTCATGTGGGTGTGGCAATAGCCCAGCGTTTCAACGCTGGTCAATGGTCAAAATCATCCAAGAGTCCCCGCAGGGACGAAAGAAGAAAACAAATCGCTATAATCGATCTTAGTCGCCTTTCTATCGTCCCGCTGGGACTCATTCGTATGACATAACGGTGAACCCAGCGCTAAAGCGCTGGGCTATTTTTATTCCAAGCTTTTCGTCAGCACCAGTTCCGTGCCGCGGCGTTTGTGTATGTAATCGACTTCGTCAAAGGCGTTCCGAATGAGATACAAACCGAGCCCGCCCGGTTTGATCATGTCATGAGAGCGCCCCTTCATTTCTTGGGGAAGGACCTGTTCGCCATAATCGCGCAACCGCATGCGCACGCATTTGCGCAGTCCCTCCATGCGCAATGAGATCAGTTGGTCGTCGCGCAAACGGTAAGCGTAGCGAATCACGTTCGTGCATGCCTCGTCCACGCCGAGCACCATTAGCAGCCGCTGCTTTTCGGAGAACGGGTAGCCATTGAGAAAATCGCGTACGTAGTTGCGCAGCAACGCAAGGTTCGCAGTGTGACTGCTGAATTCCACTTTCCGTCTCTTCATTCCGGCTCGCAAAACGTGAGCAGATTCCGACGCTCATTCAAGCATAGAGCAAACATCTGTGACTTGCTGGTTACATGCGCTGCCCACTCGCGTAAAAACACGATGGACACTCGCCCAAACCGCTGTTCAATTTTGCAGCATGTGGAAATCGTTTGCTGCGCTTTTGCTTTTGGTTACGCCGGTGTGGGCGCAGGAAAACGCCACTGCTTACGAAGCGTTGCGCGTGGTGGGGGCGCAATTCGGTCGCGGCGCGCTGAATCACATTGTGTCGATTACCGGTGTCAAAGGCGCCCCACAACCGGAGAAATGGAAAATTATTCTGGAGGACCCAGCGGCTCGCGGTGTGCGCGAACTGGGGATCGCGGATGGAAAGATTGATTCTGATGAGAGCCCGGATCGGTCGACAGCGGGTTCTGCCGAAGGCGCAACGCTCAATGTTTCACGGTTGAACCTGGATTCCAGCGGCGCTTTCGCGGTGGCCAGTCACATAGCGGACACGTCGCACACCCGTTTTGCGACGGCGGATTACACATTGCGCACGGATGAGCGCGGCGAACCGGTCTGGATTGTTACTTTGCTAAATCGATCGTCGCGCCCGGTCGGTACGATATACATCGGCGCGACTCGCGGCGTTGTGAAGAGAACCGAGGGAATGTTTGCTGGCGCGACCATGGAAGACGTAGCAAGCGATTCCGACCAGGGAGAGGGAAGCGGCGTCATCAGCAAAGTTAAGAGAAAGATCAAGCATGGCTTCTATAAAGCACAGGAAGAAGCGCGAGGAATGTTTGAGAAGGTGAAGCGCTCCTTTTCGGATTTCATTAACCGGGAGTAGCGGCGTTAACCTGTGAACATGAACCTTGCTGGAGTGGCGCGCGGGGCGTTCACGGATTTCTGTAGCCGCTTCGCTGTGCGAAGCGCAGAGCTGACTTGTTTGCATCGCGCGCGTTGCGCGTCCCGCAGGGACGCGGCTACAGTCGTATGGAAAATAAGATGAACGGCACGTCTGATTATTGGCCGGCTCTGCCTTTCGCGGAGTGGAAAGACACTGCCATCACTTTGCACATGTGGACACAGATCGTCGGCAAAATTCGCCTGACGCTCACTCCATGGACGAACCACTCCTGGCATGTCACTCTCTACGTGACTTCCCGCGGCCTAACGACTTCACCGATCCCGCACAGTGCGCGCACTTTCGAGATAAATTTTGATTTTATCGATCACCAATTGCGCATCCTCAAAAGCGACGGTGCTGGGCGAACGATCGAACTGAAACCGCGGTCGGTTGCCGAGTTTTATCAGATCCTGATGAAGACGCTTGAGGATCTCGATCTGCCGGTGACCATCCACACGATGCCTAACGAGATCGAGAACCCTGTCCCGTTCGAGCAGGACGAACAACACCGCTCTTATGATCGCGAATACGCCAATCGGTTCTGGCGCGTTCTTGTTCAGAGCGATCGCGTGTTTAAGGAATTCCGTTCGCGCTTCTGTGGTAAATGTAGTCCGGTGCACTTTTTTTGGGGTAGCTTTGATCTGGCGGTGACGCGTTTCTCCGGCCGACCAGCGCCGCCACATCCCGGTGGAGTCCCGCATTTGCCGGATGAGATTACGCGCGAGGCTTACTCGCAGGAAGTAAGCAGTCTAGGTTTTTGGCCCGGCAACGCAGCCATGCCGATACCCGTTTTCTACTCGTACGCCTATCCTGAACCGCCTGGATTCTCAGGAGCGAAAGTTCAGCCAGACGCGGCTTTTTATGAGGCGAAGCTGCGCGAGTTCATCTTGCCCTACGACGCGGTGCGCACCGCTGAAAAGCCGGATCAAGTCCTGCTGGATTTCGCGCAGAGCGTTTACGACGCCACCTCAAAGCTGGGGAAGTGGGACCGCGCCGCGCTTGAGGAAAAGAAACCAGCCTTGCATTCGGCTCAGCATCATTCGTAATTTACGCACGATGAACCCCGGTTGCGCAGCCGAACGACACGCCTGGCGTGAACTGAAAGACGGCTGGCGCCCATTGTACGGTGATGTGGACAAAATCGGGGTCGCGATCGAGTGGCACGACTTTCGCACCGACCATTCCTTTAACTGGGGACGCACTTTCCACCCGCGTAGCCTGGAATTTTGTTTGAACCTCAACGGGCACGGCGCGGTGGGTGGCGGGGGCCGATTGCGGAGCGATTATTTCCCTGGCAACTCCGGGTACTACGCCGTCGCGGACGAACCGTTACCGGCGTCACGTCAGGCGCGCGATCATCACCAATTTGTTACGTTGGAATTTTCGCGGTCGCATTTGCAGAAACAATTCGTGCAGAACGAGGCGGATCTGGAGCCGGAGATTCGCCGGATTATCTTCAGCGACAAAAACGAGACAGTCGTTGCGCCTACCCGGCCAATGTCGATTCAGCAGCGCGACGTCGTTGCGAGCGTGGCCGAGCCGCCTGTGGCCAAAGCGGCGCAGATTCTTTGGTATCAAAGCAAGGCGCTTGAGCTGATGGCGCATTTCCTTTTTGCGCCCAAGGACCCTGAATTTTTTTGCATGCGGCAGAAGCGTGTGGCGCGGGAGCGCGTGGAGCGCGTCAAGGAGGTTCTCGCGCGCGATCTGGCTAATCCTCCCGCGCTGGAAATGATCGGCCAGGAAGTAGGCTGCAGTCCGTTTTATCTAAGCAGGATTTTTTCCCGCGAAGTCGGTCTGACTATTCCTCAATATTTGCGCAACTTGAGGATGGAACGCGCAGCCGAGCTATTGCGCACTGGACGCTACAACGTCACTGAAGCGGCCACAGAAGTCGGCTACTCGAGCCTGAGCCATTTCAGCAAAGCGTTCTGCGAAACCATCGGCTGTTGTCCGGTGCTTTATCCGGCCGCGAAGAACGTGATTCTTGATCGCTGATGTCATCCTGAGCGAAGCGAAGGACCTCCCAATTCGGTGTTGATCACGCCAAGTACCCTGTGTACTCGAGAACAAGTCGTGAGGTCTCTCGCCGTCTCTGCGGCTCGGGATGACAGGCCTTTAAGATTATCCGCGCTATCCGCGTAATCCGCGGTTAGATTTTTTGTCCAAATGAAAATCACCCGTGCTCTGATTTCTGTTTCCGACAAAACGGGTGTGGCTGCGTTTGCGCGCGTCCTCGAGCGTCAGGGCGTTGATATCATTTCTACGGGCGGAACGGCGAACCTGTTGAGGAAGGAAAAAATTCCAGTGCGCGAGATCTCGAGCTTCACCGCGTTTCCAGAAGTGCTCGATGGGCGAGTTAAGACTTTGCATCCCCGCGTGCATGGCGGTCTTCTCTACAAGCGCGGTAACGCGAAGCATGAGGCGGAAGCGCGTGAATGTGGCTTTGAGCCGATCGATCTGGTGGTGGTAAATCTTTATCCTTTCGAGGCGACAATTGCCAAGCCGGACGTAACCCTGGCAGAAGCAATTGAAAATATTGACATCGGAGGACCGTCGATGATTCGCAGCGCAGCGAAAAACTATGAATCGGTGACGGTCGTTGTCGATCCGGCAGATTACGACGCGGTGCTTGAAAACATGCGCGATAACAAGGGAGAAACGACGCTGAAATTGCGCGAGCGTCTCGCTATCAAAGCCTTTGTCAGGACTGCCGACTACGATCGGGCAATCAGCAGCTTCCTGAACAAGGAGCAGACAACCGACGCGTCTTTTTCACTTTCACTTCCATTGACGATGCGATTACGTTACGGAGAAAATCCGCATCAAACCGCTGCGCTGTATGGCGATTTCGACAAATATTTCGAAAAACTCCATGGCAAGGAACTTTCCTTTAACAACATTCTCGACATCAGCGCGGCGACGAATCTGATCGCCGAATTTGACGAGCCGACTGTCGCAATCCTTAAACATACCAATCCATGCGGAGTGGGTTCCGACGCTGATCTTCGCAAGGCTTGGAACAAGGCGTTTGCCACGGACAAACAAGCGCCCTTTGGCGGGATCATCGTATGCAACCATCCGGTGAACGAGCCGCTGGCAAAAGTAATCAGCGAAATTTTCAGCGAAGTGATCATTGCGCCGGATTTTAATACCGAGGCGCGCACTATCCTGCAGAAAAAAAAGAACCTGCGCCTGATCCGATTGACAGTGCCGGCAGGCCAGGCAAGACCGGCGATTGATGCGCGGTCGGTCTGTGGCGGCGTACTGGTTCAGGACGCAGATGTCGTGGGCGATGTGACGCAAAACGTGGTTACGAAAAGACGCCCAACCAAAACGGAGCTCAACGCGATGTTGTTCGGGCGGCGCGTGGTGAAACACGTGAAATCGAACGCGATCGTTTACGCCCGGGCGGACCGGACACTTGGCATTGGCGCCGGCCAGATGTCGCGCATCGATGCGTCGCGCATTGCAATTTGGAAAGCGAAAGAAGCGGGGCTTTCGCTCAAGAGCAGCGAGGTTGCGCGCGACGCCTTTTTCCCATTCCGAGATGCGTTGGTCGCCGCGGCAAATGCTGGTGCGACATGCGCCATTCAACCGGGTGGCTCAGTTCGTGACGAAGAAGTGATCGCCGCGGCTAACGAGCGCAACATGGCGATGATATTCACCGGCGTCCGCCACTTTCGCCACTAGGCGCATTCCTCTTGTCATTCTGAGCGGAGCGAAGAATCTCAGATCATTCTTTTAACCTGCTCACCAAACCAATAGTCAGAGATGTTTCGCTTCGCTCAACATGACAAGGCTCGATCGGTTGAGCCGCCGCGTGTTCTGAACATCGAAGATTTGCGGCGCGCGGCACAACGCCGGCTTCCTCGTGTGGTATTCGACTACATCGACGGCGGCGCAGAGGACGAATGGACGTTGCGCGCGAATTCTCTCGCATTTGAGGCGGTAACATTCCGTCCGCGTTGTGCCGTCGCGGTGCCGTCGTGCGATCTGCGCACTGTTGTTCTTGGCACATCTCTGTCCATGCCGCTAATTCTCGCCCCAGTTGGAAGCTGTCGGCTGATGTATCCACGCGGCGAGGAAGCGGCCGCGCGCGCCGCTGGCAGAGCAGGTATCATCTGTACGCTCTCGACACTTTCGGGTTGCCGCCTGGAGGATGTTGCAAATGCATCGGGTGGTCCGGTCTGGTATCAGCTTTATCTCGTCGGAGGGCGTGACTGCGCCCTGGCAGCTATCGAACGCGCGCACAAGGCAGGCTATTCAGCTCTCGTTGTCACGATCGATACGCCAGTCGCGGGGTTGAGGGAACGCGACCTCCGTAATGGCGCCAAAGAACTCCTCAGCGGCAAACTCGGCGCGATGCTTCCGTTTGTGAATCAAGTTCTGACAAAACCTCGCTGGCTGGCGGCTTTTCTCGCTGACGGCGGATTGATGAGATTTGAGAATGTCGTCATTCCGGGAAAAGGGCCGATGCTGTACGCCGATGTCACTGCGGCGCTCGAACAGTCCGTTGTCACTTGGGAGGACCTCAAGTGGATTCGCGCAGCCTGGAACGGGCCTGTAGTGATAAAAGGTGTCCACACGCGAGAGGATGCCCTCCGCGCAGTGGACGAGGGAGCGGATGCGTTGGTCGTTTCGAATCATGGTGGCCGACAGCTCGACCGTGTTGCGCCGTCTCTGGAGATCTTGCCTGAAATTGTGGCGAGCGTAGGCGATCGCATCGAGGTCCTCTTCGATGGCGGCGTCCGCCGTGGCAGCGATATTGTCAAAGCGCTCTGTTTGGGTGCTCGAGCCGTCATGGTCGGACGTGCATACGCCTACGGGTTGGGAGCGGCTGGCGATGCAGGTGTTGCACGCGCAATCGAGATTTTGCGCGCCGATCTCATTCGCACTCTCAAGCTGCTCGGCTGCCCATCAATCGCAGCGTTGGATCGATCCTACGTCGATGTGGCAGCGGACTGGCTCAGAAAGTGATTACGCTATCCCTCTCAGACTCGAAAGTCGCCACATCCAGATGCTGAGCAAGCCGGCAACTATGAGTGCCACCACGCTTGGCCACATCGGAACATGGTAACTCCCGAGCATCACCGACGCATGCGTGATCAATCGCAGAAGGTGACCCAGGAAAAACAGAGCAAAAATAACGCTTGCAACGCGTAATCCAGTTGTTGGTGAGTTCATGCGCGCATTTTTGCGATTGCTCAAAGATTTGTCAGCAAAAAAGTCGAGATCGTCCGGCGTCATCCTCTCCGTAATGACGCGGCTTGAACGATGATGCCAACGACTGCAAGGCCGAGAAATACAATGGTCGATCCCGTTGCAGGAAGGACAACTGCGCTTTGAATCAAATGCGCGCCGATGAGGGAGGAAACAACAATGAGAGCCCAATCAAATAAAGCGAGGAGGAGGATCGCGCCCACAATTCCGCCCACCAGAAAAATGATCGTAGAGTGCTGTCCGTAGTGAATTAAAAATGCCGCGGCAATCGCGCCAGCAAGTTTGCCGCCCGCGAGAAAACCGAGCACTGCAATCGCAACTTTCTGAAGGAACAGCGCGAGCAGCGCTCCAATTAAGCCAAGAACGATCGCAACGGTTAGCGCTAACAGGGGAGACGGCTCATGAACCAAGTGTGGCGCGATTTCTACGCCTGCCGCGAATCCGACTGCGGCAACGCATAGCCAGAAAAGCTTTCGTCCGAACAACAAAATCACCACGCCGATCAGCGCCCCGACGATCGCGACGGAGAAATGCATTGGCGGAGCTTGGATGGCCATAATGTAGAGGCGTTTGTGCCAAACGCCTGTTTATTCGATTTCGGTGCTTGACACAAGCACCGCTACACCGGCTCCGGGTCTGCGTTGAGAATTACATTATCGGGCTGGTGGGATTTGAACCCACGGCCTCCTGGTCCCGAACCAGGCGCTCTACCAAGCTGAGCCACAGCCCGAAATGGATTGGTTAACCCGACATGCTAGGCCGGCGCGCCTCTTACTTCGCGTATTTTGTCGCAGATGGCAAGGAATTCGAACCCATGGGAGAACTGCAAGGAGTGACGGCTTGGGCAGCCCCGAACGCTTTCCGGGTTGGGAAGCCGTCGCTCCCTTGGTACTCTTGCGTCATCATATCACCTCAGTAGAATCCGCCGCGCTTCCTCAATCGGATCCACTTCCGAGCTCAAATAATTTTGTCTCAGAGCGCCGCAGAAAAGTCCGCCGATCACACTTTAACCGAAAGTAATTTGTGCTGTTACGGACAAAATCCGTTGATCCCGAAAGCGTTCTGGGGTTGACAAGAAGCGGCTTCGCTTGGAAGATCAACACTCATTTTTACCATGCTCGCCCCGCAATTTGTCCCGTCCGTGCTTACAAGCAGCGTGCCGGTCATTCTTCAATTCCCAACGGAAGCATCCCACCCCGTTCGTTCCTTGCGCCATATGACGACTCAACTTCTTAACGAAGCAGCCCAGGTGATCCCGAATCAGCAACTTCTGATTAATGTTGTTTCCAAGCGAGTGCGTCAGCTTGGCTTGGGACATCGACCGTTGGTGGAGACGACGCCGCGGATGTCGTTGACCGACATTGCGCTCACGGAAATTATTGCCGGGAAGCTGACTTACGAGTCGCTCGAAGGGTCTTCGGACGGAGCCTAGTCCATCGCACAGGTTCGCCGGGAGATGGCCTGTCCGAGCGAGTTGGCCCTGCGTGCAATATGGCGAGCGAATCGATTATCAATCGCAAAGCGCTTCGCGATTATCGGATTCTCGAGCGCTACGAAGCGGGCATCGAGCTGAAAGGGAGCGAAGTCAAATCGATCCGAGCAGGCAAGGCGAACATCAGCGATGCCTTCGCGCGAATCGAAAATGGCGAAGCTTTTCTTTATAACGCCGATATCCAGCCATACGAGAAAGCGAGCCACGAAATTCCGACCGCAAAGCGCGTGCGCAAATTGTTGTTGCATCGGCAGGAGATCGACAAGCTCTATGGCGAAACGCAGGTGAAGGGCCGCGCGCTTGTGGTCCTCAAGCTCTACTGGAAGAATGGAAGAGTAAAAGCTGAGCTCGGCGTGGGCCACGGCAAACTTGCGCATGACAAGCGGGCCGATTTGAAAAAGCGCGCCATCGATCGCGAGACGGCGCGCGAAGTCGCCCGCTTCAATCGCAAACACGCGTAAGCTAGGCACCCTCGCCAGTGCGTCGGAGCAGCTTCCGGCGGGATTGCGTAAATGTTGTAGCCACCGGTCTATGGCCGGTCGATCCTTGCGCCCCTTTCACATGGGAAAACGGCCCGCAGGGCCGTGGCTACAGCGCCCACAATTCGATTTTAATTCCGGGGCGAGCCGTGGCTGCATCACCTACTAACCGCGGTAGCTTGCCGCGAACCTTCCAGTACCGGACTATAAATTGCCCAAAATGAATATTCGCGTTGTGCTGTTCGCAGGCGCCCTACTATTCGTCGCCTGGCTAATCGCGCGCTTCAGTCGCACCGCACGCTACCCGCTACACGACAAAGTTGTCCTCATCACCGGTGGGTCGCGTGGACTCGGACTGGTGTTGGCGCGACATCTTTGCGCGCGAGGCAGCAATGTTGCGATCATTGCCCGCGATCCTGACGAACTGATGCGCGCAAAGACTGATCTTGTTCCCCGCGGTGGCAAAGTCCTCACGATTGAATGCGATTTGCTGGATGCCGGACAAATTGAGTCGGCTGTTCAAAAAATCATTGATCGCTTTGGCAAGATAGACGTTTTGATCAACAACGCCGGTATTATCGAAGTTGGCCCGCTTGAGCATATGACGCGGGAGGATTTCGAGCGCGCAATGCGACTGCATTTTTGGGCGCCCTTCGAATTGATTTCACAAATTGTTCCCGAGATGCGCATCTGGGGTGGGGGCCGCATCGTTAATATTTCTTCCATTGGTGGCAAGGTTGCAGTGCCGCATCTGGCGCCCTACAGCGCAAGCAAATTTGCGCTGACCGGTTTCTCGGACGCGCTTCGCGCTGAGCTGGCACGCGACAACATTTATGTCACAACGGTCGCGCCGGGAATGATGCGCACCGGCTCGCACGTGAACGCAAAGTTCAAAGGCAAACACGACATCGAATTCGCCTGGTTCGCCGCTTCCGCCGGTGCCCCGCTAATCTCCATGAACGCCGATCGGGCTGCGCGAAAAATTCTCGCTGCCTGCCGTCGCGGCCAGCCATCACTCACGCTCACGTTCGCCGCACGGCTTCAAGTCCTAGCCAACGCGCTCTTCCCGAATCTTACCGGCTACGCCATGCGGTTGATCAATCGGTTTTTGCCGGAATCGGCTGGCGCCGAAGGGAACCAATCGCGCGCGGGTTCTGAAGTCCGCCGTTTGATTCCCGATTGGCTAACGCGCTCGGCAGATAAAGCAACAGCGCGCAATAACGAGACAAAAGGCAAATCGTTGTAGGAGCGATCGCTGATCACGGGCGGATTCAATTGAACGTTGGACGTTGGATGGCGGGCGTTGGACGTTTGCTTCTTGATGACCAAGCGCCTCTTCGTTGCCATCGATCTGCCGGAGTCAACGCGCCAACTCCTAGCAAGCCTTGATCCTCAGATTCGCGGCGTGCGCTGGATCGATCCGGCTCAGATGCACCTAACGCTCGGTTTCTTCGACGATGTGCCAGAGGATGTCGATTCCGTGCTGCGCGAAAAACTCAGCGCAATTGAGTTTGGAGCATTCTTTCTGCCCATCGCTGGCGTCGGAACGTTTTTCGCGAAAGGCGCTCCAAAAATTGTCTGGATCGGCGTCGGCAAGGCGCACCCGCATCTGTTTCAAATCCACAAACGCGTCCAAGAAGCGGCGCTCGCCGCTGGCATCGAGCCGGAGCTTCGTCCCTGGCATCCGCATATTACGATTGCGCGCTGTCGCAATGTCGCGCCGCAATCGCTGCGAAATTTTTTAAAGGCGAATGCCGACCTCGATGCGGGAATGATCCGCGTCGAGGCATTTCATCTTTATTCGAGCGAACTGACTCCCGCGGGGCCAATTCATACGCGTGTGATGAGCGTGCGTTGTCGCGAATAATTCAGCTGTAGCCGCTTCGCTGTGCGAAGCGTGACGCTGGGTCGTTTGAACACACACGCGTTTGCGTCGTCCACACGGCGACGGCTACAGGTTCACAATCCTTTGCTTGAGAGCGGCGCGGCCACGTGCTCAAGCGAACGCCGTTCGGCTGGCACCCCGATCCATGCTTCAATCGCCGCTCCAAAAATCATCAACGCCGCAGCCAGCAAATATCCGACGAACAATGCGGTAATCGATCCGGTGCCGATGATCCATCCGAAGAGTACTGGCGCACCGACGCCGCCCACCAGGGTTCCGATTGCGTAAAAAATTGCGATTGCCACCGCGCGGATTTCCAGCGGAAAAATTTCGCTCACGGTTAGGTACGCCGAGCTCGCCGCCGCTGACGCGATGAAAAAAATAATCGTCCACGCAATAGTCTGCGTTTGTGCTGTAAGCACGCCCGTGTGAAAAAGCCAGCCGGTCAGCGCGAGTAAAATCCCTGCGAGCCCGTAGGTAAGAGTAATCATTTGTTTCCGCCCGATTGTGTCGAACAGATGTCCGAGCAGCAATGGCCCGAGTACATTCCCCAACGCGAATGGCAAGAGATAACCGCCCACATTTTGCTCGGGGACGCTGTAAAATCGCATCAGCACGAGCGCGTACGTGAAGAAGATTGCGTTGTAAAAAAAAGCCTGAGTGGACATCAGCACAAAACCCAGAAATGAACGCCGGCGATGTTCGTGCACGATCGCGTCCCAAATTTCCTGCCACAGCGTATGCGTGCGAGTACGAATGCGCGTGGGTAGCGCTTCGCTGTAGCCGGCATCGGTGATGCCGGCCGTATTCGCTCTCCGAATTTTTTCTTCCACTTCAGTCACAATTTGTTCCGCTTCGGAATTACGCCCGTGAATCATTAACCAGCGCGGACTTTCCGGAATCCAGCGGCGAAAGAAAATTACAATGAGCCCCAGCGTCGCCCCGATTCCAAACGCGCATCGCCACCCCAGCCAGACCGGCACATGGCGCGGATCGAGCAGCACAAGCGTGGCGGCTGCGGCAACGGCCGCGCCGATCCAATATGAGCCGTTGATGATTAGATCGACTCGGCCACGCACGCGCGCGGGAATCAGTTCGTCAATTGCGGAATTGATTGCAGCGTATTCACCGCCAATGCCCGCACCTGTGATTGCGCGAAAGAACGCGTAGCTCCAGAAGTTCCAGGAAAAAGCGGACAGCGCCGTTCCGATTAGATAAACCGCAACTGTGATGAAGAACAATTTCTTGCGTCCAAACCGATCGGTTCCATAACCGAAAAGCAGCGCGCCGAGCACTGCGCCCGCGAGGTAACAGGTCGCGCTCGCGCCGACGCGAGCAGGCGTTAATCCGAGCGTTTCGGGTCGCGTTAAGATTCCGCCCAGCGCCCCGGCCAGCGTAACTTCCAAACCATCGAGAATCCATGTCGCGCCTAGCGAGACAACAATCAGCCAATGCCACCTGCTCCACGGCATACGATCCAGCCGCGTCGGCACATAAGACTCAATGATTTTTCCGTTTGCCACTCAGGCAGTGTTTTCGCGCAAATAAACGCAGGACGCAAAATTCGCTTTTAAGTTCCGCTGTAGCCACGGCGCTGTGCGCCGTTCGTACTTCGACCAGCTCGAAACTCAGACGCCCCACAGGGGCGTGGCTACAGGATTTGTCACACGGCTTCTAGCAGCTC
>WNGD01004518.1_pt1 | contig 15044 bp, 19 predicted proteins | sample 5400671 | NCBI WGS metagenome assembly WNGD01 (sample SAMN13153369, study PRJNA577476) | soil metagenome | isolation source: 40 cm soil or saprolite under grassland replicate 2 | place: USA:California | collected 2016-06-15 | reverse complement strand
TCTGATTTTTTTTGTTCGGCGGGGGTTGCTTTGTTCCAAAGGATGATTTCAAGTACATATTGCTGCTGCTGTACGTCTTCTTTCACATTGCTGTAGACGGCATGTGGTACGGTTGTCGCCGTTGTTATTGGTTGCAATTCCGTACTATTAGGAATAGTTGGTCGGCAGAGGGAATGGCAATTTACTCTGTGTCACTAGCTGCGAAATTTCCCTTTACACCTTCTAGATGACGTACCTCACCAGTTATTGCTACCTCTTTGCCCTGAGAAATATTACCCTGTGTAATTTCTGCGACAAATCTTAATTTTTCCCCCCGTACTTTTAGCACTTGCCAAAGCTTCCCTTATTGATTTCATTAAAAAAGGTAAAGCTAATGAACTAACATCTGCAAAATAATCCCATCTGCTTTTTGCATTATGAAGAGCTTGTAGGTATGTATCGATCATATTTTCTGTATAATGTATTACTTGAATCCTTTCAGGATTAGCACTTGTAATAGTAGGATCACAGGCAGGAATTGACAAATATTATATCATGATTAATTAACTATTGATATTTATCCATTTATCGAGTTAGATGAAGCAGGCGCTTATGCAAAAGACTATCTCGGATTGTCTTTAGCGACAGGAAATTTATAGCGGTCAAAAAACTTAATCTATACATGGGCTGGTAGTTCAGGGGTAGAATGTGCGCTTCGCAAGTGCAAGGTCGTGGGTTCAAATCCCACCCAGTCCACCAATATTGAAGGCTACGGTTCGAATTTAGAGGGTATTTTCGAAATTTGCTAGCAAAATGTCGCATATTTGATCTTGAAACTGCATCTTTTGCTGAAAAAGCATGCTTGTGAGTGTGGAACGGACAATTATGCGTTCGTGCGGATTGTCCGTCAATTCACTGCGGATTCGCCCCTGAACGACACAATATGTCTATATGAAGGTAGTTGTCTAAGATGATACAATTCGTAGCGGATTCGATATTAATCCGCGCGGACAGGGTGCGAATTGGTTCCGTCCTGTATACGTTCGCCCTCTAGTTTACAGATTTGTATACGCGCGCATAAATTTGTAAACAATCTGTATACAGGGGTATGTATAGAAATGGGTATTGGTATTGATTTTTACAAGGAATATTACAGTAAATAGTTATGGTTGAAGACGAATCTAAGATCGTGTCTTTTAGATTTACAGCTGAAGAATTCAAAAATACCGAAAGAATTGCAAGTCTAGCTAGCCGTCATGGAAAAATTCGTAATGATACCGTCACTACCCTCGCAAAAGTTTGTCTCATGTAAGAATAAATGGCAGGAAGCAGATGGAATTTACAAAACAGGCAATCAAGGAGTATAATGAAGCTTTGAAGTCGTTATCTAGAACAACGTAAAGCATGAATTGAACACCTACTGATGCGCGAAGGAAATGCAATTCTCGGTTGGAGAAGATCAAGGTCTTTACGGCGGTATTGATTTAGGCATCATAGAAGAAGACTCATCCGATGATCTATTTTTAAAATAAAAATAAATGATCGATGCACTACCTCTTAAGTATTTAAATATCAAGTGATAATTAGAAGCATTGTCTCTTTTGGTGATACCCTTATCTACTGACAAGTACGTCAGAGCTGGGTCAAAATTTGGTGTCGAGCTGAGACAACCGTGTTCGCAAGATTGTTGACGGCACCAATGTAGTCAACAATGTAAAGCACATTTTGTCTTTCTCTCTTACTAACCGTTCCATCAAAACCCTGTCTGCTATGAGTAGCATGTAAGGTTAATCGTTTCAAACCTCTAACAGACGAGCCATCTCCTTCTGTACCACGTTTAGAAAAGCTCTCTCCAGAGACGTACTTTGTTAGCCAAGGACGTCACTATACCCTAAACCTGTAAAAATAGAAGGAATTGAGGTGGCTTCATCGAAATCCTGTCTGGTATTGGTATCAATCTGCTATCTCGTTCTGCTACGGCTTTTTCTATGTTTCCGAAAAGATGCTTTGTTAGCCAGGGATTGATGCATGTATCTATAATCATTTTTATGCTACCAATTCCTTAATCTCTTTCTACTGTTTCTGCTAACGACATAGATTAGCGCTAGCATCAGCTAGCACGATACACGGCTTGATAAGCAGTTTATTAGTATACGATAATTATTCGTTGGAAATAGCTTTTATTTGTCAATTATCCATGATATGATACGAATGGATGAAACAGATGTTAAAATACTCGGAAAGCTGCTGTCAGATGCTAGACTTTCATATAGGAAAATAGCCGATGAAATAGGTGTCTCTCCTCCTACAGTACTTGCTAGGGTAAAAAAGCTGGAAAGTGATAGTGTTGTCAAAGGTTATTCAGCTATATTAGATCATGAGAAATTAGGTTATGATCTAACCGCAATTATTGAGGTTACATCTGTTAAAGGAAAAATAGCAGAAGTTGAAAAACACATTGCAAAATTCCCTAATGTTTGTGCTGTATACGATATTACGGGTTTAACTGATATGATAGTTGTTGCAAAATTCAAGAATAGAACACACCTTAGCAATTTCGTAAAAAAGGATTTAGCACTGCCGTATGTTGATAGGACAAATACACATGTAGTATTGATATCAGTCAAGGAAGACTTTAGATTCTTCTAAATGAAAAATAAATAATGTAAGTTATTCGTTGTGCTAGCGTGTAAAATTGGTTCAAAATCTAAAACATTAAAACGATTTTTGGATAGGATAGTTGCAATTAGGTTTTACAGCAAAGTTATTTTGATAAAGTGAGATAGGTAAACTATTACAATTAGACTGAGTCTTTCCTTTTACGTACTACTTTTGGCTCGAGCTTAGTCGACGAGGCTGCGAACTAGTAGTTTATTGCCAACCAAATGTGTATACTCTCGATTTAACTGTGTAGGTTCCGACCGGAATGACTTGAAGTCAGTATTGCCGATTGTCGTCCGGGCTTGAGTAATTTGTTTCGGAGGTGCTTTGCAGGATGGTGACTCGCCTGATTTTCGATCAAAACATTTTTATTAAAATCCATAAAAAAGCGGTGGAAGTACAGCTTCCTATGCTAAATCAAATTGTAGCTACAGTTGATCGCTTACTATGAACGGCCTTTGGTATTCTAATGAGCGGTAGTAGTTCCAACAGATTGTATGAATACTAGTACTACTTTTCTTAACGGGCCTAATCCGGTATATTATGTTCTACTGCAACGGATTAACGGAATGTCCAATAACAGTATTTCCTTTTGTCAGAAGGCAGCATGCACAGTTTTCTTCGAAACAAGCTCTTGCTTCGTCATGTTTACAAATCGAGCATATACAGACTTGTTTCGCGGCGGTGGGTTCAGAAGTGATCTTCTTCTGTTGCTTTGATTTTGCATCAACATATAGCCATAGAGCAACTAGCGGTACTCCAATGATGAAAAATACGATGATGGTTCGTATTGGAATTCTTAGTACGAATAGCGATATCCCAAAGCATAACGTACCTATACCGAGCATTGAAAGCCAGCGTGTTGTGGTTTCCATTTTATCACCTATTGCGTATATATACGTCCTCTTCCTTAAGAATTTCAGTACCTGATTCTCTTTTCTTCTTCTTTCTACGAAGCTCTCTGACTTTCTCGAGAATTTCTATTAATTCTTGTTCAGGGATTTTTGAGATTCTAGCATCACATTGGATGCCTTTGGCCTGCAATACCTCCTCTGTTAATAGCATAATCTCCTCTTTGTGCTCCTCCTCATCCTTTGTCAGCATGTTATTACTTCTAAATCTGAAGAAGGCAAATTCGCTCATAGGTAAGTACAATAGTCATAACCTGCTATTTACTTTATGGTTTATCGTCTAGTCACAACCTAGCAATTCTCACCATTACCATCTGCAGACAACGTACCTATTGTTTTGTTTGGTTCTGTGGCGTTGTTGATACTGGTAATTGGAAAAAAGGAACTATACCACTGCCCAGAGCATAAAGGCATTTGTCCGTTCCACCTGCTAATTGATAGCCATTGAAGACATTGTGGAATTTGTTTTAATTGTACTGTAATGACCTTGATTGCCTGAGATTCACCGTTGGCTCTGGCTACGTTTGCTCTTGCTGTTGCCTGAGCCTGAACAACGGTTTGGTTTGCAATTACTTGTATAGCTTTCAGGTTATTTTGTTCTGTCAGAAACTTTTGGAACGCTACTACCTTTGATTCTACTTGGTTAGCAAATGCTTGTGAGAATTTAGAGTCAGTTATGAATACTGTCTCGACAACAATATCCCTTGCTGATAGCGTATTACTGATAGTCTGAGCTATCACAGCTTTTGCAGTAGGGGCGGCGTCAGATAAAGCACTGTTCTATTCGTGTTCACTGACTTCAGGCGTAAAAATCTATTACATACATTAACAATGATATTCTCAATAACTGCAGCTCTATTCAGAAGTCCATATTGAAGACAATAGTAACCGCTATCAGTCAGACGAAGAATAGATAGTCGTATCCATCTAAACTTGAAAATAAGTTCAACAAAGGCGAAACCTCAGATGAGGGCATATTTGATTTGTACATTAGTTTTCAGATCTTGCTGGTATTGCCGTAGAGAGATATTGGCAAAATATACTAACAAGAGTACTGAAAAATATTTGTGAAGATTGTAAAGCTAATTCCATGAGCAACTTCCTCATAAATTATATTGATCATACCGTGATCGTTGTAATTAGGTAATTATTTAAGTTCGACTTCCCCCCAAATGTTCGTCGAGCGTTTTGTCAGGATCACATCGTATGAATCTATGAATTTAAACCCACCCGAAGCAAAAAGACAATGATATTAAGAGCCAGTGTGTGCCGTATAGTTGGATGGACAAAAATGCAAATAGTTCAAGTATCAGATATTCATATTGGCGAAAGTTATTTCAAACAAGATGTCTTTGATATTCTAGTTGATGAGATTAACAATAAATTAAAGCCCGATGCGATCGTAGTTACAGGCGATCTCACTGATGAGGGGTTGCTATACCAGTTTGAACATGCCTATGCGGAAATTAGCAGGTTTAACTGCTCTAACATAATAGTTTTAGCCGGAAATCATGATTATCGTCATACGGGCTATCTACTTCTCAAGAAATTATTTCCCTCACCGAAAGATATCTACGAGTTTGATGATGATGTAGTACTGCTGACTATTAGCACGGCTCGTCCTGACAGAGACGAAGGAGAGGTTGGATACAGGCAGAATTTGTGGATGGAAAAGACCATGAGTAAATATGACCACAAAACAAAGATTGTTGCAATGCACCACCATTTGATAGGAATTCCTGATACAGGTACCGACAAGAACGTTGTTTTTGATGCTGGTGACACTTTAAGGGCATGTTTTCAATCTAAAGTCAATTTAGTTCTTTGTGGTCATAAACATAGACCCTGGGTTTGGAGACTAGGTGCTTTGGATATTGCATATGCTGGAACAGCGTCGTCATCCCGATTTAGAGGATTTTTTGAATGCTCTTACAATATTATAGACATTAAGAACGGAAAGTCTAATGTTGACATAAAGATAGTGGGAGGCAAACGGTTTCCCCTTTCGGATCTAGTCGAAAGATATAAACCATATTTTGAAAGCTGATAATTCCTGCCATTTATCAAACCGGTTTAGCCCATATAAAAAATGAAGCCCAGCTGGATATACCTGTGATTATGAATAAATCGTGAGTAAAGATGGGAGCTTACAAGGTAAAGAAAAATTAGGTGCTATAAAGACCCCACAATATCTTTTCGGAATCTTGCAAGCGCAGGATAACGCTCATAAAGTTTTATCCTATTTATTGACAGGCCCTTCTGTCGTTCATAAGGTGAAACGAAGTTATTCTCTTGATGGTACGTTGTAGCACCAATTTCGAAAACTAGCTTTGCACCATTCTCAAACAGGCGCTGTCCGAACTCTATATCCTCATAGCCATAATTGCCATTGAATCCCTCATCCCATAGTCCGATATTGATAGCATCGTCACGCCAGTATGCTACATTACCGCCATGAAAACAATTGCTTGGAAACGGGTGACTCCTTAGTTGCTCAAGTTCAGGAATTCTCTTGTCTCTACGACTGCCTACTAGTGTATTTGAAATACTACATATTGCTGGGAGTGATGATATCAAATGGAAGTTGCGAACAATATCTTCAGGTTGAATTGTGCTTGCTTCCACAAATTTTCGAAGCCCGATCGTCGCAATATTGGCTGATTTATGAAACCAGTCCATGTGTGATTCTAGGTATCGACGAGGACATATCATGTCCGAGTCGAGAGAGACAATAACGTCGCCCTTTGCGACCTGTATCCCAGCATTTCTAGAGCTTGCTGGCCCAAAGCCGTTATTAGAAAGAGTTACTAATTTGATATCCAGGTCTCCTTTGTAATGATCAGCGATCAATTTTGCATCGGTATGATTAGCATCAGCCGCGATAATGACCTCAAATCGATCTTTTGGGTAGGTTTGTTGGGTCAGGCTTGCAATAGTCCTAGCAAGTAGATCACATCCCTTGTGAAAGGGAATAGCTATGCTTGCAAATAATTCGTGCTTAACTGGTTCTTTTTTAACCTTATGTTCTATATCAGCGTAGTCATTAAATAATCTCAATTATAGCTAGCTCGCCAGATGCAATTTTGTCATCCGGTCTCAATACGTATAAACTTTTACGTTTGATGATCATGTTATGTTTAATGTCCATTTATGGGGATAAAGACTTGTGGCACAAATAATACGGCACATAGTTTAGGACTTCTCCACAAAGCAGGAAACTTAGCCATGCGTATGTCACGGCATGCCTAATCAAAAGAACGGATATAGTGCTATATGTACCCACATAGTACTATCTTTGAAAGTCATTTCTGCCCCAACTTAGAAGATGGCCGCCAAGCTCAAGCTATCGATTTAATTTTCTATGAGCCTGAAATGACCGTTTGTATTTTATTAATCGTGTATGTGCTGAATTTTCATGCTATTACCGTGATGTGAATAACCGATCTTCTCGTAGAACGGAATATTCTCATCTGAACAATCGAGTACTGTTCTTACGCATCGCATTATTGCTGCTTGTTCGGTGGCGTAGTTTACAAGCCTGAATCCAATGCCTTTCCTCTGATACCCAGCCCTCACTGCTACATCTTCGATATGTGCTACTCGTCCTCCACAGAAAATGAATTTTGGTTCGACAAGGAGCGTCGTTGTTCCTATTATCAAACCTTGCTTTCTGCCATCTTCAACAACGGCAACAAATATTCTGTGAAGTGGATTTGATTTTATCTCCTTAAGTATTGCGTTCGCGGCAGGTTTACTGAGACCTCCAACTGGAGCTAAATTCTCTAGCACTTCTAACAATCCACCGCTTTCTATATCGTTTTCTTCTATTTCACGTATTGTATAATTTATAGATGATTTAGACATTACTACTCTCAGCCTAAGACTATCCATTCGTTGTTACGTCAAGATTTTTCAACTTCTCTATCATATAAGAAAGGCAGTTGAAGAAGTTTACTATGGCATCAAAGAGCCTCCTAATATCATCACTAATAGAACAAGGCATTTCATTGTCATTGTCCCAATGGATTACCGAGGTTGCCTCAATGAGTTTCGTATTTTCCAAATTTGACGTCATAATATGGTATATAAATCCGATTTCATCCATCCTATTTTCGAGGAAAAAACGATTAAGATTAAGATTAAGATTAAGATTAAGATTAAGATTAAGATTAAGATTAAGATACGCCTTGTAACCCCCTCATTGGTGTTAAATTTGATTGAGTTAGGATATCAGTAACACCTGCTTTTCGAGGTGGTCGGGGCATTACCCCGACGATCATAATAATATAGCTCATCCACGTTTACATTAATGTATCATTTTGCAACCGAATCAGGAACCCACTATCAAGGTTGAACCCACTATCAAGGTTGAACCCACTATCAAGGTTGAACCCACTATCAAGGTTGAGCAAAGGGACTCGGGTAATAATAGACTACTTCTTGTGGATGATGAGCCGGACATTATTTTCACATTTAAGAAAGGGTTAGAAGCAAATGGTTTTGTAGTAGACGCGTTCATCGATCCAGTTTTGGCGCTATCAAATTTCAAGCCTGGGGTATACGGTCTTCTACTGCTAGATGTCAAGATGCCACAGATTAACGGATTTGAACTATATGAAAAAATCAAAAAGATAGACAGCAAAGTTAAAGCATGCTTTATTACAGCACATGAAGTTTATTATGAATCGCTGAGAGAAATATTCCCCACAATGGATTTAGACTGTTATGTTAAGCCTATCGAAATAGAGGATCTAGTTAACCACATAAAGGCAGAACTTGCGAGCAAATAATAGTCTCGATTTTGTAACAGAATTCTGTTTTGCAAAAAAATCATGCTTTACAAATTCTTTTATAGAAGGCCCTTGAGGTGCTATTATAGGAACGGCCAGTCGCTAATAACTATTGCGTGAAACAATACTCTGAGCAGTAGTATTTTTCACCATAGCAATCAAGTTGTAGATTAGAGATTGATTGTGCGTACTGTAACTGTGCTTTCGTGAGCCCTTCTAAGATCTTATTCTAAATGTCATTCGTTGTATCGTACAGTTACTAGACTCCTTTTGGCCGACAATTAAAAAGTGGTAAAACGTTCTTCGGTTTAACCGCTATGTCTCATCACTTGTATATCAAATTCATAGTAACTCCATTTGCATTATCGAATACAATTGACTGTTGGTTGTTGTTCCATAAAAACAGATTTGTAATTGAACTTACTTCATCTGAATTTCCTGTAAATGGATTTGTACCGCTAATGTCTGAGCCTAGGCTTGTTTCATAAAGGGAATTCTGGTCTAGACTTGATGCTGTAATTTGTTTTAGATCTAATATTACAGCATGTTGGATTTGGCCGTTGTCTGAAATTTGAGCTACTACGATATTTTGTTGTGAGCTACTTGGAAGATTTGCTGTAATGTGACCTCCTATCACCCTATATGGTTCTACATCTGCGAGTGGAAATAACGCGCCACTTGACATTGAAGATTTAGCTAGCTTTACTGTTACTATGTCTGTTAACGGCTGAGTCGGAGTTGAAATAGTATTCTGCTTGATTATGTTGTTTACCTCATTATTTTTGATTATGTTGTTTACCTCATTATTTATCCTGACTGATTGTTTTATTGTTTGTTCATTTGTTATGCGTGTTCCTGGGCTATTGTTGACATTAATATTGGCATTATTTTGCGCTCCTTGATTCACTGTGGTTTTGGAGTTTTGAGTTACGGTAGATGGCGATGATGATGTGCCGGAATATGTAGAAGATGATGAGGTTGGGCTATTAATTACGTTAGATTTCACATTGGCATTATTACTAATACTAGACTTGCTATTCACATTACTGTTTGGACTATTTGTGACATTGATATTGCTATTGCTCTGCCCTGCTTGGCTAAGGTTTACCTTGGAATTTTGCTTTATGGATGATGGATTCTCGGATTTGGATTTGTGAAACGACGATAATGGTGTGTTCGCTAAATTAGAACTGACATCAGCATTATTACTTACAGCAGATTTAGTGTTTGTACGACTGAACGGACTACTTGTCAAATTGATATTGCTATTGGTCAGGCCATTTTGGTTTAGATTTATTCCAGAGTTTTGATTGATCCTATTTTTTTTTCCGGTATCTGATGAGCTGACACCTGATAATGAACCTGCAGTATATCCATCACAATAACCCCTACTATGACCACTCGGACAACTGGTTCCAGGTGCATTCTGTCCATCTGAATAACCCACACTATAACAAGATGGATACCCTGGTTGGTCGCAATGTGTCGGAATGCCGCTGTTACTGCTACTACCCCGACTATCACCTGTTGGAGAAGGTGACGTTGATGATGGTAGTGATGAAGATGATGAGTTGGTGGATGCTTGACCGGAGCTTGATTTATTTCCACTGGTTTTCTTTGCTAATAATCCATCTTGTGTCTGGGAAATAATGAATATGGACGAGATGATTGTGACAGCCACAAACATGGTGAGCAGGCTTGCCGTTACAGCTATTCTTTTATTATCTATCAAAAGACTTATCCTATTTTCAATATTTTTTCTATCTATATATCCATTTTCGAATTCGTCTCTTGAGCATTAGAATAGAAGATGAAATGTATTACTATAGTTACATAGATCAACTTACTACTTTTATGAATAAGAAGAGTCGTTCAACAACAATACGGAAATCGTACCTACGGAAGAGGTCGAGGAATCACATGTCGAATTTATCGACATGTGATGCAATGGCCTTGAGTACTGGAAAATTGTCGGCGCGTGATGGGGGGTTCTTTTTTATTTTAATGGTCTAATGAGATTACTTATAGAAGAATGTGATTATAGTTCTCATATAATCTATGAGCATTAAAGTATGGAATAAAAATCCACAATTCAAATATACCTAATGACAATAACATAAAATGAAGTATTGAGACTCTATGCCTCCATGATCATTGGTTTGGTATTACTTTCTATGATATTGCAGTTAACAGTCTCAAACATGCAGGGGTCGGTGGCTATAGCCCAGAAGAAAAACTATCAACAAAAGGTTAGTCAACATAATGAGTGTAAAGGTAATAGTACGCGATGCACGAATGTGGGTTCAAACGATATTCCAATATCTACCAGTTCACCCAATGACAAGCAGAAAGGTGATAATTCCAGGCAAGCAAATTCCAATAATCATAATTCTCAGACTGATACGCCTTTACTGCTTCCTTTCCCTTGAATAAATGCGTTCGATAGACCACTCTTTCGAAGTGTCCTTTTAACGGGGCAGAGGGATGACTTAACAACAAGTCATAGTATTAGGTAGAATATGATAATTTACCTGGGTCATTCGATAATTGAGTATCATTGATCTTGCTTGAGTTTGACAAACGAGAGAAGGCGCATAGAAGCGCGCGGCTTCCATTGCTACCGAGTGAACATATTATTCTGACGAAACCTGTAGACGGTTCTTGAAATTATTTTGGATATTGTACTTATACCCATCGCGAGTAGTATATCAAAGGTTATATGACAATGCCGAGATTAACGCGATATAATGGACCCTCCCTAGCCTCGTCTGAGAAGTGGTCCAGTACCATGTTATGGAGGTACATTGAAATGTCTTTGTATGAGATGTGGAATAATAGATAACCAGGCTGCGTGCGACAGACGTGGTTCCAGAGCGGATATGGTGGATTATGATTAACATTTTCAGACGTTGGAAACCAAAGGGGCAGATGTATAGTCTAAAGTGTTTTCAGTGCGGCTCTGGTTTTCTTTCTAGCTTCAACCTTGAAGCACCTATTTGCGGGAAGTGCATGCAAAGAGCTAAATCCTTAGATTCAACTGTTGACTTTGAAAAGGGATGTAGTAAATGTGGTAAGAAAGGTGTGATTTATGGAAAAGAGATGTGCCATTCTTGTTATTTTGGGTTCCAAAAAGGGGAATTTTCATGATTGGTAAACTTGCCTAGACTGTGTCATTTCAAATAGCCCGTCAGGTATTAGTATTGAACGAATTTCTTACTAAGTGGACGTATCATTTGTGCGAATCATTGGTATATGTGATACAGACCGTTAAGCATCAGAATTGTGAAAAATGGTGGAAAAAATAAACCAATACTAATAATAATACTTAACAGGGGGAGTAGTAGAGTACTCTAAAGAAGGAGATCACTCAAATAGAAGTACTTTTTACAATGCTAAATAGAGTAAAAAATCTATGATTTCCAAACATCATCAATTTGAAAAACTGTGTGATGACATTTTTGGATTAAGTCAACACATACGATTCGTAGGTATTATAACTCGAATGGGAAAGCTCGTCGCTGGAGGGATGAGACAAGGGATGCAATCGATGGAACATAGAGAGGATTCATCGAAATTGTATTTGGAATTTGCACTCAGAAATGAGATGCGTAAAGATTTTGACGCAGAATTTGGGAGGACCATCTACAGTTTTTCAGAAAGAGAGAGAATAAAGCTTGCATCTTTTCCATTCAATGGGTACCTACTACGCATTTCTATGGAGAAGGAAGTACCTCATTTTGAATTAATCGAAGATATATTGAAAATCCTAAATAGTGTTCGTTGACACCATGAATCATCTCTACTACAATATATACACTGTGCTCATCTGCATCTGCATGTTGAGGGAGTTTATGTGCCTTTACATCAATGCATAAGATGCGGATTATTATATAACTGTGGAGAGCAGATCTGTACAAAGCCGTTTCAGCATGGCAGATGCCCTTTGTGCGATTCATGATAGTGGGTAGTGAGTGAAAATTTTCAAAGATTGCATGTCTCTCTTGTTAATGGTGTATATACTTCACATACCTCTTAAGCAATAATGAGGTACTCCCTAAATTTCTCGTCGTCTATACCTGCTATTATAGCAATTAACAATTGATGGATGCACTTAATCTATCAAAAAACTAGAATCCAGTTTGCTAAAGCTCTTCCCTTTACTTTTTAAAGCCTTTTATAAATTGCTGCAGCTTTTTCAAGGTTTCCGGATGAAGGTGATGTTCGATGCCTTCTGCGTCAAGGTTAGCAGTATTTTCATCAACTCCAATCATTTTAAAAAATTCAGCTAACAGGTGGTGTTTCTCGCGAATATTTTCAGCAACAGCAATTCCCTCATTTGTTAGATTAATTCCTCGGTATTTCTCGTACCGCAGATATTTGCTTTCATCGAGTCGCTGGAGCATTTTAGTTACACTTGGAGAGCTAACATTGAGAGATTCAGAAATGTCAACAGCGGTAGCATAGCCCTTCTGGTTTATGAGTTCATAAATGACCTCTAAGTAATCCTCCATTCTGTCTGTGTGTTGATCTTGAGCCGCGTCTCTTTTTGTGTTGTGAGCATCTCGAATGACTTTGAGACGGTCATCATTTTCGGACCCTGATCTGGCTTTCAACTTAACTAGTTAACATCGATTATGAATCGAGTTACACATTTATCTCTTGTGCTAGGGTGGATATTGAACACCATACAGCGATATATGTAGATCTGCCTAAGCGATAAGATGAAGTAGATCTAGCTAATCATATCAGGGGAGGCAAAATGTTAAGTGCGCGGCTACCATAAGTCATCTAAGAATGACAAAGGATGTTCCTTCAGAAGACTGCACGAAAGACTCCAGACAATTTTGGTTAGAGAGATGATTCAACATCCTAGAAATCTGGCAATCGTGGAACTTTTCCTCCTCCAAACACCTCGATCTAGATATGAGTTTATTTTTGCTCTCTTCCGGTCTTCCAAGTTTGAGAGTACTTGATTCATAAAGGCAGATAATGATTATCATCTGTTGCCTTGATATATCAGAGAAGTAACAGCGGAGCTATGGTAGCTATGCTGTTTTGTTGAGTCAGTATTTAGCCGCTATCACTAGTCTCAATCGGGTTATTGTTGCCATTAGTTAAATTGGGATTTACGCTAGAACCAGCTGCTGTTGCATTGCTTGCTGGCATCGTCTGCATATAACAATTCACAACTTCGTTCTGAGTAAGTGTATTTAGACCGTCGGCTCCATGGGATATGCAGGTAAAAAGGCTCTTCAAGTCTGTTTTAGATGTCGTGATGGTTTTTGGTGTGTCTCCAATATTATTTTGGCTGTTGATGCTTTTTCTTCCATGGCTCCATGCTAAAACTGGGTTGTTACTGAAACTAGCTGCTGTTATAAGCACTAATGCTATTGTTGATATCATTACAATGACAACGGTATCCGATGTTTTTGTATACATCGCTTTCTTTACCCAAGATATATTTTATATGAACTGAGGTCAAGAATATTATAACTAAGCTTATGATTTCTCTACATCTGGTTTGTATTGAATAATTATAGTATTAGATGGAGCAATCAGTTCTAAAATGAATCTATTCGAATGATTAATTATTGTCATGCTTCACCTTTCGCGAATGAAAGGGACGAACAAATGCAGCATCAAATATTGCAATCTTTTAGAATCTGGAGGATAACCATCGCCCAGTTTCTTCAAGGTTTATATCTATTGGATATTTGTCGGTTCAATCCTACTAACCATGGTAATTGCCCACGAAGAGTTGGATCTGGATGCCTGGCCCCCCACTTGATCAAAGCTTTATTAGATTCACCGTGGTACTATATTATTAGAAGAAAACTATGGATTATAACAAATTATGTAAGGATATACTGAGTCTTGACACAAAGGTGCGGTTTGCTGGCGTCTGCGACGAAACAGGCGAAATCAGATTTGGCGGTCAACGTGAAGGGATAAAGAATTTGCTAACTCCAGAGGAAACTAAAAAATCAAATCTTCAGGCAATGGCAAGGTGGGGATTACGGAATTCACTATCTCCCAAGGTGGGCAGGGGAAAATATGCAATGGCAGAATATGAAAAAATTAAACGTGTGACATTCCCACTGGATCCTGACCATCTCCTCTTAGTGACAACAGAGGTGGATGCTGAACATATGAGTATAATAGATAGGATACTAAAGCAGCTCAGTGAATGAGTCGTCTTAGATCCATCGATCTATGTTATAGGCGGCATATTAGTAGATGTAGGCGCTGAGGCCACACTATCCGATTTTACTGATTTTCGAGTCACTCGTTCCTTTTTTTAAAGGATGGCGTACGTGTACAAGATCATATCATTGTTCTTTCGCTATAATATTCAGGTTCATTTCTGATTAAAGCACCCTGCTAATTTATCGATAAGCTCTTTATGTGTGGTGGTAGAGTTCAATGTCCACGCGGTGACTGCATTGCCCACACAGCCGCGTTGTACTGCTGAGGCAGCTGAAGTAGAAGTAGCATTCATTCCAGCAGTCTTATTCATTACAGCTGCAGGTGCAGCTGCAGTGGTAGGAGCAGCCATTCCAGCAGTCTTATTCATTACAGCTGCAGGTGCAGCTGAAGTAGAAGTAGCATTCATTCCAGCAGTCTTATTCATTGCAGGTGCAGGTGCAGGTGCAGCGGTAGGAGCAGCTGCAGGTGCAGCGGTAGGAGCAGCCGACGATGGAAG
>WNGD01003822.1_pt1 | contig 15044 bp, 19 predicted proteins | sample 5400671 | NCBI WGS metagenome assembly WNGD01 (sample SAMN13153369, study PRJNA577476) | soil metagenome | isolation source: 40 cm soil or saprolite under grassland replicate 2 | place: USA:California | collected 2016-06-15 | reverse complement strand
ATCGCCGCCGAGCATGCCTCGCGGCACTTCAAGGTCTACCCGCGCGACGCGCGGCGGCTGAAGGACGTCGTCGTCGCGCGCCGCCGGTCGCAGCCTGCGGAGGTGCGGGCCCTTCGCGATGTGTCCTTCCACGTCGAACCCGGCAGTGCAATCGGGCTCGTCGGTCGTAACGGCTCCGGGAAGACGACGCTCTTGCGGTTGCTCTCCGGGATCATCAAGCCGACCTCCGGAAGAGTCGACGTCGGCGGGCGGGTCGGCTCCCTCCTGGAGCTCGGCGCGGGGTTCCATCCGGACCTGTCCGGCCGGGAGAACGTCTTCCTCAACGGTTCGATCCACGGGCTGAAGCGCGCCTACGTTCGGGAGCAGCTGGACGAGATCGTCGCTTTTGCCGGGCTCGAGGCTTTCATCGACCTGCCGGTCCGAACCTACTCGTCGGGGATGTATATGCGCCTCGGGTTCGCGATCGCCGCGCACATCGACGCGGACGTCCTGCTACTGGACGAGGTCTTCGCGGTCGGCGACGAACAGTTCCAGCGCAAGTGCTTCGGAAAGATCTTCGAGTTCAAGCAGGGCGGAGGCACGATCGTGTTCGTCTCGCACGATGCGGCGGCGGTCGAGCGTCTTTGCGACCGAGCCGTGCTGCTGCGTGACGGTCGCGTCGCGTTCGACGGGCCGACGCACGACGCGATCGTCCGGTACCGGCAACAGCTTGCCGGTGACGCGGATCCGGCCGAGCGTGGCGCCGGCCTGAAGGAATGGGGAAGCGGCGAGGTGCGGATCGACCAGGTGGAGCTCGTCGGCTCGGATGGCACGCCGCGCACGCAGTTCGTGGCCGGCGAGCCGCTGATGCTGCGGTTCCGCATCGTCGCGGCGCAGGCGATCGCCCCTCCGAGACTGTCGCTCGAGTTGCGTGACGCATCCGGCCTGCTCGTGGCGGGCTCCGGGCGTCCGACTGCCGAGCTCGGGTGGGATCAGGAGACGACGGAGCTCGGGGTCCGCTTCGATGTCGAGCAGCTCCCGCTCGCGGACGGACGCTTTCATCTGCGGCTGGGCCTCACCGACGAGACGGGTGAGCGGCTCTACCACTGGCTCGACGATGCGTTCGCTTTTGTCGTCTACCCCGCCGGCGAGGAGCGCGGTGTCGTGCGGCTCGACGGCCGGTGGACCGGGGAGGAGATCGGCGCGCCGACGGAAACGGTCGCAACATGAGCTCCCGCACCTGCCCGGACTGGCCGAAGCTCATGGAGTACGCGCCGGACCTCCAGTTCAAGCACTACACGGTCGCCGAGGCGAAGCTCCCCGGCGAGGCGCTGATGAACATCCCCGACCTGAAGCTCGAAGCCGTCGCGATCTGCTGCGATCTCGACCGGCACGTCTTCTATGCGGCGCACACCGACCCGGAGGTCGCGAAAGCGCTCCGGGCCACGCACTGGTACGAGCTCGCCGAGTGGACGTCGAGCGGGCCAGGCGCCGCGCTCGGCTGAGTCCTCGAACTCGGCACAGTTTCGTCACAGCGACGTCTTCCTTTGGGGTCAGGACCCCAAGACGAGCCCGTTGCGGACATGGATTCTGTGCCTAAACAGTGACGGGAGTGACTAGCGGGTCGCCCCGCTCGAACGCGAGGATGTTGTCGACGACGATTCGCGTCATCGCTTCGCGCGTCTGGCGCGTTGCGCTGCCGAGGTGCGGCGTGAGGACGACATTCTGCAGCGGGAGCAGCTCCGCTGGAACGTTCGGCTCGTGCGCGAAGACATCGAGCCCTGCGCGCAGCCGGCCGGAGACGAGCTCTGCGACGAGCGCCGCCTCGTCCAGGATCTCGCCGCGCGCCGTGTTGACCAGACAGGCTCCATCACGCAGCAACGCCAGGCGTCGCGCATCGATGAGGTCGCGTGTCTCGGGTGTCAGCGGCGTGTGGATGCTGACGACATCCGACGCCGCGAGCAGCGCGTCGAGGTCGCGATACTCGCCCAGATCCGTCTTCGCCGGCGTGCGCTGCGCATAGAGCACGCGCAGCTCGAAGCCCCGCGCCCGCCGAGCGACCGCCTGCCCGATGCGCCCGAGCCCGATGATGCCGAGCGTCGACCCGGTCAGCTCCTCCGCGAGGAACCCTTCCGTCCACTCCGTCGTCCACTTGCCGCCCCGAATGAGCGCGTCGCCTTCAACGATGCGTCGGCGCGCAGCCAGGATCAGTGCGAACGTCAGATCCGCGGTCGCTGCCGACAGGACGCCGGGCGTGTTGCTCACAGCGATGCCACGCCGGGCAAGCTCCTCGATGCCGACCCGGTCATAGCCGACGCTGTAGTTCGCGACGAGTCTCAGGCCCGGCAACAAATCGAGCGGCACCGGTTCGTTCGCGACGACCAGCACCTCGACGTCGGGACGCGGCGACTCCAGCTCCGACAGTGCCTGCACCTCGGCGTCCACGAGCTCGTCGAAGGCGCGACCGGGATACCGCCGAGTGGCGAGAACTTTCAAGGGATGAGTCTCCCATGCCGAAAACGAGAGGCGATGAAGGTCAGACTGGCACTAATCCTGGCCCTGACGCTCGTCGCGATCGCCGTCCCGTCATCGGCAGGCGCGTTCCGCCTCGAAGGGGGACGATGGCCAACGGCAACGATCACGTACTACAACGAGATTCCGGCCTATGCCTGGGCCGTCGACTCCGCAGCCTATGCCTGGAACACGAGCGGTGCACGCGTGCAGTTCGTCAAGACCTCACGCCGCGACGCGAAAGTGTTGATCGGAATCCGCTGGTTCAAGGCGGCGGGCGACGCGAGCGTCCAGCGGAGCAAGGGAGGCTTCGTGAGCGCGAAGGTCGGCATTCAAAACGGCCAGGACCGCTACACGATGGCCCTCGTCGTCGCGCACGAGCTCGGACACGTGCTCGGACTCGGCCACGAGGACCGCGTGTGCGCGACGATGAACTCGACCCTCGTCGACACCCACACGGAGCACTGCCCCGCCGCGCCTACGGGCATGTGGGTCTGCCGTCTGTTGCGCGCGGACGACGTGCGCGGCGCCGTGCGGCTCTACGGCGGAACTGTCCGCCCGATCCGCGGCCCCGAGTTCTGCAACAAGTAGCTAACGCCGCCTGACGAGTACCTCGTCCAATGGTCGCGTGTTGACGACGTCCGCCGCCGTCGCCCACCCGCGCCGCGCCGTGTGGACGGCGAGCCGCATGTTGCCGAGCCCGCGGACCGAATGAGCATCGGTGGACACGACGATCGGGACACCTGCCTCGATCGCAAGCCGAATCTCCGGCCCTGAGAGATCGAGCCGGTCCGGCAGCCCGTTCGTCTCGAGCGCAACGCCGGTCTCGAGGGCGACCTCGAAGGTCCGCTCGAGATCGAGAGCGTTCGGAGGACGGTGATTGATGATCCTCCCCTTCGGATGACTGAGCGCGCGCACCGCGGGATGGCGCATCGCTTCCGTGACCTTGCGTGTCAGCTCGTCGCGCTGCTGCCGTTGCCCAGCGTGCAGGCTGAGCTGCACCCACTCGAGCTCCTCGAGCACGTCGTCCGGAAGATCGAGCGCTCCGTCGGCGCGGATATCCACCTCGGTGCCTCTGAGGACGCGAAAAGGCGAAAGCTGCTCGTTCACCGCGGTGATCTCCTCGCCCTGGCGACGAAGGCCCTCCGCATCGAGACCGGGAACGACCCGCACGTTCGGCGTGTGGTCGCAGATCGCGATGTACTCGTAGCCGAGATCGCGCGCCGCGGTCGCCATCTCGAGGATGGACGCCTTGCCGTCAGACCACGTCGAGTGCATGTGGAGGTCGCCGCGGATGTCGTCGCGCGTCAGCAACGGCGGCGGCGCGCCGCGGAACGGTTGCTCGCGGAGCTCCGGCGGGCACCAGGGAATGCCGAGCTGCGCGTACACGGATTCCTCATCGCGTCCCGGTGGCAATTCACCGAGGCCCGTGACGTACGCCTCCGTTCCGGTTGCGACCAGCAACTCCGTGCCGAAGCGCTCCGGCTCTGCGACAACGAGCTCGACGGGCACGCCCTCCACGGTGACCCCGACCGCACGGCGTTCGCTCCGCTCGAGCACGGAGACGATCGCCGGAAGCGTTTCGAAGGCATCGAGCACGGGGCCAGCGCGAGCCGCGGAAGACACGACGGCAAAGTCGAAGGAAACGTCGGCCCAGCGGCGGGGATCACCTGCGACCTCGCCGCCGACCCCGGCCGCGATCTCCTCGAGCATCCCTCGCGCACGACTCAAGATCAGCCCCTTCGCAGGCTGTGGCTTGCCTTCGCGCTCCAGTGCGGCGAGGAGTCGCTGCTCCGTCTGCGGTCCGATGCCGGACACCGACGTCAAGCGCCCTTCCCGCGCCGCCGCTCGAAACTCCTCTGCGGTCGTGACACCGAGTGCCTTTCCGATCTCGACCATCCGCTTCGAGCCGACGCCGAGGAAGCGGCCGAGCCCGATGAGCTCGGGGTGCACTTCACTTTGGAGTTCGTCGAGCTCGACAATTTGTCCGGTTTCGACGAGCTCGCGCAGCCGCGTCGCAATGCCGGGCCCGATTCCCCGCAGCTCCTCCACGCGACCCTCGGCGACGAGGTCGTCGACCGAGGCTTTCGTCTCGCGGATCGTCTCGGCCGCTCGGCGATATGCGCGTGAGGTGTAGAAGCTCGAGCCGGAAAGGTCGAGCAGCGCGGCGAAAAGGTCCAGCTGCTCGCCGATCTCCGCATTCGTAAGCCGTTTCACCCCCGATAGTCTGCTCAGATGGCGAGAATCGTCGTGCCGTTCCGCGGGTTGGCGGGGAAGCAGCGCCTCACCGGCCTGGGCGCGGACGGCCACAGAGCAGTCGTCCTTGCGATGCTGGCCGACGTGCTCGCCGCGACGACGACGGTCGGGCTGACGGTCGTCGTGACGAACGACGTCGACGGTCGACGGCTCGCGAAGGAGGCGGGAGCGCTCCTGGTGGACGATCCCGGGGGCGGCCAGAGCCCTGCGGTTGCGGCGGCCCTCGGACTGCTCGAGATCGATGCTGTCCTGATCGTCAACGCCGATGTCCCCTGTGTGGTGCCCTTCGACCTGGGAGCGTTGCTCGGGGCGACACCGCTCGGTGGGGTCGCTCTGGTCGCATCGGCGGACGGTCGAACGAACGCGCTGAGCCTTCCGGTTCCGAATCTCTTCGAGCCGCTCTACGGGCCGCGGAGCGCCGAGCGGTTCCTGCGTGCCGCACGAGAGCTCGGACTCGATTCCGTGGCGGTTGCGATTCCGAATCTCGCCGACGATGTCGACACCCGCGACGATCTCGATCGTGTACAGCTACGCGCAGGCCCGAATACACAGTCCGCGCTCCAGGGGCTGAGCCTCGCTTCGTGAAGGTCGCCGTTCTCACCGGCGGCGTCGGCGGCGCGCGCTTTCTGTGCGGGATCGTCGACGCAGTCGATCCGGCGTCGGTCACCGCGATCGTGAACGTCGGCGACGACCTGGAAGCGCTCGGTCTCTCCGTCTCGCCCGACCTCGACAGCGTGCTCTACGCACTAGCCGGCGTCGGGGACGACGAGCGCGGGTGGGGCAGGGCGGACGAGACCTGGAACGCGCTCGCCACCGTCGAGTCCCTCGGCGGCGAGTCGTGGTTTCGCCTCGGCGATCGCGACCTCGGGCTGCACGTCGTTCGCACGCAGGCGCTGAGCGAGGGCGTACCGCTCTCCGCGGTGACCGCGCGACTCGCAGCCGCGCTTGCTGTGGAGACGACGATCCTCCCTGCCACGGACGAAGAGCTGCGGACGTGGCTCGACACGACCAACGGGAGCTTCTCCTTCCAGGAGTGGTTCGTCGCCCGTGCGCACCGGGATCCGGTCGACCGCGTCCGCTTCGAAGGTGCAACGGATGCGCGGCCTGCACCGGGTGTTCTCGACGCGCTGCACGAGGCGGATCTGATCCTTGTCGCGCCGAGCAATCCGTTCGTCTCGATCGGGCCCATCCTGGCCGTGGAGAGGATCAGGTCCGCGTTGAAGCGCCGGCGCGTTCCCTGTGTCGCCGTCAGTCCTCTCATCGGCGGTCTCGCCGTCAAGGGCCCGGCTGCGGGAATGCTCGAGCGGCTGCAGGGCGGGACGACGGCCGCGCACGTGGCGAGTTGCTATCCGGGTTTGATCGACGCGCTCGTCATCGACGAGAAGGATGCGGGCGATGCCGAAGCGGTCTCGAACAGCGGTGTCCGCCCGATCGTCACGCGCACACTGATGAGTAACGCCGTCGCGCGACGGCGTCTCGCCGAAGCGGCTCTCGACGCGGTCGCATTGGCATGAAGGTCGCGATCGTCGGCGGGACCGGCGCGTTCGGCCGCGCGCTTGCGAAAAGACTTCACGAGATCGGGCAGGACGAAGTCCTCGTAGGCTCCAGGGACGCCGAGAAGGGCCACGCGACCGCAGCCCAGCTCGGCGTCGCGGGCGGCCGCAACGAGGACATCGTCGCCGACGCCGATCTCATCGTGCTGGCAGTCAAGTCGAATGCGACGCTCGAAACCGCGCGGGAGCTCGCTGCGGCGATCGGCAAGACTCCCGTCTTGTGTGTCGCGAGCGACCTTCGGTTCACGAAGGACGGCGTCCTTCCCGGCCGCCATCAGGGCTCGCTGGCCGAGGAGGTCGCTCGGATCGTCCGGGGGCCTGTCGCGTCAGGGTTGCAGTCGTTTGCCGCCGCGAACCTGGTCGAGGGCGATCCCGGCGACGCGCTGATCTGTGGCGGTGACGATCCCGCCAAGGAACTGTCCCTCGAGCTTGCCGGCCGCGTTGCCGACCGAGCCATCGACGTCGGCCCCCTCGAGAACTCACGCGCGCTCGAAGGGATGACTCCCGTGATCCTCAACGTGAACAAGCGCTACAAGACGCATGCCGGCATCCGCCTCACGGGTCTGCCCTGAGCGGGGAGCTGCGCATCATCCCCGTCACGGGACTCCCGGAGATCGAGGAAGGCGACGACCTGGCCGAGCTCGTCGCCGCGAACCTCGAGCTCGAGGACGGCGACGTGCTCGTGCTCGCGCAGAAGATCGTGTCGAAGTCCGAAGGCAGAGTTGTCGCACTCGCCGGGATCGAGCCCTCGGAAGAGGCGCAAAGGATCGCCGGCGACGACGAGGATCCCCGCCGCATCGAGGTCATCCTGCGCGAGGCCGCACGTGTCGTTCGAGTCAGGCCGCCGCTCGTCATCGCGGAGACGACGCATGGCTTCATCTGCGCCTCCGCCGGCGTCGACGCCTCGAATGCGCCCGAGCGGGAGATGCTCGTCCTGCTCCCTCACGATCCTGATGCGTCCGCGCAAACGATCCGCGTCCGCATCCGCGAGCTAACCGGCCGTGAGGTTGCCGTCCTCGTCACCGATTCGTTCGGCCGCCCGTGGCGTCAGGGAACGATCGACGTCGCACTCGGTGCGTCGGGGCTCGAGGTGATGCGTGACCTACGCGGAACGCATGACCGTGTCGGCTACGAGCTGCACTCGACGATGATCGCAGTGGCGGACGAGATCGCGAGCGCCGCCGAGCTCGTGATGGGAAAGGTGGACGGGATTCCGGCCGCCGTCGTTCGCGGTCTCGAGGTCGCGGGCGACGGACGCGCCCGCGACCTCGTCATTCCGGAAGAGAGAGACCTGTTCCGTTAGCTCCGCTCGGCTGTCACATAGGCTGGCCGCCGTGGAGGAGCTGCGGAAGTCGGCCGTCGATCCGGACCCGCTGGAGCAGTTCCGCCGCTGGTACGCCCAGGCCGAAGCGACGGGGATGAGGGCGCCGCAGACGATGGCTCTCGCCACCGCGACCGCTGACGGCGCGCCCTCGGTGCGGATGGTGCTGCTCAAGGGCGCCGATGCACGAGGCTTCGTCTTCTTCACCGGCTACGTCAGCCGCAAGGCGGTTGAGCTCGATGCGAATCCGCGCGCGGCCCTCCTCTTCCACTGGGAGGCGCTGGGTCGCCAGGTGCGGATCGAGGGACGGGTCGAGCGCGTCGCGGGTCAGGAGTCCTCTGCCTACTTCGCCACTCGCCCCCGTGGTGCCCAGCTCGCAGCTGCGGCGTCACGGCAGAGCTCGGTGCTCCGCGATCGAGCGGAGATCGACGACCGAGTCGCCGAGCTCGCACGTGAGCATGAGGGCAGCGACGTGCGCCGGCCCGACCATTGGGGCGGCTACCGCCTCGTCCCCGAGGCGTACGAGTTCTGGCAGCACCGCGACGACCGGATGCACGACCGCCTGCGCTACCGGCGCTCGAACGGCGACTGGGTCGTCGAAAGGCTTTCGCCTTAGCGGTCGATCCGCATCAGCGTGTGCAATCGATTCTGGTCGTTTGGGTCGACGAACTGTCGAACGACGTGAAAGCCAACCTTCTCAAACGCCCTTAGCGATGCATGGTTTTCCGCGTCCGGATCGGCTATGCAGGCATGAATGTCCTGGTCCGAGAGGACGATGTCCCGCACGAACCGGCCGAGAGCTTCGGAGCCGAAACCGCGGCCGGTCAGCTCTAGTTCCCCCATAAAGAGGTCAACGCCCGCGACACCCTCCTCGACATCGACGAGCTCGCGGTACTCCGGATTGTCGGACACCCTGTATGTCTGGATGAACCCGACAGGCTGGCCTTCCGAAAGGATCAGATAAAGGTCAGTCGGCTCGCTCCCTTCGATCGCCGGCAGGTAGCGCTGGACTACCTCTTCGTAGGTCTCGCGATCGGTCCACCAGCGCCGGATGTGCTCGCGCTGCAACCAGTCGTGCAGCAGTGGCAGGTCGCTTGCGGTCAGCGAACGAAAGGCGATCTTCACTCGAAGAGCGCAGCCAGCTCTGCGGCATCCGCGCCCGTCAACGGATGCTCGAGTGCGCGGAACGCCGGCTCCAGATGTTCCGGCCGGCGAGGTCCGACGACGACCGCTGTGACCCACGGCTGCGCCAACAACCAGGAGATCGCGAGCGTCGCGGAGTCGACTCCATGACGCTTTGCAATCTCTGCGAACCGGTCGAGCGCTGCGAACGTCTTCGGGGTGCGCAGGTGCTCGTAAGGCCCTGGACGCATCGCCATCCGCGATCCTGCAGGCGCGGACTCGTCAGGACTGTACTTCCCGGTCAACCAGCCGCCCGCGAGCGGACTGTACGGCGTGTAGGCGATCCCGAGCTCGGCGCAAAGGTGCGCGACGCCGTCGTCGGTGCGGTCGAGCAGCGAGTACGAGTTCTGCACGAGGGCGGGCTTGCCGACGCCGAGAGTTGCCTCGAGCTGCCTCGCGTCGAAGTTGCTGACGCCGTACGCCTTGATCAGCTTGAGCTGGATCAGGCCTTCGAACGTGGCGACGGTCTCGTCGACCGGAACGTCCGGATCGAACTCGTGGGCGAGATAGAGATCGACGCCGGCGACGCCGAGACGATCGAGGCTGGACTCGATCTGCCGGCTCATGCGCTTGCGCGCGAGCCCGTGGTCCTCCCCTTCAGCCATCGGGTTGAAGGTCTTGGTGATGAGCTCAGGCCGGACGCCGCGGCTCGCCATCCAGTTGCCGATCATCGTCTCGCTCCGTCCGCCGCCGTATGCATCAGCGGTGTCCAACGTCGTGATGCCGAGCTCCCACGCAGCGTCCATTATGCGGAACGCCTCTTCCTCGCTCTCGCCCCGTCCGAAGAACTCGGGCGCCGAACCGATTCCGCCGAAGTTGCCGCAGCCGAGGATGATCCGCGAGACCTCGACATCGGTCCCGCCGAGCTGACGGCGTTCCATCGCGAAAGTCTACGAGCGGCGCTTGCTCAGATGCTTGCGCAACGCCGCGAGACGTGCGTCCCAGTCGGCACCGACGCTTGCCATCCAGTCCATCGCCGCACCCAGCGGCGCGGGCGTCAACTGATAGAGCGTCTCCCGCCCTTCGCGCCAGCTTTCGACGAGCCCGGCCTGGTTGAGCGCGGCGAGATGCTTGGCGACCGCCTGTCGCGTCACCGGGAGCTCGGCGGCCAGCTCGGTCGCCGTTGCCGTCTCGCGCGCCGCCAGCGCCTCGAGGGCGTAGCGGCGGTTGGGGTCGGCGAGCGCGTCGAAGACGCGTCCCGTCGGGTCGGTCACGCGTACGTCAGAGCCAGCGCCCGCAGCTCGAGTGCGGCCGAGAACTCGGGCGTGGACTCGCGCACGAGCAGCCGTGTGCCCTCGTCGACCTCCTCGAGAGTGAACTCCACCTCGCCCTGGTCGTCCCAATCGAGCACCAGTCGCTCGCCCGGCTCTGCCACGAGGACCTTGGCGCGTCGCTCCTCGCCGTCATCCCAGCGAAACACGCCGTCTCCACCTTCGCGCGGGTCGAGCTCGACGTCGTTCGCGAACCATTCCTCCAGCTGCTCTGCTTCGGTCAGCGCCCTCCAGACCTCGTCGGGCGAGTCCGGAAACACGATCTCGCGGGTCACTTCCATCGCTCCTCCAATCCCGCAACCCAGGGGTTGCGTATACTAGGCGCAACCAACGGGTTGCACATTAACAGAGGAGGCGTGATGCCTTTGATTCCGATGGTCGTCGAGCAGGACGGCCGCTACGAGCGCTCCTTCGACATCTACTCGCGTCTGCTGCGCGAGCGGATCGTCTTTCTCGGCCAGGAGGTGGAGGACGGCATTGCGAACGTCATCACCGCACAGCTCCTCTTCCTCGAGGCGGAGGACCCGGACCAGGAGATCTCGCTCTACATCAATTCTCCCGGGGGCTCCGCGTACGCCGGGATGGCGATCTACGACGCGATGCAGTACGTCAAGCCTGACGTGCGCACGATCTGCACGGGCATGGGGATGTCCGCAGCGGCGATGATCCTCAGCGGCGGCGCCGCCGGGAAGAGGTTCGTGCTGCCGAACGCCAAGGTGATGATCCACCAGGGCTCCGGCGGCTATCGCGGCTCGCCGGCGGACATTCAGATCGCCGCAAAGGAGATCCTCGAGATGACCGAGCGAATGGCGGAGATCATCGCGCGTCACACGGGACAGCCGCTCGAGCAGGTCCTGAAGGACATCGACCGCGACTACTTCATGACACCGGCCGAGGCCGTGGCGTACGGCCTGGTCGACGAGGTCATCCAGCCTGCCGACGTGCGGCTCGCGACGAAGGCACGCGGATGAACATCGGGAAAGCAGTTGGGTCAGCCGGGCGTGAACGTGTCGTGGGCTGGCGCGCGTGGACCGTGATCCAGACGAAGGACGGAGTGTTGTTGGGCTCGGTCATCTACGACACCGTCTGGCAACCAACCGAGCCTGCTATCGCGGTCTGTCGCGGCGACCGGTCACACGAAGCTCCTGCGAGTGCTTGCGCGTGCGGCTTCCATGCGGCACGAGATCCGGTCGACGCGCTCACGTACCTGCGCGGACGCGACGAGCCGAGAACGCTTTGCCGGGTGCTCGGTGAAGTGCGGCTCTCCGGGCTCGTCGTCGAGACGGAAGCGGGCTATCGCGGCGGCGTCGCGTATCCATTGCGTCTCTACGTGAACGATCCCGAGATTGCGGCGACGCTCGAGGCGACCTACGGCGTGCCCGTACGCTCTCCAGGATGGAAGTCCGATTTTGCGACGAGTTCGCCGGCGGCTTCGGCTGGATCGTCCCGGAGTTCATGGAGCGCTGCTCGCACGCTCTCGTCGTGGACGGGCGCGTCTGGGTGATCGACCCCGTCGACGGCGAGGGTGTCGAGGAACGCATCCGTGCGGCCGGCACGCCAGCCGTTGTGCTCCAGTTGCTCGACCGTCACAATCGTGACTGCGCGGCCCTCGCTACCCGACTTGGTGTCCGTCACCATCTCGTGCCTCAGGGGTCGCTCGGGCCGTTCGCCTTTATCGCGATCAGGAACCGCCGTTCGTGGAAGGAGGTCGCGCTCTGGTGGCCCGACCGCCGCGTGCTCGTCTGCGCCGATGCACTCGGCTCTGCCCCGTACTACTGCACAGGGACTGAGAGGCTGGCGGTCCATCCGCTCTTGCGCCTTCGCCCTCCCCGATGGCAGCTACGGGCGCTTCAACCAGACGTCATCCTCTGCGGTCACGGCGACGGCATTCTCGGAGACGCGGACGCCGCTCTCCACGAGGCGCTCAACACGTCGCGACGGCGGATCCCCGGTCAGGCTGCCAACGCTCTGCGCGCCTGGCGGGCGAGTCGAGCCGGCTAGCGGCCGCGTAGCCGATCCCGATCGCGAGCGCGCCGCCGGCTGCGTCGAAGAAGAAGTGATTGCCGGTCGCGACGATGACGAGCAACATCACAACCGGATAGCTCCAACCCAGCGCGCGTGCAACGCGGCCTTTGGCGAGCAGCGCGACAGTCACGCCGACCAGCAGCGCGTAGCCGAAGTGAAGGCTCGGCACGGCGGCGAACGGGTTGTAGAGACCGCCGAGGAGATCCGAGCTGAGGTTCACCTTTGCGTTGTGCGTCACCGTGTCCACGAAGCCCAGCCCTGCCAGTCGCGGTGGCGCGACGGGGTACAGGATGTAGATCGCGAGCGCGACGCCGGTTGCGGCGACGAGCGTGTTTCGCACGACCGGGAACCAACGGTGATGCTTGCGGTGCAGCCAGATCAGGAACAAGGCCGTCCCTAGGAAGTGCAGTGCGATGTAGGCGATCCCGAGGATGGTCGGCAGCGTCGGCACCCAGTGAGCCGCGCGCTGAACAGCTCGCTCGCCGAAGACGTGCAGGTGGCGCTCGAGCGCGACGATTTCGTCGGTGTGCCCGCGGGCGACCGTCAGCGACGCGTTTCCCTGGCCGCGCACGACCTCGTAGAACCCGTAGAGACCGAAGATCGTGGCGACCTCCACCAGTCCTCTGTGCGGCGTGGCCGCGAGGCTCCGGAGGGAGGGGAGGCGGTGGAGGGTCGCCACGCTCATGACTCCAAGCTACGCCCGGCTGTTCCGCTGGACGGTGCGGTTAGCCCCACCCAGCCTTTTCGGCTTGCTGGTGTCTTTCCGGGCCGCCCTGTGAGCTAGGCTCGCCCGGCTGTGTGCTTCGAGCTCGACTCAGTGCCGCCCATCCCCGTGATCCGCGGCGCCGCCGTCTCGCACGAGGACATCGTCCTCACGGCGGCCGACGGAAATACGTTCGCCGCCTTTGCGGCGACCCCTGAGGAGCCGGTGGAGGTGGGCGTCGTGATCCTGCCGGACGTGCGCGGTCTCTACCGGTTCTACGAGGAGCTGTCGTTGCGGTTTGCCGAGCGTGGGATTGCGGCCGTCGCGCTCGACTACTTCGGCCGTACTGCCGGGGTCGCAAAGCGTGGCGACGATTTCGAGTACAGGGAGCACGTCGACCAGACGACCCCCGAGGGAGTCCAGGCAGATATCCGCGCGGCGGTCGACTTCCTCCGCTCGAACGGCGCTCGAGTCGTCTTCACCGTCGGCTTCTGCTTCGGCGGCCGCAACTCCTGGCTTGCCGCGGCCGGCGGGCACGCCCTCGCCGGGGCGATCGGGTTCTACGGGCGTCCAGGCGAGGGCAGGGACGGTAGGCCCGGCCCGGCGCAGCGCGCCTCAGAGCTCGACGCCCCGATCCTCGCGCTCCAGGCAGGAGCCGACCAGAACATCACCTCGGACGACAACGCCGCGTTCGAGGAAGCGCTCTCTGCCGCGGGCGTCGAGCACGAGATCGTCACGTACGACGGCGCCCCCCACAGCTTCTTCGACCGGAGTCAGGAGCAGTTCGCAACAGCATCCGCCGACGCGTGGACGAGGGTCCTCGCGTTCATCGAGTACCACAGCACCGCGCCGGCTCCCGTTTAGCGGGGGAGGCGCAGCCGATGAGTCGTTCGGGCAGCCTCGCCGGTTGCGGCGCGGTATACAAGTGACAGGTTCGCAAGGCCCGGTTTCGCCGTCCGCCCGATCCGCAGCTCGAAGACACGCGGGCCGGCCTTGGCGCTGAACAATCGCTTGGCGATCTGATCGCGCTTGCGGCTGAGGAGCGCATTCAGACGGAAAGCTGCTTCAAGCTGGTGAAAACTCTCGACCACCTCGAGCGTGATGCCTCGCTCTTACGAACCTCTTAGCCGGTTCTCAACCCCTTCTCATGGTTCACTGGTTCTCTCCCGAGCCATGACCGCCGGACGAGACCGTGTTCGAGACTGGAGGATTCCCTGATGACTGAGTCCAGGCTTACGCGGCGTCGCTCGCTCGAGCGCCTCGGTGGGTTTCTCGTTACCGCGATCGGCGCGGCGGGGCTGAAGACCGACAGCTCGGAGGGCGCTGGTCCGGCAGCGGTCGCATCCGGCGAGGTGTCATGCGTCCTCACGCCCGAGCAGACAGAGGGCCCGTACTACATCGCGAATGAAGCCTTACGCCGCAACATCACAGAAGGGCGCCCAGGGGCGCCGCTGCTGCTCCGCGCGTTCGTCGTCAGCGCCTCGACGTGCAACCCGATCAAAGCCGCGACGGTCGACATCTGGCACGCCGACGCGGGCGGCGTCTATTCGGGCTTCGGCTCGGGCGCCGCCAGCCGCACCTTCATGCGCGGGATCCAGCGAACGAATGCAAAGGGGCTCGCGCTCTTTCGAACTGTCTATCCGGGGTGGTACCAGGGCCGCACCGTGCACATCCACGTGAAGGTGCACCTCGGCGGCAACGTCGTCCACACGGGCCAGCTCTACTTCCCCGACGCGATGACGGACGCCGTCTACAAGAAGGCGCCGTACAGCAGCCGCCCCAATCGCGATGTCCGCAACGCCGACGACTCCGTCTACCGGAACGGCGGCAAGAAATCGCTCGTGAGCGTCAAAAAGAACAGCGCCGGCGTCTACGTCGCCACGATCACCATGGGCGTCCACCGCTCTTAGTCCGGCTCCAGAGGAACCGGCTCGCGACGATCGTCCCGACGACCGTCAGCACCACCTTCGCCGCCTTCGCGCCGCGCAGCTTCGAGAGTCCGCCGGCGCGCTCCTCCATGTTCACCGGCACCTCGTCCACGCGCAGGCCCGCGGTGTTCAGCCGGATCAGCGCCTCGACCTCGGGCGCCTCGGTTCGGAACGGCTCTGCCAGGATCGGCAGAGCCTTCGCGTTGACGGCGTAGAGGCCGCTGGTCGCGTCGGCGAACGGCCGCTGCAGCGTGATCCGCATCCCCCGCCGGAGCAGCGCCGTGCCGAGCCGTCGCGCCGGGCTCGGCCGGTAGC
>WNGD01012494.1_pt1 | contig 15047 bp, 7 predicted proteins | sample 5400671 | NCBI WGS metagenome assembly WNGD01 (sample SAMN13153369, study PRJNA577476) | soil metagenome | isolation source: 40 cm soil or saprolite under grassland replicate 2 | place: USA:California | collected 2016-06-15 | reverse complement strand
TTGTGCAAAACCAAAACGCGAATGCGATTCGCTGGGGCACGTTGTATAATTTCCGGTTTGATGCGGACCAACCCCCGCAAAGTGTGAACGCAACAGTAGGTTACTTTAAGACCGGCGCGCCCATGTCGGTTCAAATCCAAGCGCCTGGCGGTGGCCCAACACCAACACCAACGCCTACCCCCACAGCGACACCTACTGCGACTCCAACACCTACGCCTACTCCGACACCGGGGCAGATCACGCTCAGTGCGCGCGGCTACAAGGTGCAGGGGCAGCAGGCGGTGGACCTCTCCTGGAATGGAGCTACTTCGAACAACATCGACATTTACCGTAACGGCGTGCTGATTGCCACCGTGCCGAACATCCCCGGGTTCTACACCGATCACATCGGGGTGCGTGGCAAGGGCACGTACACCTATAGGGTCTGCGATGCAGGCGCGCAACACTGCTCTAACCAGGTCACGGTAAGGTTTGGCGGCGGGTAGCGATGTCAGCCATCAGTGATTGGTGATGGGTCACTAGTGGACTAGCCATTTGGCCAATCGATTTAACTCCGAAAGCGTCGCGAGCTAGCTTCGAAAGATTTGGCGGGCGTTGTAGCCGAGGTCGCGGGCTTGGCGCAATCCGCGATCCGAACAACAAAGCCGCCGTGACCGCCGCTGTTGCGGGGCGCTCACGCTGTCGAATTGACCCGCCGATACGTTCGCACCGCCGGTACGACGCCCGCTATCCTGCGTTGCGGGCAGACACAACGGCAATCATGTTGTCTCAAAATCAATTCGTTCAAAGATTTGTCATAAAAATTATTGACAACGTGTCCAGGCATGTCATAACCGCGACGACCAAGAACAAGGAGGTCGCCAAAACTGCGACCGTGTCCCGGAAGCTCCAATTAAAACCGAGACGCCGATCTCATAACTCTCAACCAGATATTCTCGAAGACAAGATCCACTCCAGAACAAGAGGTTAACACCGTCCAAGATCGAAGTTAGAGAACCAAGATACATGAAAATGAAATCCATGTCTCAATCTGCCTTTTTCAGTTTGCGCGTCCTTGTTGGTCTGGTTATAACCCTAGCCGGTCTTGGCTTGGCGCTCTTTGTCATGGCGAATCCGTCCACCAGCAGCGAGCTTGGCTCTGGCGCGCTCCCCAACACGTTCGCAGCCAGTTCCCCCGGTGGTCCGGGTCCCGTGGTCGTGAGCGTTACGCCTATCAGGGGCCCAGAAAGGGCGTACCAGCCCGGTGTGAGTATCGCGGACCTCGACCGTGGTTTTGCAGCTGGCGCCACGCGCTATCTACACGACGACGGGTTGATCTATAACGATACGCGCGTGCCCTTTTTATGGTCGCAAGACGGGACGACAATGCTCTTCCAGCCGTCACACGACCTCGACAGACTGCGCAGCGCTTATTTCCCGCATCAGATCACCCCGGATGGGAGCAAGGTCGCTGGCAGCGTACTATTCCTGGATCTGCGAATGCCGGGAGCCTGGGTTGGGGAACGCGACATCGGACTCAAATATCTTCCCTTGCCGCAGGATTCAGGAGGCGGCAGCGCGATCGCCATATCAAACGACGGGCGGCTGGTGGCCGGCACCCTAGGCGGGGGCTTCCGTGCCCCGCCAGGCCACGCTGCTGTGTGGCTCGACGGGGTTTTGCAGACGCTGCCAAGCGCTCAGACCTGGTCGGAAGTCGGAAGCGTATTTGAATCAAACGGACCGCCCAACCCGCACCCGATGACTAGTGACGGCTCGATCATCGTTGGTGCTGCTGGCCCGTCCACTACCCAAATGCAAGCGACCGAATGGGTGAATGGTACCGAACAACAGCTTTCTACCGGCGACCTCCAACCGCAATCCAGTGTAGCCACGTTCGTCGCCGACAATGGAATTGTTTTTGGGACTGCAACCCGTACGGATGGGAGCGTCGTGATGATTCGCTGGGACAGCGACGGGACTCCCCAGATTCTCGAACCGCCAAACGGTCTTAGCGTCATCACCCTAATGGCGATCGATCGGTCGGGTACGGCTGCCGCCGGGGCAATTGCCATGTCCACTTCCTGCGTCTCGTGTCCCGATCCGGCCTGCAACTGGGCACCATTCGTGTGGACTGCTAGCGACGGGTTCACGATTCTGCCAGAAAATGGTCACGAGGATTTCTACGATCGGAGCACGGCCAACGCTGTCTCTGACAATGGACGGGTGGTTGTCGGAGCGCTTACGGCGTGCTCCCGAAGTGAGGGTGACCCGCCTGACGTAGGCTTTGTATGGTCAGCAGATACAGGCCTGACACTTGTCGACGATCTTATACCTGACCAGCCGAACCCTGATTACTGGAGCGCCGATCAGGTAAGTAGCGATGGGAATCGCGTCATGGTTACGGGCAACGCCCGCAGCCGTTCAGGGAGTGACGACCAGGACAGCTCCGAATTGATTCTTGATCTGGCGTGGCCTAACGCGACTCCGACGCCAACTCCGACCGTAAGCCCGACGCCGACTCCAACAGCTACGCCAACGGCGACTCCTTGCCCAGCTTCGTGGCGGTTCGTTGCGTCCATGCCGGTGGACGTCTATGGCGCGGCGGGCGCTTCCGACGGCACGTATGTTTATGAGGCCGGCGGCTATTCCTTCAGTTCTGGCGCCACCCTGGACGTCTTTAACCGCTATGATCCGGTCGCCAATGCTTGGACGACACTCGCTAGTATGCCGACTGCGGCGTTTATGGCTTCCGCCGTTTATTACCCGCCGACCAACAAGATTTACGTGTTCGGCGGCGAAGACGCTATAAGCGGCACCAATTACAACATCACTAGGATTTATGATGTCGCAACAAGCACATGGTCCACCGGCGCAAATATGCCGGACGTGCGAAGCTTTATGGCGTCAGGCTACAACAGCGCCAACGGAAAGATATACCTAGTCAGCGGCTACAATACCGGGGACGTTACCAGCGCCCAGCCAAATACATGGGAGTACGATCCTGTTGCTGACACGTTCAGCGAGCGCGCACCAATTCCCCACGCAGTAGGCGGCGCTGCTTCTGGCATCATCAATGGTCACTTGTACGTCGCCGGTGGGCGCGATGCGACTAATACGGTTGTTAATCTCGTCTGGGACTACGACATCGCTGCTAATACGTGGGCGCAAAAAGCGGTGACGCCGGCGGTCCAGAACAATGGCCTCGGCAGCGCTGTTGCACTCGACAGACTTTGGGTTTTCGGCGGCGGCAACCCGTTTGGCCCCGCTCATCAGAGTTCCAGCAACGCAACATCAGTAAGGAGCATGGGCCCGGTGCCGGGGCCGAACGCCTCAAGCGGCAACAATAACAACCAGGTTCCCGACATCAGCACGACAGCATTCGTGTACGATCCGGGAACCGATAGCTGGTCGGACGCTCCGAGTATGAACCAACTGCGTTCATTTGCATCGGGCACATCGATTGGCCCGAAAGTATTCGCAGCCGGCGGACTAGGCGGACTACACGGCAGCCTGTCCAGCGTAGAGGAGCTGGATGCGTGTGTTCAACAACAGCGCTGCCCCAACCCGACCACAGTGTTCAGCGAGGACTTCGATGGGGTCACCCCGCCTGCGTTGCCTCCTGGGTGGACTGCCACGAATGCGATCGACCCCGATGGCATATTGTGGGTCACTTCAAATGATGGAGATCCCTTCCCGTCTGCTGATTCGCTGCCTAATGCCGCGTTCGTTAACGATCCGGACGCAATCAGCGACAAGCGGCTTGATTCACCTAGCATTCCCATCCAGAGCGACTCCGCTCAGTTGACCTTCCGCCAGAATTTGGACCTTGAAAGTGGATTTGACGGCGGTGTCCTGGAGATCAGCGTCGGTGGCGGAACATTCCAGGACATCCTTGCTGCGGGCGGCAGCTTCGTGCTTAATGGGTATAACCATACGGTCAGCAGCAGCTTCCAAAGCCCGATCGCTGGTCGCCATGTCTGGAGTAGCTACTCCGCTGGATTCATTACGACGACGGTAAACCTGCCAGCGGCTGCGGCTGGTCAAAACATCGTGCTCCGTTGGCGCATGGGTAGCGATAACAGCGTCTCTGCCGCAGGCTGGCGGCTCGACACGGTCAGGATCACTGAGTGTCCGGCAACGCCGACCCCGACGCCAACACCCACAGCGACACCGACGGCGACGCCCACTCCGACACCAACAGTGACACCGACGTCCACACCGACGCCGACGCCAACGCCCACACCCACACCAACGCCGACACCCACGCCTACACCGACTGCAACGCCTACTCCTACACCTACGCCCGGGCAGATCACGCTGCACGCGCGTGGCTACAAAGTGCACGGCCTGCAGACGGTGGACCTCTCCTGGAATGGAGCTACTTCGAACAATATCGACATTTATCGCAACGGCGCGCTGATTGCCACTGTGTCGAACATCCCCGGGTTCTACACCGATCACATCGGGGTGCGTGGCAAGGGCACGTACACCTATAGGGTTTGCGAAGCAGGCACTCAAAACTGCTCTAACCAGGTCACCGTGAAGTTTGGCGGCGGGTAGCGCGGCCTTGAATTCTAGGAGATCGGTGATCGGTAGTCAGCTTGCTCGCGGTAACCTTGGCCGAAGACGGGTGATCTGTTGTGCACGCGGGCCTATCAAGGAGCGAGTATCGAGTAAGAGGCAAAACGACCACCAGCCACGGCTTAGCGACAAGCTTCGCGTGGGGCTTCGCCACTCTAGGTCCCCCCGGAGTCACAAAAATGCAACAAAAAATTTTCGGAAAAGTATTGACGCCCTGTCGCGATTTCTTAGTATCAACGGCATTCCACACCCAAACCATTCCCTGCGCCACTGAGGACAGTGGCGTTCGGGGATTCTCACCGACGTGAGGAAGATCAGAGAAGAATTCGACTATGATTAAGCGAACCGCCAAAAATATCAGGGCCCACATCCATTGGGCCGCCGGAATATTCGTTCTTTTAGTGTTACTGGCCATCCCGCTGCTCCCGGCAACTGTGACACCGGCGCCGACTGCAACTCCCACGCCAACGCCGGTACCGACACCTGGGCAGATCAGGCTCACTGCGAATGGCTACAAGGTAAAGGGGCAGCACACAGTGGACCTCACCTGGCCCGAAGGCGGCGTGCTGATTGCCACAGTGCCCGAGATTCCCGGTTTTTACACCGATCACATCGGCGCCAAAGGCAGGGGAACCTACACGTACAAGGTGTGCGAAGCGGGCACTCAGAACTGCTATAACGAGGTCACAGTTAGGTTTAACGGCGGTGGGTAGCACGGCCTTGTAGCGCGGAGATTAGATGTGGTTGTAGCCGGGATCCTAGACTTAGGCTCTTACAGTTCTGACCTCTGACGCTTTTTCGTGAGCATGCTCTTTGGGCCCGCCATTAAGTCTGCAAAGGCGCAAATATCAGACGGCAGAGCCGCAGTCACTTTGCCAACACGTCGAGTACAACGCGTTCCACCTAGACAAGGAACTCGCGAGTTGCCTCCTGAGTTGCCAAACTCACCCGATCACTGATCACTAAGTCATATCTCACGGCGTCGGCTAGGAAGAGAACGACTGGCTACACACAGTGCACGGTTCACTGATCAGCAGTCACCGTCTTTCCTTTTTCCTTCCACCAGCGCAGCGGCTTCGCGATCGAGCGCGGCGTAATTGGGTTTGCGCGGTTGCAAATAAAATTCATCGATCACGATCTGCACCAGCGCGGCGGCCGGGACAGCGAGAAAAACTCCCAGCAGCCCGAACAAGGTGGCGGTCGCGAGCGTGAAGAACAAAATGTTTGCCGGATGCAATCGCATCTCTTTGCCGAGCACGCCCGGAACAAGAAGATTTAATTCGACCTGGTAAACGAGCACAATCACGCCGAGGGCCAGCCAGAATTTTGTCGCGCCCAAGCTCAGCGCGACCAGCAGAATGGGAATGGAAACAAGAAACGCGCCGATATTTGGCAGAAACTCACCCAGAAACGCGAACACGCCGAACATCAGCGCGGGCTGCACGCCAATCAGCCAAAGCAACACGCCTATCGAGACGCCAGTGATGACACCGTTGATGGCGACGCCGCGCGCCCAGGCGGTCATTTGTCGCATGAGCCGCGCAAGAGTGCGATACGCTTGCTCGCGGTAACGATCAGGCGCGAGTGCCAGATACGCGGCTACCAGCGGGCGCGGGTTCGCCAAGACAAACACAAGCAAAAGAATCGCCAACACAAAGCTGGCTATGCCGCCAACGAAACCAATTGTCGATCTGAGCAAAATATTTCCGACTGTTCCAGCGGACGCTCCGATTTTCCCGGCGATTTCGTCCGTGCGTGGCAACGCCTCGCGAACTTCTGGATAATTTTTTGTGAGCGATTCGATGCGAACACGAATTCCCTGCCAGACGCTTGGGGTACTCCGCACCAGTTCCTGGGTTTGCGTGGTCAACGGCGGAATCGCAAAGAGTACGATGGTAGTGGTGACAGCGACGAGCGCGAGCATCAGCAGGATCACACTGATAAAGCGCGGGATATGATGTTTCTGCAGCCAGACCACAATCGGGTTCAGGACCATCGCAAGAAGGAAGACCAGCGCGAAGAGCAAAATTATCGGTTCCAGCGCGCGCAGGATTAACCACACAACGAACAGTAAGAAAACCAGCCAAACGATGCGGCGCGCGCCGTGATAACTCAGCGGCGCGTGCTGATTCTCATGGTCTGGTTCTTTCATGAGCAAGGAGTGATGGTTCCCAAGCCATCATGCTCCTTTCCTTCTACTAACCACGAATGAACACTATCTACGCCGTGGGGCGAGGCGCTGGAGTGGGACGAGTCGGCGGTGTGGGAGTAACTCTCGGCGTAGGGGTAGGCGTTCCTGTAGGTATAGGTGTGACGTTGCCGTCGGAGTTGAAGTCGCCGTCGCGGTTGGCGTTGGGCTCGGCGTCTGCGTTGCTGTTGGCGTAGGCGTTGGCGTCTGGGTTGCCGTTGGGCTAGCTGTAGGTGTAGGAGTCGGTGTTGGTGGCGGACCGGATTGTGCACAGTATCTCCCGCCGCTATTCAAATCGCTTCCGCCCAGACGATCATTTCGCTGCCGGTCCAGATTGCCGTGTGAGTGTATCGGGGAAGGGGTGCATCGATGTCGCTGGTAGCCGTCCAACTGAGAGGAAACCAGGTTTTGCTCACGAATGACGCGAATAGAAGCGAACGGAAGAGATAAGAATGCCGAACCGGATTTTCGCGTGAATTCCGCGCCTGCCTCGCCGAAGCTTTAGCGAAGGCGGGTGATTAGCGGGCAGTCTCTTTCTAGGTTCGTATTGATTCGCCTGCCACGCCAAAGCAGGCGAAGGCGGGTGTTAATTTGTAGTTTTCTGCGTAGGTTGCGAAGCCGTGTCATTTAATTACTTTGGACTTTCGCCTGAGGTCGTGCGCGGGACGCAGGCGATGGGATTCGTCGAGGCAAGACCGCGGCGTTCGCGCTGCCGATTCTGACATTGCTGGCGAAGCATGGGGCCCGACGCTCTAAAGATTCGCAGGCTCGCCACGGGACGAGTCCGTCCGACTGGCGGACAGGATTGCCTGCGTCACTGGTGCTCGAGCCCACGCGCGAACTCGCAGCGCAAGTGGAGACCGCGTTTCGCGATTATGGTCGCTTTACTGATCTGCAAGTAGGCCTTGTGCATGGCGGCGTTGGTTACGGGAAACAACGCGAGGCACTCAACCGCGGCGTGGACATTCTCGTCGCTACGCCGGGACGGCTGCTCGATCTGCTCGAACAACGCGCACTGACTTTGCAATCGGTAAAGATTCTCGTGCTCGATGAAGTCGACCGGATGCTCGACATGGGTTTTCTCCCGGACGTGCGCCGCATTGTTGAAAAAATCCCGAGAGAGCGGCAGACGTTGCTTTTCTCAGCGACTTTGCCGCCGGAGATCGAACGCATGGCTGCATGGGTGTTGCGCAATCCCGTGCTGGTAGAAATAGGAGCGCGCCGTTCGCCGGCGGAAACCGTTACACACGCAGTCTATCCCGTGGCAGCAGAACAAAAATTCGATCTGCTCATGGCGCTCCTGGAGCGGACAAATTTCGACAGCGTATTGATTTTTTGCCGGACGAAACAGAACGCTGATCGGGTCGCGCACTTCCTCAAGCATGCGCAGCATGCCGTGGCCGTGTTGCATTCCAATCGGACACAGCGCGAACGGATCGAAGCGCTCGAGGGATTCAAGAGCGGCAAATACGAGGTCATGGTTGCGACCGACATTGCATCACGCGGTCTGGACATCGCCGGTGTGAGTCACGTGATCAATTATGATGTGCCCGAGCATCCGGAAGATTATGTGCACCGCATCGGGCGCACCGGCCGGGCGCAAAATGTCGGCGACGCATTCACGCTCATGAATGGACAAGAACTGCCCGCGTTGCAGGCGATCGAACATTTCATCGGTCAGAAAATTCCGCGACTGAAGCTGGAGAACTTTTCCTATTTATACACGGCGCTGTTTGAACCGGAATCTGGGACGAGCGCCCGTCGCGCAGTTGGTGGCGGCAGAACCCATCGCGGATATTCGTTCGGACGAAGGCGATGAGATTGACTATGAGACACGAATTTCACGAAGTCACACGAATTGGCCAAACCCCTTCGACTTAAATGGTATCAGATTCGTGATAATTCGTGTAATTCGTGTCTTGACTTATGCCTGAATCGAAACCGGTTTCCGTGTCCCAATCCGAATTTGACCGACTGCAGAAGAAACTGGTTCCTTTGTGGAAATCGATCGAGCGATTTAATCAGGACCCGCAGACGATCGTGGTTGTGCCATCGATGTCCATCGACGCGATCGGCTCGGGCACACTCATGCAGGCGTATGAGGAACGTTTCCTTTTCCTTCTATTGCTGCTACGCCAACCTCGGGCGCGGCTGATCTACGTGACGTCGCAAATGATTCTGCCAAACATCATCGATTATTACCTTGATCTTCTGCCCGGCGTCATCCCGAGTCATGCGCGGCCGCGGCTTTTCCTAATTGCGCCTCTCGACGGATCAGCGCGTCCACTCAGCGATAAGCTTCTCGATCGGCCACGGCTGATCGAGCGTATTCGCTCCTTGATAATGGATCCTGCTCGCGCGCACCTTGTTCCTTTCAACACGACCAGCCGCGAGAAGGAACTGGCGCTACGGCTCGGCATTCCCATGTACGGCGCCGATCCGAAATTTTTCCCACTGGGCACAAAGAGCGGTTGCCGGAAAATTTTCATGGAAGAAAATGTTCCTCATCCTCTGGGCTATGAAAATCTCGTAAGCAAAGAGGACCTGATCGAGGCCATCGCACAGATGCGTGCGCGAAAGCCTTCGATCAAGCAGGTCCTGGTGAAGCTGAACGAAGGCGTCTCGGGCGAGGGGAACGCTATCGTCGATCTAACAGGGCTTCCACCTGTAGCCGGCATAGGCTCGTCCGCCGTAGCCTCGGCGAAGGCGGATGATGCCGGCGACAAAGACGCGTCCACCCGGCCGGGATCACCGATCCCGGCTACAACTACCAAGCAACGCGCTCTGTTAGAAGAACGCCTTCGGGCCATGCGGTTCGAGTTAGAGGGAGTTACTTACGAGAGCTACATGAAGAAGCTGCAAGAACGAAAGGGAGTCGTTGAAGAACGCATCATGGGAGAAGAGTTCAGGAGCCCCAGCGTGCAGCTTCGCATCACGCCCTTGGGTAAGGTTGAATTGCTATCCACACATGATCAGCTTCTCGGTGGTCCGTCGGGACAAAGCTATCTCGGCTGCGTGTTCCCTGCCGATACGGGTTACGCTGCGCTGATCACCCGGGAGGCTGCCAAGGTAGGCAGACGTCTCGCGAAGGAAGGAGTGATAGGGCGTTTCGCTTTGGATTTTGTGGTGGTACGCTTGAATGGAAAGTGGGAGCCGTACGCCATCGAGATTAACTTGAGAAAAGGCGGGACCACTCATCCATTTTTGACCCTGCAATTTCTTACCGACGGAAAATACGACCCAGACACTGCGATCTTCACGGCCCCAAATGGGCAGCAGAAGTTCTTTGTCGCCAGCGACCACGTCGAGTCGCCAGCGTACCGCACACTGACGCCGGACGACCTTTTCGACATTGTGGTGCGGCACAACCTGCACTTCGGTCAAACGCGTCAGACAGGTGTCGTCTTTCACATGATGAGCGCTCTCGGTGAATTGGGAAGAACAGGGCTGACCGCAGTGGGCAACTCACGCGACGATGCTAAGGCCCTCTACGACCGTGCAATCGCTGTGCTGGATCAGGAAACGCGGGGCGAGTGAAGCGTTAAAACATTAAAGCCAAGGGAGCGTTAAAGCGGTGGAGAAGGGGCAACGGTGGACGTGGATTTCGCAGTGCCTGCCCGCCGTGTGCGGGAAGTCCTTTGGTGAGTACGATGCGTTCTCGCATCGCTTTTGGGCGTATCGCCTGCGACGGTGGATCGGCTTCTCCGAAGACGATGATGTTTCTGCCAACACACGGTTAACCCTAGCAAGTGGCATTGGTTTGGTACATTTTCGGTAGCGACCAATGGGCGGCTCGATGCTGTCTAGTTCGGCACGCGAAACGCTGCTAACAACACCGATTCCCAGCTATTCAATTCTTTTAGCACGGACGGACGGCGTGACGTGGTCGGCGAAATGTTGCAGTGAGCAATTCGTTTAATCCTTTCGAAAGGTATCCGAATCAGAGCAAGATGGGCGATTACATCACCATCGTCTCGGACAACACGGGTGGCAACGTGCCAACATCTTTTTGAAGTCTTTGATTTGACCACGGATTACGCAGCGCGGCTCCGCCGCAACCAAAAACGTTTAGCCCGCGAATGACCAGCCTTCGCCAAAGCTATGGCCAGGCAGGCGCGAATAAACGCTAATAAAGAGCCAGAGAAGCGGCGGTTTAACAACCGCCGAGATTACGATGGTTTTGCACAAGGCTCTCCTCTGTGATTCGCGTCAATTAGCGCCTGCCGCGCCGGGGCGGGCGAAGGCGGGTGATTCGCGGGCAACTGATCACCGATCACTAATCCCCAATCGCCCGCCTTCGCGACGGCTACGGCGCGGCAAGCTGGGAATGACGGGCTACCGGTCGCTAAAACGTCAGAATGTCACCGTCGCTTGATTGGAACAGGTCTGGCTGCCTTGGTTGCACACTCGGTACGTGTAGGTGCCACGGCCACGCGCACCGATGATATCGGTGTAGAAACCGTCATTGGCGGTGGTAGTGATCAACACGTTGTTGCGGTAAACGTCCACGTTGGTCGACGTGGCGCCACTCCACGAGAGGTCGGCCCTCTGTCGTCCCTGCACTTTGTAGCCGGACGCACTGAGTGTAATTGCCGTTGGCGTCGGGGTCGGAGTTGAAGTTGGCGTAGCCGTAGCGGTAGCGGTGGCTGTAGCTGTAGGAGTTGCGCTCGGAGCTATAGTTGCCGTCGCCGTCGCGGTTGGGGTGGCCGTAGGCGTAGAAGTTGGTGTCGGCGATGCCGCACCTATCGACTGCCTATCGTGGAAGGCATCCTGCTGGGAACTGCCCAGGACGGCCACGCGCCCGTCCACCCATGCATGCAGGTGCTGGTTGGTCGAGGAGGTGGCATAGTCGTAATCGCCCGCATAGGTCGCCTGAATGCCGGGGTCAGGTTGTGCGGGCAGAGGGCTAACCACGTCTGAGAACATCTGGTCAGACAACCAAGTGGCGCCATTGTCGGTGGACCTGCGTGCCCACATCCTGTAGCACGGAACGCCTGCGTTACCACGGGTGCAGCTGGCGCTCTCGCGCGCGTCGTACCAGACGGCGAACAGGGTCCCAGTCGGGCTGACCGAAAGGTTAGGCTGCCACTGAGGACGGGTAGTAGCATCAGTGTTCAACTTGAGTGGCGCACTAAAAGTCACGCCACTGTTAGTAGAACGAATGTAATAGACGTCGCCAGGGTCGCTGCCGGTGCCGTGCTGGTCATAGACGTACGAAACTACGTGGTTGAAGACGGCTGGCTCACCCCAGCCCTCGTGCCGCCAGTAACCACCGCCATCCGGAAACATGCAGGCGAAGTAACCGACGGCCGTGACGCCAGGACCAGGAAAGCTGGGACCGGTGTACGTATTGGTCCAGGTGTTGCCGCCGTCGGTGGACCTGAAGATGAGGTTGGAGTCGTTGTGGGGGAAGCCACCACCCCCTTCGTTCATGCCTGCGATGTACACGTCGCCTGTGGCGAGGTCGCCGGTGATCTGGACGTCACGGATGAATGGGGTGCCGGTAGTGATCTGTCGCGCGTTCGTCCAAGTGAGACCGTTATCAGTGGAATAGCGAACGAAGAGGGCTCCCCCTCCAACATTGAAATCATTCCAGGAAACATACATCCGCCCGTAGAAGGGAGAGGATAGATTGTTATCGGCCCAGCCAGATTCTCGGTCATCATTGTTGCTATTGTGAATGCAAAAATGGGTCCAGCTATTCGCGTTCGAAGGGGTAGTGGACTTGTATCCGCCGAGACCTTGACCGCCGCAGCCCCCGTCAAGCCAGACGGTGTACCAGGTGCCGGTTGGACGATTGTATAGAATGACAGGGTCGCCCACGGTGTTCGAGAATGGGCTTTGACCACTGCCGTTGGTCAGACGGGTGAATGTGTTGCCGCCGTCGGTGGAGACCGACGCGCCAGAGATATTGATGGGGCTAGCATTGCGGCCTCGTGAATCGTTGTACGCGACCACTATTTGGTTGAGGTTATCTGGGTTACTCGCAGTGAATGTTTCCGACTGGGTAACATTGGGAGAAATCTCACCGCCGGTAACCAGGTCCACGTCAGTGGTACCATATGCTAGCGGGGCCAACAGCGTTTGGATAAACTGGGAGAAACCGTGCGCAGGGGAAGCCGAGCCTCCCTCGGCCTCGCCGCAGTAAATCATGATGGCGCCAGCCCGCATGTTTTCTTGCTTGTCAATGCCCAGCTCGCGGATCTTAGAACAATCAAACATGGCAGGCACCAGCGGATCAGTGGACTGACTAAGAATTGTACGGTTTTGCTGCGCTTGCGCAGAAAACGCGCCAAAGCCCAGCAGCGCGATAAAGACACCAGCCAGGCAGAAAACTGAAGCGAGTAAAACACGAAGGTTAAAGAAGGCAGATTGCGAAGTGGAATGTTTTTTCATAGTGGAGCGTCATTGGAGTTCACGATTTTTGATCTAACGCTCAGAACAATCAACATTTATTTCGCACGCTGGATGTGTCAGTGCCGACTCAGCGATTAAGAGGTCTCCAGCTCAGTCCCGGTTTACGGGATGAGCTTACGGAGATGCCGTACCGGAAAGACTTCTTGGCGGCGGTCCGTCGTAGCCGTGATTGACTGGATCGATACGGCGCATCGGTTTCTCCCGCTGTTGTTCTTCGATCACATTCGCGACGAGTCCGGGCGTGCGCGCGATCATGAAAATGCCGTTGAATGCCGCGGGGTCCATTCCCAGGTCGGCGAGGATCGCGCCGATCGCGCCGTCCACGTTGATTGGCAGCGATTTTTTTGCCTCGGCGAACGCCTTCTCGACTGCTCGTGCGGCTTGCATGTGCACGCCGTCCAGGCCGGCTTCACGAGCGAGCTCGAACAGACGCGCGGTGCGTGGGTCCTTCGTGTGCACGCGATGACCGAACCCTGGCATGCGCTCACCCGTTTCTCTCATCGCTGCGAGTGTGCGCGTTGCGGCTTCATTAATCGAAATCGACTCCAGGCCAGCGCGCTCGGCGATTGCTTTGAATTGGCGCGCGCAATCTTCAATCGCGCCGCCATGGTGTCGATTGATTGACATAATCCCAGCGGCAACTGACGCGCTCAATGCCGCGCCGGTAGATGCAACCGTGCGCGCAGCCAACGCGCTGGGAGGTGTCGCGCCGTGATCAATCGACGACACCAGAATCGCGTCCATCAAACGCGCGACGGCCGGCGATGGCAGTTCGCCCTTCAAAACTAAATAGACCGCTGCGCCAAATGAGACGCGCCCCATGAGCTCGGCGATGTCGTATCCGCGCACCGCCACCTTGTTCGGTTCAACCCGCGTGATAGCAGTGTTCCACACCGCATTTTTGTCGGCTTCGCTCATCAGACTTTCTCCTTTCATTTTCTTGAGAATTTGGACGACCGCATCCGGCAATTCACCAAACGCATCAACGACGGTGGCGCCGGCTTCGCGCAATGCTTTCACTTTCCCAGCATGCGTGCCGCGGCCACCTTCGATGATCGCGCCCGCGTGACTGAAGCGCGTCCCTTCGCGCGCAGCCTTGCCGCCGATGTAAGCGATCACGGGCTTCATGATTTTTCGATCAAGGATGAGTTGGGCGAGTTCTTCTTCCTGTGATGAGCCGATTTCGCCAAAGATGACAATCGCTTCCGTGAACGGATCAGCCTCAAACATCAGCGCCGCGTCAGGGAGACGAATTCCAATGACAGCGTCGCCGCCGATGTGCACAATCGTCGAAATCCGCACGCCGGCTTGCCCAAGATAATAGCCAGTGCTCGAAGCCATACCGCCGGAGCGACTGATCACCCCAATGCCTTTCGGGATGCCCGGCTTGAACCATTGCCGCGCGCTCTCCGCGCGACCGCCGATCATGCCGACAACGCCCTTGCCCGGGCTAAGCGCTCCAAGGGTGTTCGGCCCGAGAAACATCGCGCCATTTGCTTTCGCTGCCGCTGCGATTTCCATCGCGTCCCATACCGGCACGCGATCTGGCACCAGCACGGTGAGTTTAATTCCCGCGTTAATCGCGGAGATCGCGGCATCCTTGACCCCGGCCGCCGGCACAAAAAGCACGGAAATGTCGATTTTGCCTAGCGAATCGACCGCTTCCTGCGGCGTGTGGAACACGGGAAGCCCGAGTACACTTTGGCCGCCTTTGCCCGGCGTTACACCGGCTACGACATCGGTTCCGTACTCGCGCATCAGTCGTGTCCGCGCCCGGCCTTCGCGTCCCGTGATGCCTTGCACGAGCACGCGGTTTTTCTCATCAATCAAAATCGCCATCGCAGATTCATGTTTATGAAACCACGGCTGTTCTGCAAGCAGG
>WNGD01005253.1_pt1 | contig 15048 bp, 11 predicted proteins | sample 5400671 | NCBI WGS metagenome assembly WNGD01 (sample SAMN13153369, study PRJNA577476) | soil metagenome | isolation source: 40 cm soil or saprolite under grassland replicate 2 | place: USA:California | collected 2016-06-15 | reverse complement strand
TTCAGCATGTCGCTGCCTGCATCGGTCGCGTTCTTCATCGCCGTGCGGCGAGCTCCATGTTCGGCGGCCGCCGTCTCGACGAGCGCGCGGTAGAACTGATTCTGTACATATAAAGGAAGGAGCTGCTTGAGGATTTCCTCGGCAGAGGGCCTCAGGATGTAGTTCAAGGCGCCTTGCTTGGACTTTGGAGGATCCACCGGGAGAATCCGCAGCGTCGTCGGTGGCGTACTCACGGCGCTGTTGAACTTCGCAAAGACTACGTCGACCTCGTCCAGCTCGCCATTCGCGAACCGCTCCATCAGCGGCTTCGCCAGCTCGGCGGCGTGGTCGAGCGTCGGGCGATCGCCGATATCGACACGCTGCGACGCGATATTGCGCTTGGTGAACTTGAAGTAGCTGACGCCCTTCTTGCCCACGAGGTGCAGCTCGGTGTGCGCGTCCTGCGCCTCGAGCTCCTCGAAACGCCGCCGCGCCTCGCGAATCAAGTTCGCGTTGAACGCGCCGCACAGCCCCCGATTCGACGTGATCAGGACAAGGGCCGTGCGTCGTACGTCGTGCGTCGGCTGGCGGAGCAGTGGGAAGCGCTCCGCCAGCTCGGGTGAGTAGAGCTGGCCGATCACCTCCGCGAGCGCCTGCGCGTAGGGCCGCGCGCCGACGACGCGATCCTGCGCGCGTTTGAGCTTCGACGTGGAGACGAGCTCCATCGTCTTGGTGATCTTCTTCGTATTCTGCACCGAGCGGATACGCCGCTTCAGCTCGCGGGGCTTCGCCATTACAGCGCCTTGTACTCCTCGATCGCCTTGCGTAGCCGCCCGCTCAGATCGTCGGAGAGCGCTTTCCGCGTGCGAATCTCCTCCCCAATCTCGGGATGCTGCGCGGCCATGAACTCGAGCAGCCCCTTCTCCCACTCCTTGATCTGGGGGACGGGGACGTCGTCGATGAGGCCGTTGGTGACCGCGAAGATGACGATCACCTGCTGCTCGACCGGCATCGGTTGATACTGCGGCTGCTTGAGCACCTCGACGACGCGCGCTCCCCGCGCCAACTGTTTTTGCGTCGCCGGATCGAGCTCGGAGCCGAACTGCGCGAACGCCTCGAGCTCGCGATACTGCGCGAGATCGAGCCGCAACCGCCCCGCGACTTGCTTCATCGCCTTGATCTGGGCGTTGCCGCCGACGCGGCTGACGGAAATGCCGGCGTTGACCGCGGGCCGCACGTTCGAGTAGAACAGGTCCGTCTCGAGGAAGATCTGACCGTCCGTGATCGAGATGACGTTGGTCGGGATGTACGCCGAGACGTCGCCCGCCTGCGTTTCGATGATCGGCAGCGCGGTGAGCGAGCCACCGCCCATTTCATCGGACAGCTTCGCGGCGCGCTCGAGCAGGCGGCTGTGGAGATAGAAGACGTCGCCCGGATACGCCTCGCGGCCGGGTGGGCGCCTGAGCACCAGCGACAGTTGGCGGTAGGCCGCGGCCTGCTTCGACAAGTCGTCGTACACGCACAGCGTCGCCTTCTTCTCATCGTACATGAAGTACTCGGCCATCGAGCAGCCCGCGTACGGCGCGATGTACTGCATCGGCGCCGGCTCGGAGGCCGACGAGACGACGACGATCGTGTACTCCATCGCGTCGTGCTCCTTCAGGCGCTCCACGACCGCCGCCACGGTCGAGTTCTTTTGACCGATCGCGACGTAGACGCAGATGACGCCCTGCCCCTTCTGATTGATGATCGTGTCGATTGCGATCGCGGTCTTGCCGGTGCCGCGATCGCCGATGATCAGCTCGCGCTGGCCGCGGCCGATCGGGATCATCGAGTCGATCGCCTTGAGGCCGGTCTGCAGCGGCTCCTTGACCGGCTGTCGCTTGATGATGCCCGGCGCCACGATCTCGACTTTGCGGCTCTTGGTCGTGTGAATCGGGCCGAGGCCGTCCACCGGCCGGCCGAGCGCGTCGACCACCCGGCCCACCATCGCCGGGCCGACGGGCACCTCGAGCACGCGCGCGGTGCGCCGCACCTCATCGCCTTCACGGAGCTCGAGATAATTGCCGAAGATGACGGCGCCGATGTTGTCTTCCTCGAGGTTCAGCGCGAGGCCCGTGATCTTTTCCCCCGTCGCGGAGACGGTGAATTCGAGCATCTCGCCGGCCATCGCCGATGTCAGGCCGTAGATCCGCGCGATTCCGTCCTTGACCTCGAGGACGGTCCCGACCTTCCCGACCTCACGAACGTCGATGTCCGCGAGATCCGCGGCTTGGATTTCCTTGAGGAGGAGCGCTTTCAGCTCGCCGGGACGCAGGATGGAGTCGGTGGCCATGGGTCTACCGGTTGAGAGATTGTGAAAAATATCACATGCAAAGGGGCGGCGGAAGGCGGCGAAGGGCGGCGAAGGGGCGGCAAAAACTATACACGAGAGCGGGTTCTTCCTCTGAGAAAACGAGTAAGGACGCCACGGGGACCGAGTTCGCGGAGCTCCATCGTATACCCCGGGTTCCCCAGCAGGTCCGCGGCGCAGGCCGCGCGCGCCAGATCAATGACCCGCTTCAGGTTCGGCGCGCCGCCGGCCCCGAATTCCCGCGACAGATGCTCTCGCGTCACGCGCAGCGCCGCGGCGACATGTCCCGTTTGCGTGGGCGTGCCCGCGCGGCGCAACACCTCCTCCCACGCGGCGAGCTGGAGCCGATCGGTGAGACGCAGGAGCCTGGGCGCATCCGCCAGCGCGCGTCGTCGAGCGACTTGGGCGGTGCGGGCGGCAATCCACTCGCCCGCGACGGCGTTATCGACGCCTTCGACGAGAACACCAGTGAACCCGGCATCACGGCACGACGCGAGGAGGGCGCCATCATCCGGCCGTACCGCTGAGAGGACATACATCGGAATCCGGGGGAAGCGCGCCGGCAACTCCAGCCCCTCGCCATCGCAGTTGCGGACGTCGAGCACGACAGCGTCCACGAGGCGCTCGTCGAGCAGCTGCTTGACCGCATGAATGGTGCGGCACAAGCGCACGCTTCCGACGCGGCGGGGATAGCCGCGCTTGAGGGCTCGCCGTGCATCCCGGCGGGGATGAAAGACGGGCACGACCGGATAGGCGCTCGCCATGGCCCTCATGTCTGCACCAGTGCGTGCTGCATCTCGGCGGCCTGCCGCAGCACGTCGCGCGCATTGTCGTAGCTGATCGTCTGGCGGGCTTCGTCCAACGGTTGCCACACACACGCCGTGATGCCTTCTGCTTCTTCCGGAACAGGATCGCCGTGCCGCGATTCGAACAGAAAAAAATGACAGTATTTGTGAATGGTCTTGCCGCGGAACCGGAAATACCAATCGATCACCCTGATGGGACCGTGGAGCAAGAGATCCTGGAGTCCGGTCTCTTCGGTGACTTCGCGTCGCGCGGCGTCGGCCGGCGGTTCCGCGGGCTCGAGATGCCCCTTGGGAAAGCCCCAGTTCTTGTAGGAGTCCCGGATCAACAGAAAACGAACCTGGCCATCGGGGCCCCGGCGAAACACAACACCGCCCGCGCTTGTTTCGCGCTGGGCGCGGGGCTGGGACTTGCGGCCTTTGCGGGATCGGCGCGTCATCGCCCATTCCGGTTGTCCGGGACTTCAGTCCACGGAAACAAACGAAAACCGGTGACGCCGAGGTGGCGGCCGATGGCTTGAATCACGGGGGAAAAACTAGATCAAAAACAGTAGGGGCGCAGCATGCTGCGCCCCTACCATTTCACTGCTGCTACCTTTACGCTGCGAAGCTGGCGAGCGCCTTGCCGACGTCGCCGTCGCGCAAACGCTTCAACGCGCGATCACGCAACTGCCGCACGCGCTCGCGCGTCACGCCCAGCATGCCGCCGATCTCCTCGAGGGTGTGTTCACGACCCCCATCGAGACCGAAGTACAGCCGCAGCACCTTTGCATCGCGCCGCTGCAGCGTGTTGAGCGCCTGCTCGATCTCGTCCGACAGGAAGCGATCCATCGCCTGATCTTCCGTGTCCGGGAGATCCTCGGCGATGAAGCGCTCGATCAGCGAGCGATCGCCGTCGGGATCGAGCGGTGCGTCGAGCCGCACGTCGCCGGTGTTCAGCGCGGCGAGCGACTGCACGACCTCGAGCGACAGCTTCGTCGCGTCGGCGATTTCCTCGGGCGTCGGCTCGCGCCGCAGCGTCTGCCGCAGGTACTCCGCCGTCCGCACGATGCGCGACAGATCGGCGGTCCGGTTCAGCGGCACGCGCACGGTGCGGCCCTGCCGCGCCAGCGCGGCGAGGATCGCCTGGCGGATCCACCACACGGCGTACGAAATGAACTTCACGCCCTGATCGGGGTCGAACTTGCGCGCCGCCGTGAGCAGGCCGACGTTGCCCTCGCCGATGAGATCGGTGAGCGGCAGCCCGCGGTTCTGATACTTCTTTGCGACCGAAATCACGAAGCGCAGGTTGCGCTTCACGAGCTCCTGCATCGCCTCCTGATCGCCCGCGCGAACCTTCCGGGCGAGCGCGATCTCCTCCTTCTGCGTCAGCAGCGGAGTCTTGGAGACCTCGTGGAGGTACTGATCGAGGATGTCGCGCTCGTGCTCGTGATGGCCCAGACCCGTGAGCAGGCCGCGGCGCCGGCCACGGCGCTTCACGACGCGTCGCTCAGTCGTCGCGACGGTCGCCTTCGCCTTGGCCTTCGGAGCCGGAGCGGCTTTTGTCTTCTTACGAGTACGAGGCATTGGGTCGCCCTATTGGGTGCTCTGTAGTACGCAGACGCGGCAGAAATGTTCATGAAACAAGCGGAAAATCGCTTGACACCGCTTGAACGCGCCGATAAGATGCCGTGTTCCCGTCTGGCAGGTTAGGCCATTTCGGGGGCGGGAATATACGGGGGGCGTAGCTCAGTTGGGAGAGCGCGTGAATGGCATTCACGAGGTCAGGGGTTCGATCCCCCTCGCCTCCATGTTTGGGAGAGGCTGAGAGGCCGAGAGGCTGAGGGGCTGTGAGGGGCCGAGACGCCTAGTCTAAGTCGTTGCAGGGTGGTTAGATTTGGCGGCGCGCGGGAATAGCTCAGTTGGTAGAGCACAACCTTGCCAAGGTTGGGGTCGCGGGTTCGAGTCCCGTTTCCCGCTCTGGGAGGTTGGAAGGTTAAAGGTTGGAAGGTTGGAAAGAACAACTTTTCACATTCCAACCGTCCAACATTCCAACGGATTTTCAAGCGACGCGGGGTGGAGCAGTCTGGTAGCTCGCCGGGCTCATAACCCGGAGGTCGTGGGTTCAAATCCCACCCCCGCTACTAAAACTCAGAGGCCGAGAGGCTGAGAGGCCGAGGGGACTCGAGGAGTGAGTGAGCGGGTCGTTATGATAACCCTCACAACTCACACCTCACGTCCCCTCGGCCTCTCGGCCTCTTAGGCGTCTAGGATTTCGGGCGGTTAGCTCAGTTGGTTAGAGCGCCACGTTGACATCGTGGAGGTCACTAGTTCGAGTCTAGTACCGCCCATCCGCGCCCATAGCTCAACTGGATAGAGCGCTTGACTACGGATCAAGAGGCTGGGGGTTCGAGTCCTCCTGGGCGCATAACGACTTAGCGAACCAGCTGTCCGATTCCGCGACAGCAGCGGATCAAGAGCCCTGTGGATCGGGTTCTCCTGCGCGCACAACAACTTGGCGACGCCGACATTTCGTTTCCGCGTCAGCAGTGGGTGTGAAAGTGGGTGTGCGTCACGACGATTTCCCTCCCGGCACGACGCGCATGCCCTGCTGCGGCAAGAGCGCCCGCATCCTCCCGGAGATAGGCGATGACCTCGTACCACTCATAGTCGCCTGCCTGTGGATTAGTAGAGCCTGTGCCTGGTGGTATCACGGCTGATCAGCGCTCTTCGGCGCACACGCGCGCCCGCGGGACGAAAACGCGGGGATCGGCGTGATCGAGCGAGCTGCTGGCCTTTCGGTGGGCAAGGCAACGGTCGTTGCTGGAGTTGTGCCGTAATGTAGCGCGTATTGCGCCGCTGTCGCCGCATTTGTTCGCGTACGTTGACCGAACCCGCCGCTCACGGCGAGGAACTGCGAGACTCATCCAACTCTGCTGGGCGCACACGTTCCCCTGCTCGATGTCTGGGTCCCATCGACAGCGGCGATGTCCCGCAGCACCGCGTCCCGGGTCGGTAGTCCGGTGGTCCTCGGTGTAGACGATTCGTCAAGCGATCGCTGGAACCCGTGGAGCGGATTGGTCATCCGCAGCGCGGCGCTAACCTTCTCTGCCTGCTGTGATTGAAAGGTGCTTTGCCGGAATGTTTGTCGCAGGAACTAGCTGCCCGCGTGCCGACCCCTGTACGTGCATCAGGCGGTCGAGTCCGGGTACTGCATCTTACTGGATCGTGTCCTCCCCACGAGACCCCGTAGATGTTGTGGTCGATGGCGTTCAACAGCTCCTGTAAGAAGTCGAGCCCACTCTGCTCGGCCCGATGGCGTCACTTGTAGCCCGTCACCCGGCTAATCCCGTAGAGTGCGCAGAGCTCGGTAAACGTCACAAGGCGCTGCCGCGCATCCCGGACAAACTGCCACCGTTCGGTCATCACATTCACCTGCCTCCAAGACATCGGGCACCTCCTGTTGCCTTAGTTTGGCGCAAGCGATGTACCTGGACTACTTCGTTAGCGATTCTCCCCGGCCGTTCAGCAGTCACGCGCGCCGAGTTTGGGATAGTGGGGGTTGTAGGAGCAGCCTGAACATCAGCGCCTGAGTGATCAAGAGGAGCGGAACAATCACTGTGAGAAGAAAGAACGCCGCACCCAAGGACCCGGGGGACAAACCGACTCCGAAGAGGCCCTGATAGAACCCATAGAGCAAATCGACCGCGCCCCAGACGTTGAAGAGCCAGACGACGGCAAGACCCCAGGAGGTCGCGAGCACGGCCAGCGCTAGGAGCGCGAGGATCGTTGCGCCGAGGTCGCCGTAGGCCGCTGGACGGGCGAAGGCGGCTGGCAAGTCCGGCCCTACAACTCCGGGCACGAGGAAGGCGAGGCCCACGAAGCGGAAGGCGTGAAGCGTCAGCAGGGAGCGCAGCGCATCACGCTGGGGAAGGATGCGCAGATTCGGCCAGAGGTAGCGAGCCGTAACCACTCCCCAGGCTACAAAGCTGAATGCAACACTGACGCCAAAGAGGGCTAACGTATCCATAGTGGCTCCTTGAGCTTCTGCTCATGGCGAGCGACGAGCGTGACGCGTGTGCCGGACTCGGGGGCGAGCAGGCGCGCGACGGCCAGGCCGATACCCTCACTGCCGCCGGTGATCAGAACATTGGTCATACAGCCCGATCTCCTTCGCTTGTGGTTGGCTACGCGGCCGCTGCGGCCGCAATCCGCGGCGCCAGGAGTTTGTACATCACCGGTGTCACGATCCGCGCCAGCAATGTCGACGATACCAGACCTCCGATGATCACCCACGCGAGCGGCGCGTATAGGCCGCTGCCCTGGACCGCGATCGGCAGCAGGCCGCCGATGGCGGTCAGGCTCGTCAGGACGATGGGCAGGAACCGCACCTCGCCGGCTTTGCGAATGGCGGCCTCCAAGCCCATGCCCTCGGCGCGCAGCCGGTTGGTCAGGTCGACGAGAAGGATCGACGTCTTGATCTCGATCCCGATCAGCGCCACGAACCCGATCGTCGCCGCAAAGGACAGCGTCTGCCCGGCGAACAGCAGCGCCAGCACGCCGCCGGCCATGCCGAGCGGAATGACCGACGCCACGATCAACGTGGAGCGGAAGGTGCCAAACTCCAGCACGAGGATGGCGAGAATCGCGAACGTGGCGACGATGATCGCCCCGCCCATGTCGCCGAAGCTGTTCTGGCGGCTCTCGATCTCGCCCGCCGGCACGATGCGATACCCGGCCGGCACGGCGACGCCCGCCAGTTGCCCGAGCACCCGGCGCGTCACACGGTCGGTGTTGTATCCCGAGCGCACGTTGGCGGTCACCGTGACGCTACGGGTGCGATTGTACCGCTGGATCTCCGACACGGCGCGCTCGAACGTGATGTCCGCCACCTGCGACAGGGGCGTCAGCGCGCCGGTCGTGGCGCTGCTCACGTAGACGCGTTGGAGCTCAGCGGGACTGGCGCGGCCCGCGCGGGCCAGATGCACCACGATGGGCCGCGCGTCGCCAGCACCCTCGCGCAGTTGGCCGGCTTCCAGACCCGCCAGGCCGAGGCGCACCGTCCGATCGATCTCCACCGTTGGCACGCCGAGCAGGCCGGCCTTGGCGCGGTCGATCGCCACCCGCAGATCGGTGCGCGCCAGCCGCACCGGGTTGGTCACGAATTCCGTGCCCGGCGTCGCCTGCAGGACGCGTTCGACCCGCGCCGCGAGCGCCCGCAGCGAGTCGAGCGCGGGACCCTCGATCCGCATTGCGATGGGTGCGTCGATCGGCGGGCCGTTCTCGAATTCGCGCAATGCAATTTCGGCGCCCGCGTAGCGCGCCAGCTCCCCGCGCAGCGAGTCGAGCAGCCGCGGCGTGGTCGCGTGGTCGTACTTGTCCAGCAGCACGAACAACTGGCCGATCCGCGGGTCGTCGGTGCGCGACGTCACGTTGTAGTAGACGCGCGGGTTGTCGTGGCCCACCGACGTGTAGATCGCCTTCACGCCGGGCGCACGGCCGAGCACGCGCTCGGCGAACCGCGCGGCTGAGTCCGTTGCGGCGATGCTCGCCCCTTCCGGCGCCGTCACGTCGACGTGGAATTGCGGCGTTTCTGCCTTGGGAAAGAGCGAGAAGCCCACGACCGGCACGAGCGCGAAGCACGCGACGACGAACGCCACCGCCAGCCCCAGCGTCCGCCCGGGCCGCCGCAACGCGCGGTCGAGCAGCGGCGCGTACGTCGCGTGAATGCCACGGTCGAACGCCCGCAACACGCGGTTGCCCTCGGGTCCCTCCTCCTTCGTGAGGAACAGGCTCGAAAGCCAGGGGATGATCGTGAGCGAGGCGAAGAGCGACGCCAGCACCGCGAAGACCACCGCGACCGGTAACGAGCGGATATACTGCCCCGGTCCGCCCGGGAGGAACATCAGCGGGACGAAGGCGAACACCAGCGTGGCGGTGGCACCCAGCACGGCGACCCAGATCTGTCGCGTGGCAAGAATCGCCGCCTCGGTCCTTGAGTGGCCCGCCCGCCGGAATCGCGTAATGTTTTCGACCACGACGATCGAGTCGTCCACCAGCAGCCCGAGCGCGATCACCATCCCGACGATCGTGAGCTGGTTGAGCGTGAACCCGGTCCAGGCCAGCGCCGTCACGCCCATGGCGAGGGACAGCGGAATCGAGATCATCACGACCAGCGCGGCCCGCGGCCCGAGCGGCAGCAGCGTCAGCAGCACGAGACCGAGCGCGATGACGAAGTCTTCGCCTAGGCGCCCGAGCCGGTGGGAGACATTGGCGGCCTGATCGAACCCGCGCGCCAGCGTGACGCCGGGCGGCAGCGTCTTTTCGAACTGATCGAGTGACGCGTAGATGCGATTGCGCACGGCCTGAACCGTGGTGCCCTTCCGCTGGGTCACGGTGACGAACACCGCGCGGCGCCCGTTGAAGCGCGCCCGATAGGTCGAATCGCCCGAGCCCCACTCGACCTGCGCCACGTCGCCGACGCGCACCAGGCGACCGTTCCCGCCGCGCACGACGGTGGCGCGCACCTGGTCGAGGGTCTCGTAGCTGCCCGACGAGCGCACGCTGAAGCTGCGGCCGCCCACGTCCGCGCTGCCGCCGGGAATGTCCGCGCTCTCGCCGCCGATCGCGCCCAGCACCTGCGCCACAGGCAGGCGCAACGCCGCGAGGCGGCCGAGATCGAGCGCCACGTCGACCTGGCGTTGCGGCGCGCCCCAGCGCTCGGCCGTCCGCACGCCGGGCAAGGCGCTTAGCCGGTCCTCGAGATCTTCGCCCAGCGAATCGAGCACGTGATAGGACGCGAGCGGCGACACCAGCGCCACCTGCACGATGGCCACGTCCAACGTGCTCGCTTTGTGGATTTCGAGGCGGGCGACCTCGGCCGGCAGGCTCGGGCGCAGCGCGTTCACCTCGCGCACCACGTCGTCGTATTTCTTGTCGGCGTCCTGATTCGGCTCGAACTCGATCTGCACCTGGGCGACGCCCGGACGAATGTGACTGTTGATGCTGCGCACGTCGTCCAGGCGGTGCAGAGTGTCCTCGAGCTGCTTCACCACCAGGCGCTCCAGGTCGCTGGCGGACGCACCCGGATACACCGCGACGATCGTGAACGTCGGGAAATCGATCGGCGGGTCTTCGCCCCGGGAGATCGTCAGCAGCGACGTGAGGCCCAGCGCCGCCAGCATGGCGAACAGCACGACCGTGAACTGCCAGTTTTTGACTGAGAACTCGGTGAGTTTCATGGCCGCACCCGCACCGCGGCGCCGTCGTCCAAATACGCCGCGCCGTCCGTGACCACGCTGCGCACGCCTGCAAGGCCCGCCACGACGGCCACGCGGTCGCCGTCGAGGAAGCCGATCGTGACCGCCCGCCGCTCGGCGCGCTTTCCATCGGCCGAGAGGACGAACACCGTGCCGCGCGAGCCGTCGGCCTCCAGTACCGCGTCGACCGGCACCACGAACATCGGTTGCGCGGCCCGCGGCCGGATCTCTACCTGTCCCACGAGCCCGGTCGCGAGGCCCGCCGCGCCGCGCAGCGCCATTTCCACGCGATAGGTCCCGGTCGCCGGGTCGGCCGCGGCCGCGATCTCCGTCACGCTGCCTTCCAGCACGAGATCCGGCAGCGCATCGAACCGCACGACGGTGGCGTCGCCGCGCCGCACCCGCACGACGTCCCGGTCGGCGAGCGCCGCCCGCACCACGACGCCGCGTGACCGGCTGCCGAGCGTGAGGATGGGCGCCCCGGCCTGGATCAGCTGGCCCGGCTCGGCGTTGCGGCGCAGGATCACGCCCGCCGCCGGCGCCACGATCACAGCATAGCGCCGGTTGAACGTGACGGCCTGCAGCTCCGCCGCCGCCACGTCGCGGCTGGTCTCGGCGTTCTGCACCTGCTCGAGTGTCGCCACGCTGTCGGCAAACAGTCGCCGCGCGCGCGCCAGATCGCGCTCGGCCTTCTCGGCGGCGCTGCGGACGCGCGTGACGCCAGCGTCGATCTCGCTCAACTCGAGCGCGGCGAGCGTATCCCCAGCCGCCACGGCTTGCCCCTCATCCACCCACACCCGGCCGACCACGCCGCCGACCTTGAAGCTCAGCGGCACTTCTTCCTTGGGTCCGAGCAGCCCGGTCGCGGTCACAGGACGAGCGACTCGCTCCAGGGTGACAGGGGCCAGCCGCACGGCGACGGCGTCGCGGGTGGCCGGCGTCTCGGCGCGGCCGCGGCTGCAGGCAGCGAGCGCCAATGACAACAGGAGAGTGACGTACGTGCGGTTCATGTCTGCTGCTCTCTTTCTAGAGATCGAGGTTGCGCAGGGCGGCGGCCCGTTCGAGATCCACGTAGTGCAGGACGTATCCATAGACCGTGATGGCGCGGTTCAACTCCGCCGCGGTGAGCGCGGTCCGGGCATCGACCAGCTCGATGGGGCTGGCGACACCTTCCTCGTAGCGCCGGCGGACCAGGTCGAAGGTGCGGCGCGCCGCCTCCAAACGATCGTCCGCCGTGGCGATGGCATCGTGGGCCACGACGGCCACGTCGTAGGCGTTGCGCACTTCGAGGGCGATCCGCTCTTCGAGATCGGTGCGCAGGGTCCGCGCCCGCTCGACCTCGAAGCTCGCCGCGGCGCGGCGGGCGGCGTCGCGGCCGCCGTCGAAGAGGTTCCAGGACACGACCAGCGACGCGACCCAATAGTCCTGGCTGCTCCGGAACGCCACGTCGCGGCCCTGGAAGCCATAGTCCACGCCGAGCGAGATGCTCGGCAGGAACGCGGCGGTCGCCGCCTGCACGCCCGCCTCGCCGGTGCGAATCCCCGCGTCCACTTGCTGCAGCTCCTCGCGATTACCCAGGGCGTGCGCCACGGCGCTATCGGCGTCGATCGCGAGCGGCAGGACGAGGGTGCTGTCGGGGATGGAGTCGACCGGGGCGTCGAGCGGACGCCGCAAGATCTGGTTCACGACGCGGGCAGCGGCGCTGTGGCGTTGGCGCGCTTCGGCGAGCTGCTGCTCGATCTCACTGCGATCGGCCCGAGCGCGAAATACCGCTTCCGGCGTCGCCCGGCCGGCGGCCAGCAGCCGCTCCGCCACCCGCTCGTTCTCTTGCACCAGTGCCAGCGACGCCGTGTAGATCTCGACGGCGCGGCGCGCGCTCGCTTCCGTCACGTAGGCCGTCTGCACGTCCGCCGCGAGCCGGCGCGCCGCTGCCCGGAGCGCGTAGCGCTGGCCGTCATAGCGGCTGCGGGCCGCGGCATAGTTCGCGAGGATCGCGGCGTTGAACAGCGGTTGACGCAGCTCGAGGTGCGAGTCGTGCCGCTGCGGCAGCGTGATGTCGAGGTTCGTGGGAAAGCGATTCTGACCCATCAGGCCGTTGAGCGCGGCGTACGCCGGGTTCACGAAGTCGCCGATGTTGGGCACGCCCTCGAGGCGCGAATAGCGCGACGCGAGCCCCAGGGTAGGGAAGAAGAGCCCCCGGGCGTCGCGCACGTCGGCGGCCGCGCGGTGCTCCGCCACTCGTTCGGCGGCGAGGCCGAGGTTGGCCCGCAGAGCCGCAGCGACGAGGCCGCCCAGGGGGTCCGGCTGCTGTGCGCTCAGTGTCGGTGTAATGACCGCCAGTAGCATCAGGGTGTTTGTCAGAATCCGACGTACTCTACACACTGTCCCACTCCTCTTCGGTGTTGAGCCGCGCTGCTAGAACACTGTCAGAATACCTAACACTGTTAAGTAACACTCAAAAAAAATTATGAGTTCCCGCGCCGCAGCAGGCCCGTGAACATCACGTCCTGCAGCCGGGTGGCAGTGGTCTGGACGTCGCGCCACTGGACCCAATCATCGTGCTCCTTGGCGATGCGCAGCGACACGAGCCCGTGTCTCGAGGACCAGAGGATCTGGGCGACCTCGTGCGGATCCTGCAATTCGGGGCGGAACCGTCCGCTCGCGATGGCTTGCTCACAAGTTTGCACCAGGAAGGCGTAGGCGTCCTGGCTCGGATCGCCCTGCACGATTCCGTGCTTGGCGTCGTTGACGCGCGGGTGCGGCGTCATGAACATGAGCCGGTAGTGCATCGGGTGCTTGAGGCCGAACTCGACGTAGGCCTTGCCGATCCGACGCAGTCGCTCCACGGGGTCGGCCACCTGCCCGATCTGTTGGAACGCCTGGGCCAGGGCCCGGAAATCTTGTGTCGACAGCTCGGTGAGCAAGGCTTCCTTGTCACGGAAGTGATGGTAGATGGCGGTCGGTGTGTAACCGATCTTCGCCGCAATCGCGCGCATCGTGGTGGCTTCGTAGCCGTGCTGCACGAACATCCGCCGCGCTGCTTCCAGGATCTTGCGGCGAGTCTCGGCGCGTTCGCGCTCACGGCGCGCGAGGCTGGGGCTAGACGCTGTCTTCATAACGATGTTATACCATAGAACGCCGTTATATAAGTGTCAAGGGGGGGTGCTCGGCGGCGTCTTAAGTCGACTCGTGGTGCCACTAAACCAGCGACACGGCTGGAAAGGGTCGGGACACCTCGGCGACCTAAGAAGTATTTCCCTTTTTCCGTCCGGCAAACATCTCGGCAAAGTGCCCCGAAATCTCAGGAACTAGCGAGGCGTAAAGCTGCGCATCGGACTCGCAGTCCGCAGCTCTGGCAGTCCGACGCGAGCCGCGCGAACATGTGGAGGCGCCCAGTCCCGGCGTCCCCCTTCACACATTCGCCCTCAAGCGCATCACGGGTTTAAGGGAGAAGGTGTCGCGCGGCGTCTCCCCCCCTGTGACAGAAATTCGTGATGGATTGTGGACGCGACCTACCGCGGCTCCCCGCCCAGCCTCTTGAGCCCCGCGTGCGCCTCAGCGACGTAGGGCTGCAGCTCGGGGTCCGCGTGCACCCAAACCGCGGCCACGAAGCTGTAACCGGCGAGCGCTTTGGCGCGATTTCCGAGTCGCTCGTTGACGCGGGCTCGTTCCAGCGCCCAAAACGGTTCCCAGAACGAAGCGGGCGAGTGCCCGATCTCTCGGTCCAACATGCTCGCTGCCTCGCCCTCTCTGCCGCGGGCCTCGAGCAGCTGGGCCGTGATGAGACGTTGATCGTCACAGCCCGGGCAGAGTGAGTCCGGGAGCGCAACGAACCGCTGGAGCGCCTCGCTGGTGTCGCCGCGGGCAAGGGCGAGGTCACCGCGTGCAGCGGCTGCCGAGTACCCCCAGTCCACCCATGGGTTGTGATGCTTCCACAGCTCGGCCTTCCCTCGCCCTCGTGTTGAGCGCTCGACTTCGTCAGCCCTTCGGAGGAACGCGAGCAGCGCGACTGTGTCTTTCCGCGAGGTCCACCAAGGCAGAGCCAGACCTGTGCAATCCACGCCAAAGCAATTCGCGCCATCTCTCAGCCACTGCGCGAACTCGGATGCGGCCGAATCGGGGCGAATCGTTCCCACGAGGGCGGCCTCGACCACCAGCCACGGTGGCCTCTTGCTGCCACCCACCTGGACGGCTTCGTGGAGATGCCCGCGATAACCGAGCGTGAGAGCGACACTCCCTGCCGCAGCACCTGAGTCGCCTCCAAAGATACTGGCGACCACGCGCGGCTCCGTGAGGTGGCGAGCGAGTGCAACCGCGACTTCGCCCGTGTCGGGCCAGCCGCTCAAGTCGAACCACGTGTTGACGAGCTGCTCGCCGGACATCGCAGCCAGCATGCTGTCGCCATGAGGCGAAGTGGCGCGGTCGGCCTCCAGTTGATTTTCGATGTAGGCGGCGACTGGGAAGAAGTCCGCCTGTCCGCCAAAGGTGAGATACGTCCGGACATACCGCCGCGCCGCCGCAACGTCCTGCGCTCGAAGCGAGGACTCGATCGAGTGACCCATGAGCGCTGGCGCGAAGCCGGAATCGAGCGCCACCGCGTGATCCATGGCGTCGAGAATCTGCCGCAGCGTGGCCGACGCGGCGGGGCCGAAGCCGAAGTGCCAACGTGCCTCGC
>WNGD01003819.1_pt1 | contig 15049 bp, 19 predicted proteins | sample 5400671 | NCBI WGS metagenome assembly WNGD01 (sample SAMN13153369, study PRJNA577476) | soil metagenome | isolation source: 40 cm soil or saprolite under grassland replicate 2 | place: USA:California | collected 2016-06-15 | reverse complement strand
CGAGCTCGAGTGGATCGAGGGCCAGGGTGGCACCCGGTCGCCGCTCGAGACGCCGCTGTGGGCGGCGATCGAGAGCTTCGTCGCGGCGGAGGAGCCCGAGGCGAGGGTCGCGCCGGTGTGTCTCGCCGGCTTCACCGACAGCCACTGGCTGCGGGAGGCGTTCGGGACGGTTGCGTACGGCTTCTTTCCCCTACGGACGATGGATCCCGAGCTCGCCGCGCGGCTCGTCCACTCCGCCGACGAGCGGATCGCGGTCGAAGACCTCGAGCTCGGCGTCCGCTTCCTGCGACACGTCGCCAACGAGATCGGAGGTTGAGCTTGGTTTCCGAAGCACCCCTGGAGAAGACTGACGCCGGCCTCGTCCCGAAAGGGGAGGGCTGGTTCGTCGTCAATGCACGCGAGGCGCGCTGGTACGAGCACGACGCGTTTGGTTCGTGGACCCGTTTCGAGGGCGAGCCTCGGTTCAAGGAGATCGGCGTCAACATCGGCGTGCTCGCGCCCGGTGAGCCCTCCTGCATGTACCACGGCGAGGCGGTCGAGGAGGACTTCCTCGTCCTCTCCGGCGAGTGTCTGCTGCTCGTCGAGGGTCAGGAGCGGAGGCTCCGCGCATGGGACTTCGTCCACTGCCCGCCGTGGACGGAGCACGTGTTCGTCGGCGCCGGCGACGGCCCGTGCGCGATCCTCGCCCTCGGTGGACGCTACAGGGAAGAGATCATCTACCCGGCATCGGAGCTGGCGTTGAAGCACGGCGCCGGGGTCGAGCAGGAGACGCCGAACCCCGAAGAGGCCTATGCGCGCTTCGGGCGGCCGCGCGAGGTCAGATACGGCGGTCAGCTCGACGCTGAAAGCTAGGCTCTGCGCAATGCCCGAGGAGAAGATCAGGCTCGGCGGCATGGCGCTCGCCAACGGCGTGCTCGTCCACGGACCGACCTCGTGGGCCTGCGCGATCCGCACCCCCGAAGGCGAGCTGAAGGTCGAGTCCGCCTACAAGCGCTTCCGCGCCGTCGAGGTCGAGCAGCCGCTCCTGCGCGGTCCCGCGCGCCTGGCCGAGGTGATGCTGTTGTTGCCGCAGGTCCGGCGCGCACTGCCAGAGGCGCGGCTGCCGTTCGAGCGCCCGCGCGTGCTCGCGACGATGCTCGGCGGAGCGATCGCGACCCGGCTCGTCAAGACTTCGCGGCTGAGGCCGCTGGCGCAGGAGCTGCTCGCCGGCGCCTTCTCGCTCGCGCCGGCGGCGCTCGCCGTCCGGGGCTCGGACGTCGCCGCCTACCACGGCGCGGAGCACATCTCGATCGGCAGCTACGAGCACGGTGAGACGCGGGCGAAAGAGCACGAGCGCTGCGGTTCCCACATCGTCGGCCCGCTGCTTCTCAGCTCGGCCGTCGGCGGTGCGCTCGCCGCGCGTGCGCCCGAGCATCTGCGCGGCCCCGCTCGGGCCGCGGCTCAGCTCGGCGCTGTCGGCGTCGCCACCGAGCTCTTCAGTTGGATGGTCCGCAACCCGGACAACGGCCTCTCGCGCGCGCTCGCCAAGCCGGGCCACGAGCTGCAGCACCGGCTGGCGACCGAGGAGCCGACCCCGGAGCAGCTCGAGGTCGCCGAGGCCGCGCTCGCCGCCTGCCTGGAGTTGGAACATGGAGCTGCGCGAAGGAACTAGGAGGCGGCTACCGCCCGAGGTCTTCGAGCTCCCCGTCGAGAAGATGCGGGAGGGGTACTACACCGACGCCTACTTCAATCACGCCCGGGCAACCCTGCTCGAGGACGGCCGCCGGCCTCGCGTCGTGATGCAGGTCTTCCAGAAGCGCGATGCTCATCTCGGCGGCATCGACGAGGCGATCGCGATCCTCAAGCTCTGCTCCGCGGACTGGGACGATCTGACCGTCCACGCCCTCTACGACGGTGACCGCGTCGAGCCGTACGAATCGGTGCTGACGATCGAGGGCGACTACACCTCGTTCGCGCAACTGGAGACGCTGTACCTCGGCGTGCTCGCGCGGCGAACGCTGATCACGACCAATGTGGTCCGCGTGCTCGAGGCCGCGAACGGCAAGCCGATCATCTTCATGCCCGCCCGGCACGATCACCACCGCGTCCAAACGGGCGACGGCTACGCCGCGTACGTGGCCGGCCAGGTCGTCGGGGCGCCGATCGGCGTCACCTCCGACGCACAGGCCTCGTGGTGGGGCGGTAAAGGCGTCGGCACGGTCCCCCACGCGCTGATCTCGGCATACGGCGGCAACACCGTGCTGGCGGCGACGAAGTTCGCGGAGTGGGCGCCCGAGGATCTCAACGTCGTCGTCCTGGTGGACTTCGAGAACGACTCCGTCTCCGCGGCGCTGGAGGTGGCGCGCGCGCTCGGGCCCCGCCTCTGGGGCGTTCGTCTCGACACTTCGGAGTCGCTGGTCGACCGCTCGCTGTGGGACGAGCTGGGAGACTTCAAGCCGACCGGCGTCAACGAGCGTCTTGTGCTGAACGTGCGAGACGCCCTCGACCGAGACGGCTTCGAGCGGGTCAAGATCGTCGTCTCCGGTGGCTTCAACGTCGAGAAGATCCGCGAGTTCGAGGAGCGGGACGTCCCAGTCGATTCCTACGGCATCGGCTCGTCGCTGATCCGCGGCTCGAACGACTTCACCGCCGACGTCGTGCTCACGGACGGCCGCCCGTCCGCGAAGGCCGGGCGGCGTTTCCGCCCCAACCCACGGCTGGAGCTCGTCGAGTGACCCGGCGCACAATCGTCACATTTGCGTCACCCACGCGTGCGGATTTTCGGCGTAGCGTTCCGGTAGGGGGCGTCTGCACCCCCCAAGGGGGCTGGACCGGGCGCCCACTCGCGCGGGCCCGCCCGGGCGTGGTTTGAGCGCCCCGGTTCTCGGGGACGTCGACACGCAGGTCGACTTCATGCTCCCCGATGGCAAGCTCTACGTTCCTGGGGCCGAGCAGACGGCGTCGGCGATGCGGCGGCTCGTCGAGGCTGCGCGCGCAGCCGGGATCGTCCACGTCGCCTCGGCCGACGACCACGAGCTCACCGACCCCGAGATCTCCGAAGCTCCCGACTTCAGCAACACCTATCCGCCGCACTGCCTCCGCGGCACGCGCGGCGCCGAGAAAATTCCCGAGACCGAGCAGCACGACCCACTGCCGCTCTCGCTCGTGCCGTACCCGCCCGGCTTGATTCCCGGACTCATCGGGGGCCGCCGGGAGATCCTGCTGCTGAAGAAGAACTTCAACGTCTTCACCAACCCCAACACCGACTCGGTGCTCGAGGCGCTCGACCCTGACGAGATCGTCCTCTTCGGCGTGGCGACCGACGTCTGCGACGACGCGGCGATCCGCGGCTTCCTCGCCCGCGGCCGCAAGGTCAGTTTCGTGGAAGACGCCGCGCGCGGGCTCGACGAGGATCGCGTCGCCGCGTGCACGACTGCCTGGCGGAAGGCCGGCGTCGCGTTCACGACGACCGACGAGGTCGTCGCCTCGCTCGGCTGAACGCGCACGCCTCAAACGGCTGAGCCGGCGGGCGCTCGATTGCCTCGCCATTGACGAATCGCCGCCGCGCACCGATAACGAGATGGGGATGCACTGGCTGATCACCTTCCGTGACGGCGCCTCCGACTGGCTGCCGCTCCTGTTCGCCTTTTTGCTGGTTCTGATGCTGTACGTCCTCTGGCGCACCCTCGAGGTGATGCCGCGTGTGACGGCCGCGAAGACGGTCACCTCGAGCTCGAAGGTGACCTGGGCCGACGTCGCCGGGCTGGAAGAGGCGAAGGAGGAGCTGCAGGAGGTGGTCGACTTCCTGCGCGATCCGCGCCGGTTCGAGCGGCTCGGCGCGCGCGTCCCGAAGGGGATCCTTCTCCACGGGCCGCCGGGGACGGGCAAGACATTGCTTGCGAAGGCGATCGCGAGCGAGGCAGGCGCGAGCTTCTACATGCAGAGCGCCTCGGCCTTCATCGAGATGTTTGCCGGCCTCGGCGCCGCGCGGATCCGCAAGCTGTTCGAAGAGGCGCGGCGCAACACGCCGGCAATCGTCTTCATCGACGAGCTCGACGCGGTCGGCGCCGCCCGCACCGGGCACGGCTTCAACCGCGAGCAGGACCAGACCATCAATCAGCTCCTCGTCGAGCTCGACGGGTTCCAAGAACGCGACCAGGTCGTCGTCATGGGCGCTTCGAACCGGCTTCAGGATTTGGACCCGGCGCTGCTTCGACCGGGTCGGTTCGACCGCCAGGTGCTGATCGACGCGCCCGATCTTGCCGGGCGCGAGGAGATCCTCGGCGTGCACACCCGGGGAAAGCCCCTCGCGGCGGACGTCGACGTGAAGCTGATCGCCCGCCAAACGGCCGGACTGACCGGCGCCGAGCTCGAGAACATCGCCAACGAGGCCGCGATCTTCGCCGGCCGCGAGAAGCAGCAATTCGTCCACCAAGAGCATTTCGACGCGGCGATGGAGCGCGTGGTCGCGGGGCTCCAGAAACGCCGCGTCGTCACCGAGAAGGAGAAGCGGATCCTCGCTTACCACGAGGGCGGCCATGCGCTGATGTCGCACCTGGTCGGCGACCTGATCCCGGTGCAGAAGGTGACGATCGTCTCCCGGGGGCAGGCGCTCGGCTACACCCTGAACCTGCCGAGCGAGGAGCGCTATCTGCACACGACCGAGGAGTTCCAGGACCTGCTCAAGATCTACCTGGCCGGCCGCGCGGCCGAGCAGGTCGTCTTCGGCCGCGTTACGAACGGCGCCGCGAACGACCTCGAAAAGGTCACCGCGCTCGCCCGCGCGATGGTGTTCGAGTACGGGATGTCGACGGTCGTCTCCTCGCGGACGATGCGCGCCGACAACTACGCCCTGTCCGAGGAAACCAAGCGGGTCCGCGACCAGCAGCAGGCGCAGCTGACCGACGCCGCCTATGAGGACGCCCAGCGGCTGCTGCGCAAGCATCGCCCGACCCTCGACCGGATCGCCAACGCCTTGCTCGAGAAGGAGACGCTCGACCGCGAAGAGCTGGACACCATCATCGGCGACGTCGAGCCGGATTCCCGCTCGAGCGAGACGGTCGGCACGGTCCGGGTTGTCTCGTCGCTGCCCGCCGACTAGCGGCCAGTCGACTGAGGGGATGTCCCGGCTTTGCCAGGGCGTCCGTGTTGGCTCTGGGCGCCGCAGGTAGCATCGCCCGCGTGCAAGCCCGTGGGATCCATCACCTCGGCGTCGCGGTCGAGAACCTCGACGCGGCGGTGACGACCTACGAGCAGATCTTCGGCGCGCGTCTCGAACATCGTGAGACCGTTCCCGACCAGGGCGTCGAGGCCGCTTCGCTGAAGGTCGGCGAGGGCCGGGTCGAGCTGTTGGCGTCGCTCGGCGAAGAGACACCCGTGGGCAAGTTCCTGACCAAACGCGGTCCGGGCATGCATCACGTCGCCTACGAGGTGGCCGACGTGCGGGCGGCGATCGACGAGCTCGCCGAGCGGGGAGTCGAGCTGGTCGACGAGGAGCCGCGGCAGGGTCTCTTCGGCCTCGAGGTCGCGTTCCTGCACCCCGACGCGGTTCACGGCGTCCTGGCCGAGCTGGTGACGGATGGTTAGTGGACGCGGCCACAAGTGCCGTTGTGTGCCTGGCGGCCCGCAAACGCGGCGCATGCCGTTGTCCTCGGTCGGCCGCATACCTACAGGTATGCGGCCTCCCTGCGTCCTAGGCCTGCTTGGTTTGCGAACCGCCAGACACGAAGGAACTTATGGCCCCGCCCACTGATGAGCGCGTGGTGGTCGAGATCGCCTTCGACGGCGGGCAGATCATGGGCGCGCGTCTGACGAGCGAGTCCGCCGACGAGCTCGAGCAGGCGCTCGGGGCCAGGAACGACGGGGCGCTGACGCTGGACGCCGACGACGGGCGCTACACGGTCCCCCTCAGCCGCGTGGTGTACGTGAAGCGGTTCACGCGAGAGGCGAGGGTCGGCTTCTCGAGCGGCGCCTGAAGCGTTCGCGTTACGAGTTAGGCGCACCCGGGCATCTCTCGCACGATGACGAATGAAACCGCCGGCACGGCCGCGCTGAGCCGCGGTGTCTCGTCAGACGAGCTGGCGCGACTCGTCGAGCGGGGCAAACAGGGGAATCGGGAAGCGCTCGAGGAGCTCTACCTGATCCATTTCGATCGCATCTACAGCTACCTGCACATGAGCGTCGGCAACCGCCACGACGCCGAGGACCTGACGACGCAGGTGTTCGTGAAGATGCTCGAGTCGATCGGCAAGTTCCGCTGGCGTTCGGCGCCTTTCTCGGCCTGGCTGTTCCGGATCGCGCACAACCTCGCGATGGACCACTTCCGGGCCAACAAGCGCTGGCAGCCCGAAGAGGAGGTCCCCGAGCCGGATCCCGGCGACGGCAGTGCGGCCGAGGAGGAGGCGCTCGAGGCGATCGGCAGGCAAAGCATGTTGGAGCTGATCGAGAAGCTTTCGCACGAGCAGCAGCAGGTGCTGACGCTGAAGTTCGTCTTCAACTTCTCGAACGCGGAGGCTGCGACCATCCTCGACAAGACCGAGGGCGCGATCAAATCGCTCCAACACCGGGCGCTGGCCTCCCTGCAGCGGCAGCTCGCCAAGAACTAGGCGCGCAGCATGGCTCTCTCGGTCGGCATTGTCGGCCTGCCGAATTCCGGCAAGACGACGCTCTTCAAAGCGCTCACCCGAACCGGGTCGTCCGTGCCGGGGAAAGAGAACGTGGGCATGGCGACGATTCCGGACGAGCGCCTTGAGCCGGTCGCTGCCGTCGAGAACGCGAAGAAGCTCACGCCTGCCGCCGTGCGCGTGGTCGACGTACCGGGCACCGGAGCGCAACTGCTCGGGAACCTGCGCCAGGTCGATGCCCTGCTCGTCGTTCTGGACGCCTGGTCGGGGACGCGCAATCCGGACGACGACCTGGTCACGCTTCGGCTCGAGCTGCTGATCGCCGATCGCGACCACGTGGAGCGGCGGCTCGAGCGCGTCCGAAAGCAGGCGAAGTCAGGCGACCCCCAACTGCGCGTCGAGGTGGAGCAGCTCGAGGCGATACTCGCCCACCTGGAGGCCGAGCGACCGCTCTCGGAGTGGCCCGGCGAGCTGCCGCCCGGGCTCGAGCCGCTGACGACGAAGCCCTTGATCGAGGTCCCCAACGGCCCCGGCGGTCTGGACGCAAAGCTCGAGGCAGAGCTCTCCGAGTTGCCTGAGGAGGAGGCGGCGGCCTTCCGCGAGGGTGAGCGGGGTGCCGTCGGCGAGATCGCGCGGCAGCTGTTCGAGGCGGTCGACCTGATCTCGTTCTTCACCGCGGCTGAGAATGAGGCCCGGGCGTGGCCGCTGCGGCGAGGACAGACCGCTCTGGAGGCGGCGGCGACGATCCACACCGACATCGCCCGCGGTTTCATCCGCTGCGAGGTGATCCCCTGGAAAGACCTCGTCGAGGCGGGCTCTCGCGCCGAGGTCGTGAGGCGAGGCCGGCAACGGCTCGAGGGGAAGGACTACGTCGTCGAAGACGGCGACGTGCTCAACATTCGCTTCAACGTCTGATCGCGCCCCGTCCCAGAACCCGGGACGGGGAGCCCGCAAGGGCGGCGCCACCCTCGCGGGCAGGCGAGTCGATCAGCAGCAGCCTTCGGTGCCGCAACAGTCGCCGCCGCACTCGCAGTCACAAGACGCCATGAGCCTCCCTTCATCGAGGTTGTCGAGGTCGGGAAACCGTAACTGATACATTGATGGACGTCAATGAAGGAGCTTCGCGTTCTCGAGCAACCATGCTGCGCACCGGGTGCTCCGCTGCTTGCCAGAGGCTCCGCGAAGGCGCTGGCGGAGCGGTTCAAAGCGCTCTCCGACCCGGCGCGCGTGTCGGTCGTCAACCGAATCGCGGGTGAGGGTGAGGTCTGCACGTGCCAGCTCACCGAACCGCTTGGTCTCTCCCAACCGACCGTGTCGCACCACCTGCGCGTTCTGAAGGAAGCCGGGCTGATCGAGGTCGCGCGCAGGCGCGGTACGTGGACGTTCTACCGGCTCGTTCCCGAGGCGATGGAGCAGCTCGCCTTCGCGATCGGCGGCGCCCCCGCACCCGAAGGCGTTCTCGTCAGCCGCGAGCGGGCGGTGGCCTCGTGAGGCGCGCGTATTTCGTTTGCATCGGAAACGCCGGTCGGTCGCAGATGGCACAGGCCCTGTACGAGCGGCTCGGCGGCGAGGCGCGCTCGGCGGGCTCGCGTCCCGAAGCCGAGCTCCAGCAAGCCGTTGTCGAGGCCCTCGAAGAGCTCGACATCGACATGTCCGGGCGCAAGCCCACACCGATTACCAACGAGGACGCCGCCTGGGCCGACATCGTCGTGACGATGGGCTGTGGCGACGCCTGTCCCGTGCTGCCCGGCAAGAAGTACATCGAGTGGAACCTCGTCGATCCTGCCGGGCTCTGCCTCGAAGAGGTGCGCGAGCTGCGCGACGACATCGCGCGGCGGGTCGCCGAACTAGCCCGCGCGTGACAAGGAAATGGGCCGACTGGCCCATTGCGTTAGAGCCCCGAGATGACGAAGCTGAAGCATGGACCGAACCGTCGCACTCCTCTGGATCGTCGTCCTGTTCGTCATCGAGATCAACCACCTCAAGTGGATCTGGTGGACGTACTGGGACTGCCGCCGCTGCGGGCGAAAGAACCACCAGTGCCGCGCTTGCGGGCGCAGCTGGCTGATGTTGCTCTAAAGACGGCTCGCGCTCGCCCCCGGCCGCAGACTCTGCAAGCACCCGATCCGTCCTGTCCAGCCGCGGCCTTTCTGTCGGCCTCGCAAGCGAGCGCCGAGGGTCCGGGGCGTTTTGCGCGGCCCCGGACCTCAGTGCCTAGGTCACCCGCGCTCGGCGACTACCACCAAGCGCCGCGTGAACGGCCCCCGGCGGCGCCCATGAAGAAGCTGATCACGAAGAGCAGCGCGGCGACGACCGCAACGATGAAGAGCCAGTGGACCGTGAAGCCGACACCGAACAGGATGATCGCCAGGATTGCAAGCAGGATGAGAAGAAGCACGTTTCAGACCTCCTTTCTGTTAGGAGCACAACGGGAAAAGTTCCCGCACGGTTGCGCGTTTAACCAGCAGGACGATCTCGAGAGGGCTTTCTTGGCGCGCAACTGAGCGGCTGCCCGCGTAAACCGCCGGCTTCTCAGAGACTGCATCGCAAAGCGATGCCTCAGCCGGCGGAAATCAGGACGATGCCGGCCAGCGCCAGCGCGATACCGAGTTCCTGCGACCGGTAGACCCGCTCCTCCAGGACGGCACGCGCGAGCAGCACCGTGACGACCGGATACAGCGAGGCGAGGATCGAGACGACGCTGACGAGTCCGTTCGCGGACGCAGCCGAGAAGAAGACGTTGCCGCCGGTGTCGAGGACGCCGATCGAGGCGAGCACCGGCAGATCCGCGCGCCGCGCGCCGAGGGGTCGAAGCACCAGCCAGGCCGCTGCGATCAGCGTCGTCGAAGTAAGGCGGAAGACGAAGGCGGCCCAGAGAAAATCGCCCTGGCTCGCGGCGTGCATCGGGATGTAGTAGCCGCCGAACGCCAGCATCGCGATCGCGGCCCAGCCGACACCCGCGGCAATCCGGGCGGCGTCGGGTCTGCGTTCGAACGAGGCGAGCACGATTCCGATCAGCGCGGCCGGGAAACCGAGTTCCTGGTAGCTGCTCGGATGGTCGCCGCGCGCGAGCCCCCAGATCACCGGGATCGCGGCGCCGGCGCCGGCGATCGGAGCGACGATGCTGAGCGCCCCCGCCGCCATCCCCCGGTAGAAGGCGATCAGGCCTGTCGTTCCGAAGACCGAGGCGAGGCAGGCCCAGAGGACGACGGTGCCCGGCGGCCCGTCCCCGCGGACGGCCACCCACAACCCGAGCAGCGCCCCGCCGATCGGCTGCGCGACGATCAGGATCGCAACCGGCCGCAGCGCTCGGCTCTTGAGGCCGCCGAGAAAGTCCCCGATCCCCCACGACACCGCCGCCGCGAGCGCAAGCGCCGCTGCGAGCATCTACGAACCCGCCTTCGAAGGAGTCACTGTTGGTGACACTGCCACCTGGGATTAGACGACGCCCCGGCAAAGCCGGGACGTCCTCCAGGTCGGCGTCGCAAGCGAACGCCTTAACTACTCCACTGGTCGGGTGGCTGCGACCGCGTCGAGCTGGTTTGCGTGGTAGAGCACCGCCGCCTCCGCCGTCCGCGCCGCGCGCAACTCATGGTGCACCGCCACCGCGTGCAGGAGCTCGGCGCGAACCTCCGTCTCGAGGGCGGCGGCTCGTTCCTCGATCAGCCGCAGCCCCAGATGAACGTGGCCGAGGAGCCGGCCTTCCTCGGTCTGCCGGAAGTTCGGCGCAGGGCCGAGCTCGCGGGCCCGGCCGAGGTCGTGCAAAACCGATGCGGCGAGGAGCAGATCCGTCCGCAGGCGCGAATGCAGCTGCGCCGTCTCGCGGCAGATCGTGGCGACGCCGACCGTGTGCTCGAGGAGGCCGCCGGCGTAGCCGTGGTGACCGTCGGGTGCCGCCGGTAGCGAGCGCAGCGAGGCCCGCAGCGCGTCGTCGGCGAGCAGCCGGCCAACCGTCGCTTTCAGTCCGGGATGCGCGATCTCGCCCGCAAGGAACTCGAGGAAGCCGTCGAGCTCGTCCGCGTCGCGCCGAAGAGCCGGAGCGAGCGCGGCCGGATCGGCCTCCGGCGCCGCCTCGAGCGAGCGCACCTCGAGCTGCAGGCGGTCGCGAAACTTCTCGACGCGGCCGAGCACACGCACCGCGTCGCCTTCGGCGAAGCGGGCGTCGAGCAGGTCGACGTCGTTCCAGACGCGCGCCTCGATCCGTCCGCTCGGGTCGACGAGCTCGAGCGCGAGATAGGACGAGCCGTTGCGCGTGCGCAGCCGCTGCTTGCGCGCGACCGCATAGATGCCCTCGACCACGCGTTCCTCGGCCAGCTGCGCGATCGCGCTCATAGGCCAATTCCTTGGCCTATGAGGGGGAGGGGCGAAACCAGCGCGGAGCGAGTGGGAGGTTCCCCCGGTTCTATGGAGAAGAGGGCTCGTGGGGGAAACAGGGTTTCCCCCACGGGAGCGAGCCGAAGGCGAGCGACCACGAGGGGAGTCTAGGTCCTGAAGCGGCTGGTAGCGTCTCGCGCGATGGCTCAGGTTCGGCCGTTTCGGGCGCTTCGCTACTCCCCCGCAGCCGGGCCGCTCGAGCGGCTCGTGGCGCCGCCGTACGACGTCATCTCCCCGGACGAACGTGAGCGCTACCTGGCGCTCGACCCGCACAACGTCGTCCACCTGACGCTGCCGGATTCCGAGGAGGAGGCTGCCCGGAACTTGCGCGAATGGGAGGCGGAAGGCGTGCTCGCCAGTGACGGCGAGCCGGCGGTCTGGGCGCTGTCTCAGACGTACACGGGGCCGGACGGTGTCGAGCGGACGCGGAACGGTCTTGTCGTCACCCTGCGGCTGGAGCCGTACGAGAACCAGGTCGTCCTCCCGCACGAGCGCACGCACCCGGGCCCCAAGGAAGGTCGCCTGCGCCTTCTGCGTGCGACGCGGAAGCAGCTCGAGCCGATCTTCCTGCTCCACGACGGCGATCCGGTCGGGCTCCCGGGGAGAGAACCCGATCTGGCGGTCGGCGGCGACCGGCTTTGGCGGCTCGAAGACGATCCCGGCGAGAGCTTCGCGGACTCGCAGCTGCTGATCGCCGACGGTCATCATCGCTACGAGACGGCGCTTGCGTTCCACGACGAGGACGGCACCGAGGCGAGCGCCTGGATGATGGTCGTGCTCGTCTCCACGCGGGAGGAGGGGGTGACGATCTTTCCCACCCACCGGCTCGCCGAGTCTCTCAACGGGCTGCGCGGTAGGCCGATCCAGGAGCCCGGAGACGAGCTGCCCGGGGTCGTCCTCTACCGCCGCGGCGGCTACGAGCTCGTCGAGGGGGACGGGCTCGACGTCGAAGTCGTCGATGCGCTGGCGCCCCGCGGCATCACCTACACGCCGCAGCGGGGCGAGGCGGTTGCGGCGGTCGATCGCGGCGAGGTAGAGGCCGCGTTTCTGCTCCGCCCGACGCCGATCGAGGACGTGTTCGCGCGCGCGCGCGAGGGGCGCGTGCTGCCGCAAAAGACGACCTACTTTTTCCCCAAGCTCACGTCGGGGCTCCTGTTTCAGCCGCTTGACTGACTGGCTCGCGACCTGCCGGGCGGCGGTCGAGGACGTGCATGGCGTGCTTGGTGAGCTCCCGACGCGCGTCGAGCGGGAGCCGATCGTGGGGGCGGGCAAGGGCGGCGACGACACCGTCGCGATCGATGCCGCTGCGGAGGATGCGATCGTGCGCAGGCTCGAGGCGACCACGGCTGACTTCACGCTGATCTCGGAGGAGCTCGGCGAGCGTGCCTTCGGCGCCGGCGGGCCTACGCACGTCGTCGTCGACCCGATCGACGGCTCGCTGAACGCCAAGCGTGGGATCCCGTTCTTCGCGCTCTCGTTGGCGGTCGCCGACGGCGCGACGATGGACGACGTCCACTTCGGCTACGTCTACGACTTTGGCACCGGCGAGGAGTGGACGGCCGAACACGGAGGCGGCGCCTTCCTCGGCGGCGTGGCGCTCGGCCCGGTCAAGCCCAAGGACGAGATCGAGATCCTCTCCTTCGAGGCGACGTTGACCTCCTCGGTTGCGGAGAAGGCGGCGCAGATGGTCGGAATCGCCTATCGCCTGCGGATCATGGGCTCGCTCGCGCTTTCGCTCTGCCACCTTGCCGCCGGGCGCGTCGATGCGGTTTGCTCCCTGAAAGGTGCGCGCTCGGTCGACATTGCCGCCGCGCAGCTGCTCGTGCGCGAGTGCGGGCTTGCGATCGACCTGCCCGAGGCGCCGCCGTTCGGCCAAGCGCCACTCGACACGGAAGGGCGTTCACGCGTGGTAGCGGCGGGCACACCGGAGCTGTGCAGGGAGCTGTTCGCGGCGCTCGATCGCTGAAGCCAATTCGAATCGGCTGTTCCGGTTGGAACTACGACCACTGGCGGAACGGCGTCTTCTACCCGCCACGCTGCCCGCCGCGGGAGTGGCTGGACTACTACGCCCGCCATTTCGCCACCGTCGAGGTGAACGCGACCTTCTACCGGCTGCCGAAGCGAGACGCGGTCGCCAACTGGGTGCGGACGAGCCCGCCTTGGTTCGTCTTTGCGGTCAAGATGAGCCGCTACATCACCCACATCAAGCGCCTGCGCGACCTCGGTTCGGGCGTGCGGACCTTCTACGACCGCCTCGAACCGCTCGTCCGCTCGCCGAAGCTCGGGCCGGTGCTCTGGCAGCTGCCGGGGAACTTTCGCCGCGACGACGAGCGCCTTGCAAACGCGCTCGCCAAGCTGCCGCCCGGGCGCCACTGCTTTGAGTTTCGGCACGAGAGCTGGTTCGCTTCCGACGTCTACGAGCTGTTGCGTTCGCACGGCGCAGCACTCGTGATCGGCGACCATCCTCAGCGTCCATTCCAGACGCACGAGCTGACCGCCGACTGGACGTTCGTCCGCTTTCACTCGGGCTCGCGCGGCCGGCGCGGGAACTATTCAAAATCGGAGCTCGAGGAATGGGCGCGGCGGCTTGAGGCGTGGCGGCGCGAGATCGAGGTGTTCGCGTACTTCAACAACGACTGGGAAGGCTTCGCGATCAGGAACGGCCTCTGGTTGAAGGAGCGGCTCGGGGTCTAGCATCGCGCCATGCGGCGGTTGGGAGCGGTTGTGCTGCTGGCGGTTGCTTCGGGTGGGTGTGGCCACGGGAAGCAAGCACGGACGTCGGCTGCGCGGAGCACTACCGGCCCGCGGCCCGTTGCCTTCCGCGCGTCGCTGTCCGCGCCGACGCACCGGCCACACGTCGGATCGAAGTGGTGGTACGTCGTCCGGGCCGTCGATCTTCGCGGGCGACCGTTGCGGGCGCGGTTGACGGTTCAGGTCGTTGATCCGCTCGGGACCGCGCACACCGCCGAGGTCGGGACGAGCACGAGGAAGCTCCTGAACTTTCCGTTCAGCGGGCGGTACCGGGACTTCGCCCAGTGGCCGGCCGCGGCGCGCGGCTACCGGCTGACGCTGCGCGTCGTCGTGAAGGCGGGCGGGAGCTCACGGACGCTCGCCTATTGGGTCCGGCCGCGGTGAGCGGTGTCGACGTCGTCCTCGACGGGGTCAGCAAGACCTTCGAGGGCGGCCGGATCGGCGCGCTGTCCGCGGTTTCGCTGCGGCTGGCCGCCGGCGACTTCGTGGCGTTGACCGGCCCTTCAGGTTCTGGCAAGAGCACGCTCTTGAACCTGATCGGCGCGCTCGACCGGCCGGACGCGGGCTCGATTGTCGTCGGCGGCGAGGAGCTTTCGCATCTGGACGCGGCCGAATACCGCGCCGCGACCGTTGGGTTCGTCTTTCAGTTCCACAACCTGATTCCGACGCTCTCGGCGGCCGAGAACGTGCAGATCCCGATGATCGGGCGCGGCGTCGCCAGACGCGATCGAGAGCACCGGTCGCGGGCGCTGCTCGAAGAGGTCGGGCTCGCGGAACGGCTCGACTCGTCGCCGCCCACGCTCTCCGGCGGCGAGCGCCAACGCGTCGCGATCGCGCGGGCGCTCGCGAACGAGCCGCGGCTGCTGCTCGCCGACGAGCCGACCGGCGCGCTTGATTCCGACACGAGCGGTGAGATCGTGCAGCTGCTGCTGCGGTTGCGGGGCCAGCGTCGGATGACGGTGCTGTTGGTCACGAACGACCAGTCCGTGAGCCAACAGGCTGACCGCGTGCTCCGGCTCCGCGACGGCAGCGTAGAGCCTGCCGGGCAAAACCGCCGCTGAGTCCGTGTGACGAAAGCGTGACTTTTCTTCCACACCTGTCTCGCCGTGCCAGTTCGTGGGGACAGTCCCCAACGGGGTGCCACGGCGCGTCGCCCGCGAGGCGGGAGCGCTACTCGTGCCGGAGCGCTTCGACCGGCGCGAGCCGGACCGCCCGCCAGGTCGGATAGACGGCGCCGAGCACGCCGACGCCGAGTGCGAAGGCAAGCCCCCACGCAAAGACGCCGGCCGTGAAGTCCGGCTGCAGCAGCGGCCCCGCGGCCG
>WNGD01003817.1_pt1 | contig 15057 bp, 14 predicted proteins | sample 5400671 | NCBI WGS metagenome assembly WNGD01 (sample SAMN13153369, study PRJNA577476) | soil metagenome | isolation source: 40 cm soil or saprolite under grassland replicate 2 | place: USA:California | collected 2016-06-15 | reverse complement strand
ACGTTGAAGGTGGTGGGCAAACGATAGCCGAGCGCCAAGCGCTCCGCTGAGAGTGGCCGCATCGTCGCCTGGACCACGAGAGCGAGGGTCAAGAACAGCCGGCGCTCGGGCGCCGGCGCACGCCCTGAGGAGTCAACCCCCTATCGTCGCGAGTCATCTTGGCTGTCACGAACGTGGGGCAAGCGAGTCGCGGTACCTGGCCTAGGAGCCGGAAGTGCTTCAGGTCTTCGGCAAGTCGTCCGTGTTCGTTGATGGGCACCCAATTGGACGACGGTCCTTCTCCAGGCGGGTCGGGGTTCTTCGGCCAATCTCTTGTCTGAGCCATGAATTGTTGATCGAGCGGCTGCACCGACCTTTCTAGCCGAAACTTAAGAGCCGGGTCTAGGACTCTGAGCTCCGACGGTGGGAGAGCTTCACGTCTAACAATCCCCTTGTTCTGATCGGTCACGACAGCTGTCCCATTTCACGACGTTGCCTTGGCAATGAACTCCTCGAGTGCGCGACGGGCCTGGTCGCTTGCATTGCCCGTCAACATCTCAGACCATGATCATTTCCGGGGACGATCACGAGTTGCTTGTGCGACGAGGGGCATGCCGCGTACATCGCACGGGCATCTCGCGGAAAGTCGTATGGCCTCTCCTGATCATTCTGGGCCGCCATGAAGAGCACTTGGATTCTCAGGAGTTGGGCAGCCGCCATCCCATCCATAACTGAATATGCAGCCGGCCCCGACAAGCTTGCCACACCGTTGACGGGCGGACTGATGATGCTTGCAGCCACAAGCGACGCAGTCCCACCGATCGAAGCGCCCACCAGGACCACCTTCGCGACGCCCTCAGCCCGCAGCTCCTGTACAGCGCCGGCGATGTCACCGCTGCGGTCCAGACCGAAGTCAAATATCAGAGCGCGTCGTTACCGATTACGCCGTCCTTGGCATGCTTAGGCACGTCGAACGACCAATCTCCGGCTACGAGATTCGAAAAAGCATCGCATCGTCGATCGGATACATTTGGGAGCCTTCGAAGACGCAGCTTTACGCTGTCCTGCCGATAATGAGTGCGCACAAACCGAGCCCGTGAGGTTCATCGGCGCATGCGAGGGTCCAGCGCGTCGCGCAGACCATCGCCGATAAAGGTGAAAGCGAGCAGGGTGAACCCGATCGCCAGCGCAGGAAAAACGACTCCAGACGGGTTGGCGTATATCGCCTCGTACCCGTCGTAGACCATCTGACCCCAAGTTGGCTGGGGCGGCTGAATGCCGACACCGAGAAAGCTTAGGACGGCCTCGAGAAAGATAGCCTGCGGAATGCCAAATGTGAGCGTGACGATAATCGGTCCTAGTGAATTCGGAAGCATGTGCTTGAGGATCAGTTTGACCGGGCTAGAGCCCGATGACCTGGCAGCCTCGATGAACTCCTTCTCCTTGATCGACAGAACCTGGCCACGAACGAGGCGGGCGAGGTTGACCCAATTAACAAGTGCGATGGCGCCGAATATGGGTATCAGCTGTACAAACCACGGGCCGTCCAGGCGCCAGACCGACACGACCACCAGCACGAAAAGCAGGTCAGGAAACGCGTACCAGATGTCGGTGAAGCGCATCAGCACGTTGTCGATGCGGCCGCCGAAGTACCCAGCCGTAAGTCCGATTGTCAGCCCGATCGGAAAGACGATGCCCTGCACCAGAAGGCCGACGGTAAGAGACACCTCACTCCCAACCATGAGGCGACTGAGCACGTCACGGCCGAGAACGTCGCTACCGAAGAGATGGCCGGCGATGCCTGGCCCCACCTCGATGTTCTCGACGTGCTGCTTGAAGGGGTTCTGCAAGATTCCGAAATGAGCAAGCAACGGCGAGACGGCGGCAATTGTGACCAGGAAAAGAACCAGGCCCAAACCAAGCACTGCCAGGCGATTGCGTCGGAATCGAACCCAAGCGTCTGACCAAAGGCCAATTTGCTGCTCTGAAACCTCCCAATCGATTGCCGATTGTTCAATCGCAGGTGCCGGGATAGCCATCAGCTCAGCTTCACGCGTGGATCGATGACGACGTAGAAGACATCGACGATCAGGTTGGCGAATGCGACCACGATCGAAAATAGAACGCTGGTGCCGAGAATCATCGGGTAGTCGCGCGATGTCACTGCGACCACGAACGCGCGCCCGATGCCTGGGATCGTAAAGACCGTCTCGACGATCACTGAGCCAGTAACCAGGAACGCAAACGTGGGGCCGAGTGTCGTGACGACCGGGATCATTGAGTTCTTGAGGACGTGCCTGATCACAACGACCCGCTCCGAAAGGCCCTTGGCCCACGCCGTGCGGATGAAGTCCTGGCGGATCGTTTCCAACGTGCTGGCTCGAGTGAGTCGAGCTGTATACGCGATCGGTAAGAGCGCCAGCGTGATTGCCGGCAGGATCAGGTGGTCATCAAGTCCCCATCCGCCTGCGGGTAAGAAAAAGGCGCCTTCTGTCCACCGATACATGAGGACGGAAAACATCACGACCATCAAGGCACCAATCACGAAGTTCGGAAACGAAGCGGCAAAGGTGGCGAAGCCCATGGTTGCGTAGTCGATGCGAGTGTTATGACGAAGAGCTGCGAGCACACCTAGTCCAACGCCGAACAAAACGATGAGCACAAAAGCTATCGCACCGATCGTGGCGGTGTACGGCCAGCCTTCCGCGATCAAGGTTGTCACGCTCTTGCCCTGGTATTGGTAGGAAAGGCCGAAGTCGAAATGCAGCACGTTCCAGATGTACAGCAGGAACTGCTCCAGGACAGGCCTATCAAGTCCGAATTTCTTGTTGAGATTTTCCATCACGACCGGCGGAAGTGGCCGCCCACTTGTCTTGTCCCATGGGCTGCCCGGTGCACTGTGCATGAGGGCGAAGGTGATGACGATGACAAAGAAGACGACCGGGATCATCCAGAGCACCCGTCGCATGAGATACAAAACCAGGCGACCGAGCCTGCTGTCGATGACAGCCGTCACGCGTTTGGGGAGCAGGGCGCCTCCCCTTGGGCGCCCTGCTGTTACCGCCATCGTTCTCTAGTGCTGCGTCACGAACCCGCCGTGCCAGAACAAGTTGCCCGGCAGTTGCTGATCGTCAGTGGGCGTGATGGTCAGCCCGCCGAGATACGGCTTGATCAAGTTGTACTCATAGTCCTGGAAGATGAACGCAACCGCGGCTGAGTCGATCAACTGCTTCTGAGCTGTCGCGTAGTCCTTGTTGCGCTGGTTCTGGTCGAGTTCCCCATCGGCTTTTTGCACCAGCTGGTCGTAGCCAGGCAAGTCGACGCAGCCCCAGTTGAGGCTGTGGCACGCGTTCTTAAAGAAGATGTCGAACCAGTCCTGCTGGTCCGGGTAGTCGGCGCCCCATCCGTCGGGACCGTAGACGTCGAAGTTGCCCTTGCGGATGCGGCTGGTCACGGTCTTGCTGTCAATAACCTCGAGCTGCATGTTCAGGCCGAGGTTGGTGTTCCACTGGTCGACGATGAACTGGTTCAGGGTCTTGTTGCGGGTCGTATTGCGAGTCAGCAGCTTGAGCTTGTTCAGTTGGTCGGCGGTCACGCCCGACTTCTGAAGCAGGGCCTTGGCCGCGGTCGCATCGAAGCTCTGGGCCTTGTCTGAGGTCTCGTAGCCGGCCATGCCCTTGGGGATGAAACTCAAGATCGACTGCTGGATGTCGTGCTGGACCTGCTTGTTCAGCTTGTCACGGTCGATCGACTTCGCGAACGCCATGCGGACGTCCGGCTTGTCAAACGGCGACTTCTGAGCGTTGAAGGTCATCCAGAACGTGGAGAGCCTCGGGTAGACCTTTGCTTCCTTGCCGAGCTTGGGGTCGTTGCGCACGACCTCAACGTTGTTGAGAGGCACGGTCATCATGTCTAAGTCGCCGGTCTGGTACTTCGCATACGCGGTGTTCGCATCCTCGATGAACCACTCATTGATCTTCTGGAAGTGCGGAGCTCCTCCCCAGTAGTTCGGGTTCGGGACCAGGGTCACGTGGTCCTTCGAGACGATCTGCGAGATCTTGAAGGGGCCCTGGCCGATGATCGTCTCTGCCTTCTGCGCCCACATCTCAGGCTTGGTGGTGTCGCTTGTCGGGAATGATCCACCCGCCGCCTGCACGACGATGTCCTTCCGGATGGGAGCGGCAACCCAGAGTGTCACAACCCATTTGAAGAACGCCGCCGGGTGCTGCAGCTTTACGACGAATGTGTTTGGGTCCGGCGCCGAAAGACCGAGGCCCGAAAGAAACGTATCGATCGCGCTGGCGCTGGAGACGTCCACGCCGGCGTACCCCTCAGCGCCGGCGATCGTCGTATCGAAGAACGGGTCGACGTAACCGGCGGCGAGCGCCGGGTTGAGCAAGTGCTGGAACCCGTAGACCCAGTCACTGGCTGTTACTGCCTTGCCGTCGCTCCACCTCGCGTTCGCCCGAAGGTGGAACGTGTAGGTCAGGCCGTCGGAGGAGACGTCGTAACTCTGTGCGGCAGCCGGTTGAACGTCGGTCAGGTCTGTCTTAGGCCCAAGCAAGGTTTCGAATAATTCGCGGCCCACTCCTGCCTCGTAGGTATACGTCTGCTGCGTGGGGTCGTAGCTATTCGGCTCGGTGCTGTCGTTGACATTCAGAACCTGCTTGTCCGGCGCCGCCAGGTTCTGACTCGTGGTGCCGCCTCCGCATCCAATCAACGCGAACACGCCAGCGACGGCGATCGTTGACCTTCGGATATCGAATCCTGGACACATGGTCATCCTGCCTCTGTAGATTCCCCTACGGCCTTCTTCCCGCTGCGCGGGGCGAGAGTGCGCCGACCGCAGGTCTCACTCAAACGGGCGAGGCCGCCCCGTTGCGGCCGGCCTTCAGCCGTTAGGAATGTAGCACAACTATGCCTAACTTGGCATAGCTCGCTTAGCCATAGCAGGGGCGTCGTCCCGACCGCGGTTCTTTTCGAGGCTTTTTCTGAACTTTCTCGGGCTGAAGTACCCGTCCGCCGACCCATCGTGGATGGCGGCTGATGGTCTGGAGGCCAGCCGGATCGCTCCACACATGGCGCTTGGCGTATCGATCGCGCTCTCGTGGACCTTGATGGCGTTCAAGTTTCTCGCGACGGTATCCGCGACGCATGGACCCACGGCAGCGTCGCTGACAGGAAGGCTCCCTGCCAATAGCATCGACCTCTTGATACTCTTCGCCGCGTGTTATCGGCGCTCGGTCATGCGATCCTGGCGCTCTTGGCCGCCAGGCCGCAGAGTGGCTACGACATCGCTCGCCAGATGCGACCGCCATTCGGTTACCTGTGGCAAGCTCGCCACGGACAGATTTACCCCGAGCTCACGCGATTGGTCAAATCAGGCCTGGTCGACATTGACCGGGTCGACAAGTACGCTGGTCCTCCCCGTCGTGTCCATGCGATAACAGCTGCCGGGCGGACCGAACTAGCAGAGTGGGTGCTCAGACCGACACAGATTCGGCCGCCGAATGACGAGTTTCTCGTCAAGGCGTACGCCCTGCGTCGTGTTAGGCCCGCAGCGGCGACCAAGTTGTTACACGACCAGATCAAGTTGCACGACGAGAGGCTGGGGGCTTTGGAGCAGATGTATTCGGTGCTGGAGGCTCGGCTCAAAAGCGACCGCAGTCTCGATCCGGCTCGGTTCGGCGAATTTGCCGCCCTGCACCGGGCGGTGAGCGCTGAGCGGGACTACATTTCGTGGTGCCGATGGCTCCTCGGGCAACTTAAGTCTGTACCCCGGCGGGCGACGTCGGCGCCTAGTCGGCGCGGTGGTCCCTCTAGTCGCTCGAGCGTAGCGCGCCGTCGGCAGCGCGAAACCTGATGCTGTCGCGGTCAACCTGAAGCATGTCCATGATCTCGGAACTCGGCGTGCCGACCTTCAATGCCCAGTCGTAAGGCGTGGCGCCAAAGGAGGCATCGACGGCCGTCGTACTCACACCCGCCGCGATCAGCAACGGGATCATCGCGGCTGAACCGATGGCAACCGCCGAGTGCAAGGCGGACAGACTTGCATGGGGTGGGTTTGGCGCCACGTTGGCGTCGACCAGCATCCGCAACACGCTGATGTCGCGACTCATGACGCCAAAGTGCAGCAGGGGCAAGGAGTGGATGCCACATGCATCGAGGCTCCCGGACGAGAGCATCGATCTCGCCAGAGACTTGTCGCCGATTGCACAGGCAGCAAATAGGTCGAGGGCGACGCCGTCACGAGCCAGTTCCAACAGTAGCTGACGATGACCGAGGTGGCTGGCGGCCTGAACCACTGTCTCACCCCAACTGGACTCGGCTTGCGCGAGGCCAGGATTTGGACGCAGCAATGGAGGCACCGCTCGCGGTTGATGATGAGCTGCCCGGACAACCGCATCGACCACCTCCTGCCCCGCCCGTGCGCTCGATGCTTCAACCCAAGCACGCGAGAGCCGAACGGCGACCGTACTCATCCGCGCAGCCTTGAGGTGCATCCCGCCGCACGCCAATCGATGGGGTCGAGCCATCCGTTCCAAAGTCGCGCACGACGACGCACATTTCTGGCCGTATCCGGACAGACGCGCCTGCAGTCCCGCCCCACTCTTCAGATCTTGCGTCCAACCGTCGCCGCCAAGCCGCTCTCGGCGGTCTGGACCTAAATATTCACTTGCCGGTGGCCTCCCGATCTTCCGTCGCCGGCCATCCAATCGCTAAGCGGTAACGACAGCCGCCGTGACCGGCGTCACCTGGGCTGAGACAACCTTCCATTCGTTGCCTGCGCGAGTGTAGACATCGGTGTATCGGTTCCGACCGGTCCTTCCATCCTTCCGTTTGAAGATTCCCAGCGCACTCACCAGCGCGGCATCGCCAAAGACCTGAACCCTTACGTCATGAAGCTGGTAATCAACGACATCGGTTCCCGTTTCAGTGTTTCGAACATAAGTTGCGCGATCGACCACGACGCCACGCCCGTCGGTGAATGTGAAGTCCTGGGTCAGGTGCTCTTCATACCATGACGCGTCCGACACGAGGAAAGCCTGGATGTACGCCTCGTTGAGAGCTCGGATCGCGGTTTCGTCGGCCGTCATTGCGCGCCTCCTTTCGAAATGCTGAAGTCGGTGTCAAAGCAGCCCGGACCCAAGACTGAGAGGCTGGATCCGGGCCGCAGAGGTAAGACAATCCAGTATTGTCTGCGCCGCCAACTATGTCAAGTCGGGCATAGTGGGCGCCCAGCGTGGTAGGCCGAGTACATGTCCGAATATGTCCATAAATCCGTCTCATGATCGGTCATCATGCTCCGGTGGCCAACTTTGCCGGAGTTGTCTCCACAGGCATCTACTGTCGGCCTTCGTGCGGCGCCCATCCAAGTTCCAAGAGCGTCTACGGTTTCACGCTGGCCGCCTCGGCCGAAGCTGCTGGATATCGAGCTTGCCTCAAGTGCCGCCCATACCGATCCCAGCCTCCGCCGAGCTGGGAGGGGCCGGAGGTCGTCTGTCGCGCCGTGCGACTCATCCTTCACGGCGCCCTCGACAACACATCCGAACTTGATCTGGCGGACCGGCTATCTCTCTCCGCTCGCCACCTTCGGCGCTTGTTCGCTGAGCATCTCGGTGTCACCCCTGACCAGCTGGCGCGGTCGACTCGTGCTCATTTCGCTCGGCGATTGATCGATGACACCGACTTCACCATGGTGGAGATTGCATTCATGTCGGGATTCGGCAGCGTGCGTCAGTTCAATCGCGCGTGCGTTGAAATCTTTCGTACGAGCCCGCGCGAGCTGCGCGCCCGAAGGCGCATCAAAGATCGCCTCGCGGCCGACGGCGGCCTGATTCTTCGACTGCCCTTTCAACCGCCACTGGACTGGGACAGAATGCTCAACTACTGCGCGACATACGCCATCCAAGGTGTCGAAGCCGTCGCCGGCGGGACGTATCGACGGACGGTCGTCATCGACGGCGATCCAGGCATGCTCGAGCTCGCTCCTGGCGGCTCTGACCATCTCTTGTTGAGGTTGCATATCCCTCACTGGGAGGGGCTGATCCACATCGCCCAGCGCGCGCGACACATCTTCAACCTCGACGCCGACCTCCCGTCTGCGAATCGGCATCTGGCGGCTGATCCGCTCCTCAAACATCTGGTCAGCGCCCTGCCCGGCGTGCGGCCGCCTGGGACCTGGGACGGTTTCGAGACCGGAGTTCTGACGATACTCGGCCAGCAGGTCAGCCAGGCAGCAATGCGGACCTGGAGCGCTCGCATCGCTTCCGAATACGGCGCTCCGGTCGCAGGATTGCAGGCTTTCGGATTGAAACAGACCTTTCCATCACCCGACACGTTGGCCGCCGCGGACATTGGCCGTTTGGGTGTCGCGCCGGCCACGGCCGCAGCGGTTAAGTCATTCGCTGAAGCAGTCGCAGCCGGAACGATCCTTCTCGACGGTTCGCAGCCCCTCGAGGAATTGATCCCTTCCCTTCGGCGGTTTGCGGGTGTCGGGCCAGTGGCGGCGCACTACATCGCACTTCGACTCGGCGAGCGGGACGCGTTCCCCATCAGCCCCGGCGGTCTCCGACATTCACTAGGTCGTGTCGCGAACCGGCCGACGAGCCCGGACGTGGCCTCACGTCAGGCGGATGGGTGGCGACCTTGGCGTGCATATGCAGCGGCGCTGCTCCGATTCGGAATTGCGGGCGAAAAGCCCCGCGCGAGGATTGCCTAGCCATCTACGAGGGCATGCTTGCCGAAACGGTGCGCGTGACGGGTCATGGTGGCGATCCCATCGCGGCTTATTTCGCCCGGCCCCTTGGACCAGGACCATTCGGCGCTGTGGTCGTCATTCACCACATGCCGGGGTGGGATGACGCGACCAAAGAGATGACCCGACGGTTCGCGAGCCACAGGTATGCGGCGATCTGTCCCCATCTCCACTACCGGGAAGGCCCGGAGGCAAGCCCTGAAGAGGCCGCCGCCGAGTCTCGCGCCCAGGGCGGTGTCCCCGACGAGCGTTTTCTCCGCGACGCGGCCGCAGCCATCGAGTATGTGCGCCAGCTGCCTTATTCAAACGGGAGGGTCGGTGTCATTGGTTATTGCTCGGGAGGGCGCCAGGCGTTTCTGGCCGCGTGCCACCTCGAGCTCGACGCTGCTGTCGACTGCTACGGAGGGTTCATCGTCGAGGATTTGCCCGACGCGGTTGCAGTCCAGATGCGACCGATCATCGATCACGCGCCGAGTCTCCGCTGTCCCTTGCTGGGCCCATTTGGCGCGGAAGACCTCCATCCCTCGCCGTTGGAGACAACGAAGATCGCCGAGGTGTTAGCCGACCACGCGAAAACGTTCGAGTTCCACACCTTCGAGGCCGCCGGTCATGCGTTCTTCGCGGCCGATCGACCGACCTACCGCGTGGCGGCCGCCAAGGAAGGTTGGGAGCAGGTGCTCAGATGGTTTGAGCGCCATCTCGCGAGCTGAAATACCAGGTCGTTAAGCCTTGAAACCAGACGAACCCGGCTGGCTAAAACTCAAGCCTCAATCCGGGGAAACACTACGGAAAGCTCTGAGGCGAACACTTGTCGAAAGCATCACGTCAGGAGCGCTGCGCCCGGGCGTTTCGCTGCCGGCCTCGCGCCTGCTGGCCCCGCAGCTCGGTGTCTCGCGCGGCGTCGTGAGCGACGCCTACCAGCAACTGGCCGCCGAGGGCTATCTGATCTTGCGGTCACGGGTCACGCCGGTGGTCGCCCCGCTAGCAGCGGCGACATCGCCATCACGATCCGGGTCAGCTCGCCGGCCAGTCCTTTATGACATGACGCCGACGTCGCCAGATGCCTCGCTTTTCCCCCTGCGTAGGTGGCTGGCCGCTTACGACCAGGCTGTCCGGCGCGCACCGGCGGCCGCCCTTGACTACCGTCCTCCACAAGGCGAGGAGTCCTTGCGTAGCGCACTGGCCGACCGACTCGGTCGTACGAGGGGTGTCGTCGCCGAACCTTCGAACATCGTCATCGTGCAAGGGACGGCTCAGGCAATGGACTTGCTCATGCGCGTGATGCGTGGCCGCAACTTCGCCCGGATAGGGGTTGAGGATCCGTCGCATGCGACGCAACATCAGCGGATTCGAGCGCATGCGCTTGAGCTTGTCGCCCACCCAGTCGACCGTCATGGCGTTGTCATTGACGCCATGGACTGCGACGCGGTTTTGGTCACTCCGGCTCACCAATTCCCGACTGGGGTCGTCCTGAGCGATGCGCGCCGCCGGCAGCTGGTGGAATGGGCGGCCTTTCGCGACGCGCTCATCATCGAGGACGATTACGACGCTGAATTCCGCTACGACAGAGAGCCGGTGCGTGCCATTCAAGGACTCGCCCCAGATCGCGTCGCCTATGTCGGCACCGTATCCAAGACGCTCGCTCCCGCCCTGCGATTGGGGTGGATTGTGGCGCCCGGATCGTGGATCGATGAGCTGGCGACGACCAAGCGTCTGGCAGACGATTTCACGCCTGCCCTGGATCAACTAGCTCTTCAGCTGTTCTTCAAGTCAGGCGAATACGACCGACATCTGCGACGGGCACGAGCTGTCTATGCTGTCCGCCGATCGCGACTGGTCACGACCCTCGGGGAGCGACTTCCAGAATTGGCGGTCGAAGGCATCGCAGCCGGCGTCCACCTGGTCCTACCCCTGCCGGCGGGAGCCGACGACAAGGCAATCGCGTCAGAAGCTCGCGATGCGGGGGTCGTCTTTCAGACCCTGTCCGACTTCAGCATTAGGAGCCGTCGCCCCGGTTTGGTGATCGGCTACGGCCGTCTCCACGAATCGGCTATCGATGGCGCCGTCGATGCCATCCGTTCGGTGGTCGCGCGCCATCTGTAAAGGACCTGCTGCAGCAGCGCCACCAGCGCAACCACAGCCGGCACCGCAACGTACCACCCCGAGAAGCACGCCACCAGCGCGACCATGACCGCGGCTGAGACAGCGACCACTCGCGCCTGTCCCTTGAGAATCCGGACCGCTGAAGCGATGGATAGGACGTAGATGCCGACGAAAAGACTTGACGTGGCGCGGATCAAATCCGTCGCGTTGAGGAAGCCCACGGCGAGCGCGCCGAGGAGGATGAGGCCGACTGCCGCGAAGAACATGAGCGGGCGGAGCGGCACTGATCGTCCGTCCGCCCGCGCGAGCCAGCGGGGCACCGCTCCGGCGTCGGCCAGCGCCAGTGCGAGTTTGGCGCCCCCACCCATGTAGACATTCATGGTTCCCATCGTGAGCGCGACGGCGAGCACCGCTGTGAGATCGCGCCCGACACGACCGAACCCAACCGACACCAGGTCAGCCAGTGGTACCTGAGATCGCGCGCTTCCGGTGACGCCGACGGTCGCGATGGCCAATGCCAGATACAGGATCGTGATGATCGCGAATGCCAGCGCCATCGCTCGCGGCAGATCCACGCGGGGTCGCTTGAACTCGCCGGCCAGCTGGGCAACCGCCTCCCAGCCGACGAACATCCAGATCAGAATGTTGGCCGCGGTTCCAATCGCCCACCAACCTCGTGGCGCGAACGGCAGCCAGTTGTCTCCACCATGCACTGGCAAGGCGAACGCAAGAGCAATGGCCAAGACCACGACGAGGATGGTCGACAACCCGAACTGCACCGACGAAGAGACTCGAAGGCCCATTGCATTGCTCGTGATGACAGTCATGAATATGCAGAGGCCCACGAAAACCGCCACGGGCGATCTGCCGCCCGTGAGATCAGTCACGTAGTAGCCGCCGATCAAAGAGACGGCCGGAGCACCAAGAAAGATCGCGGCCAAGAACCAAGCCCCGGTGACCGCGGCAGCGGAATCGCCGAACCCGGCGCGAACATAAGCTGACACGCCGGCCGCTACTGGATAGCGCACCGCGAGTGCCGCAAAGGTCGCGGCGAGCGGCGCCGACAGAAGTAGTAGTCCGAGCCAGGCGAGGATCGATGCAGGACCAGCGGCCTGAACGCCCAAGGCCGGAATCAGGAGGAGGCCCGGTCCGATCAATGCTCCGATGTATAGAGCCGTTCCCCTGAGCAGACCGATTTGTGCCGCGCCTTTGCCCGTAACCACAAAACCCATCGTGCGGACGAACCTTTTGTTGGCGGCGGGCCACACTGCGACTGATTTATGGAGCCAGTGTCACCGCCTCTTTCCCTGACCGAGAGTTGATTGGTGCTTCTGCTTCTAAACGGCTCACGCATCAGCCACCCCGGCTACGTCGATGCTCGGCTCTGGTGTAACTGACCACGGGTTTCGTATGTCTTCAGATGTGCGGCACTAGTAACGGCGGCAAAAAGCGTGAGTTTGATCGAAGAGGCCTTGGCCGAAACGACGTTGCGTTTCGAAAGCGTTATCTCGTCGCTCGTCGAGCCCGCGCCACGTCTCGCCTACGCGATTTGGCTCTCCTCGGGCACCAGGCTTCGCCCGGCGGATAGGCCCTGCGCACTGTGGGTTCTCGGCTTTTTACAACTTGGCGACGATTTCGGTCCAACTGTGTTCAATGGCCCGCGGCCAACACTTCCATTCGTGCTCTCACCCCCCCACAGCAACCACAACCATTTCGATCCATTAGAAGCGGCCGGACAGCGGGTTAATCCGAGATGGATTACCTCTCGTCCGCTCAATCGAGCCTATGGCAACTCTGTCATAGTCTACGCACCGGCAGCGTACACACCGTGGGGTTAGGCGCAACGGTGAGATCGGCTCGACCGAGGCAGATTGACCAACAGGCTGGTGGATGAATCTATTCAAGATGGGGACAATGTGAGCAAGCGTGAACGATATCCATCCGGCGTCCCGTGCTGGGTCGAGACATTGCAGCCGAATCCGGAGGCGGCCTTGGACTTCTACGGATCTCTGTTCAGGTGGGAATTTGTCGGACCTGGCGTGACACCTGGTGCGGTGCCTGGCGATCCGCCGGGCCAGTACTTCGTCGCTCGGGTCAAGGGCCTCGATGTTGCCGGGATTGGCTCGCAGCTGAATCGGACGGACGCTCCCGCGCCGACCTGGACCACTTACATTCGGGTCGCCAGCGCCGACCGGACTGTCGAGAAGGTGCAGTACGCTGGCGGCACTGTTCGCGCAGGTCCGTTGGACGCGATGCCCGCCGGCCGCCTGGCGGTGCTAACCGATCCAGCCGGTGCCGAGGTACGTATTTGGGAGGCCGGAGGTTGCGAAGGCGCGCAGCTGATCAACGAGCCTCGGGCTTGGGCGATCAGCGAGCTGCACACCACAGACCCAGAGAGCTCGAAGGAGTTCTACGGTGCATTGTTCGGCTGGCAGCCGGAGCAACACGGCCCGGCAGGAGCTCAAATCACCTTGTGGCGGCTCCCAGGGTACGTAGGAGGGGAACCTGAGCAGCCTGTGCCTCGGGATGTGATTGGCCTGATGATGCCGATCGGTGGAGGCGGCGCGCGCAGCGCGCAACAGCCGCATTGGAGCGTCGAATTCTGGGTCGATGACGTCAACGCTATCTCCGAGCATGCCGCCATGCTTGGCGGCCGAGTGTCCGTGCCGCCCTATGACACATCCAGGTTCAGGAATGCTGTCTTGGTTGATCCGCAAGGGGCAGCGTTCTCGGTCAGCAAGCTAGTCCCCAAGCGTGGCCATTGACGGCGAGTCTGGCGTAACGCGTCGGCGGAAGTGCGGGGGATTGCCGCGACCGCGACATGTTGTCGCGATGATTTGAAGGCTTCGACTTACGATTTGGCTCCGCGACAGGGACTCCAACTTTGAACCTAATGGTTCACAGATCGATCGGCAATATTCAGAAATCGCGAATGGCGTTCGCCGAATTCACGTCTTGCAGATGCCCCAGGCCTTTGTGAGAAAGACGAAGCGCGTGAAGGCCAGGCCTCCCGGGCGGCCCGACTCCAGAACAGCGTGCCTCGGGATGATCCTGTCACCCACTGGTGGGTCGCGCGTCGTCTGTTGGATGAAGCGGCAGGCACGGGCGAACACCTGGCTTTTATGTAGACCGCACCTGCGGCAGGTGGCGGCCTTACCAATGGAACTAGCGACGCTGGCGGGGATCGAGCGCGTCGCGTAGACCGTCGCCCAGGAAGTTGAAAGCCATCAGCGTGAGCGAGAGCGCGATGGACGGCGCGATCACCATCGCTGGCGAGATCCGGATGGTTACGATCCCCTCCGCCGCCATCCCGCCCCAGGTCGGAGTTGGAGGCGGAACTCCCAACCCCAGGAAGCTGAGGAACGCCTCAAACAGGATCGCCGCCGGAACGCCAAATGTGGCCTGGACGATGATCGGCCCGAGCGCGTTGGGGAGAATGTGGCCGAACAGGATCTTCATTGGCTTTGCGCCCGCGGCTCGCGCGGCCTCGATGAACTCACGCTCACGCAGGCTGAGTGTCTGACCGCGCACAAGGCGCGCCATCTCCATCCAACCGGTGGCGGCTATGGCAACAATGATGTTCGTCAGGTTCGGACCGAGCAAGAAGACGAGGATCAGGGCCACTAGCAGGTTGGGGATCCCATAGAAGATGTTGATGAAGAAAGTGACCACCTGGTCGAACCAGCCTCGGAAGTATCCGGCCGCGAGGCCGATCGGCAGGCCGACGGCGAGCACAACGATCTGGGTGCCGATACCCACGATGAGGGAGATCTGCGCTCCCGCCATCAGCCGGCTCAACGTGTCGCGTCCCGAACCATCGACACCGAGCAGGTGCTGCACACTGGGTGCGGAGTACGGGATGCCGACACCCACCCGGAAGGTCGAATACGGAGTCCAGACAGCGGAGACGAGGGCCACGATGAGCACGAACGTCAGATAGATGACGCCTGCCAGGGCGAGGCGGTTGCGCCGCAACCGGCGCCAGGCGTCGCTCCACAGCGTCGCCTGCTCCGGCGCGATCGGCCGGGTGACGACCGCGGCGGCTGTGGCCGCCATCAGTAGCGAATCCTCGGGTCGATCACGACGTACAGGAGATCCACGCCAAGGTTGGCGAGGCCGACCAGCGCCGCATACCCCGTGAACACGCCGATCACGATGTTGTAGTCGCGGTTCAGGATGCTCGTCGCGAACTCCTTGCCAAGGCCGGGAATGCCGAA
>WNGD01003814.1_pt1 | contig 15064 bp, 8 predicted proteins | sample 5400671 | NCBI WGS metagenome assembly WNGD01 (sample SAMN13153369, study PRJNA577476) | soil metagenome | isolation source: 40 cm soil or saprolite under grassland replicate 2 | place: USA:California | collected 2016-06-15 | reverse complement strand
TCGCGATCCTGCGCGGCTTGAAGGAGCGGTACGAGATTCACCATGGCGTGAAGATCAAGGACTCCGCGATCCTCGCTGCCGCCATGTTGTCCCACCGTTACATCACGGACCGTTTCCTGCCCGACAAAGCCATTGACCTCATCGATGAGGCGGCCGCAAGTCTGCGCATTGAAATCGACTCGCTGCCCGTGGAGATTGATGCCGTGCAAAGGCAGATCATCCAGCTTGAAATCGAGCGCCAGGCATTGAGTAAGGAAGACGATCCGGGCTCTCGTGAGCGTCTGGCCTTGATTGAGAAGGAATTGAGTGAACTCCGCGAGCAATCCACCCGGATGAAGCTGCGCTGGCAACGCGAGAAAGACCTGATTCAATCGATTCGCTCTCTTAAAGAGCAGATCGAGCAAACGCACGTTCAGGAGCAACAGGCCGAGCGTGAGGGCAACTACGCGCGTGTGGCCGAAATCCGTTACGGACGCCTTCAGGAGCTCGATCGGCAACTCAAGGATGCGAATGCGCGTCTCGAGCAATTGCAGCAGAACGAGCGCATGCTCAAGGAGCAGGTGGATGAGGAGGACGTTGCCAAAATCGTCGCGAAGTGGACCGGCGTTCCGGTTGCCAAGATGCTTGAAAGCGAAATCCAGAAACTCGTCCGGATGGAAGAACTGCTCGCCAAGAGAGTTGTAGGTCAGGATGCCGCTCTGAAGGCCGTGGCCAATGCCATACGCCGCTCGCGCGCCGGGCTCCAGGATCGTAATCGGCCGATTGGTGTCTTCATGTTCCTGGGACCGACCGGTGTCGGAAAGACCGAAACCGCGCGCGCTCTGGCCGAATTCCTTTTCGACGATGAACGGGCGATGGTTCGCATTGATATGTCCGAATACATGGAGAAACATTCGGTGGCCCGTCTGATTGGAGCGCCTCCGGGATATGTCGGCTATGAAGAAGGCGGATACCTTACCGAGAGCGTACGGCGGCGGCCGTATTCGGTCGTTCTGCTCGACGAAATTGAGAAGGCCCATGCGGACGTCTGGAACATCATGCTCCAGATCTTTGATGATGGCCGCCTGACCGACGGTAAGGGAAGAACCGTCGATTTCAAGAACTCGGTTTTGATCATGACATCGAACATCGGTGTCGCGATGTCCGAGCAGAATATTCGTGAAGCCTTGCGGACCCACTTCAAGCCCGAGTTCCTGAACCGGATTGACGATATCATCATCTTCAAGAGTCTCGGCAAGGAGGAGCTCGCCCGCATCGTCGAGATTCAGCTCGGAACGCTCCGCAAGCATCTGGCGGATCGAAAGATCACGCTGGAACTCACACCCGCGGCGCGCGACGCCCTGTTCCGGGAAGGCTACGATCCGTCGTTCGGCGCACGGCCGTTAAAGCGCGCGATCCAAAAGCTGCTTGCCGATCCGCTGGCTCTGAAAATTCTCGAAGGGGATATCCAGCCTGGAGAGAATGTTGTGGCCGACGTCACGCGGACCGGCGAATTCGATTTCAGGGCAGCGCGGGCAGCCGCCGCTTCGTGAGAGGGGCCAGGGGCCGGTCACCGCGGATCCCTGGCCCGGGCGCAGGAAAGCTGACCCAGATTCGCCCGTTAAGCTGGCCCCTGATCCCCTCTTGAACCCCGAGTCGCAGTTTCGCTATCATTCAGCACTCGTCGACAGAGAGTGCTAATCATTTTTTAAACTCTTAAATCTGATCGCATGATGAGGAGGAGAATAAGTAATGGCTGCAAAAGAGCTGAAGTACCGTGAAGATGCCCGGACAGCAATGCTGAAGGGTGTGAACGCTCTGGCCGATACCGTCAAAGTGACTTTGGGACCCAAGGGGCGCAATGTCGTGTTGAGCCGAAAGTTTGGGTCACCGCTTGTGACGAAGGACGGAGTTACAGTTGCGAAAGACATCGAGCTGAAGGATCCCTACGAGAACATGGGCGCGCAAATGGTGCGGGAGGTCGCCAGCAAAACGAGCGACCTGGCCGGCGATGGCACAACGACTGCGACGATTCTGGCTCAAGCGATCTATCGCGAAGGAATCAAGAACGTCGCCGCAGGCGCGAATCCGATGGATCTCAAGCGCGGAATCGAGCGCGCGGTGGAGGTCGTCGTTGAAGAGTTGAAAAAGACGTCGAAACCGGTGAAGAGCAAAAAGGAGCAGGAGCAGGTGGCGACGATCTCGGCGAACAGCGACAAGAACATTGGGTCTCTGATCGCCGAGGCGATGGAGAAGGTCGGCAAAGATGGCGTGGTTACGGTTGAGGAAGCCAAGTCGATGAAGACCGATCTGGAGTTTGTCGAAGGCATGCAGTTCGACCGCGGCTACCTCTCGCCGTACTTCGTTACCAATCCGGATCGCATGGAAGCTGTGCTTGAAGATCCGCTCATTCTCATTCACGAAAAGAAGATTGCGGGCATGCGCGATTTGATTCCCGTGCTCGAGCAGGTTGCCCGGGAAGGCAAGGCACTGCTGATCATTGCCGAAGATGTCGAGGGCGAAGCGCTGGCCACGCTGGTCGTGAACAAGATCCGTGGCACGATCAAGGCGGCCGCTGTCAAGGCGCCGGCATTCGGCGACCGGCGCAAGGCCATCATGGAGGACATTGGAGTCGTCACCGGCGGCCGAGCCATCACCGAAGATCTTGGAATCAAGCTCGAAAACGTGAAGATGGAAGACCTTGGCCGCGCAAAGAAAGTCGTGATCGACAAAGACAACACGACTATCGTGCAAGGAGCCGGTAAGAAGTCCGCGATCGAGGGCCGCATCAAACAACTTCGCGTTCAGATCGAGGAAACCACGTCCGACTACGATCGTGAAAAACTTCAGGAGCGCCTGGCGAAACTTTCCGGCGGCGTTGCTGTAATTCGCGTCGGAGCGGCAACCGAAACGGAGATGAAGGAACTCAAGGCCCGCGTTGAGGACGCACTGCATGCAACGAAAGCCGCGATCGAAGAAGGAATTGTTCCAGGCGGCGGTACCGCCCTTCTTCGCACACAGAAGGCCGTGGACAAGCTTGCCAAGTCTGTGGAAGGGGACCTGCGGACCGGCGCTTTGATCATCCGCCGGGTGTTGGAAGAGCCGATGCGAATGATTGCCGAAAACGCCGGTCACGATGGGGCTGTCATCGTCGAGAAGGTTCGCAGCGAAAGTAATCCTTCGACTGGCTTCAATGCCGATGAAGAAAAGATTGAGGACCTGGTTCAAAGCGGTGTGATCGATCCCACCAAAGTCGTCCGTGTCGCGATTCAGAACGCAGCGTCGATCGCCGGTCTCTTGCTGACCACGGAAGCCCTAATCGCGGAATTGCCGGAGAAGAAGAAAGCCGGTCCTCCAGCGGGTGGCGGCGGTTACGAAGACTATGATTAACTAGGGAAAAGAACTTCGGATGAGAATTGAGAATTGGGAATTGAGCATTGGTCAGATCCGGTCTGATCTGATCAATGCTCAATTCTCAATTCTCATCCGAAGTTCTTTTTCGGCCTCTACAGGGCTTTCCTCTTATTTAGAATCGCCACGGTGAGAATCCCGCCGATCATTGCAAACAACGAATACAACAACAGGCTCGAGAAAAACGTGAAGGCGAGTGTCGTGATCGAGATTTCAGGCGAGGCCACTCGCATGATCAGATCGCGGAATGGACCTTCAAATCCCGGCACATTTCGCATGGCTTCCTCGATCGCTGGTTGTTGGCTTCCGAGGATTTTATCCGAAATGATTCGAACCGGAATCGATACCATTGTGCCCACGATCGACCCGAACAGCCCGCTGAGCACGCCTGCAAATGCGCCATCCCCGTAACTGATACCGCTAGGGCGCTGCTTGCTTAGCAGAAACACCGCGATGCCGCCTCCTCCAAGGACCCACATGCAGCAGAGGCAATTTCCCGCGTTGATGAATGGGAGTGATGAAAGCAGGCCCAAAAACATTCCGCCTGCAACCGCCGGCTGGATGAATTCCAATTTGGGCTCAGGCGCCGGCGGTGGAGCTTCGGGCAATTCAACTGCAGCCCCGCATTGAAGACAGAATTTCGCTTCATCCGGCAAGTTGGCTCCGCATTGTCTACATGGACTCACGGATCTCCTCGATTCCTTTTCGGACAAACGGGGCTGCTGCCGCGCCAACCACAATTCCGGAAACCGAACGGAGTATGGCGGCGTCTATCCAGAAGCGCGCGAGTACAAATTCAGTGAACATCAGCAAGATCGAGATTCGGAGCCAGCGTGCGTTTGCTGGAAAACCCAGCCACAGCGAGGCCAAAAACCCGAAATAGATCGACGCACAGCGGATGCAGACAGGCAGTGGTTCTCCGAGGATGTGCCAGGAGCGCCCGGGATCTTGATGGCAGATGAGTGAGAAGAACTGGTAGACAGCAGAAGCGCCCACCAGCGGAGCGGCAATGATGCTCAAGCACCATAGTGTCGAGCCGGCGAGTAATGCGAGGTACGCTTTCCCCCTCACGTTCAAATGACCGTTTCCGGCTGGATCACGCTTAGGCCGTCAAGGTATGGACGGAGCGCTTCAGGAATGACAACCGTCCCGTCCTGTTGCTGGTAATTTTCCATCATTGCAATCCAGGTGCGGCCGATGGCCAAACCGGATCCGTTCAAAGTATGCGCGAAGCGGACCTTCCCGCCTCCGCTCGGCCGATAGCGGATATTCCCGCGTCTTGCCTGAAAATCCTCAAAATTGCTGCACGAGGAAATTTCACGATAGGCCTTCTGTCCCGGCAGCCAAACTTCCAGATCGTAACTTTTCGAAGCACTAAAGCCCATGTCGCCCGTGGAATGAATAACGACACGATACGGAATCATCAACCGCTTTAATATTTCTTCCGCGTCCGTGACCAGGGATTCCAATTCCGCGCTGGAATCTTCCTGACGTGTAAACTTGACGAGTTCCACTTTATTGAACTGATGCACCCGGAATATGCCGCGAACATCCTTGCCGTATGAACCTGCCTCACTGCGAAAACAGGGCGTGTAGGCGGTGAATTTGATGGGCATCCGGTCGCCATCGATGATCTCATCGCGATAAATGTTGGTGACTGGGACTTCGGCGGTAGGAATGAGGTAATAGTCCGTATCCCGAAGCTTGAACAGATCTTCCTCAAATTTCGGAAGCTGGCCGGTTCCAAACAGGCTTTTGGAGTTGGCCATGAATGGCGGCAAAATCTCCCGATAACCGCGCTCCTTGGTATGGATATCCAACATGAAGTTGATCAGCGCGCGCTCGACGCGGGCGCCCATGCCCGCCAGTAGCGGGAATCGGGCGCCGGCTATTTTTGCTGCGCGTTCCAGGTCCAGAATCCCCAGTGGCGGGCACAGATCCCAATGCGCCTTGGGTTCGAAATCAAACCGGGCCGGCTCTCCAATCCGGCGGACTTCAGCGTTCTGCTCTTCGGTCAGACCGATGGGCACGCTCGGGTCGGGCAGGTTGGGGATGGTCGAGGCGAACTCAAAGAGCCTTTCCTCGATTGTCCGGAGAGATTCGTCGATATCCTTGATCTGCTGCGATACGAGTTTCATTTCATTACGTTTTTCCGAGACATCCACCTTCTCACGAACGAGACGGGCGATCTCATCGGAAGCCGTATTCCGGAGCCGGCGGAGGCGTTCGACCTCCTGGATCAGGCCTTTACGCTCACCATCCAGCCGCTGGAACGTCTCTACGTCGAGGGAAAAGCCACGGTGCGCCAGCCGCTCTCTGGCGGCTTCGATGTTTTCGCGCAGGTAAGCAAGGTCGAGCATGAACTCGCATTGTAGAGCAAACCGAAACAGGCCGCAAAAACGGGGTAATGCGCTTGACTGTCAAATCACTAATGCTATGATAGCTTGTCGTTAATACTTGCGAATGCTTACCAGTCTCACCCGAGGTGTTTTATGAGCCGAAGAGGGATTCGAGTTGCCCTTACTTCCCTGGTGCTTTTCTCTGCTACCCTGCCGGTGGTTGCCCAGAAAAAGAACGAGCCGAAGAAGCAAGAGACCACAAAGCAGGAGAACAAGAAATCCCGTGAGCAGGAGCTTGGAAACCGCGCCCTGAGGAAGTGGTTGGATGAAGATGTCGCTTACGTGATCACCAATGAGGAGAAAACTGCTTTCAAGGCTCTGAAAACGGATGAAGAGCGTGAACAATTCATCGAGCAGTTCTGGCTCCGGCGTGATCCTACGCCGGATACCATCGAGAACGAATTCAAGGAAGAACACTACAGCCGTATTGCCTACGCGAACGAGCGTTTCGCCTCTGGAAAGCCGGGTTGGAAAACGGATCGCGGACGCATCTATATCCTTTATGGAAAGCCCGACGAAATCGAGTCGCATCCCTCAGGCGGAACCTATGACCGGCCATTTGAAGAAGGCGGCGGTACGACCAGCACTTTTCCTTTCGAGATCTGGCGCTACCGGTACATTGAAGGCATCGGCAACGAGGTCCTGCTCGAATTCGTGGATCCATCCATGTCGGGTGAATACCGGTTTACGATCGATCCGAGCGAAAAGGACGCGCTGCTGCACGTCCCCGGCGCGGGTCTGACATTCGATGAAGAGTTCAATGGCAGAGACAAGGCCGACCGCCTGACGCGTGACGGCGCCAGCCTGGGCAATGCCCTCGGCAATACGTCACGAAATAATCAATTCGACCGTCTCGAACTCTCGGCGAAGGTTTTCAGACCACCCGAAATCAAATTCAAGGATCTTGAAACAATCGTCACGACGAAACTCTCGTTCAATCTGCTTCCCTTCAGCTTTAGAACCGATTTCGTTCGAGTGACGGAAGAAAGCGTTCTCACGCCGATCACGGTTCTGTTGCAAAACAAAGACCTCGCCTTCCAGGAGCAGGAAGGGATTCATCGGGCAATGGTTCACGTCTTCGGCAGGGTTACCGGAATTAACGGGCGCGTCGCCCAGGTCTTCGAGGACACCATCTCTCAGGATATCCCGGATGCGTTGTTCAAACAGCAGCTCGAGGGCGCCTCAATTCACCAGAGGATCGTGCCGTTGCGCCCCGGTCTCTATAAGCTCGACCTCGTCTTGAAGGACATCAACAGCGGAAACGTGGGTACGATTAATCAGAGACTGGCCGTGCCGCGCTATCCGGATGAGAAGCTTGCTTTGAGCTCGCTTATCCTGGCGGATGTTGTCGAAAATCTCCCGACAACCCAGATCGGTTCGGGTTCCTTTATTCTCGGCAGCACGAAGGTCCGGCCGAATGTAAAGGACGACTTCAAACGCGACAAGAATTTGAATGTGTGGTTCCAGGTCTACAATCTCAAGCTGGATGAGGCGACGCACAAACCTTCGGCGACCGTCGAAATGCTGATCACCCGAAATGGCCAGGAAGTGAAAAAGATGGTTGAGCAGGCTTCGGAATTGTCGAACGCGGCCGCACAGATGACCTTGGAAAAGGCGGTGCCGCTTTCGGAGTTCGAACCGGGCGAATATGCAATTCAGGTCAAGGTCACCGACAATCTGACAAAAGACATCATTGCGGCGCCCGGGAAATTTACGGTCCGGTAAGGCGCGCGCTAACGTAGCTTCGCAATATTTTTGGAGAGATAATGACAACAAAACGGCAGAAGTTCGCCGCGACGGTTGGGCTCGGAATCGGTTTTCTTCTTTTATTCCCCTTCATCAGCACAGCCGCCAATGATCTAGCTGCGATCAATGGCCGGGTTCGTGACTCCAGTGGTGTCCCTGTGGTTGGAGCTCTGGTCATCGTCGCATCGGAATCACCAATTATTCCCGACCGGCTAACCTTTACGGACAAGAACGGTTCTTTCGAGGTACTGAACCTTTTTGCCGGTGACTACACCGTCAAGGTGACGATGCCGCGATTCCTGCCGGCGACAAAACAAGGTATCCAGCTGAACAAGGGTGGCTCGGCTGTGCTCACCGTCAATCTTCAAAACGCGCTGGACGTCGTGCGCCGGGCAGTTTCGCGCGACAAGGCTCAATCCGAGGATATCGTCTGGACTCTTCGTAGCTCGAGATCAACGCAGCCGGCGCTGCGGTTGGCCGAAGAACGGAAACCCGAACAAGCGCCAAAGGTTCAAAATCCCGACTACTCCGGTTATTTTCAGGTTTATTCCAAGTCTGTTGAGACTTCTTCGGGGACAGCCGAAGGAGTTGGCTCACAGTTCTCGGTGACGATGCCGCTGGATCCGAATTCGAAGGTTACGTTTGCCGGGCAGTACAACGAGATTCCAACCCAGCCGCGTGGATTTGGCGCCAGCTATGACTTCGCCCCAGCGGACCGGCATCGGGCCACGGTGGGTGTTAATTTGAGGCAGGGTGTTCTGTTTGGAGATCCACTGCAACCGGACTCGCCGAGGGAACTTCAGGTGCGATACGGTGAAGACTTCCAGTGGTCCGATCATCTCGTCTTTAATTACGGCGCAGAAGCAGGCCGGGCGGACGCAACCTCGGAGCACACTTACCTGCGGCCGCGATTTGGTATTTCCTGGGTTCCTCACTCCCGGACGACCTTCAGCGTGGCGGCCTCCTCACAAGCGCCGGCCGCGCCAGGCGACTCGATTCGAGGGAAAGATTACTTCGACCGCACGGTGTACATGCCGCCGGCGTTGGAGCGCTATTCGCATAACGAAGCGGCGTTCTCGCATGTTTTGTCCGACGATTTGGAATTTAGCGCTGCTGTCTTCCGCGACCGGACCGACAACCAGGCGTTGTTTGTGACCAGTCCGGATGGCCGTCGCGGACTGCTTATTCTCGACACGAGGGGCATTCCGTCCGAGGGTTTCCGGGTGCACCTCAATCGACAGTTCCGCAATTTTGAAGCTGGAATCGGCTTTACCACGGCGGGGGGAGTCGGATTGAAGAAGGGAACCTCCACTCCCGACGAGATCAGCGACCAGCTTTACCGCCGGCGCTTCCAGGTGGTCGCCGCGCGATTCAAAGCCGACGTCGATACGACACAGACCGAAATTACGGCCATTTATCGGTGGACGTCCCACTTCTCCGCTTCCCACATTGATCCGTATCAACAGCTTTTTGAATACAACGATCCGACTCTAAGTATCTCGATCGCTCAGAATCTGCCCACGTCGCGTCTGTTTCCTGGAAAGATTCAGGCAATTCTCGACGCCCGGAATCTCTTCGAGCAGTCGTTTGGACCTCAGCGCACCCAAATCGCTCAATTCCCTCGGCTCGTCAAAGGCGGTATCAATATCAAGTTCTGAAGTTCAAGCGGGCGGCTTTCTGTGTGTCTTTTTGTACAGCAATCCTATTTTTCATATTCGCCTCGGGATTGATACCGCTAAACTTAGCTGTATCTGTATTATTTTTTGGAAGCCAGTTTGCTTGAACAGGCGGCAGCGTCACCGTATTATACAAACGGAAATTTCAGCTGGCCGGTGCTAAAAAAGATGCCGCGAAAGATCTTTTCCTTTAGATACGCCGTCACGGTGTTGCTGACGTTGGGCGTCCTGATTTTGGGGGGCCTCAATATTCAGCAAAAGCGGCGGTATATTCCGCCCGACGACGGCGCTTCGTGGGTCCAGACGGCGACGGGCGTCGAGGCCCTGCAGGTGATTTCGAACGGGCCGGCGGACAGAGCCGGGATCCGGCGCGGGGACGTCTTAAGGGCAATCGAAGGTCAAACCGTCCGGAACGATCGGCATGTCACGCAGATTCTCTATCAACTCGGCGTTTGGTCTAAGGCGACATATACCCTGGAACGCGACGGCAAACTGATCTATCCGACGGTCGTCGTCGCGCCTGAGCCGGAGCGGCTCCTGCGCCAACAAAAATATCTCGAAATCATCGGCCTGCTGTACCTTCTAGTCGGCGCCTTCGTTTTGCTCAAACGCACACGCGCCCCGCACGCATTGCACTTTTATTTCGTCTGCCTGACTTCTTTTGTCTACTACGTCTTCCACTACACGGGTAAGCTCAACAGTTTCGACTGGACGATCTTCTGGTTCGACTTGGGCGCCTCGCTTTTGCTGCCACCGCTTTTCCTGCACTTTTGCCTGGAGTTTCCTTTACGACACAAGTGGGTTAAGCAGCGGCGCAAATTGCTTTATGTGATCTACCTCCCGGGTGCGGTGCTGTTTCTCGCACAATTCGCATTCCTTTACAATGTTCTCGAATTCATCCCATCACCGCTGGTCTTGCGCATTCTCCTCGACAATCTCGGCGATTTTCATTTTGGCCTGTACTTTGTCTTGAGTGCCGCCGTTCTGGTACAGACCTATCGAACGGTGAGGACACCTGAATTGCGGCAGCAGATGAAGTGGGTCACGCGGGGCACAGCCGTTGCGGTAATTCCCTACTTTCTGTTGCAGTCACTACCGCGACTGTCTGGTCTGGTTCCGGAAGGCTATATCGATATCGCCATATTCCCGCTGGTTCTTATTCCGATCTCGTTTGGCTATGCGATCCATCGCTATCGTCTGATGGACGTGGACATCATCTTCAAGCGTGGTGTGACCTATACGCTGGCGACGGCTTCGATCATCGTGCTGTACGCGACCTTTTCGGTGCTGGTTGGCGAACTCCTGGGCTCCGGTTTCGAATCGTTAAGTGGTCTGGCGCGCGTTATTGCGACGATCGTGGCAGCTCTTCTGTTCGCGCCGATCAAAGACCAGTTCCAGGTCTGGCTGGATAAGTTTTTTTATCGTGACCGGTACAACGTTCGCCAGACACTGATCGACTTCGGTCGAACGCTGGGCTCGGAAGTGCATCTCGAAAATATGCTCAATCGGATCGTAGACCATCTTGGGCGTGCGCTATTGGTCGATCGCGCAGCCATTTTCCTCGAGAATCCTGCGGATCCTTCGCGGTTTATTCCGGCCCGGGCGACCGGCCTGACGATTCCGGAGAGCGCCAATCTCTCTTTTCTGACGTCATCGACCGATCGCGCGTACATTTTCTTCGAGGCCGATATATACGATTTGAACTACTTCATTCCCTGCCGCGTAAAGGATCGTGTTATCGCCTATATCGGTCTTGGCAGAACTCGAAACGGAGACTATCTCACGAGCGAAGATCTGGAGCTGCTGGAGACGGTGTCCGATTACGTCGGCATCGCGCTGGAAAATGCCCGGCTGTATCGCTCGCTCGAACATAAGGCGAGCGAGTATCAGAGCCTGAAAGATTTCAGCGAAAACATCGTTGAATCGATCAATGTCGGCGTCATGGTTGAAGACGTGGACGGCAGGATTGTTGGCTGGAACAAAGCTTTGGAGTCCTTGACCGGACGAAACCGTACCGACACCCTGGGCAGGCGGACGGAGGAGATTATCCCGGTATATTTCTTGCAGCGCCTTGCGGAAATGAAGCACCTGTATAAGCAGCAGTGGAATGACCTGACCGTGGACTTCTCGGCGACATCGCTGATGGACAAGGACGGCGCCACGCGAGGAATGCTCATCATCATCGACAACATTACCGATCGGGTACGGCTGGAGGATCAGTTGATTCAGAATGAGAAGCTCACGTCCATCGGGCTTCTGGCTGCCGGCGTTGCGCATGAGGTCAACACGCCGCTTGCGGTGATTTCCAGCTACTCGCAGATGTTGCGAAAGGAAATCAGTCCGGAGGATCAACGCAACAAGCTCCTCGAAAAGATCACTAAACAAACGTTCCGGGCATCGGAAATCGTGAATAACCTTCTGAACTTTTCGCGCACGAACGCGACCGAATTTGCTGAGGTGGATATCCATCAGGTGATCACCGACACCCTCTCCCTGCTGGAGCATCAATTCAAGAGCGCACGGATTCGTGTCGAACGCGAGTTGCAGGCCGGCGATCCTGTCACGTTTGGAAACTCCGGGAAGCTTCAGCAGGTCTTCTTGAATCTGTTCGTCAATGCGCGCGATGCAATGGCTGAAGGCGGTGAGTTGCGGGTCCGAACGGAAACTGTCGATTCCAAGATCGAAGTGTTCGTCCAGGACTCCGGCGCCGGAATAACCCGCGAAAACATCAAGAAAATCTACGATCCGTTCTTCACGACCAAGGCTGTGGGCAAGGGTACGGGACTGGGTCTGTCCGTCAGCTACGGAATCCTGCAGGAGCACGGCGGCAATATTTCGGTAGAGAGTAAAGAGGGTTTGGGAACCTCGTTTAAATTAGAGCTGCCTTTGGTAAGGAAACCTGTGAATGTCTAGACGAAAGGGCACGGTCCTCATCATTGACGATGAGGAAGAAATCCGGGAAAGCATCGAGCTGCTTTTGACCTCCGAGGGTCTTTCCACCGATACGGCAGGCAACGGCGAAGAGGGGCTGAAGAAAATTGAAGAGAACCTCTACGATCTCGTGCTGCTGGATTTGATGCTGCCCGGTAAATCCGGGATGCAGGTGCAGCGGGAAATTAAACGTATCGACCCGACCTTACCCGTCGTCATCATTACCGCCATCGGGGCTGTGGAGACTGCGGTAACTGCTATTAAAGAAGGATCGTTCGATTACGTCACCAAGCCATGGAATAACGAAAAGCTCGTGGTGATCGTCACGAACGGGATCAAGCAGCGTCAGTTGACCAGCGAGAACCTTCACTTGCGCCGGGCGCTGAAAGAGCGTTTCGGGTACAGCAACATCGTTGGCAAAAGCGAGAAGATGCTCAAGGTGCTCGATCTCGTCACGCAGATTGCCGCCAGCCGGAGTACGATCCTGATCCAGGGTGAGAGCGGTACCGGCAAGGAACTCATCGCAAAAGCCATCCATCTCAAGAGCCAGCGAGCCGATAAGGCTTTCGTTCCCGTCAACAGCGGCAGCATGCCTGTGGATCTGCTCGAAAGCACCCTGTTCGGGCATGTGCGGGGCGCGTTCACGAGTGCAATTGCAGCCAAGAAAGGACTGTTCGAGGTAGCCGATCAGGGAACGATCTTTTTTGATGAAATCGGGACGATTAGTCTCGAGACGCAAGCAAAGCTTCTCCGCGTGATTCAAGAAAAGGAATTTATGCGGCTGGGCGGCGTCGACACGATCAAGGTCGATGCCCGGATCGTTGCCGCGACAAACGTCGACCTGAAGCAGCTCGTGGAAGAGGACCGATTCCGGGAAGATCTGTATTATCGTCTCAATGTGATCAATATCCAGCTTCCGCCGCTCCGGGAACGAAAAGAAGATATTCCGGCGCTTGTCGAGTTTTTTGCTAAAAAGTATTGCGAAGAGAATGGAAAGCCCTTGTACCGCTTCAGCTCCGAAGCGCTGAAGGTGCTGATGGATTACCATTGGCCGGGCAACGTGCGCGAGCTCGAAAACGTCGTCGAGCGGGCCGTGGTTCTATCGCAGGACGAAATCATTGGCCGCGATCTCCTTCCGGAGGCGATCATTTCACCTTCTTTGAGATTTGCAACACTGTCCTCGTTCCCGCTTACCAAGGACACCTCACTCTTTGAGATCATCGATTCGTTCGAACGCCGGGTCATCATCGAAATGCTGGAGCAGACCGGCTGGAGCCAGACCGAAGCGGCCGATAATTTCAAAGTTCCACTTTCGACGCTCAATCAAAAGATCAAGCGCCACGGAATCGAGATCAAGAAGAAGCGCGAGCGGCCCGGCGGCGTTCCCACCGTGAAGTAGCTTCAATGCCGGAATTGTTGACCGAGCTTCGCGAGCGTGCGGCTAAGGATCCAAAGAGGATTGTCTATCCGGAAGCGGCTGACCCTCGCGTGCTGCGGGCGGCAGTTCGAATCGTCGAGATGCGGATGGCCAAGCCGATCCTTGTGGGCCCTCCTCAAGTGGTCGAAAACAGGGCTCAGGAGCTGGGAATCCAGCTTTCGCACCTTGAGATCGTCGATCCGAAATCCCAGCCTTTGATCGAACGCTATGTAAAATTGCTGCTCCCGGAATGGAAGTCGCGCGGCGTAACCGAGTGGGAAGCCCAAAAGCGGTTTGAAAACCCGATGTACTTCGCCACTGCAATGGTCCGGGCAGGTGATGCGGACGGCTTTGTCGGAGGCGCGTCGACAACTACAGCGGAAACGGTTCGAGCCGCGATTCAGTGTATCGGGCTTCACGCCAATTCATCGACGGTGTCGAGCTTCTTTCTGATGGTCCTGCCGTCGATGAATCTGGTTTTTGCCGACTGCGCGGTTGTTCCAGCACCGACAGTGACTCAATTGGCGGACATCGCTTTGGATGCGGCACACAACACGCGCACCTTCCTGCAGGTAGAGCCTCGTGTCGCCTTCCTCTCGTTTTCCACCAGAGGCAGCGCCAGTCATCCTTCCATCGATCGGATCCGCGAAGCCGTCGCCACTGTGAAAGCGCGGAACCCCGAGTTGATCGTGGATGGGGAGCTTCAGGCGGACGCCGCGCTCGTTCCGGAAATCGCACAGTTGAAGTCGCCTACCAGTTCAGTGAAAGGCCGCGCAACCACTTTAATCTTTCCGGATCTTCAGTCGGGAAATATCGCTTACAAGCTGACGGAGCGCCTGGCGGGAGCCAGAGCGGTCGGACCGATCCTGCAGGGTCTCAGCAAGCCGGCCAATGATCTCTCTCGAGGCTGTTCCATCGACGACATTATCGATGTCACTGCCATAACGGCTCTGCAGTAGCGTCTTCACCACACCTTAAAGCTCGGCTACAGGGTAGCCAGCGATCCAGTTCTCCCAGGGTTCGTGTTCAATGTTGCAGAGATCATAGTTGTGTAATAACACGCTTCGCCCCTCGAATTCCCTTGCCTGCGGTTCTTGCCGGAGCGAGACTAGTCCAACACAAATTCTTTCCGGAGGCAACATGCTGAGAAACTCGCATGCGCGAATGGTGGCTACGTTTGTTTGTTCCTTGATATGCGTCCTGGCGACGCCGGCGCGCGGTCAGGATCCGCGTCAGGGCCGAGGCGGTGGCGGCCGTGGACAAGTGGCATTGCCGGACGGGCCGGGTAAAGAAGACGTCCAGACGCAATGCAAGAAATGTCACGCACTCGGCTTGATCGCGAATGCGGGCGGAAACACCAAACAAGAATGGGCCGATTTGTTCGGCACGATGGTCAAATTGTCCAACGATCAGCGCGCCGCGATCGCGGAATATTTAGGCAAGAATTATCCACCGCAGCCGAGGCCTCAGGCTGTTGTCGTTCCCGGACCATTGAGCGTGTCTTT
>WNGD01004199.1_pt1 | contig 15065 bp, 14 predicted proteins | sample 5400671 | NCBI WGS metagenome assembly WNGD01 (sample SAMN13153369, study PRJNA577476) | soil metagenome | isolation source: 40 cm soil or saprolite under grassland replicate 2 | place: USA:California | collected 2016-06-15 | reverse complement strand
GGGCTTGTCGACGAGTTGCATTTGTTCGTCTTTCCCCTGGCGCTCGGTGCCGGTCAGCGGCTGTTCGTCGACGGCGGCCCCGCTGCGAAGTTCGCACTCGCCGGGACAGAGGCGTACGAGAGCGGGGTCCTGCATCTGACCTACCGGCCGAGCGATTAGCAGTGTCGATCGGCCGGCCGCCATCCCCGACCCATGCGAACTTCATCGACCGCTGAGGGGCGTTCAGCTGATTGAGAAGAACTCCCTGACGCTCAAAACCGCATCCCTCGCGAACTTGTCGGCGCCGATCACGGTGGAATCGGCGAGGTCAGCCCTCGTTGCCGGTCGGTGCGCGACCTCCCCGCGCAGCCGCACCCCGTGACATCGTTGGAGCGGGCTTCCGATAGAAGGAGAGTCGGCATGACCGCGAAGCTCCACCGCTGCAGGAACAGGATGAGGTCCGGCCCATGCTGGAAGGTGCAAAAAGCGCTCGACGAGCAAGGCATCGACGCCGACCTCGACCTGTAGTTGAAACGAATCCTCGAACAGGGCGGCCGGAGGTCCTTGTCTTCGAAGTGACCTCCGAGGAGTACTGATTGGAGCAACCGGAGGTCAGCGGTATTCGTAGCGACCTCCGAGGACTACTGATCCGAGCAGTCGGCGGTCCTTGTCGAGCGCGTTGAGATGACGTCTCGTGTACGTAGTGGACCCGATCCGGCCAGCAACGACACGGGTCTGTAGGTACACGCGCGCGCGTGAAGGCGATCGCCTGAAGCTGCCCTCGACCGTTTCCAAAGCGTTTCCAAACCGGTAAGCGTGGCGGCGGAAAACGGCTCTGCCAAGCGGGACTTCGACAGCGGACCGCCGGCACGCGCGCCGGAGATCGGCGTTCCCTTCGGGGACAAAGAGCATATGTGGGCTTTCCGCGACCGAAGTGCGGCCTATTGCGGATACGCAACGGCTGGCACGAGTCAAGATCGGGTTTCCCGTCCGAGGAGGTGCCACATGGAAACGGTCGTCCTCGATCACCGGGCGTCCAAGAAGGCGCGGCACTTCCTACGCCACTTCTTCGAGATGCTGGTCGTGATGATGCTTGGGATGGTCGTGCTCGGCGCGGCGTTCCGGGAGCTGCACGTCCTGGCCTTCGGTAGCGGCTTCGACGCGGCGTGGCGCGATCACGTTGGGCTTGCCGCGTTCGCGATGGCGTTCAACATGACCGTGCCGATGGTGCTCTGGATGCGCTACCGCGGCCACAGCTGGGAGCGGGGCGCCGAGATGGCTGCGGCGATGAACCTGCCGCTGCTGCCGGGGCTCGTGCTCTACGGGCTCGACGCGATCCCGGCACGCGGCGTGCTTGGAATGCAGATGATGCTGATGGTGCCGGCGATGCTGGCGGCGATGCTCTACCGCAAGCAGGAGTACAGCGCCCCGCACCACGCGCACCGGCAGCGCAAGCGCTCGTTCGTCCACGCCCATTAAGTCGGCGCCGATGATGACGACGGTCGAGGCGATGCCAGGGAAGTCCCGAATGGCGGTAGTTCGAGCATCACGCGGACCGTCGCTGTTGTTCGACTTCGGTGCGGAGTGTGAGCGCGGCGGCGACGAGTGAAAGCGCGATAGCGAGGCGGCTTCGGACGTATCCCCCACACGTTAAGCGGCCTCCTCCAGCGCCTGCTCGAGCTGGCGGCCGCCGGCCTCCGGCTCGATTGCGAGCCGGGGCAGCCGCCGGTGGAGCCAGCTTGGGAGCGCCCAGGTGCGGCGGCCCGTCAGTTGTAGCACTGCGGGGAGCAGGATCGTCCGCATCACGAGTGCGTCGAGGAAGACGGCGGTGGCCATCGAGATTCCCAACAGCTTGAGCACCCGGTCGTCGGCCGCCGCGAACGAGGCGAAGACGACGATCATCACCGCGGCCGCCGCCGTGATCACGCGCCCCGTGCGGACGAGCCCCTCGCGGACGGCGGCGGTGTTGTCGCCGCGCTGCTGCCACTCCTCGTGGATGCGGGAGACGAGGAAGACCTCGTAGTCCATCGAGAGCCCGAAGACGATCGCGAACACCATCACCGGGATGAAGGCCTCGATCGGTCCCGGTTGGATGCCGAGCAGGCCGCCGAGCCAACCGCGCTCGAAGATCGCCTGGGTGACGCCGAGGGCGGCGGCGATCGAGAGCAGGTTCATCAGCGCAGCCTGCAGCGGGATCAGAAGCGAGCGGAACACCACAAGCAGGAGCAGCGCCGAGACGGCGACGACGATGGCGATGAACAGCGGCAGCTTGTTGGAAACCACGTGGGCGAAGTCGACCTGGGTGGCGGTGGCGCCGCCGACGTAGACGGCCGCGCCCGTGGCCTTCGCCACCGGTGGCAGAACCTGGTTGCGCAACCGCTTGACGAGGCTGGTCGTCTGCCGGCTCTGCGGTGAGCTCGTCGGGTAGACGGCGATCGCCGCCGTGTTCCCGGCCGCGTTCAGCCGCGGTTTCGCGACCGACGCGACGCCCGGCGTCGTCTTTAGGGTGCCGGTCAGTCGAGCCAGCGCCGCCCGCCGATTGTCCGGGGGCAGCTGGACGGCGAGCTGCAGCGGGCCGTTGAAGCCGGCGCCGAAGCCGTCGGCGAGCAGGTCGTACGCCCTCCGCGTCGTCTGGCCCTTCGGATCGTTGCCGGCATCGCTTGCGCCGAGGCGCAGGTCAAGCGCAGGGGCGGCGAGAACGAGCAACAGCGCGGTCGCGCCCAGCGCCGCGACCGCCGGTCGTCGCTGGATCGAGCCGACCCAGCGCGCCCAGAAGCCGCTCCCGGAGCTCGCCCGGCGAGCGCGCCGTGAACGGCGAGAGCCGATCCGTTCACCGGAGAACGTCAGCAGCGCAGGCAGCAGCGTCAGGGACGCGAACAGCACGAACAGCACGCCGAGCGACGCCGCAATCGCTGCGCCGTAGAAGACAGGAACGCCGAGCGCGAACATGCCGAGCAGGGCGATCACGACGGTCGCGCCGGCGAAGAGGATCGCTCGCCCTGCGGTGTTCATCGCTTGCTCGACGGCCGATTGGACGTTGCCGCCGTTCTCGCGATAGGCGTCCCGGAACCGCGTGACCACGAAGAGCGCGTAGTCGATGCCGACCCCGAGGCCGATCATCAAGGCGAGGTCAGCGGAGAAATCGACCATGTCGACGAGCTGACTGAGGAGACCGATCAGGCCGAGCCCGGCGCCGAGCCCGAGCAGCGCCGTCACGATCGGCAGCCCCATCGCCAGGAAGGAGCCGAAGCTGATCAGCAGGACGACGATCGCGGCACCGATCCCGACCACGGTCACGAAGCCGAGCCCGGCCTTCTGAGCCTGCTTGATCGCCTGGCCGCCCAGCTCGACCTGCAGGGTCGACGACCGAGCCGCCTCGGCGGTGCCGATCACACGCTCGACCGCGCTCTTGGGCAGCTCGTTCGCACGCTGGTCGAATGACACGGTCGCGAAGGCGACGGTGTGGTCCTTCGAGAGGGCGTTCCCGCCCGCAGCGTACGGGCTCTGGACGGCGGCGACGTGCGGCAGCTTCGCGACCCGTCGGAGCATTGGCACGACCGCTGCGCGGACCGATGGCTGATCGAGCGTGCCGGTCCGGGTGCGGAAGACGATCTGATCGGCGTCTCCGGCCTGGGCAGGAAAGCTGCCCCTCAGCAGGTCGACGGCACGGTTCGAATCGGTGTTCGGCAGCGCGAAGTTGTTGGTGACGCGGCGTCCGACCGCCTGCGAGGCGGCCAGGACGCCGACGGCGATCACGATCCACGAGCAGACGACCAGCCAGCGGTGCCGGGTCATCCAGCGAGTCAGGTTCAGCATCGGACAGCTCCAATCTGGGTCGAGAAGAAGCACGCTCCGCAAACGTGCGCGGCTACTAACGGCGGCTCGCCTGACTCGCCGCCGCATTGTCCGCGGGTTCGAAGAGTTCGACCGGGTTGCCCGACGGGTCGTCGAGGAGAATCTGTTTGCCTCCGACTCCGCTGACGATGTCGTTGCGGAAATGAGTGCCTGCCGCGCGTAGCTGTTCGACGGTTGCGACGAGGTCAGCGACCTCGACCATGAACCGGTCCCAGCCGCCCGGCTCGGGTCTTGAGCCGTCGGGCATCGCTCGCCCGCCGCCACCGGCGCCGCCCGGCGCGCTCAGTGCCAGTCGCAGGGCGCCCCGGGAAAGCATCGCGAAGGTCGGAGCGTGATGCATCACCTTCTCGAAGTCGAGGTGTCGTGTGTAGAACTCGATCGCTGCGTCGACGTCGTCGACGATGTAGCGGACGTTGACGAACTCGTCAGGCATGCTCGATTACCTCCTGCGTGTTGGTGGTTTGGTTGATCGCCTCGAGCGCGCAGACTGTTGTCCGTATAGACGACGAGGTTGGCCCGAGAGATCGTCGGTGCTCGTGTGGGCTGCGCATGCCGATTACCTCGTTTGAGCGCGGGCGGAGGCCGTCGTGTGCGGGCGTCCGCGGTCGTAGGTCCGCTCCGGCCCGGAGTGGGGGCGGGTCTCGGTCGCCGGCGACGTCTGCCTCGTGACCGTCTCGGCATAGCCGAACAGCTTGCCGAGTGGCGCGCCGATGGCGAGGCCTGCGCGCTGGACGGCCACGGGCGGGAACGGAAGGCGGACGGTGTCGAAGTGCGCGTTCGCGATCACCGCGAGCCGGAGCGGGTTCGGCATCCCCTTGCGGTTGGTCTTGCCCTCGGCGGCGAGCGTGAACATCGTCTCGATCAGCGACTCGAACCGAAGCGCGGGGCGCACCTCGCAGAGGAAGCGCGCCTCGCCCTCGCCCGCGTTCCAGAAGCGGTGCGGGGTGCCCGGTTCGACGACGGCGACCTCGCCGGGACTCGCCACCAGCTCCTTGTTGCCGACGCGGAGCCCGAGCTTGCCTTGGAGCACTTCGAAGCGCTCGGTCTGGTAGGGATGGACGTGGGCGGCGGCGACGAACCCGTCCGGGCGGACGATCGTCTCGACCAGGACCGCCGCTCCGCCGGTCTCCTGCGAGGTGCGGTGGAAGATCAGGACTTCGCCGGTGATCGGGTTTTCGAGCCTGTCGCCAGGGCGGATCATCGCTTCTCCTCTCGTTGTGTTCATGAGGACAGCCTGCGCGAGCGCCACGCGCGCGTCATCGGCGCGGGGGAGGCAGTTGCGCTGCGACCGGCGGCGCAGATCGGCGAGGGCTGTACGCCGGCGGGCGCAGGCCGGAGCGCCGGCCGCGACCAGCGGCGAACGGTGCTCCGAGCTTCGATCGCGGCCTGCCGCCCCTCGCTGCGCGTACGACTCCCGGAGTAGGCGCGGCTGCACCGCGGAGCCGATGCCGGCAGCGGTCTTCCTCGTTACCGTGAAGCCGTGCTGCTGTCTCGGATCAACGAGCGCCTCCACCGCATCCCCGCCGCCGCGATCGACGCCGGCATCGCAGCGGCGGTGGCGCTCGGAATCACGATCGCGATCGCCGCCGGGCAGGAGTCGGAAGCGAAGGGCCCGGACGCGCTCGCGTACCTGCTCGGCATCGCGATCGCCGTCCCGCTGCTCGTTCGGAGGCGCTGGCCATTGGCCGTCTTCCTCGCATCGACGCTGCTGCTGATCGCCTACCACGCGCTCCACTACCCCGAGATCAGGTCGGCGGCGCCGCTCGCCGTGGCGCTCTACACCGCCGCCCGGGCCGGCCACCTGCGAGCCGTCGTCGTCGTGGTCGCGGGGCTCGCGCTCGGTGGGCTCGGCTGGCTGGTGCTCGGGAAGGGCGAGTCGCTCGCCTCCGCGCTCGGAACGCAGAGACCGGTCGAGCTCCTCCTGGCCGCCACCTTGCTCCTGCTGGCGGAGGCGCTACGAACGCGGCAGGCCTGGATGGCCGAGGTCGCCGAGCGGCTACGGCGGACGGAGGCCGAGCAGAAGCGCGAGGCCGAGCGTCGCCTCGAGCAGGAGCGGCTGCGGATCGCGCGCGAGCTGCACGACGTGCTCGCGCACACGATCGCCGTGATCGGGGTGCAGGCGGCCGTCGCCGCCGAGGCGCTCACGGATGCGCCCGGGGAGGCGCGGGCGGCGCTGCGCACGATCCGCGAGAAGAGCCGCGAGGCAACGGCGGAGGTCCGGGCAGCGCTCGACGTGCTCCGCGAGCCTGAGGGCGATGCGCCCAGGGCGCCGGCACCAGGGCTCGCACAGCTCGAGGAGCTCGTCGACGCTGCCGCGGCCGCCGAGCTGCAGGTCGAGCTCTCCGTGACGGGCGCCGCCCGCCCACTGCCCGCGGCGATCGATCAAACCGCCTACCGAATCGTCCAGGAGTCGCTCACGAACGTGATACGCCACGCCGACGCACGCGAGGCGACGATCTCGATTCACTACGACCCCGATGCCGTCGTCGTCGAGATCGACGACGACGGCATCGGATCGACCAACGGCGCTCCCACCGCCGCCGATGGGCACGGCCTGGCCGGCATGCGTGAGCGGGCGGCCGCGCTCGGCGGCCACCTCGAAGCCGGCTCGGCCACACTGCCAGAGCCTGGCTTCCGCGTGCGCGCCTGGCTGCCGACCGGACGGGCGCAGCGATGAGCACCCGCGTGCTCCTGGCCGACGACCAGACGCTCGTCCGCTCCGGCTTCCGCGCCCTGCTCGAGCGGGCAGACGACATCGACGTGATCGGCGAGGCCGCCGACGGAACCGAGGCCGTCGAGCGCGCGCGAGCAGAGCGGCCCGACGTCGTGCTGATGGACATCCGCATGCCCGGCCTCGACGGACTCGAGGCGACGCGGCGCATCACCGCCGATCCCAGCCTGGAAAGCGTGCGCGTCGTCATGCTCACGACCTTCGAGCTCGACGAGTACGTCTTCGAGGCCCTGCACGCGGGCGCGAGCGGCTTCCTGCTCAAGAACGTCGAGCCCGACGAGCTGCGCGAGGCGGTGCGGGCCGTTGCCCGCGGCGACGCGCTGCTGGCCCCGAGCGTCACCCGCCGCCTGATCCAAGAGTTCGTCGCCCAGCCCGGACGCCACCGTGCCCCGCCCGAGCGGCTCGAGCAGCTGACCGAACGCGAGCGCGAGGTGCTCGGGCTCGTCGCGCTGGGGCTCTCCAACCAGGAGATCGCCGAGCGGCTCGTGATCAGCCCTGCAACCGCGAAGACGCACGTCAGCCGGACGATGATCAAGCTGCACGCCCACGACCGCGCTCAGCTGGTCGTAATCGCCTACGAGAGCGGCCTCGTCCGCGTCCCGCAGTAGCGGCCGGATGTCCCGCCGGGGCTACTCCCGGCGAGCTAGCCGCCGCGCCCGAGCTGCACCGCGAAGCGCAGGCCGGCTCACGCGTCTGGCGACTCGCGGATCGCGATCTTGAGGTCGAGGATCGGGGTGCCGTCGATCGCCTCCAGCGCTCCGACACGAAGGTGTGTCGGGTCCTCGAGTGCAGTGACGGTGACGCGGTGGACTCCGATCGGGTTCGGCCGGTCGGGGGAACGTGTCTTAAAGACGCCGGTCAGCGGGATGTTCGTGTCTCCCGTCGGGTGTGTCTGTAGCACAGCGCGGTCTGCGAGGTGCAGCCAGGTGAGCAGGATTAGCTCGTCGCCGGGCTGGACGCGATGCAGTGCGTCGGCGAAGGCGCGGTCGATCTCGAGCAGCGCGCCGGGTGCGCCCTCGAAGGCCTGGTTGGGCGCGTCGGCGCGGGCGCGCAGCGTCGAGCGGACGACGCCGATCGGATGCACTACGTACGGGTCAAGTTCGTCCATTCGGTGTCCGAGTCTCGCACGAGACGCTGTCCGGTCAGACCGCCTTGTCCCACCTGGACTCCCCTGTGGGACCAAGCCGGCGTGCTCAGCCGCTGCTCGGTTGACGTTCATAGCCGCCCGAAGCCGCCGCGGCGCCGGTCGAGGAGCGCGGCGAACACGCTCGGCGCGTCGAAGCGCTCGGGGCAGTACCAGTCGATTGTCCCCGTGCTCGGCGATCGGTGGATACGCGGGCACCGATCCCACTCGATGTACGTGGCGCTCTGTCGCCGTCGCGCTCATCGCTCAAGCGGCGAGCCGGTCGGGCGCGGCCGCCCGCCGACGGCTGCGCAGCACGACGAGTTCCGCAGCCGGTCGCCGCAGCAGGAGCGCGGTCACGCCGGCGGCGAGGATGACGACCAGTGCGCCGGCGGCGGCGTCGAGCAGGAAGTGGTTGCCGGTCGCGACGATCACGAAGACGATGAACGCGGGGTAGGCGAGCCCGATCAGGCGCGCGATCAGGTGGCGTCCCTGGCGCAGAAGGGTGGCGCCGACGACGAGCGCGTAGCCGGCGTGCATGCTGGGCATGGCGGCGTTGGGGTTGTAGAGCGGGCTGACGAGCCCCTTGTTTAAGTTCACGCGCGCGTGCCCGGTGACGGTGTCGAGGATGCCGAGGCCTGCGAGCCGCGGCGGGGCGGTGGGGAAGACGATGTAGCCGGCCATGGCGATCGCGCTCGCAAGCAGGAGGGTGGTGCGGACGAACGGGTAGGCGGCGGGGCGGCGCCAGTGGGGCCAGAGCAGTACTGCGCCGGTCAGCGCGAGGTGAAAGATGAGATAGGCGGCGCCGAGCGTGCCGACCAGCCCCGGGACGTGCTCGGCGGCATGCTGCACGTTGCCCTCGACGAACCAGTGCAGCGTGCGTTCGAGCGAGACGACGTCCCGGGCATGGCGGACGGCCACTGCTGTGCCGCCGGCGGCCAAGCCGCGGGTCGCCTCGTAGAGACCGTACAGGCCGAGCACCAGCACCAGCTCCACCCGCAGCGTGTGCCGCACGGAGAGCCAGCGGCCAAGGCGGCGGGTGGCGCGTGCTGGGATCGAGGCAGCGGCGGAGATGGTCATGCGGCGTTGCCGAGCTCGTCGGTCGCGGTGCGTCGGGCCACCGTGGCGAGTCGCCAGCGCAGCTGCTCGAGCGTGTGCTCTTTCGCCTCGAGGCCTGGTCCGGCGTGTTGCTGGTGGCGGAGCTGGGCGAGTTCGAGCGTGAGCTCCTGGATCGCGCGAATGACCTGAAGGAGCTCGCCTCCCGTGGTCCGGCGGCGGGAGCGGTTGTGCGGGCTGGCTGTTCGTGTTTCCTTCATGGGCGAGAAGCGGTCGGATGAGTTGGGGAGCCGCACGCGGGGGAGGCGTGCGGCTCCCCACCCGCCTAGGCGGCGAGATCGAGGGCGGGCTCTTCCTCGATCGCCGGCTCGCTCTGGCGGCTGTTCGGGGCGAGGATCGCAACGAGCGTGCCGGCGAGCACGAAGCCGGCGCCGACCATCAGCGCCCGCTGGTAGCCGTGCGTAGCGGCCTGGGCGACGGTGTTGTGGCCCGTGTGGAGCAGCGAGTTCGTGTGCGCCGTGGCGAGCGCGGTGAGGATCGCCAGGCCGAGCGCAGTGCCGAGCTGCTGCCCGGTGTTCAGGAGTCCGGCAGCGAGACCTGCCCTGTCCTCGCCGACGCCGGCGTTGGCCGCCGTCGTCAGGCCGGTGAAGACTCCGCCCATGCCGAGAGAGACGACGAGGAGGCCGGGGAGGATGTCGGAGACGTACGAGCCGTCGACCGGGATCCGGGACAGCCAGTAGAGCCCGCCGGCGGCGATCACGATGCCGGCGAGGACGACCGGCTTGGTGCCGGTGCGCGCGAACAGCTGCGAGCAGATGCTCGCCGCGATGATGAAGCCGCCCGTGAGCGGCAGGTAGGCGGTGCCGGTCTGGATCGGCGAGTAGTGGAGCACGGTCTGCATGTAGAGCGTGAGGAAGAAGAACATCGGCAGGAAGCCGCCGACGGCGACCATCTGGGCGGCATCGGCGACGGCGACGCCCTTGACGCGGAGGATCGACATCGGGACGAGCGGGTTGGCAACACGCAGCTCGTTGGCGACGAACGCGATCAGGATCGCGACGGCGCCGGCGAGTTCGGCGATCGTGCGGGTCGCGCCCCAGCCGACATCGGGCGCCTTCACGAGCGCATAGACGAGCAGCAGCATCCCGCCGGTGACGAACAGAGCACCGAGCGCGTCGAAGCTCGCCAGGCGGCCCCGCATGCGCTCGCGCTTGAGCAGGGCGAAGGCGCCGGCGAAGGCGACCAGGCTGAAGGGGACGTTGACGAACAGCACCCAGCGCCAGCCGGGCCCCTCGGTGAGCAGGCCGCCAAAGAGGACGCCGGCGGCGCCGCCGATCCCGGAGACAGCCGCCCAGACGCCAAGGGCGGTGTTGCGATCACGGGTCGACCGGAACGTGCTAGTCAGCGTTGACAGCGCCGCCGGGGAGAGCATCGCGGCACCAAGCCCCTGGGCGAAGCGCGCGCCGACAAGCAGCGAGCTCGAGTGGGCGAGGCCGCCTGTTAGCGACGAGCCGGCGAAGACGACGAGGCCGGTGACGAGGACGAGGCGGCGCCCGAGCAGGTCGGCCATCCGGCCGCCGAGGAGGAGGAAGCCGCCGTAGGTGAGGATGTAACCGTTCACGACCCACTGCAGGCCCTGCTGGCTGAAGCCGAGGTCGTTCTTGATCGACGGCAGCGCGATGTTGAGGATCGACCCGTCGAGGATGTCCATGAACTGGACGAGGCTGAGCAGGAGCAGGATCGCTATGCCGCGCCGTGACTGGAGCGACGACGCCTCCGGGGCCTGATCGAGGGATGCAACGTTCGGGTAGGGCTCGGCGCTCATTGGTGGTTCTCCTTCCGTTCTGGTGCTGGTTCGTGTCGTCACGACCACGAACGAGAAGGGCGGAAGGGGACACGCTCCCTTTCACACGGAAGCGCGGACCGCTCTGCGCCGACTTCTTAGAGCCGTCGCAAGAGGAGGTGGGGTTCCGGCTCGGTCGGCGCGAGCGCGAGGGCGCGCTCGTATTCCATGCGCGCCTCGTCTGCGCAGCAGGTCGGCGCGCGTCGAGTGGAAGTACTGGTAACCGTCGAGGTCGAGTCGCTCGACGAGGGCGAGCCCCGCTTCGGCCCTGTCCGCCTCGGCCACGGCGATCGCGCCCAGCGCAGGGGGCAGCCCGTGTCCCCTTCAGCGCCCCCCGTTCGTCGAGAGGCAGCCAACCGGTTGAGAGTGGCAGCCACGCGACCGGTCTTGAGAGTGGCACCCACGGACCTTCGATGAAGGAGGAAATGCAATGGCAGTCACCACCGATCCGCTGACCGGCGCCTTCGAGGCCGACCGCACCCATTCGTCGTTCCAGTTCGCGGTAAGGCACATGAAGGTCTCCACCTTCCGCGCCTCGTTCGGCGACGTCGACGCGCGACTGATCGCAGACGCGTCCGACCTTCGCCTCGAGGGCGCGGCCCGGGTCGAGTCGATCTCGATCGCCGACCCGCCCGAGTTCCGCGATCACGTCGTGCGCGGCGCCGACTTCTTCGACGCGGACAACCACCCGGAGATCCTGTTCCGCTCGGAGCGGGTCGAGCTGGCCGAGAAGGGAACGGCGTCGGTCGAGGGCGAGCTGACGATCAAGGGCATCAGCCGGCCGATCACGGCGACGGGGACGTACGAGCGCCCGGTCGAGGATCCGTTCGGCTCCCTGCGGGCGGCGCTCGAGCTTCGAGCCGTCCTCGACCGGCGCGACTGGGAGCTAAGCTGGCAGCACCCGCTTCCCGATGGCGCCGACGTGCTCGGCTGGGACGTCGAGCTCACCGTCCAGCTCGAACTCGTCAAACAGCCCTAGCGGTGCGCCTCGTTGGCATCAGCGGCAGCCTGCGCCGAGGCTCCTACAACCGCATGCTGCTGGAGGCGGCCACAAGGAAGCTCCCGCGCGACGTCGAGGTCGAGTTCTTGCAAGGTCTGGAGGACATTCCTCACTACAGCGAGGACGCCGACGTCGAGCCCGCGCACCCGGCCGTCCGCGGGCTGCGCGCGGCTCTCGTCGCGGTTGACGCGGTCCTCGTCTCGACGCCGGAGTACAACGCCTCGCTGCCGGGTGTGCTCAAGAGGGCTTCCCGCGCAGACAGTTGTCGGGAAAGGGACGCGAGGCCCAGTCGAGCGCGTTCATGGCGGTGGTCGGCGCCAGCACCAGCCTTTTCGGCGCCATCTGGGCGCAGGCAGAGCTGCGCAAAGTGCTCACGGCGATCGGCGCGCGAGTGATCGACCTGGAACTGCCCGTTGCGCGTGCTCAGGATGCGTTCGACTCGAGCGGCGCGCTGGGCGACCCGCAGCAGCGGGCCGTCCTTGCCGAGATCGTCGGCACCTTGGTCGCCGAGGCGCGCCTTCCTGCCCACCAGGCCGCCTGATGCGGCCGACGCCGGCGGGCACCGGCGCCCGCCGGCGGATCGGGTCCGAAGCGAGTCGTTCTCACCACGACCGGTGGAACTGGTTGTGTAGCGGGGCCGAAGGCCGGCTGGATCGCGGGAAGGCGTTGCCGCCCGATCGGGTGAACTCTGCGGGCTGGGTTGTCCCCTTTCGCGGTGTACGTTCGTCGTGGGGATGAAGGCATCCCGCAAAGGAGGACACCATGAAGTACTTGCTCCAGATCTACCCGGCCGGCTCGAGGGAAGAGTTCGAGCGGTTGCCTGCGGACGAGCAGCAGGCGATCCAGGAGGAGTACCTCGCTGTCGGGCAGTTGCCCGGGGTCGTCGGCGGCGAGCAGCTGCAGCCGCTCGAGACCGCGACGACCGTACGCGTTCAGAACGGAGAGACGCTGCTCACGGACGGTCCGTTCGTCGATGCGAAGGAGCACCTGGGCGGCTACTGCCTGGTCGAGGCGGACGATCTCGACGCCGCGCTCATGATCGCCGCGCGGATCCCGGCCGCGCGGATGGGCGGCGCGGTCGAGGTGCGGCCGTTGGTGGAGAGGTAGGCGCTGCTCGAGCAGGTCTTCCGCGACGAGTGGGGCCGCGTCCTCGCCAGCCTGGTCGGCTTCCTCGGCGACTTCGACCTCGCCGAGGAAGCCGCGCAGGAGGCGTTCGCGGTCGCCGCCGAGCGCTGGCCTCGCGACGGCACCCCGCCGAATCCGGGCGCGTGGCTGACGATCGCGGCCCGCAACCGCGCGATCGACCGCCTCCGCCGCGACCGCACGCTCGCCGAGAAGACGCGCCGGCTCGAGGTGCCCGAGGCCGTGGAGGACGTGATGGAAGAGACGACTTTCCCTGACGAGCGGCTGGAGCTGATCTTCACCTGCTGCCATCCGGCGCTCGGGCTCGAGGCGCAGGTCGCCCTGACGTTGCGCGCGCTCGGCGGGCTACGTACCGAGGAGATCGCCCGCGCCTTCCTCGTTCCGGAGGAGACGATGAAGCGGCGGCTTTCGCGGGCGAAGCGCAAGATCAAGGATGCGGGCATCCCCTTCCGCGTTCCGGCCGAGCACCTACTGCCGGAGCGGCTGGCGGCGGTGCTTGCGGTCGTCTACCTGATCTTCAACGAGGGCTACGGCGGCCGCGTCGACCTGGCGGCGGAGGCGCTCCGGCTCGGCGCGGCGCTCGCCGAGCTGATGCCGGACGAGCCCGAGGTGCACGGCCTAATGGCGCTGATGCTGCTCAACGACGCGCGGCGTGAGGCCCGGTTCGAGGGCGGCGAGCTCGTGCTGCTTGCAGACCAGGACCGCTCGCGCTGGGAGGCCGCGAAGATCGCGCGCGGGCGCGAGGCGCTCGACCGCGCCCTCGCGCTCCAGGGTGGCGGGCCCTACGTCATCCAGGCGGCGATCGCGTCGCTGCACATGGAGGAGTCGCGCGACTGGCCGCAGATCGCCGCTTTGTACGGAGAACTCGTCCGCCTGACCGGCTCTGCGGTCGTGGAGCTGAACCGCGCGATCGCCGTGGCCGAGGCGGAAGGGGCCGAAGCGGGGCTTGCCTTGGTCGACCGGCTCGACCTGGACGGCTACCAGTACTTCCACTCGACACGTGCGGACCTGCTGCGGCGCCTTGGCCGGACCGACGAGGCACGGACCGAGTACGAACGCGCGCTCGAGCTCGCGCGCACCGAGCCCGAGCGCCGCTTCCTGCGGCAGCGCGTCGCAGAAGTCAGCGGTTAACTGTCCCCTCCCGCCTCTCCCGCTCGTCGTCATGACGACACCACTGGCCTTGCCGCGACAGCGATCGAGCGCGCGAGAGCCGCATTAACCGCCGCGGTGCCGACAGCTTGGAAAGGACTTGACGACATGCGCAGCATCACCGAAGCAAGCTCGCCGGCGACGACCGGCACCCGTAAGTGGTGGACGCTAGGGGCCGTCTGCACCGGCATCTTCATGCTCCTGCTCGACCTGACGATCGTGAGCGTGGCGCTACCGGACATCGAGCGGGCGTTCCACGCCTCGTTCTCGGATCTGCAGTGGGTGATCGACGCCTACGCGCTCACCCTGGCCGCCTTCCTGCTGACCGCCGGTTCGCTGGCTGGCGATCTTCACGGTCGGCTCGCTCGCCTGCGGGTTGGCGACGGGGCCGCTGTTCTTGATCTTCTCGCGCGCGGGCCAGGGCGTTGGCGGCGCGATCCTGTTCGCGACCTCGCTTGCCCTGCTCGCACAGGCCTTCCAGGACGCGCGCGAGCGTGCGATCGCGTTCGCACTGTTCGGTGCGACCACCGGCGTCGCACTTGCGGTCGGGCCGGTGCTCGGCGGCGTGCTCACCAGTGGCCTCTCCTGGCGCTGGATCTTCTACGTCAACCTTCCAGTCGGGATCGCGGCGACGGTCGTCGCGCTGCGCCGGGTCGACGAGTCGCGCAACCTGTTTGCGCGACGACCGGATCTGCTCGGGTTCCTGACCTTCAGCGGAGGTCTCGCCGCGCTCGTCTTCGCCCTGATCCGCAGCACCGCGGACGGCTGGGGCTCCGCCACCGTCGTCGGCTCGCTTGCCGCAGCCGCCGCGCTGCTGGCGGCGTTCCTGGTTGCGGAGCGGGTGCAGCGCGAGCTGATGTTCGAGCTCGGGCTGCTGCGGCTGCCGACGTTCGGCGGCGCTCTCGCCGCCGCCTGGGCGGTCAACGCCGCGCTGTTCTCGCTGCTCACCTTTCTGGTCCTCTACTTGCAGCAGTCGCTCGGCCTCTCCGCCGCCCAGACCGGCGTCCGTTTCCTGCCGCTCACGGGCGCGATCTTTGTCGCCTCCGGCGCTGCCGGCCGGTTGAGCGAGCGGGTGCCGAAGCGGCTCCTGCTCGCGTTCGGATTCCTGCTGGTCGGGAGCGGGCTGCTGCTGATGCGCGGCTTGACGGTGAACTCGACCTGGACGCACCTGCTCGCCGGCATGATC
>WNGD01009218.1_pt1 | contig 15071 bp, 13 predicted proteins | sample 5400671 | NCBI WGS metagenome assembly WNGD01 (sample SAMN13153369, study PRJNA577476) | soil metagenome | isolation source: 40 cm soil or saprolite under grassland replicate 2 | place: USA:California | collected 2016-06-15 | reverse complement strand
AGGTCACCGGGACATCGAGCGCAACCTGACCGTCCTCCATCAGCTGCATGACTGCGGTGGCGGTGAAAGTCTTGGAGACAGACTTTGCGCGGAATCGTGTGCTCGGTGTGAATCGGCTCTGCTGCTTGAGATTGGCGTACCCGTATCCCTTCTCAAGGATGACGGCGCCGTCTTTCACGACGACGACGCTGGCGCCGGGAGAGTGAAACCGGCCGAGGCCGCTCGCCATGAACTGGTTCATGAAGTTCGTGAGCTCTTGTACCTCCATGTCAGCCGCATGTGGCTCGGAGGCCACCCGCACCGCGGCAGCTTTGACCGCGCCTTCGACTGGAATGGCAGCCATGACGCCGAGCAGCAGGCAGGTGAGCCAGGTTGCCGGTGGCGATTTCAATCTAGACCCGGCGGCGAGCCGCCGTCACGAGAGTCATGACAAAAGCGGCATAGGCAATACCAGCCAACAGAGGCAGCACGTTCGCCACCCCCAGGTCAGGGGTCCAAGTTCGCAGGAAGATCCACAACGCAAGCAAGACCCATACCATCGCGTGGCCCCAGCGCAGGATGGTGCGGGCGACTCCTTCCGACCTGAACCTTGACGGCCAAACCACCGCAAATAGCACCGCCAGGCCCAGACAGATTCCGCCCCACAGAGGCCCAGGTATCCCCAGGAACGCGGCGTTCATGGTCGGCCCTCGAATTCTGCTCTACCGGCACCTGGCCGGCGACTTGGACTTTGAGGCCAAGCTGCATCGTCACGGCACGCCTTCCAGATGCAAAATCGTGACGCCATGCGCACGAGACGATGCCTGTGGATGGCAGCAGCGGTCGCACTTGCCATTCCGCTTGGCTGCGGCGAAACTGCTTCAGACCCGGATAACGCCCGCTGCAACGCCCCAAACCCCAGCTTCAGTGCGGTCCAGGCGTCAGGCGACCACAGCGAAGTCTCGGTGCGATTCGCTTGCGAGGGGGTGGGGCTCAGTGGTACCGCCTACCTGCCTTTGGCTGCCGGCCCGCATCCGGCGGTTGTGTGGGTCTCGGGTGACGGGCCACACAGGCGACTGGCTTTCGGGCCGATGGTGGCCAAGTTCCTGGACTCGGGAGTGGCATTCCTGTCCTATGACAAGCGCGGCGTCGGGGAATCGCAGGGCACGTGCTGCCCGGGCGACTACGGCCACTTCAACCTCTTGGCGGCTGATGCCGTCGGCGCGGTAAACACGCTGCGAGCGATGCCGGAGATCGATCCGCGCCACGTCGGCCTCTTGGGTGCAAGCCAGGCCGGCTGGATCGTGCCGTTGGCCGCGGCTCGCTCGAAAAGCGTCGCGTTTACCGCGCTGGCCGATGCACCGGCGGTCAGCCAGGGCGAGGAGCTCCTCTACAGCCTCCTGACGGGTGAGGAGGGCAGCGGTGGCGGCGTGCTTTCGAAGCAGGCGATCTCATATCGCCTAAAGCGGGCAGGCCCTTCTGGCTTCGACCCACGTCCGTCGCTCGCGCAGATGTCGATTCCGGGGATCTGGGCCTACGGCGGCGCCGACAAGTCGATCCCGGCTGACGAGTGCATGGCCGTGCTCCGGAGCCTGAAAGCGCAGGGCAGGGACTTCACCGTGGTCGTTTTCCCAGGCGCCGGTCATGGGCTACTGGACGACCCGCCCTCTAATCCGCAGGCGCTTCCGACATTGGTTCGATGGGTCGCCGAAACAGCCCGCGCGTGAGGAAACTCCTCTATGTCGCGGCGGGTTCTGCTGCTTACGCTGCCGCGAATTTGATGACCGAGCATCTGAACTTTCCCGGTCTCGAAGTGGTGCGGCCGGGAATTGCCATCCCCGTCCTCTGTGGCGTCCTGTTCGGGCCGATCGTTGGCTTCCTTGTCGGCTTCTTGGGCAGCACGGGCTCTGACCTACTTACGTTTGGCTTCTATTGGAACTGGTCGCTGGGCAACGGATTGGTGGGGGTGGTGGCGGGCCTCGCACCGTTAGTGGTCTCTCGCGTTCGCAGGCAATGGCTGACCATCCTTGCCGCAGCTGCAGTGGGTGCGGTTGCAATGGTCTTAGGAGCAGGTGTGGCGGCAATGACTGATGTCTTCGTCGCAAATCTGACCCCTGACACGGCGATCAGTGCCGAATGGATCCCGCTGGTCACATGGAACCTGATCTGGGGGCTACCTCTGCTCGTGATTGTGTTGTCAATCTGGCCGGTAGTCCGTCGACGTGTCGCTCGCTGACTTCATGTTCCAAGTCCGCCCGGCGGAGCGTGAGTGTGCCGACAAGATCGGCTCACGTCGGACAACCGACAACGTCCTGATGCCAATGCGGTGCAACCGCTGTTGGTTGCGCCCCCCACGCGTTCGCGTTGTTGCGCTCGCCCTCCTGTGGCTGACCCTAACTCGCCCCCTGTAACGGCATGAATCTTCACGCACGGAAATTTCTGATCGGGCGCCGCCAGCAGAATTCCAAGCTCACTGGGCGGTAGCGACCCGGTCGGCGTTTCCGACACTGTCGACAGGTTGTCAGTTCATCGTGTCCAAGAGCCTCCGGGTCTCAGGGCTTGGACTCGTCCCTAGTTCGGCCTCGAGCAAAGACCGGAGCTTCGCGTAGGCGCGCACCGCCTCGGCTCTGTTGCCGGAGGCCTGGTGAATGAGCATGAGCCGCCGGTGACCCTCTTCGCGGAATGGCTCGAGCTCGACCGAATCCTGCGCGGCGCGGAGTGCGAGCGCGCGCTCTCCATTCATGCCGTGGATCTGGGCGAGGCAATCCAGCGCACGCAGCAGTGAATTGCGCAGAATGCCACGCCGCGTCTCGATCCACGGGGCGTCCTCGCCTGGCAGGAACGGCCGGCGCAATATGGCGCACGCAACAACGGCAGGTCCATACCCCGCTCGCGTATCGCCGGCAAGCAGCGCCGCTTCGGCCATGTGAACCGACTCGTTTGCCGTCTCGATGTCGATCCACGAACCGGCCGGCAGCTCGAGCCTGTAACAGCCGGACGCCGCTGTCAGGGCTCGGCGGTCAAGTCCCAGCTGCTCCAGGAGACTGCGCAATTTGCTGACGATCGCACTCAAGGCCATGTCAAACGCCGTCGGTGGCTGCTGCGGCCACAGGCTTTCGACCAGCTCGTCCCGAGTAACCGGCCGACTGCGCTCGAGTGCGAGGTAGACAAACAGGCGGCGTCCCTGGCGTCCAGGCAAGCGGCCCGCGCGGAGCAGCATGCCATCCTTGCTCAAGCACAGATCCCCCGTCAGGTAGATCCGCAGCATCGCCAAAGTTTCTCCAATCGCCTGTTCCTAGTGTGGACTCGCCGGCGCAATGGGACGCCGCGGTTGGCAAGGAGGAATTGGAAGTGGCAGTGACAATCACCATTCGCGCTCGTCTCAAGGCTGAGCCGGCGACGATTCAGCAGATTCACGATGAGGTCACGTCGGCCACCAAGGACATGGCGCGACAGGCGGGGGACATTTCGCACGTCGTCTATCTCAACCCACAGGATCGCCGCGAGTTCCTTGGCATCGATACGTGGCAGTCAGCCGAGCAGGCCCAGGCTTTCGCCGGGAGCCCCCAGATCCAGGAGTTTTTCGGCCGCATGTTCGAGGGTCAACCCGAAGTCAAGGTATGGGTCGACCCCGGCTGGAATAAGTGGTGATAGCCTGCGCGCCGGAGGTTTAGACGCTGTGCCTTCCAGGAAGCATCCCGCCGAGATCGAGCTGGTAGTCCGGTGCGACTGCGGATTCGAGGCCCGCGGGACCGAGGACACGCTGGTACCAGTTGTTCAGCGCCACGGCCGTGAAGCGCACAAGATGGAGGTGACACGCGAGCAGGTTCTGGCCATGGCCAGGCCTGCGTGAGCGCCCAACCGGTGCGGGACGGCAGTTGTCCGCGCAGCCGTCCCGGCTGATCCGCAGCCGCCGCCCTACTTCTTCGCCTCGAAGAGCATGAGGTTCCGGTAGAACCGGCTGGAGCGCTCAGGATCGGCGACATAGAGAAGGGCTGAAGAAACGGACTTGATCACGCGACTGAGCATATTCAGAAACGAGTGGTCTCGCCAGTCGTTTCGGGGCCCGAAGGCTACGGAGACAAACGAACTGTTGACCAGGTCAGAACATGCCCGGTCGTGCGTCCTTTGGAATCCGCAACCGGCCGTGCCTGCTTCCGTGACCGCCGCCGGATGCTGGGTTGGCGGGAAATGTCGGGATGAAGGTGGGCTGCCGCCTGGCCTGCGCAGCGTGCTCAAAACCTGATGCCAGCTTGATGAGCGTCGGTTCGCTGAACGCCGTGCTGAAGAGCGAAACCCCGACCGGCAGCAGGCCATAGCTCATGCCAGACGGGACATTGATGATCGGGTAACCGACGACCGCCGCCGGCGAAGGCGATCCTGACGAAGTGAAGTGATCTCCGTTGACGAGGTCGGTCGTCCAGGCCGGGCTGTCCGTCGGGGCGACGATGGCGTCCAACGAGTTGGCGGCTATCAGTGCGTCGATGCCCTCGGTAGCCCCAATGAGCTGATCGGTGTCGAGGGCGGCGTTGTAGGCGGCGATCGTCGCCGCATCATGAATATCCGTGTCCCGCGCCGCCTCCATCAGCTCCTGTCCGAAGTACTTGAGCTCGGTGTCCGCATGTGCCGTGTTGAACGCCACGACGTGGTCGATCGTGTGGATCGACGTGCCGGTTCGGCTGGCCAGGTAAGCGTTCAGGTCCTGGTGGAAGTCGAAGAACAAGACGTTGATCTCGGCGGCGAACGAGAAAATCTCATCGAAATGCGCGAAATCGACATCGATGAGGTGGGCGCCGGCAGCGGTCATCAGGTCCAGGGCCTTGTCGAACAGTGCGCCCATCTTCAGGTTGGGTCCGGTGTACTGGCGCGCGACTCCGATCCTTGCACCGCGCAGCCCGTTCGCGTCGAGAAAGGCTGTGTAGTCGCTCGGGACGGGCGGCCTGACTCGGCCGGTGCCTCGCCAGCCGAGCGGAACGCTCGCGGTGGCGGGATCGCGAACGTCGGCCGTGCGTGAAGCGATCGCAGTCAGCACAGCGGCCGCGTCGGCCACGGTTCGCCCATGCGGCCCAACGGTGTCCTGGGTGTGCGAGATAGGGATCACTCCCGCGCGGCTGACGAGACCGACGGTGGGCTTGATCCCGACCACGCCGCAATTGTTCGCCGGCCCGACGATGCTTCCATCAGTCTCCGTGCCAATGGCCACCGCAGTGAAGTTGGCGGACACTGCGGCAGCTGACCCAGAGCTGGAGCCGGACGGATTCGTATCGATGATGTATGGGTTGTTGCAGAGACCGCCTCGACCAGACCAGCCGCTCGTCGAGGCCACGCCGCGGAAGTTGGCCCATTCACTGAGGCCGGCCTTGCCGAGGATGATGGCGCCGGCCTGGCGGAGCTTGGCGGCAACCGTCGCATCGTGCGACGGCGCGGGGATCCCGACGAGCGCCAGCGACCCGGCTGCCGTCTGCATCTTGTCGTGTGTGTCCACGTTGTCCTTGAGCAGGACCGGGATTCCGTGCAGGGGTCCGCGGGCGCCGGTCGTATGCCGCTCGCGGTCCAGGGCCTGCGCGATGCTCCTGGCATCGGGATTGATCTCGATGATCGAATTCACCTTCGGGCCTGACTGATCAAGCAGGTGGATGCGCTGCAGGTAGAAGTCGAGCAGCTCCACTGCACTGACGTCGCCATTGGCCATCATGCTCTGGAGCTCGACCAAAGGCTTCTCGTTGAGATCGGACCTTGCGGCTGCGACGGCGACGCTCTCGACGCCGACGAGCCCAGCCATCGAGGCTCCTACTCCTGCCAGAACACCGAGCTTGAGCACGTCGCGACGACTGAGCTCGGGAATTGGACCACGTGGACTACGTGACATTGGACCTCACCTCATCTTCAGGTCCGAAGAAAGCGCCTTGAGCCTACTACCGTCCAGGCGCCAGGTCTAGCGAACGCACCCCGGCCGCTTACCGCCTACGCCTCAGGCCAGCGGAATGACCAGACCCGAGTGAAGCCTCGCCCGGTCACTGATCCAGGGTCACCGCCGGCTCAGCGAGCCTTCAGCTCAGCTTCGAGACCAGCGCGCACTTCTGTCACGAGCAGCTCCAGCGTCTCCTGATCAAACGGTGCGGGAAAGTCGAAGTGCATGGCGTGAAAGCCGAGGGCGAGATATGGGGCCAGCCGCTCGACGATCTGTTCCGGCGTGCCCGCCTGCTCGGGTTCGTCCTCCCAGCCGCGGTTGATTCGCCGGATCTGTTTGACGACATCGTTGACCTCGCGTTCGGTACGCCGGACCACTACCACGCCGGGTAGCAGCGTGCGCTCGATCTCATCGCTTTCGCGGCCGACTTCCTTGCACCAACGGCGAAGAACCTCATCCTTGTGGCGAACCGTTTCCACGTCGCCCCCTACGTTCCAGATGTCCGCATAACGGGCGACAGTGGCCAGAGTCTTTTTCTCACCAGCGCCACCAATCAGAAACGGCAGTCGGCGCTGCAGAGGAGGCGGATCGTTTCGGACTTCACGCGCGGCGTAGAAGCGACGTCCGCTGGGTCGCCGTCCATCCAGCATGCCGCGGACGATCATCGCTGCCTCGTCGAGCCAATCGAGTCGCTCACCTGTGCTGGATCCAAAGTCGAAGCCAAACGCGTCGTGCTCGAGCTGAAACCAGGCCCCGCCTAGGCCGAGGACTGCTCGGCCGCCACTTATGTGATCGAGGGCCGTCACCATCTTCACGACCAGGGCGGGGTTGCGAAACGTGTTGGCGCCGACGAGGAGGCCTAGGGTTACGTGCTCGGTGACACTCGCCCAACCGGCGATTGTCATGTAACCCTCGAACTCGGGGCCCTCTGGTGAGCCGACGATCGGGTACAGATGATCCCAGGTCCAGAGCGAATCCAGTCCGACGCGATCAGCGGCGGCGCCTGCGTCGCGCAACGAGGCCCAGTCTGTGTACTGGGGCCACGCAAGCACCCCGAGCTTCACACGCCGAGGGGCCATCTCTCGATAACGCTACACACGGACGCCGGAATCGTTAATCAGACGACACTGTCCGAGCCAACCCGCCTTGGCTCGGTCGTGACGCGCCGTTCGTGCAGTCGCGGCGCCACGGAACGGATGTCTTCGAGCTGGTGACGGATCCAGCGGGCCACGTCGTTGATGGCGACTATCTGCTTGATCGCGTGCGATCTGTCATTGCGCTCCGGGAGTCCCATCTCAAGAGCCCTCTGCAGGGCCCGCGCGGTCAGCTCCACGTCGAACGGGTTGATGCTGATCGCGTACGCGCCCAGCTCCTCGTGGGCGCCCGCCGATTCCGAAAGGACCAGTACGCCCGAGCGTTGGTTGACCACAGGACCTTCCTTCGCGACGAGGTTCATTCCGTCGAGGATCGGATTTACCAGCAGCGCGTCGTAGCTCCGATAGGCGGCGACCGCCCGGTGCAGATCTTCACCGAGGTCGAGCCTGGTGGGTGTCCAGTCCTGCCGGCCGAAGCGCGAGTTGATTCGGTCGACCGTCGCAATGACCACTTTGAGATAGTCGCGATACGCATCGACATCCTGTCGCGACGGCTGCAGGAAGGCCCACAACGCGACCCGACCGTGATGTTCTGGATGGTCCTCCAGCAAACGCTCGTAAGCGAGAAATCCGCGGACCAGGTTCTTCGCCGGATCTGTGCGGTCGACACGGACGATGAGCTTTTCGGGTCGCCACGACGCCACCTCATCCTCGATCGCGCGGACCGCAGGCGATTCACCGAGCTGCACCATCGCATCGAAATCGATCGAGACCGGGTATGCGCGAATCCAGACGAGCCTGCCGCCGTACAGCACGGCGCCCTCCGCTTCGGCAACCCGCAGGCCCATCAGCTCGTCGCAACAGCGCAAGAAGTTGTGCACGTCAAGACTGGTCTGCAGCCCGATGATGTCGTTCGCGAGGAGACCTTTGAGGATCGGCTCCCGCATCGAGGTCGGGAGCACTTTGAAGTACCTTGGTTCGGGCCACGGCACGTGGATGAAGTGTTGCAGCACCGCATCCGGCAGCGCGGAACGTACTAGCTCGGGAGTCAGGTAGAGCTGGTAGTCCTGAGTCAGAAACAGCGGCCGGCGGGGTAGCTCTCGGGCGAGCGATACCGCACGTTCAGCAATCGCCGCGTTGACTACTCGGTAACCGTCAAACCATGCCTTGTAAATGCCGCGGTCGACGACCGGATCGAGCGAGATGTTCCAGAGGTAATGGTGAGCGAACCAGATCAGCGGATTGCTGATCACCGAATAGTGGAGCTGGTACGCCTCGGGGTCGGTGGGCGCGAAAAAGATCGGAAAAGCGTGATCGGACTCATCGTCCGAGCTGATGGGCACTCCGGCGTTCGCGACCTCTCGTTCGGCGTCCGTCCGCGCGGCCGAGACCCAGGTGGCCCTGGTGGCGCTCGCCAGCGATGTCAGGGCCTTGACCAGACCTCCGGCGCCCGGCACAAGCCGTCCTTCGGTTGTTGGTGCGAGGGGGGCGCGGTTGCTGAGGATGATCGGTGAGAACTCGCCCAACAGCCTCGCCGCATCGCGACCGATCGCCAGATGAGCTGCAGTTGGTTCGGTCGAGCTCACCTTTCGCTGCCGTTGGCCTGGCGGTTCGATATGAACGGTGCCACGGCCTTGGCACGGACCATCACCACGGAGGTATCGAGGCGTCGAAGCATCCGATCAATTTCCCTACCAAGCAATGCGCCGGCATTGGACTGGTTGAGCCGCGATCCGATGACGATCAGGTCATGGCCGGGAGCCTCTTCCATGATGCCGGCCGCCGGACTGTCGTGACGGACCACGCGCACCTGCGTTACGGGCCGCCGCAGCTCCTCGACGATCTGCTCGAAGCTGTCCCATTCCCGGCGCGAGCGGTCGGCGCGAGCACTGGGGCCGCCGCGAATCGAAGCCAGAATCGATCGGGGCGCGATCGCCAGGTCCGGAGTTCGCGGATTCGCGCGGACAAACATCAGGTCGAATCCATGGTCGGTCAGGAGTTGGCGCGTGAGGTCGATGAGACCGTGACGTCGTGCGCTTTCGACCGTCGGCCATTCGAGCACCATGCTCGTGACTTCGTTTTCTGCCGCAGCATCGCGAACGCTGCTGGCGGCATTGGCGGTCATGCGCAGGCTGAGGTGCAAACGTCGGCGCACATCACTGTCGTACTCGAGGCCCGCCACCCAGCGCAGCATGTCGCGTCGCCGGTGCTCCTGTGCGAAAACCTCGTTGTCGCGGCCCGTTCGAATTTCTACGAGGGCGAGTAGGATGCCCGACGCACCCGGCGAAATCGCAAGCGCGTCGCCAATGCTGATCACCGGGCGTGCCATCTGGCCCATCAACACCGGCACCAGGATTCGCATGCGCGGACGCGTGTCAGCGTGGGCAAAGCTGACGCGACTCGTCAGTACCACGTCCCGCAGCCTCCTTCCCCAGCATCGACTCGATGCCGAGCCGCACTGCCTACTGTATAGGTGAGCGCCGGTTTTGACTCTCCCCGGCTAAGGCTGAGGTACTTCCACCATTGCGCTGCCTCCGCCGCGCCGAACCGGCTCGGCGGCAGCCAGGACCATCCCGTCGGACAGGAACTCGATCCCTGTCGCGGCTCCGATCTCAGGCGTGGAGCTGAACTTCTCGCCAAGAGCTTCCAGCGCCAGCCGTTCGGGCGTGCCGAAGAAAGCGGGCTCGGCCTGGGTGGTGGAGGAATTCCGCTGGGAGATCCGCGCGGTTGCGATGGCGCCGGGAAGCGTCCGGCCCAGGTCCAACCGCTCCAGCAGCATCTGCAGGACGGTGGTGATGATCGAGGCCCCGCCCGGCGAGCCGAGCGCAAGAATCGGCTTGCCGTCCTTCAGCACGATGGTTGGCGACATGCTCGAGCGTGGTCGCTTGCCTCCCGCCGGTGAGTTCGCTGTGCCCGTCACGAAGTTGAAATCGGTGAGCTCGTTGTTGAGCAAGAACCCATGACCCGGCACGACGATGCCGCTGCCGCCGATCTGCTCGATCGTGAAGGTGTACGAGACGACGTTGCCGAAACGATCACTGACCGTGAGGTGCGTGGTAGAGGAATTGAACGGCGAGGGATCGCCGGGCGCGACGGGGACCGGAAGCGCGGTCGCGCCGATGAGAGCCCGGCGCTGCGCCGCGTAGGCGTCAGAGAGCAGGCCCTGTAGGGGCACGCTCACGAAGTCGGGGTCGGCGAGGTACTTGTTGCGGTCGGCGTACGCGAGCTTCGACGCCTCCAGCATCAGGTAAAGCGCCTGCGCCCGAGGAAGCGAGCCGAGGTCGAAACCCTCGAGGATGTTGAGCGCCTCGCCCACCGTCGAGCCGCCGCTCGACGGCGGACCCATGCTGAAGACCTCGTAGCCGCGGTAGTGGATGTCTGTCGGCGCCCGCGAGATCGCCTGGTAGCTCGCAAGATCGCCGGCCGTCATCAACCCGGGCCGCACGTTGCGCGTGGCGCCGGGCAGCAGTGGCGGATGCTGGACGGTCGTCAGGATTGCATTGGCGACATCCCCGCCGTAGAACGCATCCATCCCGTGCCCCGCCAGCGTCTGGTAGGTCCCAGCGAGATCCGGGTTGCGGAAGATCGAACCCACGGCAGGTGCGTCGCCGCCCGGCAGGTAAAGATCCCTGGTCGAGCTGAAGTCCTTGAAGCGGTCCTGGTTCGAAGCGACCTGGTCGTGGAACGTCTGGTCGACCTCGAACCCGCTCCGCGCGATTCCGATGGAAGGAGCGAGGGCTGCAGCGAGAGGGATCGTTCCGTATCTGGCGAGCGCCTGCTCCCACAACCGCGGAGTGCCGGGAACTCCGACGCCCAGGCCACTGGTCACGCCCTCGGCGAAGGAGATCGGTAATCCTGTCGAGGGGTCGATGAAGCTGTCGGCGCGGAATGCCGACGGCGCCGTCTCGCGTCCATCCAGCGTGAAGACTCGACCGTCGCGCGCGCTGTAGATGACCATGAACCCACCGCCGCCCAGACCGCAGGAGAAAGGCTCGACGACTCCAAGCGCGGCCGCTGCGGCGACGGCGGCGTCGACTGCGTTGCCGCCTCGGCGAAGGATGTCGATGGCCACGCTGGTCGCGATCGGATCGACGCTCGCGGCGGCGCCGCCGGTGCCGATGACGGTCGCCTGCTTCACAGGGGTCGGCCGGGCTGCGAGCGCCGGCTGACCTGCAAGCAAGATGGTCGACAGGATCGCGACGAGCGCGAACGCGGAACGCATCATCAAACCGCGCACTTTCATCTCCCCCCAGCCAGGCTTGCGACGCCGAGTTTGCGTCGCCAGATCGAGCCTACGGCTGCCGAGAGCGGCTGTCAAACGGCCGCGCTTCATACGCGGCTCGGATTCCGACGTGCAAAGGCGACTCCAGATCCCCTTAGTGCGGCAACCGGCGGTGGGGCTCACTCACATGTTTCGCTCGCGGGGCAATGCTCAATGAGCGACTTCGCGTGCCGTCAGGCCTTACTCCGTCCGTGCGTTGTCGGGTCGAATCTTTCGACCCATTTCGCTCGCCATTCGGCTGCGGGAAATGGGGCCGCAAAGTACTCGGTGATCTTGATGACTTTCCCGTCGCGGAAATCGAAGAGGTCGATGACATTCCAAACCTCGCCGTTCGGGTAGGCTACGCGGCCCTCCACGGTGTAGTGGTCGCCGGTGCCGACAATCCGCAAAGGTGTCCACGACGGCGTTAGAACCCATTTGTCCTCACTGCCTCGAAGGCCGCTGACTGTCGCTTGCGGGAGGCCGGGGTAGTTCTCCAGGACAGCCATGATGTTGTCTTTGCCTCTTATTCTCTCGCCCGATTGTGGCCATTCCTGGATCACGTCGTCGTGGGCTGTATCGGCAAGCAACGCGGCCAGTTCATCGAACTGTTTCGCGTTGAACGCGCGAAACCATCGGTCAAGAGCCTGGCGATTGCGTTGCGCATCCATTGCTGGGCACATCCTCCTCCCTTTTAGTTGTCGAAGCTGACGATATGTCAACCGTGTCTCGCGCGGATTGCTACACGAACTACTACACAGAAACCAAAGGAACTCGGGATGGGCTCCGCATCGCCGAGAGGTTTCTCGCGATAGCTCGGAACCGCAGCGGACAGTCGATGGTCGGCCGGATATCAGAGAAGTCTCCCTCGAAACGACGGCCTAGTTGAGGCCGATCGGCAGGCGGGGTGGCTACGAGGGGCCCCGCCGCATTGGCGGCCTGTGATCCTGCGTTGCCGCGTCTCATGGAAAAGGTCATCAGCTTCGAACCGTCGCTACGTCGCTCCGGAGGGGCTCTGTCTCGACCTGCCGCCGGGCTTCGAGATCGAAGTAGAGCAGCGTGTTGGCGATAACCGCCAGCGGGAACAGCAGGCCATAGGCGATGACACCGAACAGTTCGACCAGCTCGGGCTGGCTGGCAGAGAGCGACAGCAGCGGGAGCGCCAGGACCACCGGCACGTTGAGCACGACCGCCCAGACGGCCGTCGTGAACAAGAGGGTGCGCCACCAAGAACGTTTGACAACGTGGGCGCTGCGCCTCCACGCGGCGCGCGGACCGGAGTCGGTCAGGGTGGCGGCCTGGATTGTGAAGCACCAGTCGATGTACCGCTTCAGCGCCCATGGAGCTCCAATCAAAGTAATTCCGTAGAGCAGCACCCGCGGACCGGTGCCCATAAGCGCCAGGACGACGACCTTCAGTCGACGCATCGCGATCACAAGCGCGCCAGCCGCGCTCGGCGCTCGCCCGGCGGCAATCTCGCCCAGGGCGGCGGCCGTCGAGGACTGTACCATCGCGGTGATCACGAAGGCGATGATCAGGCCCGGTATGCCGAGCACCCGAGCGAACTCCTGGGGCAGCCAGTCGTCCGGCGAAAGGTGAACAAGCGCAAGCAGGGCGCTCGCGCCGGCGAAAGGCACCGGGACGAGGCCGATAGGAACGAATGAACGTACGTGGCGCGCGTACAGGTTGATGGCGAGCAGCGGGATCTTCCGGATTGAGTGGCGTGCTCGCAAGGGCTCGGCGGTCAGAACGGTCCAGCGGCGGCGCAGGGTCAGGCCGAATGGGCTGAGCACCAGAGCCAGTACTAACCACGGCAGCACCGGCGGATAGCGGAGTAGACCGATGTAGGCGCTGCCCAGCTCCCTGCCCAGCGGGCAGAAGACGGCCGTGATGCCCGAACCGACGATCGGTGTTTGGGGCAGCGGGACCGCATCCCGGGAGAGAGTGCGCTCCCATGTGAAAGGGTGTTTCCATCGAGCAGCCTGCCGCGGCCCCATCGGGCCCCCGCGTGGGTCGCCCCACTGCCCACCGAAGTCGACCCAGGCCTGGTTCGCCGGCACCGGATCGCCCTCGCCGGCCAGCACCTCGACCTTCGGGTCTATTCGGCGCTCCGCGTCGCTGGTGTCGTCGCAGCCGCCGATCCCGAAGTAGGCCCGGGGCGTGAAATAGCTGGCATGGGATCCGGGCGCGACGTAGACAACGGGCCGGCTGCCCTCCTTGCGCACCTTGCGGCTGGTCCAGGCCGCACGCTCGCCGCCCCCATGCTGGGCGTACGCCACCTGGACCGGCTCTTGGCGCAGCGCTTCGTCGATCGAGCTTGTCGCGAAGTCGATCTGGATCCCCTCCCAGTCACCCTCGTGCACATTCACCCAGATGTCGAAGTAGAAGTAGAACCAGTAGTGCAGGGCCAATCCGGGCCTGCCCTCCTCGCGGCTCACATCCGCATAGACGACAGGTTCGCGACCCTGCATCAGCCGGTCGCCGTCGGTCGCATAGGCGCAGTCGTCGTCGGTCGGATCGCCGGGGTAGTCCAGGTAGTAGTCGGGGCCGAGCCCCACCAGGTCCGCGGCCTTGGGTGCACGAAGCACAGGGTTGCTGTGGCCTTTCTGGCGCAGCTCGACCGCAGGGTTGGAGAGCACGATGTCGACCGGCGCCGGAACGTAGTCCTCTTCCACGTCGCAGGCCTGCTCGATCGGCGCCAGGAACATCACCGGACGGTACTTGGCCGCCAGCGCGGCCGCGGCATCGGTCGGCGACGAGGCGCCATGCGCGCTGCAAGGCAAGGCTGCGGCAGCCAAGGCCAGACCCACGGATAGGATCCAGGGCCGGATGGCTACAGCGGACACGTGCGGAGCGTAATGGTCGGCGCGCTTATCCCTGTGTCACACGGCCAGGAGTCGGTTGCGTAGCGGTTGACTGCCCGGCGATATGGAGCGCCACCCACAGGACCAGCAACCCGTTCAAGACATGGAGTGCCGCGACGGGCCGCAGGTTCGGTGAGATGTACCACGAAGTCCCCGGAATGGTGCTGCCGGCGTGCCAGTAGAACTGAAGGAAGACATACTGCAGAAAGAACTGGAAAAGGAGCAGTCCTGCCAGGCCCGTGTAGCGCCAAGGAACCCGGGCGACGAATGAGAAGACGATCAATAGCAGGATGCTGAGCAGAACTGCGGTGGCACCGTATAACCGATGCGGCCCGAAACCACCGACCTGGGCCGTCGCGAACACTCCGAGTCCCGCGAGCAGGAATTGAGTGATGATCGCAACCACGGCGAGCCAGGCGACGACCTGATAGCTGCGGCGCAGAAAACTTCTCATCTCTAAAGGCCAGCGGCTAACTGTCGGTCACAGTGAGTTCGGCGAGAATCGGACCAGTGACGAGCATAACCAGGATGGACTGGTCACAAACTCTGTGCCATCAAGCCATCGAGCCCAGGATTCGAGCCAGGTCGGCTCGCGTTGTCCGCGGATTGACTATTGCCACACGGGCGCGCGGTTGGTCTCGCCACGTGGTCGGCGTGTCAAATGCGTTAGGCCTCCTTGCGGACGCATGAGCGGAGCCAATCAATTACATCAACACGCCCTAGGCAACTCGGACCGTCTCGTATGTGAGGAGGGCCAGGTCGTCGACCGTCCTGATGCTGACGAGGCGCACCGGTTTCTTGTCGCTGGTTTCGCCGAAGAGATGCTCGCCGGCCCCGAGCACGACCGGGTAGATCATCAGGCGCAGCTCATCGACCAGGTCGTGCTCCATCAGCGTGTGCCAGAGCTGGAAGCTGGCGGCGACGACGATTTCCCCGTCTATCTCCTGCTTCAGCTTGGAGAC
>WNGD01004250.1_pt1 | contig 15071 bp, 14 predicted proteins | sample 5400671 | NCBI WGS metagenome assembly WNGD01 (sample SAMN13153369, study PRJNA577476) | soil metagenome | isolation source: 40 cm soil or saprolite under grassland replicate 2 | place: USA:California | collected 2016-06-15 | reverse complement strand
CGCATCAAGGGCTCGATCATCGACGAGCTGCGAGCGATGGACTGGGTGCCGCGCTCGGTGCGCTCGCGGGCGCGCGACATCGAGCGTGCGATCGGCGGCCTCGAGGCGAAGCTAGGCCGGGCGCCGACCGACGAGGAGGTTGCGAAGCAGCTCGACATGAGCGAGGAGGAGCTCGACGAGAGCCTCACCGAGATTGGCCGCTCCTCGATCGGCGCTCTCGACGAGCTCTGGACAGTGTCGTCGTCCGGCGGCGACAGGATCGCCCTGATCGACACGATCGAGGACACCCAGGGTCCGGAGCCGCAGTCGGCGCTCGCCGAGACGGAGATGCGGGAGGCGCTCGGTGAGGCGATCTCGCGGCTCCCAGAACGCGAGAAGCTCGTCGTGACGCTCTACTACTACGAGGAGCTGACCCTGCGCGAGATCGGCGAGGTGCTCGGGGTGACGGAGTCGCGGGTCTCCCAGCTGCACACGAAGGCGATCCTGCGCCTCAAGGCCCGCCTCGCAGGCTCGCCCGCGCGCGAGCCGCTCGGACGCTAGTACTAACCGCGCCAGCGCGGAGGCGTCTCAGTTGAGGGACTCCCTCGAAAGGGAGTAATCTCGCCATGTGGAGAGGGGTCCACATCGGGATCGGGTCTCAAGAAAGGATGGATTAACGTGAAGCATCGAGCACTGCTCGTCGTGGCAGGACTGGTTGGTGCGGCGACGCTGATTGTGTCGCTGAGCGTCGCGGCAGCCGGGACGTCGCGTCCGGCCGCTCAAGCCGCGCCTACCAAGTCCGCCGCGATCGCGCCGCCGAAGGTGCCAAATGCCGCGGCGATCAAAGCCAAGTACCACGGTCAGAAGATCACGTTCGTCGGTGACGCCGCCGTCGGCAGCTCGCATCAGCGTGACCTGAACCTCTCGTCGATCGACGTGATGATGCTCGACGTCGTCTGGGTCGGCGCGTTCTCGAACTACCTCGTCGACCTGAAGCCGAAGCTCGGCAAGGCGTCGAAGGCGTTCGTTCAAAGCATCATCCAGAACGACACCATCCGTGGCCACCTCGTGGCACTGCCGTGGTTCGGGGACTTCGGGATCCTCTACTACCGCACCGATCTCCTGAAGAAGTACGGCTACAGCAGCCCGCCCAAGACCTGGAACCAGCTCTTCGCGATGGCGAAGAAGATCCAGGACGGGGAGCGGGGGAGCAACTCGAACTTCTCGGGCTTCGTCTTTCAGGGGAACTCGTACGAGGGTCTCACTTGTGACGCGCTCGAATGGGTCGCCTCCGCCGGTGGTGGCCACTTCATCGACAACGGCAAGGTCACGATCAACAACAAGAAGGCAGCAACGATCCTGGACGCGATGCGCTCCAAGATCGGCAAGATCACGCCGCGCGGCGTGACGACTTACCAGGAGGAGGAGTCGAAGAACGCGTTCGTCGCCGGCGACGCCGCCTTCATGCGCAACTGGCCGTTCGCGTACTCACCGGCTTCAGCCGCCGGCTCCAAGATCAAGGGCAAGTTCAGCGTCACCGTGCTTCCGCACGGCGCTGCCGGCCCCTCGGTCGGCACGGTCGGTGGGTGGCAGCTCGGCGTCTCGAAGTACTCGAAGCACAAGGCTGCCGCGATCGAGTTCCTCCGTTACATGACGAGCGCACCGGTTCAGAAGTACGACGCGATCTTCAACTCGAACGTGCCGACGATCGTCAAGGTCGCGAAGGACAAGGCGGTCGTGAAGGCGAACCCGTACCTGAAGCCGAACATCGCGGCGGTCCAACGCGTCACGCGACCGGCGAAGTACCTGAAGACTCACTACAACGAAGGTTCGAAGGCGATCTACCAGGGGGTCTCCCAGATCCTCAACGGCGCCAGCGCGAAGAGCGTGCTTCCGTCGATCCAGTCGAAGCTGCAGCGGCTCATCAAGTAGCGCAAGCAGCCGAGGTCGAAACGAGGGAGGATGGCATCTGTCATCCTCCCTCGGCTCTTGCGTGAACCAGAGACGATCGACGGCCTAGGCAGATGAGCACGGTAGCCACCCCCGCACCCCGTGGCCGCCGCTGGCGGCGGACGAAGCTCCAGCGTCGTCAGGCGCGCCTCGCGTGGTTGCTGCTCCTGCCGGCGCTCGCGGCGGTCGGCTTCGTCGCGATCTACCCCCTTGGGAACACGGTCTACCAGAGCTTCACGGACCAGGAGTTCCTAGCGGGGATCTCACCCACGAAGTGGGTCGGGCTCCAGAACTACAAAGACCTCTACCACGACAGCATCTTCCGCCATGCGGTTTGGGTGACGATCAAGTTCACCCTGATCACGGTCTCGTTCGAGTTCGTACTGGGGATGATCATCGCGCTCGTCGTCAACTCGAGCTTCAAGGGCCGCGGCGTCATGCGCGCGGTGATGCTCGTTCCCTGGGCGATCCCGACCGTGGTGGCGGCCCAGATGTGGAAGTGGATGTTCGACGACATCTTCGGTGTCGTGAACGACCTCGGCAAGAAGACGCACATCCTCTCGCATGGACACGCTTGGATCGCCGAGCCGAGTACGGCGCTCGGGGCGGTCTCCGCGGTCGACATCTGGAAGACGACTCCATTTGTTGCTCTCCTTCTGCTCGCCGGGCTCCAGGTGATCCCGAACGACGTCTACGAGGCCGCCGCGGTGGACGGAGCGAACAAGCTGCAGCAGTTCTGGCGGATCACGCTGCCGCTCCTGATGCCGGCGATCCTCGTAACGCTGATCTTCAGGACGCTCGATGCACTGCGCGTCTTCGACGTCTTCTTCGTCTTCTTCGGAAACAGGCCGGACACCCAGACGATGGCGATCTACGACCAGAGCACGATCGTGGGCGACGGGCACGTGGGATACGGCGGCGCGATCAGCGTCGCGATCTTCCTGATCATCTCGATCTTCGTGATCACCTACACGACCTTCATGCGGGTGAGGGAGCGGTGAGTACGGTCGCGGAGGCAACGCGGGCCGGCGATCGCGCCGCGACGCGGGCACGTTGGCTGAAGCGGAGCCCGGTCGGCCGCTTCGTCCGCAAGCTGCCGTTCTGGCTTCTGATCGCAATGATCTTCGTCTACGCGCTCTTCCCCTTCTACTGGGCCGTTCGGTCAGCGTTTACTCCGCAGGGGAAGCTGTTCAACACGCCGATCGAGTACTTCCCACGACACCCGACGCTCGCCAACTTCCGCGAGATCTTCTCGACCTCCTTCTTTACCCACGCGCTTCTAAACTCGACGATCGTCGCCGGCTCGGTGACGTTGATGGCACTCGTGATCGGATCGCTCGCCGCCTACGCCCTCGGTCGTTTTCGCTTCCGCGGCCGCTCCGCCGTGCTCTACCTGATGCTCTCGATGACGATCTTTCCCCAGATCGCAATCCTCGGCGCCCTCTACACGATGATGCGCGACTTCCATCTCTACGACCGGCTCGGGTCGCTGATCCTGAGCTACATGATCTTCACGCTCCCGTTCACGGTCTGGGTGCTGACCAGCTTCATGCGGGCGCTTCCGGGCGACCTCGAAGAGGCCGCGTACGTCGACGGCGCGACGCCGTTGCAGGTCTTCTACAAGGTGCTCTTGCCGCTGATTGCGCCCGGTCTCGTCACAACCGGCCTGCTCGCTTTCATCGCCGCCTGGAACGAGTACCTCTACGCGATCTCGTTCATCCAGTCGACGGACAAGTACACGGTCCCACTTGCGATCACATCCTTCGTCGGCAAGACCGGCACCAGCTTCGAGGTGCCGTGGGGCCAGATCATGGCGGCGACGGTGGTCGTGACGCTGCCGCTGATCGCGGCGACGCTGATCCTGCAACGGCGCATCCTCGCGGGGCTGACCGCGGGCGCCGTTAAGGGCTAAAGGCGTCGCTTGCGATGCCGCTAAGAGGTCGCCCGATTCACTCGGGCGGCCGCTCATTCGGCTCCTGCTGCGCTCGGCGGTCGGGCTCCTCCGCCGCCATTGGTCAGACCGCTTCGCGAGTGTCCGGATCGAAGAAGTAAAGCCGCCTAGTGTCGACGGCGAGCTCGAACTCGCTGCCCTCGGCGATCCGTGACCGTGGGTCGACGCGCGCGACGAGCCGCGAGCGGCCGGTGCCGTCGCCGTCGACGTCGCCGCCCAGCGTGACCTCGGCATCCGCCCCGGCGTCAGCGGTGACCGCACTCGAGACGACGCCGGTCGCCTTGCTTCTGAAGTAGACGAGGACCTCCGACCCCAGCGGCTCGGTGAGGTCGGCAGTGACCTTCAACCGGCGATCCGGCGGCGTATCCGACTCGATGCTCGCATCCTCGAAGTCCTCCGGGCGGATGCCGAGGAGCACCGTGCGGCCGACGTACTTGCTGAGGCCGGAGCGGTTTCGCGCGACCTGGTCGTCCACCGTCAGCGTGTGGTCGCCGAACTTGACGGCGAGCCCGCCGTTCTGCTGCGAAAGCTCGGCCTCGACGAGGTTGATCGACGGCGAGCCGATGAAGCCGGCGACGAACTCGTTCACAGGCGTGTCGTAGAGGACCTGGGGCGTGTCGACCTGGAGCAGATGGCCGGCGTTCATGACCGCAACGCGATCACCCATCGTCATTGCCTCGACCTGGTCGTGGGTCACGTAGATCGTCGTCACCCCAAGCCGGCGCTGCAGCTGGTGAATCTCGGCGCGCATCTGGACGCGTAGCTTCGCGTCCAGGTTCGAGAGCGGCTCGTCCATGAGGAAGGCCTGCGGCTCGCGCACGATCGCACGGCCCATGGCCACGCGCTGCCGCTGCCCACCCGAGAGCGCCCGTGGCTTGCGCTTCAGGAACTCCTCGATCTGGAGGATGTTCGCCGCGCGGCGGACGCGTTCGCTGACTTCCTGCTTCGGCATCTTCCGCAGCTTCAGGCCGAAGGCGAGGTTCTGTTCGACCGTCATGTGCGGGTAGAGCGCATAGCTCTGGAAGACCATCGCGATGTCGCGCTCCTTCGGGGTCAGGTCGTTGACGACACGCTCGCCGATCCGGATCTCTCCACCGCTGATCTCCTCGAGCCCCGCGAGCATTCGCAGCGCCGTCGTCTTGCCGCACCCGGAGGGGCCGACGAGCACCATCAACTCGCCGTCTCCAATCTCGAGGTCTAGATCGTGGACGGCCTGGGTGCCGTCGTCGTAGATCTTCAAGACGGAGTCGTATTCGATCTCGGCCAGCGGGCGCTCCTCTGTCAGGGCGAGCTTAACCCGATTTGCCAGTTACGGCGCCCGCATGCGGAGCGATCCGGCCCTCGGCGAGGGCGTCTGGGTGCGTGGCGACGTCGCGTTCGTTGGCCGTGGGCGCAGGCCGAGGGTTCGCGGTCGTATTGATCGCGACGACGCGCTCGCCGCGTTCGTAGGCGACGACGCCGCGGGCCGCGTCGAGCAGGTGAAAGCCGTCTTGCAGCTGTCCACGGGCGGCGATCAGCCGGCGGTACAGGTGCAGGAGCGAGTTCGGGTCCTCCCGCTGCGCCTGGACGTTCCGCTTCGCGGGATCGACCGGGGGAAGCCAGGGCTCACCGGTCGTGAAGCCGCCGCTCGGGGAGGCGTCCCACTGCATCGGGTGGCGCATCGCGTCCCGGCCCGCGCGGTCGTAGGGCGGGTCGGAGCCGGGACCGTTGGCGAGCCCGATCTCGTCGCCTTGGTAGACGAACGCCGCACCGGGGAGGGTCAGCAGCAGCAGGGCCGCCGCCCGCAGGTTGTCTGGTCCGACGCGCGTGGCCAGCCGGTCGAAATCGTGGTTGGACATCACCCAAGCGACGCGGCGCAACTCTGCGGCGGGTGCGATCGCGGCTCGCAGGCGTTCTGCGTCCCAGGGTGAGAAGAGGAACTCGAACGCGAAGACGAGGTCGAGAACCTGCAGGTAGGGCGGGTAGGCGCTCGTCGGCTGGAAGACTTCGCCGACGAGCAGGGCGTCGCCGGCTACGGAGCGGATCGCGGCGAGGACCTCGATCGCCTCGGGCCGATGCCCCGAGAAGACGTGCTCCAGGGTCGCTGCCTCCTCGAGGAGGGGCAACGGGAAGGTGCCGGTGGCCGGCGGGTCGTCGCGCAACCGCTCGTCCTTGATCAGCTTGTCGATCGCGTCGAGCCTGAATCCGTCGACGCCGCGTTCGAGCCAGAAGCCCACGACGCCCTGCATCGCCGCGACCACTTCGGGGTTCCGCCAGTCGAGATCCGGCTGCTCGGGGTAGAACGAGTGCAGGTACCAGCGCCCCGTTTGCTCGTCGCGGCTCCACGCGGGCCCGCCGAAGGCGGCGACCCAGTTGTTCGGCGGCCCGTCGACGGGCGACCAGATGTACCAGTCGGGATGCTCGCGGAACCAGGGGTGCTCGATCGACGTGTGGCAGAGGATCAGGTCGAGCAGGACGTGGAGGCCGCGCTCGTGGGCCGCCGCGACGAGCTCGTCGAAATCGTCGAGCGAGCCGAGCTGCGGGTCGACGGCGGTGTAGTCGGACACGTCGTACCCGAAGTCGGCGAGCGGTGACGGGTAGATGGGGGAGAGCCAGAGAGCGTCCACGCCGAGCCACGCGAGGTGGTCGAGGCGCTCCGCAACGCCGCGGAGATCCCCGACGCCGTCGCCGTCCGAGTCCTGAAACGACCTCGGGTAGATCTGGTAGACGACGGCCTGTTCCCACCAGGGCATGGGCGAAGAGGATATGACCGGCGACCGGGTCCCGAGCCATGTCCCCGGGCCAGGTCCCGGGGAAAGCGCAGCGATAAGATCGACCGCGCCAGCGAACTGAGGAGGACTTCCGCCAAATGCCCGTCGAGCCCGGAAAGATCCGCAACGTCGCCGTCGTCGGCCACCGCTCGACGGGTAAGACCTCGCTCGTCGAGGCGATGCTCTTCCAGGCCGGCGCGATCAACCGGCTCGGCACGATCGAGGCCGGCAATACGACCGGCGACTGGGACGACGACGAGCACAAGCGGCAGATGTCGCTGGCCGCGTCCCTCTGCCATCTCGAGTGGCAGAGCCGCAAGATCAACCTGATCGACACGCCCGGCGACCCAGGCTTCCAGGGCGACATGATCGCCGCGCTGCGGGTCGTCGAGGGAGCGCTCGTCGTGGTCAGCGCGGTCATGGGCGTCGAGGTGCAGACGACCCGCGCCTGGCAGCGCGCCGAGGAGGGCAACCTCTCGCGCGTCGTGGTCGTCAACATGCTCGACCGCGAGCGCGCCGATTTCTTTCGCACCCTCGACGCACTGCGCGAGCAGCTTTCGCCCCGCTGCGTCGCCGTCCACCTGCCGATCGGCGCCGAGCACGAGCTGACCGGCGTCGTCGATCTCCTGCACATGAAGGCGTATACGAGCCCGGAGGGAGAGCGCGAAGGCGCGCCGGACGAGATCCCAGCCGAGCTCCAGAGCCAGATCGACGAGTACCGCGAGAAGCTGCTCGACTCGGTCGTCGAGACAGACGAGGCGCTGATGGAGCGCTACCTCGATGGCCAGGAACTCTCGGACGAAGAGGTCGCGCACGCGCTCAAGGACGCGGTCACGCGCGGGGAGATCTTCCCGGTCGCCTGCGCCGTCGCGACGAAGAACCTCGGCACGACTGCCCTGCTCGACCTGCTGGTCGAGGGCGTCCCGTCGCCCGCGAAGAAGCACATCGACCTCGGCGTCGAAGGCGACGGCACCGCGGCCTTCGTCTTCAAGACGATCGCCGACCCGTTCGCCGGCCGGATCAACGTCTTCCGCGTCATCTCGGGCGAGGTGTCCTCGGACTCGACGCTGGCGAACCACCGCGCCCGCGGGAAGGAGCGCATCGGACAGCTCTTGACGCTGCAGGGCAAGGAGCACACACAGGAGCCCGGCTTCCGCGCCGGCGACATCGGCGCCGTCGCAAAGCTGAAGGACACGACGACCGGCGACCTGCTGCTCGACGCCGAGCGCGAGGTCGAGACACCCGAGATCGGCTTCCCCGAGCCGGTGATGAGCTTCGCTGTGACTCCGAAGGCGAAGGGCGACGAGGAAAAGGTGGCGACTGCGCTCCGGCGCCTCTCCGAAGAGGACCCGACGCTTGTGATCCGCCGCGACCCGCAGACCGGCGAGCAGCTGCTCTCGGGTCTCAGCCAAATGCATGTCGAGGTCGCCGTCGAGCGAGTCAAGAGCCGCTTCGGCGCCGAGGTCGACCTCCACCAGCCGCGCGTGCCCTACCTGGAGACGATCCGCAAGGAGTCGCGGGCGCACGCCCGTTACAAGAAGCAGACCGGCGGCCGCGGCCAGTTCGGCGACGCCGTGATCGTGCTCGAGCCGCTCGAGGGGCACCAGGGCTACGAGTTCGCGGACGAGATCGTCGGCGGCGTCATCCCACAGAGCTTCCGACCAGCGGTTGACAAGGGAATCCAGGAGGCGATGCAGCACGGCGAGCTCGCCGGTGCCCCCGTTCAGGGTCTTCGCGTCCGCCTCGTCGACGGCTCCTACCACTCGGTCGACTCGTCGGAGATGGCGTTCAAGATCGCCGGCTCGATGGCCTTCAAGCAGGCCTACGAGCAGGCAGACCCCGTGCTGCTCGAGCCGATCATGGATGTCGAGGTGACCGTTCCGGACGAATCGGTCGGAGCCGTCAACGGCGATCTCAACTCACGCCGCGGGCGCCTGCAGGGCATGGAGCCGAAGGGCGGGATGACGGCGATCAAAGCCGAGGTGCCGATGTCGGAGATCCTCACCTACGCGCAATCGCTGACCTCGCTGACCGGCGGCCGCGGCGACTACCACATGGCTTTCGCGCGGTACGAGGAGGTTCCGTCGCACATCGCCCAGAAGCTGATTGCCGAGGCAAAGCAGGACAAGGAAGAGGCCGCCGTCTGAGGCGTTCGCTTGCGACGCCGCCTGGAGGACGTCCCGGCTTCGCCGGGGCGTCCGTGTAGACCCGGTCGGCGTCAGCGCCGAGGCCACGCAGCTCAAGAAGCGTGCCGCCGTCTAGCGCGCGCCCCCGGCTATAGTCGCGCGGATGCGGATCACGCGGCTATCCGTGGCTCGCAGCTGTGCGGTGTGCGAGCGCACCTTGCTGATCGGCGAGCGGACGACCCGGTTCACGCCCGACGGTGCGAACTTCGTCGACGTCTGCCCGCTCTGCCAGGACATCGCGTTCGAATACGGCTGGCTCAAGGAGGGCAGCCCGACGACGCCGACGGTCTCGACCGACCGGCCGCGCCGGCGTCTCAGCCTCTCGAGCCTGTTCGAGGCGCGCAAGGCCGCCGTCGCGGAGGCGCCGGTCGCCGACGAGCCGATCCTGCGGCGGTTGTCCGAGCCCGAGCGCGAGGTCGTCGAAGCGGCCGATCTCTTCAACCAGACCGACTTTCGGCGCACGGTTGCGGGGATCGCGAAGAGCCTCGGCGAGCCTCGGACCAGCATCCGGCCGCTCTCCGGCGTCAGCGGGGAGGTCGTGATCACGATCGCCTGGGACATCTCCTGGTACCAGTACCGCGTCACGCCCGAGCTCGGTCAGCCGGTCCGGCTCGAGGAGCGCGGCCACGAGTTGGCGGAACTCGACGAGCTCTACAAGGACTGGAACGCGCACCTGGACGAGCACGGGAGAGTCGTACCGAACATCGCCCGGGTCTAGTTCCGTCATGTCCGGGGTCAGACCCCGGACGTGTCCTGAGGGGACAACAGCGCCGGTGGCGCTCGCGGCCGGCGTCCCTACACTACGACGCAGATGATCTATTGCGTGATCCCACGCGAGCTCGCCGACGAGCTCTACGACAAGATGGTCGAGTACTACAAGGACAACCCCAACGTCGAGGTGATCATCGACCGGCGCGGAGGCCCCGACCGTCGCCGCGGCAAGCCCGCCGGCGAGTTCCAGGAGAAACGGACGATCAGAGACCGCCGCCGCCAGCACCCCGGTACCTTCCCCGATACCGACCCCCCGGAGGTCTCCTAGCCTCCCATCACTAGAATCGCGCCCGATGGCGATCCTCGGCGCGAAGACCTTCCAGAACTACATCGACGGCGAATGGGTCGACGCCGCCTCCGGCGAAACCTTCGAGTCGACGAGTCCCGCCAACGGCGACACGATCGGCGTCTTCCCGAAGTCCGCAGCCGGGGACGTCGACCGCGCCGTGGCCGCGGGGAAAACGGCATACGAGAGCTGGCGGCTGGTCCCGGCGCCCAAGCGAGGCGAGGTGCTCTTCCGCTTCGCGCAGCTCCTGGCCGAGCGCAAGGACGAGGTCACCGAGCTGATGACCCGCGAGATGGGGAAAGTCAGGGCCGAAGCGGCGGGCGACGTCCAGGAAGCGATCGACATGGCCTACTACATGGGCGGCGAGGGCCGGCGCCTGTTCGGCCAGACGACCCCGTCGGAGCTTCGCGACAAGTTCCAGATGTCGGTGCGGATGCCGGTCGGCGTCGTCGGCGCGATCACGCCGTGGAACTTCCCGATCGCGATCCCCTCCTGGAAGACGCTGCCCGCGATCGTCTGCGGCAACACGGTCGTCTTCAAGCCGGCGACCGACACTCCCGCGCTCGGTGAGCGCTACGTCGAGCTCTTCGCGGAGGCGGGGCTGCCAAGGGGCGTGCTCAACATCGTCCACGGCGGCGGCGGCGAGGTGGGACAGCGGCTCGTCGAGCACCCGGACGTCCCGATCATCACCTTCACCGGCTCGCGCGAGACGGGGGTCGAGGTCACGCGCGCCGCCGCGGAGAACCTCAAGCACGTGCATCTCGAGCTCGGCGGCAAGAACGCGATCATCGTCATGGACGACGCCGATCTCGACCTGGCCGTCGACGGCATCGTCTGGTCGGCCTTCGGCACCTCGGGCCAGCGCTGCACGGCGGCAAGCCGCGTGATCGTGCAGGAGGCCGTCTACGACCAGCTCGCCTCACGCCTGGTCGCGCGGGTCGAGGAGATGCGGCTCGGGCCGGGCTGGGAGGACGACACCGACATCGGCCCGGTGATCAACAGAGGCGCGCTCGAGAAGATCCACTCGTACACCGAGATCGGCAAGCAGGAGGGGGCGAGGCTCCTCACCGGCGGCGAAGTCGCCGAGGGGAACGGCCTCGAAAAGGGGTTCTATTACCGGCCGACCGTCTTCGGCGACGTCGAGTCCGGTATGCGGATCGCGCAGGAGGAAATCTTCGGGCCGACGACGGCGCTGATCCGCGTGAGCTCGCTAGACGAGGCGATCGCCGTCTCGAACGGCGTCAAGTACGGCCTCTCGTCGTCGATCTTCTCGCGCGACGTCAACAAGGCCTTCCGCGCGATGCGCGACCTCAATACCGGCATCACCTACGTCAATGCCGGCACGATCGGCGCAGAGGTTCACCTCCCCTTCGGTGGCACGAAGGACACCGGCAACGGTCACCGCGAGGCCGGCCAGGCCGCGCTCGACGTTTTCACCGAGTGGAAGTCGATCTACGTCGACTACTCTGGCAAGCTGCAGCGCGCCCAGATCGACACGGCTGAATAGGCCGCGCAACTACGTAAAGGTGAGGATGTGGAAGAGCTCGACGTCGAGCCCGTTCGCGGTCAGCCGCGCAAGCTTGGCGATCCCGTCGCGCTCTTCGAAGATCAGCACGAGCTCCTGGCCCTCGTCGTCGACCCGGTCGAGCTGATCGAGCCGGAACGTGAGCGAGGACGTCTGCTCGCCGATCGCGAACAGGACCACGGCCTCGACGTTGTTGGGCCGGTCGAAGTCCGTGCCCTCGCGCAGGGTCAGCTCCCACGTCTGGCGCGGCGCGACCCAATCCTCGATAGTCGCGGCGTGAACGGTCAGCGCCTCGTCGACCTCGACCTCTACGGCCGCGTCGTAACGTTCGGCCGGCGTTGGGCGCGGGACGACTTCGAGCCTCGCCATGCTCGCTGCGTTTCCACGCGTGCCGGGGTCCAAACGTGACCGCCCCCCCGCACAAGCTCGTCTGGTTCGTCCCGGAGGAAGCGCTGGATGCGACACGAGACGCCGTCTTCGCCGCCGGCGCCGGCCGGATCGGCGCCTACGAGCGCTGCTCCTGGTACACGATGGGCACCGGCACGTTCCTCGGCGGCGAGGGAACGGCGCCGACGATCGGCGAGGTCGGCCGCGAAGAGCGGACGCCGGAGCTCCGCGTCGAGACCGTTGTCCCAGGCGACCGCGTCGAGGCCGTCGTCGCAGCGCTGCGGTCCGCGCATCCCTACGAAGAGGTCGCCTACGACCTCTATCAACTCGCGTGAAAGCGAAGCTTTCGACCGACGGCGGTGCGCGCGGCAACCCCGGCCCGGCGGCGTACGGGTACGTGCTGGAGGCCGAGGACGGCACCGTCCTCGAAGCCCGCGGCGAGACGATCGGCGTCGCGACGAACAACGTTGCCGAGTACAGCGGCCTGATCGCGGGCCTGCGCAAGGCCGTCGACCTCGGCGTGAACGAGCTCGAGGTCGTCTCGGACTCCGAGCTGATCGTCCGCCAGATGACGGGTGAGTACAAGGTCAAGAACGAGGCGTTGCGAGCACTGAAGGAAGAGGCGGAAGACCTCGCCGACCGGCTTCCGAAGGTCGCCTATACGTCCGTCCGCCGGGAACACAACGAGCTGGCAGACAAGCTCGTCAACGAAGCTTTAGACGCCACGTAACCGGGCTATACTTCGCACCCGCGCGGATGTAGCTCAGTTGGCTAGAGCGTCTGCTTGCCATGCAGAAGGTCGTGGGTTCGAATCCCATCATCCGCTCTTAAAAGCCCCGCAAATCGGTGGTTTTGTTTTGTTTGACGAATTGGCGACGTGTGTCCTCGATGAGTCCCACCCTGCACAGTCGAAATCTGCCCCAGGAGTGTGGGATAAGCCGAGCCGGAACGCGCGACCCCCGGTGGCCATGCACGTGCAGCGGCCCATTCAAGTGTCCTCGGTCGTCTCGGTCGCCGAGGAGTGGAGGAGCCTGCGCCGCTCGGCGAGCGGCGCGGAGACGCTTGCTGCTCCGACGACCACCGCCGAGCTGAGCGCGATCCAGAAGAAGATCGCCATCACGACCCCGAAGCCGCCGTAGTCGCGGGCGTAGAGGTTCACCCAGAACTCCATAACGAAGCCGGAGAGGATCATCAGCACGACCAGCCCGAGGGCGGTCAAGGCGGCGCCGGGTAGGAGGTCGCGCCGCGTAATCAGGTCGTGCGTCAGCAGCCTCGGTGCCCAGACGAAGAACACGACCAGCAGGGCCACCCAGCCCGGCGCCACCGCCAGTCCCGCCCAGGAGGGCCTCCCGCCGAGCTCGTTCAGCTGGACAAGCAAGAGCAGGATCAGGCCGTACAGGCCGAGCAGGACTGCCGCGTAGCGGGCCTGGTCGGCCTGTCGTTTCGGGAGCGTGATCCCCCACGCCCGCACGTGCACGAGCTGCAGCACGCGGCCGAAGCCGAGCCCGAAGAAGAGAGCGCCGGCTATCGCGAAGAGCGCGGAGCCGAGCTCGTGGGTCCGGGTGTCGACGAGCACGCTTCGGAGCAGGACTGCCGTTTCGGTCGAGAGGCCGTAGTGGTGGATCAGGTGGTTCGCCAGGGCTCCGGGCTTGGTCTCCAGGTACTCCTCCATCACGAGGAGCGCAGGCACGACCGCAACCAAGAAGTAGAGCGCGAGCAAGGCCGATTGAAGCGGCCCGTCCACCGCCTCGTAGCGCCGCCACGTCGCGATCGCCACGCCTGCCGCCGAGCCTGGCTCCTGACGGTCGGCCCACTCCTGGCCGCGCCTCGACAAGGCGGCCAGGCGGCCTTCCGCCGCCCGGAGGACTCCCGGCGTCACGAAATCGTCCCTGCCCGGGCGACGCGGCACGCTCGTCTCTTCGCCTTCGGCGGCCCGAACCTTGCCACGGCCCTCCCTCCGAGGCTCGTGCTTGCCCTAGGAACAACCGGACGGCGATACTCCGGCTCACGAATGACGCCGCCGCGGCTCCCGGCGCGACGGTGAAGGAGGCCGGGCTGCCGTGCACCGACACGTCGTTCAGCTTCCATTTCAAGCAGCTCTGGGATTCTCCGCCGAACGGGCTGTAGTGTGGAGAGCGGCGAGGTCGGGCCTTGGGAGAAGGGCTTCCTCTATGGATCCGCCGCGATTGTCGTCTTCGTGCTCGCAGTCGTCGCCGTTTGGACACTAAGGCCGACCCAGTGCCCAACTCCACCGAATCGAGCGGAAAATCGCGGCAACCCGAGCGGCGGGCGGCAAGCGCGTCGCCCGACCCAAACGTCTGGAAAACCCAAGATCTAGGACCGGGCGGCCCGAACGACGCCTAGGACGCTTCCCACGACCCGGTCCGCGCTGACTACTTCGACGATCGCGCTCGAACTAGTGACAGAAACGGGCCTGTCCTTATTGGGCACCCTGCAACTCTGCATCAGTTCATCTGCAGCGCCGCAGCAAGCGAGTTGGGGACGTACCGGCGATAGTGGTCGCGCGATGACCGGAGCCGCAGACCCGCCCCGCAGCCGACGCGTTCTCCGCCTGATAGCCCTCGAGCGCACTGGACGTGGCCTGCTGCTGCTCGCCGCCGGCGTATATCTGCTCTTTCACCTGAACAGCGACTTCGGCCGCCTCGCAGAGCGGGTCATGCGCGCGATCGAGCTCGATCCCAGGCGCCCCTTCTTCCACCGCATCGTCTCCTATCTTCATCACCTGCACGCCTCCGAGCTGCGCATCGCCGCGATTGTCGCGATCGGTTACGGCGTGCTCGAACTGGTCGAGGGCACTGGCCTCTGGCTCGACCAGCTCTGGGCGGAGTACCTGACGGTGATCGCGACCTCTCTCCTGCTCCCGTTCGAGCTCTACGAGCTCGTGCACCGTCCGAGTGTCTGGAAGGCCGCTGGAATCGTCGTGAACATCGGGATCGTCGCGTACCTCGCCTACCTGCTGAGGCGACGGGTGAGGAGCCCGCGCATGCTCGAGCCGAAGACTTCAAGCGAACGCCTCGACGAGTTGAGCCCGTGAGTGACAGCGCCGAGACGCGAGCATCAGCGCCCGCACGTGTCCTCGGGTGGCCTCTTGCGATTACGAAGAAGGTTGCCCGGGTCATCCCGGACGCAGTCCAGCGATTCTTCGCTGATCAGTGTCCGCAGCAGGCGGCCGGGATCGCGTATCGGGTGCTGTTCTCGATCGCACCACTGGCGATCGTGCTCGTCTCGATCTTCGGGCTCGTGCTTCAGGACGACAGCATCCGCC
>WNGD01003810.1_pt1 | contig 15072 bp, 15 predicted proteins | sample 5400671 | NCBI WGS metagenome assembly WNGD01 (sample SAMN13153369, study PRJNA577476) | soil metagenome | isolation source: 40 cm soil or saprolite under grassland replicate 2 | place: USA:California | collected 2016-06-15 | reverse complement strand
ACATCGGTTTTTACGTTTTGCATTAATATAACTTAACTACCCACTAAAGGATAATTCTGCAAAATGTATTAAGTTTAGTACGTCATTTTTTACCTACCCTGGTCGTTTGACTAGGGGTCCGTAGAACAATGTTCAATAACATCCAAAATGGTTTATCGTCTGCTCATATGTAACATTTCTTTTTAAAACTTTGTGTAAAAAATAACAAAAATAAGGTTGCCGCCCTCCCGGGAGGGTAAGCCGGCCTTCTATGCAAGTTGTATACAAGTAATTCTGCGAGGGAACGATAAAAGAAGTTGAAGGTTTAACACTAATTTATGATAATACGAGGGGGAAGATTACAAAACTACTCTGTCAATTTTGGATGCCTTTGATTGCAGCATGAACATGTTTCAAAAAGGAGGTTCTTATGTTTATGCTCATACGGGATATTAGTTTTTAAAATCTTGCATCAATAAATGAAAAAAACCTTCTGTAAAATTGTCGCCTTCGCCGGGAGACTTTAGGTCTATGTCCAAATCAATATTATTCATGATTTAGGGTATTACTAATAATAATGAATAGGATAAAGAGAATCAAATTGACATTTTGATTTTCCCCTACACGGAGGAAGCTCTCCAAAATTCTTATCAATTTCAGAAATTCTTTTTTCCAAATGCTGTGTGATGCTGTCTTATTTATCAGCCTCTTTCTATCATTTTGGTGATTTCGAAGACGTTTACTCTTTTATTATTATATTTTCATCTTGATCTTGCTTGAGACTCCTCCTGATGTGAAGAGTAGTAACCTACTTTGCTCGATTATCACCTTTGACCACAGTGTGTAAATACGCGAACGCTCTATCATTCGAGTCTATCTGGGGTTTGGACGTTCCTGATGTTACTCGGTCGAGGAATTGCCATACTCAATCAGCTCAAAATCGTTTTACTAAGAATTATAACATACATACGCCTTGTATTAAGTTCATTACATTGCATTTCTGGGCAGGTTCCTATTGTTATGTTCTAGAGCAAGCTAAGAAACCACGATTTCCTAATCGAGTTACTGCCATATCAGATATTATAACACTAGTTGAAGATTTGGGCAATCAAATACCTGATAAATCCTGGATGCTCTATTTGCTTGAGCTCTTCAATATTCAGAATGTAGCAGTTGAACTAAACCTGATATGCCAGTTTGACAGCCAGAATTACTTTGAGGCTATATTTCAGGGCGTAAATAAATACAGGTTCGGACACGTATTACCTACAGTTAGTCATTCATATTTCCGTCAAATTATTATGAATTCACAAAGACAAACTATTACTTATTTACTAGAAGATCAAAATTCGAAGCAAACAGAAAGATTTGAGTTATCATTGAATAGGGAATTTGGATTTGAAGCCTTAAGTCACTTTACCGGAATAGAATGGTGGAATAAGATGGGCAATTTTCCATATCTAATAAGGTACCTCGTAGAAATATCGCAGCTTGTTTATGGAATAGCTGATGAGCCTAGCGACGGGGAAGCTATAACCTATAGACCATATAACGCATTGATACCAAACAATGAAGATTCAGGTAAACAGTATCCAATTTCATTTGATAATGCGAGAATCAGAAAAGAAGATGGTTGTATTTGCTATAATGTTGGATCAGGTAATTGTAATACTGGCTTGACCTACAACTACTAGAATAGATTTGAAAAAAGTAGGCACGCAGTTAAGTGGAGATACTGATGAAAGAAGCAAGTTTCAGTCATGATCTGCGCACTATCGGAACGGCACTGAATACAGTTCAAATAAATGATCATCACATTAAGAAGGTTACTTCGCACATCACGTATCGTGTTATAATTATTGGTAAAACTTCGCAACTTCATCCTGTAAGTCTGCTAGAAGGCCATAACACTCAGCTTGCGTATTCCGTAATTCGCCATCAACAGTATTTCTCAATACTGCTCTCCTGACTTTTTAATGGCATAGACTAACGTGTCTATGTCTTTTTCTCTGCTTATTTGCATTCTACCTCCAGATTCATTTCTTAAGAATTTCCTTGATTTGCTCTTTATGAACTAAAGTGTCTACTAGACTACTGACAATCTTGTCAATGTCTCCGTATACACTGTTATCACAAATTTTCATTTCATCGATTGCTCTGAATTTCCAAATATTATCAAGAGCGTATTGAATCGGTAACAGATTGGAATAAACTACTTTGCCAAGGGAACTTAGTATATATTTTTTACGCCCATCTTTCCTTATTATCAAACCATTTCGGATCAGAGCTGCTAATCTTTGATTATACTTCCTATGAGTAAGTTGTATGTTTCTGCAAATGATATGACTCTCCAATCCAGAATTGCCCTCTTCAGCTATCATTCTAAAAATTGTCAGAGATTTATCGTCTGAGATGGCTGACAGTATGTCTTGTATTGTAGTGCTAGTGTTATTGGACGATGAAGATATTTCCATATTGTTGGGAAGAAATCTGAGCGAATGTGACACCCATGTATCTGTAAGATACAGATCTCCCTTACCCTAGTAAGTAGCATTCTTGATTTATCATAAAAGTTGGTTACTAGGACATAATGTCTGTTCCTGATTATGTTTCACTAGACTGAGATATGCGAACATGCAAAAAACATATACTGCTTTATTGAAAAATCATAAAAATAGTAAATATGACTTGGCTATATTTGATATCAAAATGCCAGTAAAGAACAGATTTGGTTTATATCAGTAAATTAGGAAATTGGATAACTAAGTGAATATCTATTTCTTGACGGTAGCCACTGATGTCTATTATGAACATTTTCGGAAAGAAGGGGCTAACTTTGATGACAATTGCATAATTCGGATGCCAATCGAAAATAATCTGTTGAAAAACAAATAAACTCAATTACATGTTAGCTCATTAATTGATCTTGCTCCACTACATCCTAGAAAAAAGGCCCCGCACGTGATAATATAACAACCAAAGCTACCGATAATGCAGGCACTATTTTTCATAATATCAATAACCTTGGAACCTCATTCAGATGCTATCTTGCATCTGTTAGTTCATGAGCAACTATTCACATCTGAAAACTATTGGAGTCATCACCAAACCGCGTCGTTTCTAATCACATGTTTTAAATGAAAATGTAGGTTTTTATGTTCCAAAAAGATCGTTCGTCGACAGCAAACCGGTTAAGGGGTAAGAGGGAATGACCTAATTGAAATCAAGGAGTGATGCTTTGAGTATCCTATTGATAAAAATTGTAGACCTGCTTCGAGTATCCTGCCGCAAAGAAATTACTCGAAAAGAGAGGCTGCCCAAGAAGTTGTAACATATATTGAAAATAATAGGATTATAACTATGGTCAAGAGGAAAGACAATCAAAAGATATAGAATGCTTAATCCTTTGAGCAATTCCTCTCATAATTTATCTCACTTAAATACATATCGATATGAAGACGAACAATACCGCATAGGTGATATATACCAATTAATACATTAGACAAGTTAGGTAGAGTTACAATGACATATACTGAAAAAACAACAACAACAACAAAAAGGATAACAAAAGAAGAAAAAAAACTATTACAGAAGAAAACTAACGAAGAAAGCTTAGCCGCTGCAATAAGTACACTTGAAAACATTAATGCTAATTATTGTAAAGGTAACAGAACTTCAAAAGGCAGGATACATGAATTACTTCTCCTGTTGAAACATCAAGATCACAAAATTAGTATGTCTATTAGAGCGGCAAACGCTATTAGTATATTAGACAGCATGAGTCAAGATAAAAGAATAGAATCACATATTAGAACGATGCTATGGCAGGTTGTCTCAAACCTCGAAGGAATAAGAGAATAATATATCATTGGAGATACCCTTAGTGCTTGACAAGTCTGCCTTGAGCTCTCTGTATCCGTAGTTTTTTTTACTTTTTTTTTAAAAAAATTACGCTTCATCATTTCAATGATTTCAGCTGGCTCACAGAAAAAGACCAAATATCTCGATTTGGGACATTATGCTACTTTGATTCAAGGTATTAGGCACTATGCTACTAACTGCACAAGGTAGCAGAATTAGTCCCTTTCATTCATTGGCTGTAGACCAAAAAAGATATGATTAAATTAAATTAAATTGAGATAATCTTGCTAAGTCATATCATGTAATAGAGTTACATAACCAATTTTAAGTCCAATGTCTAATTGATATAATATGACAGCCTATTACCAGTTGGAAGGAAACAAAGGGTAAATTTACAATGTGATAATAACATCTAAAAATCGCAATAATAGGACAACTCGAATTGATGCAACTAGCACAAGCAAGAAGGAACAATTTTGGAAGAGAATTTTGATCATAGATGACGATCCCGATATCACTACGACCTTCAAGATGGGCATCGAAGATGCTAACAGCATTACCCACAACAGAAGAATTGAAGTGCATACGTATAACGATCCTGCGGCAGCTTTATCAGAATTCCAACCAAATTTCTTTGATCTTTTATTAGTCGACATTAATCTACCACACATGAACGGATTTCAAATATCTGAAAAGTTACTAGAATTAGACATCAATGTAAGAGTTTGCTTCATGTCTTCAGGAGAAATAAATCGTGAAGGATTAAGAGAGATATATCCAGCAGTAAGCCTAGGATGTTTTATCAAAAAACCGGTTAATTTGGATTATTTGATTGAAAGAATTAAAGCAGAATTGGAATAGAATTCTTGAAACGTTAATTTAAATGACAAGTACGATCGGAGATAAAGAATGTTCTGTCGAAGAATAGAGCAACAACAGAATAAATGTACGTTCTGCGGTACATGCTGAAGTAATTGAAGGAAATTCTTACTCTTAGGACGAATTAATTGAAGGTTCTACGTATACTAACCCAATTTGAATTAGTAAGGAGTGTCTTAGCACGAGAACGAGGACAAGCCCATCCCTAAACTACAGGAACCATTGTCGGATTTGGAACAATGGTCTATCTAGAACCAGATAAGGTGCAGCTTTATATAAGCAGACTACGTATGGACCACGAAAACTATGAGAATAATTGGTAAGGCTAAGAAAGTCTTTAAAAATATGAATGCTTGAAGATCTACTAATGTCTAATGATGAGATGCGTGAAATACAAGCACAAGACACTTGCCCGCCGTTACTCATTCTTCTTGCTGTTTGTGGTATTCTGCGAGAATATCCCAGTGAGTATGCTTTAATAGCAAAACACATTTAGCGCAAATCCATATACCGCAAGCACACTTAATTCTTGTGTATTTGACTTTCATGTTGCATTCGTCGCATACAGCGGCATCCTCTTCAGACGTCGTCATACTTGTCAGCTCCTACGTCCATATATATGTAGAATTGTGCGCAACATATTAGACAAAAAAGACATTGGTAGTCTCACGGGAGATTGGTAGCACCCAGAAAATCCTTCGAGGCTCTACAACGAATTACTTCAATCATATTAATGACTCCCGTGTTGCTGCTTTCTTCTGCATTGATCTTAACTTCGTCCTTCACTTACTAAAAGATATCATGTATGTAGTCATTAGAGATTCTTCTGTAAAATTGTTATTACTGTAGCCAATTTCACGGATCAGAGATTTCATAGAGTAGAATCTATTGCTGATATTTCCGGAGATTCGTGGAAGAGATACTGTACACCGCTAATCTAGGAGTTGCAAGAGTTATAGCAAGAGTATCTTGGCCATTACTACTACCACCATAGCCATTCATTGGCCATTCATACATTTGGATAAAAGTGGGTTTGTTTTTATTCTATGATTGCTATACATACTGCATTAAGAGAATGTTTAACGTCAGATTACTTCAACGCTGGCTATTGGTTTTTGTACCAATTATGGGTGTAAGTATGCTGACGACTTATTTCCTTGGTTTTGTAATAGGATTTATACTAACTATGTTTATGTTTATTGTGGTAATCTTATACATTCAAAGAAAAAAATGGAAGGAATTTGGGTTTAGTGACGAAAAACAAGGCTACTATGGTGGTGCTAGAAGCAGCGACGGTACGAAACCAAGCTATGTGTGTTTAGCTTGTGGGAGTAAGATCAATGGTAGTACATGCGATAAATGTGGCTCCCACATGAAAAAGGGTGAATTTAAATGAGCCCAGAACAAGTTCTTGAAATCCGGCTATAGCAAATAAATAAAGATCTCTGAAAACAATAGCTAGCTACGCAGCAACAGCAACAGCAATTGGAATCATACTCTCAGGAATGCATGGACACTAATTCCTCTTTTTTCTCCTCTATAGAGGATAGTTAGATGTCCAGAGCATCGATTGACTCTTTTATATTATTATTCAAGATTTCTAAACTAGATTCTGTATTCTCCTTTTCAACCCGTAGCATTCTTGTCACCTTCTAAGATAATCGACTTTCTCTTGTAGATATGGTTATTCGTTATTATTGGCTATGACAATTGCTGGATCTAAACATTACTAGACACATCCTGATGGATTTACTGAACATACTATGTGGCTAACTACCAGCGATGCCTTTTTTTATGGTAATTCCAATAATACTCTTCTGATTGGTATACTCTAGAAAAAATATGAAGACACAATCTCAGGCACAATGTGGTCTGTGGTAGAGCGGTACTGAGTCCGCATGTCAGTGTCTTGCGTTGTCTTTGTATTGTTAAATCCTTTTCTCTTCTTTATCGTTAGACCAGATCATATCCACCATGAACCATGACATGTCTTTTCTGAGCAATTTGATAAACATGTCTTGATGTTTAGGGGAATACCTTGTTCTCCCAGAGATCAACTCGTAGGTAACAGCAGATAATTCCTGAAAATGGAACTCTGCTTCAGCCTGCAGATATTTTTCCCATAGATCACCAAGCTTACCATGCGGATGTACCAGGATATTTCACTTTACTATCATAACCGGACAATGGGCGTGAGTTACTATTCCGGATGCTGTACTTCCAAGTAGTATCTTTTTAATACCCGATCTTCCCCTGGTTCCCACAACAATTAAATCAACTTTTTCATCTCGAGCATAGTCGACTAGTTCAGACGCTACTATGGGTGTTGAGGCTAGGATTACTTCTGTCTTTAATTTGACTTTTATATTTTCATCATCATGTTGTTGTTGCTCCTTAACTCTTTCTAACCAACGCTCTGCTTCCTGTTTAGACGTTTGTATAATATCATTTACGGAACTAGGAGTAGCTGGAAGACCAAATAATAGAGGTCGAGGGGTATGCTCATATCCTAATTTCGCAGATAATACATGAATGGCAATGAGTTCAGCATTGTCTTTTTTGGCCATCGCTAGTGCATACTCTGCTGCATCCATTGATGGTTGTGACCCATCTATCCCAACCAATATTTTGGAAAATTTGCCTTTTGTGGGTGGCAATTTATTTCTTACTAGCTCTTCTTGTTGAACCTTCTTATGAAATACTTCTAATTCGTACTGCGTATTGTCTAAGTAATGATTTTTATATTATTTGTACAAATCGGATTTTTGCTGAATCGCCACACACAACAAACTTAATAAAAATAATATTCGACTAATAGAAATAGTACTAACAATGATAATACGAAATTACTCTTTTGGATTCGTGGCTTATCCACGTTCTTATTAGACAATTATTTACGAGACTGGGACAATAAATCTAGCACAAATTTGCGATCGATGTGAGATAACTCTTATCGATATTTCTTCGGATTTACCCATTCAAGGAAAGTGGCATAATTTAGAGAACGTTTGTCATATAGGTAATCTGGAAGAATTTTAATAAATCTAAATCCATTTTTTAGCTGAAATGAAAGGACAGGATCTGAGAATTTACCACTAATTATGTTCTGTACATATTGTAGAGCCGTCATTCTGTCAGCATATTTATAATAGTTATATAATCTACCTCCAAGGATCATTCTTTTTAGATTAAATTTATAGACAAGATCCTTTCTTGCTTCATATAGCATGGTTCCGATACCTTGACGTTGAAACTTTGGATGTGTGGAGATATCAGCTCCATAAAGACTATCTCCCAGATGGTCATGAGTGTTAAACATTCCGTATCCTGTAACCTCATGCCATGTATGTTCTCTATATGTGGGTTTTAAGGAAATTATTAAGCTGCTTGAAGATGCAACAACTATTTTTTCTTTGTCGAGCTCAGCACATAGTTGGCCCTCAGGGAAAACTCTAAGGTGATTTTCAAGAAACGCAGATGGCCATATCATGCCATAAGTAGCCATATCGGAAAATGATTTCCTCTGTAAAGCAATTATCTTAGGGATATCATTTTTATGAATATTCCTGATTGTAATTCTGTCCATTTAGTTATCCTTCATCTATCCTGTTGTTGGTCCTACACCACGACTTATATTTTTTAGAATTCTGTTTCACCAGGCTATGTAGCATACAGATTCAAATTCTTTTCTTATGACTAGATTGTCTGCTGACAATCTATCACTAGGCAAATCTGCTAATGCAGCCTCAGGAACAAGTTCCTTTATTTTTAGTTCAACCTTTATTCTCTTCTTCTTACACGTATATGTGATTCAGAGATGAAAATTTTTATAGTAACTCGAGCAGAGGCAGATGCATTGCCTGCTAGAATTGGAAGTCCATATGAAAATATAAACAGTTTTGTACTCCATGTGAACGAAGAACTTGCAAAAGGATATAGAGTACAAACTATTCAGAAGCTAGCAACAGAGATAGAGGATGAGTTAGAGCAGAAAGAGATGCTGCAAACAGGAACAAAATAGGACTCAATTTTATAGACTAAATGTTTTCGAAGGTGAAAGACGTAAAATTATGCTTGAAGTATCGAAATAGCAAATAAGTCTGTCCTGGCACTATCCACTGAACGTGCAAAAGTATATAATTTCTCTTCGAAGCACATCACATCATACTATAATAAGGAATAGTGAAGATTACAATTGACCAATAACCAACAAACAACAACAATAGCTGACTTTTTGAAAAACTTTCCATTTCCGACTAAACGTGAAAGACAAGCTCACGTGTTAAATGAAATATGCACTGGTTTTGCTTCAGATTATAAATACATTCTATTAGAAGCCCCTACTGGCTTTGGAAAGAGCCCTGTAGCTATAGCTATTGCACTAACTTTGGGCTCAAGTTACATATGTACGTCAACTAAAGATTTACAAACTCAATACTCACGAGATTTTCCATATCTAAAGATCGCAAAAGGAATGAATAATTTTCCGTGTCTAGTAAAAGAAGATTTTATTAAAAACGGTACCTATAGATGTGGGGTATGCGTTTCGGATGATGTAAATGAATGCTACCATACAACAGTAGAATACGGCCCTTGTATGAGTAATGAATCCTTCAAAGATAGTGGGTGTAAGTATAGAACATTTTCAAAAGACTATAAAACAAGCAATAAGGGGACAACAATTGAAAATGTATTCATTGATTATAATACCACGAATTATTATCAAAAAGAATATTCCCAGTGGTTGCATCTCGAAAATTTAAGAGACCAACGAAGAGCATGGAGGCCATGCGAATACTTTGATCAATTGAATGCAGCCTTAACTTCAAGTCATTCTATATTTAATTATTCCAATTTTCTAGCCCTACTACCAAATAAAAAAATTCTCCCGCCTAGGAAACTGTTAGTATTAGATGAAGGACACTTACTGGAAACAGAGATTGTAAAGTACAGAGGAGTATCTATTTCAAAAAAAAGATGGAAACGGTATATTCCCAATTTAAAGATGATTGATTATGGTTATGATGATATAGAAAAGTGGATTGATTTTCTCATTGAACTTGAGACAAATATGCTTGGTTTAATTGGCAATAGCCAGATGGTGGATTCACTATCCATATCCAGAAGAGTGAAGTATAATTGGATAAACAATACGACCTCTAAATTAAAATCTAAAAAAAGGGTGGTGGGTGCTTCAGAGATATTTGAAAGTGACGAGCAAATAGCAGAAAAATACGATGAAAATATCTCAAAAAGATCCTCATCTATTGGTGACGAACTTGCTGTTGAAGCAATAAGAGACACAGAAAGACTCACACGGGCAATAAACAGTATTCTTTCAAATACTAAAAACTGGATTGTTTCTGAGATAAGGAAGGAAAACTACGAAATCGTAAGAATCGAATTAAAACCACTTGATCCTTCTTCTTATTGTAAGGACATATTTGAGAAATGCACCAAAACATTGATAATGAGCGCCACAATCCTTGACAGCAAAGAATTCTGCAGAAATGTTGGCCTTACGTATAATGACGTGAAATTCATACAGGTTGACTCAGACTTTGCACTGCAAAATAGACCTATATATCCAATGAGTATTGCCTATCTAAATTTTAATAACCTTCAACTACAGGAGGTTAAAACTAAAATTTCTAGAGCTATTGACAATCTGATGACATTACACAGAAATCATAAAGGAATAATTCATACTACATCCTACGAACAGTTAAATTTTATCAAAGAAAATATTTCACAAACAAATGTACGAAGACTATTGGTTACAGATCCAGAGATACAAAGAGATGATGTTATTGCTGAACATACAAATAGTCCAAAATCTACGGTTCTAATATCGCCATCATTACATATGGGTCTTGACCTAAAGGATGATCTATCTAGGTTTCAGATTATAACCAAAGTGCCTTATCCTAATAAAAGTGACAGATGGACAGATGCGAAAAGAAAGCTGGATGAAGAGTGGTACTATTGGCAAACAGCATTGAAATTGATACAAGGATATGGAAGATCCATAAGGTCGAAGGAAGATTGGGCAAAGACATATGTCTTGGACTCAGCCTTTGGATACTTTGTTAGGAAGAATAGAAACATCTTGCCTGATTGGTTCACTCAAGCAATCCAAGGAAGGTTGTGAATCCCTCTCATATGAAACAGATCAATTTGGTATCAGGACACTATTAATAGAGCCTGGTTGTGTGAAGACTAATTTTGTTAATGGAATTGTACATGCAAAGAATGCTTCAAATTCAAATTCAGCATATTTAACTCTATTAAAAAGTTTCAATCCAATTATTATATTGCCATGCAAAATGCCCCTACTCCAGAAAAGGTTGCAAAAGTGATAATGCATGCCATAACGGATGAAAATCCCAAACTTCGATATTCGGTAGGTGAAGATGTCGATATGCTTTTGGTCGCAAGAAATAGGATGTCAGATTCAGAGTTTCACCCTTATAAAAATTAATTAGTCAACTTGACTTTACTATGTATATACTCTCGCAGATATGGGTGACTACTTTAACTATTATTCAGCCTCGAGACAGACCGTAATATACCAAATTATTGCCGCAAATTGGTATTTTATGACACGCAAGCATGGGCAGCTTCACAAATATCTTGGCTTGGGTTCAGAAGCCACGGAGATAGAAAGAAGATGCGATGGTATTCCGAAGCAATTAGGAAATTCCAAAAAGAACTTGGCTTAGAAGTAGAGAGGTTTCCCAAATTTGGCATGGTACGGAACAGAGGATGATGATACTAAACAGGTTACAAATGGGCAATAAATAAGCAATAATAGAAATCAGTATGATATTGGCAGTTCTAACAGTTATCTAGTGTACCCAAGAAAGAAAAATGAAAACAAAAAAAATTATTGTTTGTGGAGGAACTGTTGTTGCTGAACTGTGAGGAATGAATTCAAAGCCTTTGTTGCATTGGTGTTAAATTCTGTCACGGACTCAATTGTTCGATTAAGCGTTCTGAAGTTTTCTGCTGCTGCATTTATCGCGTTGACTGTCAGTTGGTTGTTGATATGAATTGCTCTTACTACGTTCTCGGTGATTTCGTTTGATTGCTTTACAAATTCATCTGCATATGGTGGTGTTACCATAGGAACGTTTCCGTTACTCGCTAACTGCTTTTGAGCAGAAACCATATTCTGTATAGTATTCTTTGCTGCAGCAATATAGTCAAGTTGTAGATTTGAGACAGATTGTGTATATTGTGGCTGAGCTTTTGTAATCTCGTCTAATATTCTAGTGTAGTTTTGTGTTACTGTATCATATACGTTCGCTGCTTCAGTTGACCTCGTTGGTGTAGTGGTGTTGATGTCGTCTTTAGATTTATTGTCTACCATTTAATATCACTATTACATTATTAGCACCCGACCTATATATATGTTGGTATTTAACGGGACTGAATACCATAAAAAACCATTAAATGTACTAAATCGGTGCGAATAGCTTAGTAGACGGGATGAACATGTGGGATATAGAAGATGATGATACTAAACAGATGACTGGTTAAGCAGAATCGAAAAGTGACACAAATGAGAATGATATTCATTATGAAAGTGCAGCGCATGGAAGGAGAGTATGAACAAATATCGCTCGAGCCCAAAAGTGTCAAATTATTTGAGCGAGGTAACCTAGAATACCTGTAAATCCCTAACTTAGGTTCTGACCCAGTCATCAGTCCAAAGAACTGAGATCGACTGAAATTTTTTGACTAAAAAATTAAGGAAGAATCTTTATTGCATACACTGGATGCAGCTCTGTAATTCCTCCCGGCATCTCAGGCATCTCAATCAAATATCGCCCAGTAACCATTACCTGCTGACCAATTTTTGGCAAAACAGGTCTGAAATTCGGTCCGTTATATCCATCACAAGCTCCTACGTTATCTTTACTCTTGCTTGTAACTGGAGCTTGGCAAACAGATTCTATATGCATTGCAGGGCCTCCGGGGTATTTACTAGCAAACACTTGAGAGTAGCTGCCAGGTCCCAACATATTTTTGTATGAAGGGTCTAAAACTACATTGAAGTTAGCATCGCCATCATTGTTAAAGTAATGTGTCCACACGACTTTACCAGTTACCGTAACACATTGTTTTATTACAGTAAATCTAGCTTCCTTTGGTGGAAGGATAAAATGATCTAGTTGTGGTAGACATGGACCTGCATTAGTATTGGAAGCATTAACAGAATTTATTGCTAGCCGGTGAGCGATGGCGAGGGCGGCCGCAGAATTATTTGCAGTAGCAGAAGGAGTTAGAGGTTCTGTTCCTATCGGTGGTTCCACTGCAAATCCTCCTCCAACTCCACCCGCTACCCCGGTTGTTCTTGATGAGTTCTTGGCTTGAGCTAAAAGGATACTATTACTAGCTACCACGACTAACGCCGATGTTAACAGCAATACAATTGCTAACACCGCGGCACTAGTAATATTTAGTTTCATCAAACATCTTCGAAAACTAATTGCTTATTACATTTGAGGCACAGTTGACTAAATGTTGGGATTGCTGTATGTTCGAAGTGTATATATGATCAACCTATGACATTTAGAGAAATGTATCACAATAAGTACAACAACACTTTATGTTCTCCTTTTTCAGACTACGTATATTCTTAAGGCTGTGACTGATGGGTATACTTCCAAGCAAATAACATAAATTTTCCAGAAAATCTAAGTTTCCAGTTCTAATGAACTCATGGCCAACTAGGAGTTTCATTTTTTTACTCAGATTTGTATTACGCAGCGCTTATTTCGAGCTCTAAGTACCTTTTCATGACCAAATATGGGATCATGTCGCTAAGTGAAAATTAATGTTTTTGTCGACCTCTTTTTTTCATCTGATTTTTAGCTCCAGTCAGCATAGAATAAGCAATAAGGCCTAAAAGAAAACAAAACAAATTCCATTATTATTTATTGATGTTAATAATCTCCCTCTCGATGGCCCCGTCTCTGATATGGATTGTTCTATCTGTTGCAGCAAGTTCAGGATTATGTGTTACCATGATTATTGTCCTTCTAAATTTGCTGGATAATAATCTTAGCAAATCGAAAACGCCCTGTCCTGTTTTTGTGTCCAAGTTTCCTGTAGGTTCGTCAGCAAGAATTATTTTCGGATCGTTCATAAGTGCCCTTGCTATAGCTACTCTTTGTTGTTGACCACCGCTTAGATTAGATGGTTTGTATTTAGCCTTATCTTTGATTCCTAGGAAACTCAATAGCTTTACAGCACGACGCCATCTATCACCATCACTCATACCACCGGTAATGCCAGGAAACTCTACATTCTTTAGTATAGTCGTCCTGTTAATCAGGTTATAAGATTGAAAAATAAAGCCTAACGTGTGATTCCTAATGGTTGCAATTTGAGAATCATTTAACGAAAAGATATCAATTCCATTAATAAAGACCTTACCCGAAGTAGGCCTATCTAAAGCCCCTATCATATTCAGCAACGTAGATTTCCCGCTACCTGAGGGACCTACTACAGATACAAATTCACCCTTGTTTACCGAAAAGTTAACGTTTCTAAGGGATACTACCTTGCCCATTGAAGAGGTATACACTTTGGAGAGGTTTTCGACTTTTAGAATAGCTTCCGAACTATCGGTATAATTGGGTTGATTAGTATGCATATTCATTTTGTCTTATTTTTCTCCTCTGCAAAAGTCGTTGTCTAAATGACATTATAAGGAAAGTATCTTAGTCTTCTCACGATTAGTATAAAATTATACGACTGACTCGTCGAACGTACTGCAAAACATACAATAATTAGGCTTTAATGTTCAAAAAAATTGCATCAATGTATGATCGGATTCGCTCTATTTGTGTTGTTATGCCGTACCGCAATTAATTCCGTGAACGATGTAATTTTGAAAGACTGCTGATTCGAGGAACATCCTATTGTTAAAAACTTTCTGTATAGGTGATTGATCGTGACGATCCGATGTAGCCCAAAGTCCTACTGTTCCGCTGGAAGGGAGGTTAGTTTTTTCATGTATAGAATCGTTGAGAATAATTGGTGATAAATACGGTTCACAAAAAAGATACGATAGATTCGAAGAGATGCAAAAAAATAATAGTGATCTTTTCTTATTCATTTACAGTGGCTAATCAGGCTGTAGACTGTTTTTCAATGTTGAAAGTATTTATGCCACTTCACTCATTCTTTAGAGGGCATACCCGGCTTTGAAACCAGCAAGAGCTATGAAACAAACATTTATGCCTAGCAAACCCAAGCTATTTCTAATAATAACAGCATTGACTACTGCTGTATTAATACCAGCAGCAATTCTTCCTCATATTAACCACCCATACTTCGTAT
>WNGD01008425.1_pt1 | contig 15074 bp, 18 predicted proteins | sample 5400671 | NCBI WGS metagenome assembly WNGD01 (sample SAMN13153369, study PRJNA577476) | soil metagenome | isolation source: 40 cm soil or saprolite under grassland replicate 2 | place: USA:California | collected 2016-06-15 | reverse complement strand
CTGTATCACAGGCAAGAGCAGTCCTCGGACAATAACGGCCTTGTGGCTGTGGGTTGCTTGCGTTCCGGTGTCCCTGGACAGAGCACCGCACGCGCGGGCCGTCTATGGCGTGTTCGGTGGGTGCCCATCTGCTCGTAGTTTGTGGGTTGCGGCAAGGATGCTTTTCTGCAGGTCGTTGAGCGGACGGTCGCCTTCTTCCTGGCGCCCGGGCCGGGGCTGGCGGGTTCCTGTTTGGGCGGCCCTTGCCGCGGCGCGCTGCACGAGGGCATCCCGCGGCGGGGCGGTTCGTGGCGTGGCGCGGGTCAGCAGTTCCCCAAGATGGCTCGCCTGGGACGCGCGCAAGCCAGGGTGCTGCGGGCCCCGGCTCAGCTTGGCCCGCCTTCTTTCGGCCTGTCGCGGCTGATGCAGTGCGTTGGGGCAGAAGCGCGACAGGATCGTTTTGATGATCGAGGTGTGATCGAACAGGGTGTGCGATACGGTGCGCGGCCCGGTCCACGGCGAGACGATGATCGCTGGCACGCGCACGCCGTAGCGGCCGAACATGTCGGGCTCATCGTCTGGGGCCGGGGGTGGCGGGACGTGATCGTAGAAGCCTCCGTTTTCGTCGTAGACGATGACCAGCAGCGAGCGTTCCCACTGCGGGCTTGCGGCCAGCGCGTCGTACACGGCCAGAACCAGGTCCTGGCCGTCTTTGATGTCGGCCGGGGGGTGGTCGTCGTTGACGGGGAATCCAAGTGGGTTGAAGTTGGTGAACGCCGGGTCGATCCAGGACACCGACTGCAGCGTGCCGCTGGCGGCGTCTTCGAGGAAGCTGGGGATCTTCGGGTTGACGGTGATGTCGAGGATGGTCTTCCACGGCAGGCCGGTCTTGCTGAAGTAGCCGAACCGCTGATGGTGCCCCAGCCGGTAATGAACGTCGGCCAGGCGCAGCGTCCCTGGATCAAACGAATACCAGCGCCAGGAGACGTGGTGGACATCGAGGTGCCGGACAAAGGATGGCTGGTGGTAGAGGGGCGGCACGTAGGACGGCCGGTCATCCCGGCTTCCAGCGGCTACCCCACACAAGGCGTACAGGCGGTTGGGCAGCGTGGCACCGGGCACCGAGCTGAACCAGCGGTCGCAGACCGCGAACTCTTCTGCTAGCTGATCGTAGACCGGCACGTCGGCGCCGTCGTAGTAGCCCATGACGCAGCCCGGGTAGCCGTCCTCGACTTCACGGGCCGCCAGCGTCGCTGCCGCGGTGGCGACGAATCCGCTCATTGTCCCGCCGGCGACCTGCTGGTCGATCGCGCCCGCGGAATGGTCAGGATCCATCTCCAGGGCCGTAGCTGCGAGGTGATGCACTGGCCGCTGCGCCCCTGGTACTGGTTGGCCAGCCCCGGGCGCAGGCCATCAATATCCGCGCGCTCGCCCGTGAGGGACAGGTACCCGAGCATGTGATCAAAGGACCGGTTCTCCAGCATCAAGACCACAACGTGGTCGACCTTCTCCAGGTTGCCGGCATCCGCCTGCCCGGCCTCATCAGCCGCCATAGCCCCTCCGTCAGTCAGGTCCACATGGTGCTCGGCGAGGGCGTCCGGGACCCGGGCGTCGTTTGCGAGCAGTGGGGTCGTGCGGCCAAGAGTGCAGCCGAGGCCCGAATGATCCCGGGTCACCGGGCGCAGCCGCAGACGCAGCCTCTGGACACCGACTTAGCCGCTACCGGACGTCCGCAAACTTGTGAACGGCAGGACTGTAGGGCAGCCGGGTTCGGCCGGCTGCCGAAGCGAAGCCCAGCCAGGTGTGGCGGTTGCCGGCCCAGCACCACCCGACTTTCGGCGCATTGCGGTTTTCACGGCCATCCCGGCCGGTGCCGTTGCTGATCCACAGCGCGGGGGCCCGCGCGTCGGGCATGCCGTCGGCCTTGCGCAGCCTCGACCCGATCGTCATGAAGCAGTGATTCCGCTCCAGCACCTCAGGTTGCTGGAGCAGCCAATGAATGCCTTCGCTGAGCGTGAGAGGCGTCCGTCCGGCGGCAATGATCGCTGGCAGGGCCTCGTCAGGACTCCAATTGGCCAGGTGATCGCCTCGGTCGGGGTCCACGGTGACGTACACGGGCCCCGTTGGCAGTTCGACGGACTCGATCGGGGCGAACTCATCGGCGTCGGACATGTCCGCTACGACGAACCCGCGCTTGCCGCCGTGCTCGAGCAAGGGTGCGAGCTTCGACGCCGGGGCACGGTCCGGGTGCATGACCAGGAGCCCACGATCGGTGCGGGCCCGGCCCACCTCCTCGCGAAGCTGCGCGGGGGAGAGGCCGCCGATCTCATGAGCGCCGAGCTCGATCAGCCGTTCGGCTTGCTCGGCCAGCGCGGGCAGGTGTTGTAGCGCGGTTGGCACGCCGGGACCTCCGGGAAGGGTTCGGCCAGGCAGGCCTTCGTATAACGCGGCGCGGTACAACACGGTTCCAGCGCCGTCATCGTGCCGCGCGTGCCCTCTGCCCGCACGATGATGCTCAACGATTGCTGTCTCCGCACGTAGCTCCTCAGCGTTACCGGCGCCCGGATGTGATGGAGCGCTCGGCCCGTCAGGAGAGCCGGCGGCGCCGGATCCACCAGACGCAGAACCCGGCGAGGGCCAGGGCGAGTGCGAGGAAGATCGCGGTCTCATACCACTGGAAGGCCCAGTAGCGGACCGCGGGCTGGTAGGTCACCAGTTGCCGGAGGTGAAGACTGCCGATGTGGGCGTTGCACTGCTGGATGGAGCCTGCGGTGCAGGCCTTCGTGGCCGGGCCGGTGAATACGTGGCCGCTCGCGGTGATGCTCTGGTTCGACAGGACCCAGGCGGCGCCGGGCAGGTGCACGGCTGCGGTCACGGTCATCGAGCTGCCGCTCCCCGTCCCGGACGTCACGCCTTCGATGTTGGCGGCATTGAGCGCCGAGATTGCGTGCAGGGGCGTGATCAGGTGCGGCCGGACCCACAGGGATATGGTGATCAGCACGCCGATGAAGGCGGCCAGGGTGACGGCCATGGCGGGCACGGTGCGGCGGATGAGCACTCCGATGGTGACGCCGAGGGCGACGGCGAACGCGGCGTAGCCGAGGGGGGTGATGCCGCGGGCGCCGAACAGCAGCGGGGCGAAGCGGTTGATGCCGCTGGTCCCGTTGCGGCCCTGGGGGAGTGCGAGGGCGTGGTCGACCGGGCTGGCCCACCAGCCGATCATGAGGCTGAGCAGCCCGGCGGTGGCCATGGCAGCCAGGCCGATCAGGCCGAGCTTGACGGCCAGCCAGCGGGTCCGGGTGACGCTCTGGTTCCAGGCCAGCCGGAAGGTGCCTGCCTCGATCTCGCGGGTGACCAGCGGCGCGCCCCAGAAGACCCCGATGATGGCGGGTACGGCGTACAGGATCGCCACACCGCCGTCGTATAGGGCCTTGTAGGTGGGGCTTGCCTTCACCTGGTTCATGAAGCCGTTGGTGAGCGTCCCGCAGTCGCTGTGCGCCTGGCAGGCCGCGATCCCGCTGATGTCATACAGGTGGGCCAGGTGCGCGCCGGTGATGGCCAGGGCGATCGCGATCACGGCCAGAGCGGCGGCCGCCACGATGGCTTGGGCGCGGAACTGGCGCCAGGTCAGCCAGATCATCGTTGTACCTCCAGTGCGGGCGCGCCATTGGACGCGGGGTCGGGGGTGTGGCTCATGTAGGCCAGGACCAGGTCTTCCAGGCCGATCTGCTCGACGACCCAGGCCGGGTCGTCGATGGGGCTGCCGGTGCGGACCAGCAAGGTGGTCTGCCGGTCGGTGTGGCTGGCCGAGATGACCTGCCAGTCCGCCGGCCAGGTGGCGGGGTCGCGGCGCGGCCCGGTGAGCAGGTGATGGGTAGCGAGCAGGTCCTCGACCTCTCCGGCCACCCGTACCCGGGAGTCGACCAGCACGATCAGGTAGTCGCAGACCCTTTCCAGGTCGGCGACCAGATGCGAGGACATGATCACATTGACCTGGCCATCGGCGGTGAACTCCATCAGGCTTTGCAGAAACTCGCGGCGGGCCAGCGGGTCCAGGCTGGCGATCGGCTCGTCCAGGATCAGCAGCTTGGGCCGCTTGGCGATGGCCAGGGTCAGCGCGAGCTGGGCCCGCTGGCCGCCGGACAGCTTCCCGGCCCGCTGAGCTGGATCCAGGCCTAGCCGCCCGATCCGTTCGCGGGCCAGGGCGGCGTCCCAGCCTGGGTTCATGTGGGCGCCCAGCCGCAGGTGATCGGCCACCGACAGCCCGGCGTAGGTGGGCGTGTCCTGAGCGACGAAGCCGACCCGGGCCAGCTGCGCCGGGCTGCTGGCTGGCACGCCGCCGAGGACCTCGATCGTCCCGGTAGTCGGCGCCAGCAAGCCGGTGGCCAGGTTCAGCAGGGTCGTCTTCCCGGCGCCGTTCGGCCCGACCAGCCCGACGACATGCCCGATGGGGACGCTCAGCGTGCAGTCGGTCAGCGCCCACCGCTGCCGGTACCGCTTGCCCAGTCCCCGCGATTGCAGAACGGTAGTCATAGCGCTTCCTCCTTAGCGGCGGCCCGGAAGGTGTCCCGGTACAGCGCCTCGATGCTGTCGTCGTCCAGGCCGGCCCGGCGGGCCTTGGCCAGCCAGCGCTCAAGGTCGCGGCGGAGCGGCCCGTGCGCGGCCAGCGAGCCATCGCCGAGGGTCGCGGTCACGAACGTCCCGACTCCCGGCCGGGCAGCCGCCAGCCCCTCGTACTCCAGCTCCCGGTAGGCCTTGAGCACCGTGTTCGGGTTGATCGCCAGCGTCGCCACCACGTCCTTGACCGTGGGCAGCTGGTCACCCACGCTCAGCGTGCCGAGCCGCAGCGCCTGCCGCACCTGCTGGATGATCTGCAGGTACGGCGCGACGCCCGAGCGGCCGTCCAGGTGGAACTCGATCACCGTTCCTCAATTCATCTAGGTACCTAGCACAATAGCAACCCATCATGCTGGCATGTCAAGGGGGCGATGCCGGTCAGTGTGGCCAGCGCTGCGGCGCTCCGGCACCCCACTCATCCGGGTGGGGGCCCACGGCTTGCTGGGCGATGTGTACGTGCGCACGCCTGCGGAGGGGGAGCAGCCACTACGTTGGTGGAGCTGGCTGCGTCCTAGCCGGTGATAGCCCCGTAGCGCGGTCGGCTGCATCATAAACGGACTCTTGCGTGCACCACCGCCGCGCAGAATGAGCCAAGGGACTGATGATTCTCTCCGGTATCGGGCCACATGCCGGGGCCACCACGGAGGAGCGTTATGCGAACAGGCAGCAGCCAGGCAGACGATCCGCCAGCAGTCACGCAGCAGGCCGAGCCGCCTGCCGATGCTCCGTCCGCCGCCACCCGGCTGGTCACCTGGCACGGCGATCTCCTGGTCTGGGTCGACCAGCTCGGCTGGCTCCGCAGCCTGAATGACTGGCTGACCGCCCTGCTGGGGCCGTTCCGCGAACGGCACCAGGACAATCTTGCCCTTGAGCTGATGCATGGCGGCCGGTGGGCCGGTCACCCGCTGCACCCGGCACTGAGCGATCTGCCCATCGGGCTGTGGACCGGCGCCACGCTGCTGGACGCCGCGGACCGCGGCCCGGTTCCGCGCGGAATCGACGCCGCGGGCGTGCTCAGCGCGGCCGGCATCGTCGCCGCGGGCGCTACCGCACTGACCGGTCTCAGTGACTGGACCGTCAGCAACGAACAGGACCGCCGGGTCGGCCTTTTTCACGGGCTTCTCAACACGGCGGCCCTGGGACTGCAATGTGCCTCTCTGGGGACCCGGATGGCCGGCCACCGCGGCACGGCACGCGCGCTGGGCGCGGCCGGCCTCACGGTCACGGTCGCGGCCGGCTACCTCGGCGGTCATCTCGTGTTCACCAAGGGTGTGATGGTCAGCAGGGTGGCGTGGGCCACCGGGCCGCGGCGGTGGGTCCGCGCGATTCCGGAGGCCGACGTGCCCGACGATTCGCCGGTCGCCGTCGAGGCCGAAGGCCGGCAGGTCATGCTGTACCGCCACCGCGGCAACCTGTACGCGCTCGACAACATCTGCAGCCACGCGGGCGGCCTGCTGAGCCGCGGCACCGTCGCGGACCTGACCGTGACCTGCCCGCTGCACGGGTCCCGCTTCACCCTCAGCGACGGCTGCGTCGCCCGTGGCCCGGCTAGCCAGCCGCAACCCGTGCTGCGTACCCGGATCCGCAACGGCTGGATCGAGGTGCGCGGCGGCCAGCCGGCACCCCGGCGAACCGCAAAAGAAAGGAAACAGCCATGACGTTCGTAGTCGTCGCGAACATCGACGATCTAGAGGTCGGTGACACCATGCTCGTTGAGGAGCTGCGCGAACCGATCTGCCTCATCCGCCTCGATGATGACGACGTCAGGGCGATCCACAACACCTGCACCCACCAGCAGCAACCCCTGCACGAGGGCACCCTCCAAGACGATGACACCCTGGTCTGCGCCGCCCACGCGTCACGCTACGACCTGATCACCGGCGAGGCCGTCGGTCCGTTTGCGTCCGGCCCCATCCCGGTTTACGCATGCAAGATTGAAGACGGCGCCGTTCTCGTCGACATTGACCAGCAGCTGAACGACGCACCCCTCCCCCGTCCTCCCGCACCCGGGTCGCTGGGCGCGCGCTAACGCCGGGTGGGCCAACGACGAGGACGGGTCCACCGGCGCCGGCGCTCGCGTCGCCGGCCGGCCTGGCGGGCCTGCGAGGCGGTCAGACGGGGAGCGGCAGCGTCGCCCGCATGGTGATGCATTCGGAGCGGGTGATGAAACCGAGGCGGGTGTTGAGCGCCCGCATGCCGTCGTTGCCGCGCTGGGTCCAGGTATAGACCTCGGTGAACCCATGTCCCGCCGCCCAGGCGAGTGTGCTGCGCTTGAGCGCGGTGGCAACCCCGCGCCGGCGCCAGTCCCGGCGCACGGCGGTCAGCGCATGCTCGGCCCGCCGTGGGTGGTCCGGATCGGGCAGCAAGCCCGCACAGCCAATCACCTCTCCATCGGCCAGGGCGACGAACATCGCATCTGGGTCGGTGATCCAGTCCCGTTCCCACTGCTCCAGCGTGACCTCCAGCGCGGAGATCGTCGCCATGTCCTGGAACGACTGTGCGCCCACGGATTCGTAGGCGACCCGCCACAACCGCGGCTGTGCGCTCACCGCGACGATGATGACCCCCTCCGGCGCCTGGGGCGCCGGCTCGGCAGCAATGACCCGGACCTGCTGAACCTGCCGGTCCACCTCGCGGAAGCCGTACCTATCGGCGAAGCACGCCGAGCCCGGGTCCTCGACGATGCCGCCCGCGACACCGAACCCCATCGCGGCGGCCTGCTCCGCCAGCAGCCGCAGGATCGCTGACCCGACACCCTGGCGCCGGCAGGCAGGCAGTACCCGTGGCGCGACGAAGGCCGAGCCCGCCAGATCAGACCTGCCGACCGCGCCGGAGCCGGCCAGCCTGCCGTCCAGCTCGGCCACGAAAAACCGCTGCTGCGGCCCGGCCTGAGCCCGCAGCTCGCCGACCGTGGGCGCCCGCTCACCCGGCTCCACCGTCAGCAGGACCTGCCGCCAGGCGGCATAGTCCTCGCCGGACCTGACAGGGCGGATGGTGATCCCCACCCCGCCGACCTTAGCCGGGCTGCCCGGGCCGCCTCCACCCAATTGGAGCCTGCGGGGGCTTCCGCGTGGTCCGGTCAGCCCGGCGCAGGCCCGGGGTCCTCCGCGCCCGCCGCACCGAGCCGTCTCAGGGCCATGTCCACTACGTCCGCGCGGCTGCGCGCGCCGTGATTGGCGGCGATGAAGTGGTTGCCGATCAGCAGTGAGAAGGCGAGCAGGCACGGGGCCTCGACGTCGCCGGCGTCGCTGCACAATTCGCCGAACAGCGAACGCAGGTATTCCATGCGCCGGTTGTCGACGCGCCGGAGCCGCTCCGCGACCGTCTGGTCGTGCCGGGACCAGTCGCGGACCGCCAGGTCGGTCATCAGGACGCCGCGGGATGCGAGCGCGAACAGCCGCCGCAGCTTGGCCATGGCGTCGCCGCCCTCGCTCTCGAGGCGCTCGATCACCGCCTCGGTCGTGGTCCGCTCCCACGTATCGAGCATCTCGTCCAGCAGCGCCCGGCGGTCGTCGAAATGCCAGTAGAAGCCGCCTCTTGTGACGCCGAGCGCCCGGGCGAGCGGCTCGATCCGGACCGCGTCCGGGCCGCCGGCGGCAAGGGCCCGCAGCCCTTGCTCGATCCACTTGCTGCGGGGCGTGCGGGTCGGGGGAGCCATCGTCCACCTCGGTCGCCTCGATGTGGCATTGACCGCGCCGCTGATGATGCTAGCCTGGATCCATACACTACTGTATGGATTGCGTTTGCCAAATGAGACTCCCGACCACCGCGCACACCTCCCGGCCCTGGCGGATCCATGAGCTCACGGCCGGCTTTCAGCTCGAAGACGTGTGGGCGCTGCCCACACCCGGCGGGCCGGATGACTTCCCTCGGCTGGTCCAGCTGATCGCCGCGGGTGACCCGGCGCACGGTTCCTCCCGTGCCGCCCGCGCCCTGTGGGCGATCCGGTTCAAGGCGGGGCAGCTGCTCGGCTGGGACGGCCCGGCCCACAGCCGCGGGCCGACGCTCCGCGACCGGCTGCCGGACGATCTGCGCGACGCCCCATCCGGCCCGTGCTTCCGCGCCCTCCCCTTCGCCCCGCTGTACCTGACCAGCAACGAGTTCGCCGCTGAGATCCGCAACCGGACCGTTCACGGGGTCATGCACCTCGGCTGGGTCCCCGGGAAGACAGGCGGCTACCACGGCCAGATGGCCGTCTACGTCAAGCCACGCGGGCTGCTCGGAACCACCTACATGGCCGCGATCAAGCCGTTCCGGCACCTGATCGTGTACCCGCCGATGATCCGCCAGATCGGCCGGAACTGGGAACGCCACCGGCCCCGGCCGTCAACCAGCACACTGCCATCGGCCTACCCGGCCGACCGCACGCGCTAGCCCAGAGCGCTGCCCTGCCGCTGGTGCCGATGGTTGCGGGCCCACCAGGTGCTGCCGGGCCCGTCGTAGCTCTTCCCCTCGCTCCACGCGAGGTAGCTGACGCCGTGGCTGTCCACCGTCATGCCGAAGTAGTCGCCATAGGGGAACCGGAAGCCCGCCTTCGTCTTGTAGGGCGCGCCGGACCCGCGATTGGAGACGCGGGCGGCCGGGCTCCACGAGGCTCCCCGGTTCACGGTTGCGCGGTACCAGACGTTCCATGCCTTGCGCCCGTTGCCGTCGTCTTCCCAGGCGACCCGGAAGTCGCCGGGCCGCGGTCCGGCCGCGACAGCCGGGAAGTCGGCCCCCACGCTGGTGCCGTGGGCTCCCAGGTCAGTGGGCGCGCTCCAGGAGCGAGGTGTGCACCGTAGAAGTCGTTCGGGCAGTCCGCAGTCGGGCAGCGGGGCTGTTGCTGGCTGAGTGCGACATAGGTGGTCGTCCATGAGGCGCCACCGTCCGCGGAGGAGATCACCGCCAGCCGCACCGTGCCCTTGGCGTTCTGGTGCTCGGCGCTCTCGGCGAAGTACACGCGCCCGTCCGGCGCAACCGCGCCCCCCTCGGCGAACCAGTAGCGGCCGCCCTTGTTCGTCCGCACCGGCTTGGACCAGTTCCGCCCGTAATCGTGCGAGGCCGAGATGTAGGAGTTGCTCCGGTTGAACGCGACGTACACATCCTTGCCGTCCGGCGAGATCGCGATCCACGGCTTATCGGTGAACGACGCCCCCAGGGCCCGCCGGAAGTCGTGGAAACCCGTCCACTTCTGGCCGTGATCGCCGGACCGCATGAACACCACGTCCCAGTTGTTCATCCACGCCGCGTAGATGACGCCAGATCTCGAGACGGCCAGCACCGGGTCGTTCTGCCAGATCGCGCTCCGGCATGCCTGGCGCGGAGGGCACCTCCACCTGTTCATGACGATGCTCGTGTGCCAGGTCTCGCCCCGGTCCGGCGACGACCGGAACCGGATGCAGTGCTCCATGTGCCTGCGGCACACCGAGGGGCCGCCGTACCGGGTGGTCATCTGATACAGCCACGATGACGAGGGATCCGCAGCGATGTTCGGCTCCCAGTCGTTCCTCGGGCTCCACCGCTGTTCGGTGGTCCAGCCGCCGCCGTGCCGATGGCCCACGGTCACGGCCGCGGCCGGGGACGCGGCCCACAACAGGCCGAAGAGGAGCGGCATGACGGTCAGCGCCACGGACCTTGGCCTCACGTGCCCTCCCAGGAGTGCCCGGCGGTCCCGGGACGCTACCACGTCCCCTCTTCATTGCCCACTGCCGTCAACGGCCGAAGACCGTGCCGGCTCGTCATGCCGGAGTGCGGGCCAGAACAGATGACCGGCGCGGTCCGGGACTGGCTCTCGAACCACCCGAAGGTAAGGCGCGCACGCGGTGGTGAGCCAGCGGCGACGCCGCGTGGGCGGCGGAGCGCTTCGGGCCGTGCACGAACGCGAGGCAGACGCCAAGGCCGATCACGGCGAGGACGGCGTCCACGCGGAAGGCCACCTTGATCCCGTCGGCCAGGGTTGCAGCGGCCAGCACGATCGCCGTGTTGAGCCCGAGGCCGATGGCGCCGCCGGCGACCTGGCACATATAGACGATCCCGCCAGCAAGACTGGACCGCGACGGGTCAAGCGCGGTCACCACGGCAGTGGTGATTGAAGAATAGAAGAGCCCGACGCCCACGCCGAGCACGATCATCCCAGCCACCAGCGACGAATAGGCCGAGCTGCGGCTGAGGTCAGAGAGCAGGAATATGCCGGCGGCAAGGAAGGCAACCCCCGCCGGCACAACGATCTTCGGGCCGAGACGGTTATACAGCGGGCCCGCCGCGAACGACGTGAGGGCGAACGCGCCCATCAGCGGCAGCAGGCCGGCCCCCGATGCCAGCGCCGAGAACCCCAGCTGCTTCTCCATGAACTGCGGCAGGTACAGGAGCGCGGAGAAGAATATTGCCGACATGAACAGGACGGTCACGCACGCCGCGGAAAAGACCCGGTTGCGCAGAACGTCCGCCGGGAGCAGCGCCGTGTCCCCCTGGCGGCGTTCGATAACGAAGAACAAGGCGAGCAGCGCCAGCCCGAGCACGAGCAGGCCGAGGACCGTCGGCCGGCCGAACCCGCCGTCGGTGCTCAGGTCGAGCCCGAGCAGCACGGCGACCGCCCCAGCGCCTTCTTTGATGGCGGCAAAATGGCGTAGGTCAGGCCGAGCACGGCTGGCCACATGACGGCGCCGCCGACACCCATCAGCGCACGGCAGATGATCAGCAGAACGACGGTCGGCATGAGCCCGGACAAGAGCGAGAAGAAGGCAAAGACCGAAGCCCCCACGATGAACGCCCGCTTGCGGCCGAACAGGTCAGCCAGCCGCCCGCCGGTGACGATCAGCACGCCGAACACCAGGGCATAGCCGTTGATCACCCACTGCGCCCTGCTAACGGTGGTATGCAGCTGTGCCTCGATGCGCGGAATCGCCACGCTCAGCGCGGTGAAATCGTTGGCGATCACGAAAACGCCAAGCGCCATGGCAGCTAGTGCCAGCCAGGTGCTCTTGCTTAGTCTTTCTTCCGCCGTCCGATCAGACACCTGAAGCATCTGCCCCCGTCAGCCGATGCGGTTAACGCCGAAACGGAACCCCAGCACTCACAGACATCACGCGAAATCCTAGCCCGCGGCGATGATCTCGCGATATAGGTCCAGCAGCGCCGGGACCTCATCCCGGTTCACGCGGCCCATGCCGCATTCGGTGCAGATGCCCCAGGCGCGGCTGCCGCCCGGGCTGGCCGCGAGCGCGGCATCGATGAGCCGCACCTGCTCAGCGGTGGTGCCCGGTGCCTGATCAGCGGGGTGATAAGGCACAAGCGCGAAGTTGAGCTCGGTGGCCGGGTCAGCGGCCAGCTCGCCCAGCGGAGCGAAGTAGGCCTCATCGCGCTGGTACTGCGGCACGGTGAAGGAGACAAAGCTCACCGTCCGCCGGGCTGCGCCGGTGACCGCGTTCACCACCCGGACCTGCAGCGCCAGTGACTCCGGCTGCATGAAATGCTGGTGGCCGTAGTCCCCGTAACACAGGTGCAGCCCCACCGGGACGTCGGCGGGCACCTGGTCCACGCACCGCGCCAGGCCCGCGATGATCGCATCGAAGGCCTGCGCGCCGCCGGGCGCGAAGGCCTCCTCCAGGACGGCGAACTCCACCGCCACGTCCCACTGCACGGCCACCGCGTCGTGCGGGATCGCCGCGAGCAGCCGGTCCAGGTCAGCGAACATCGCCCGCTCGTAGGAGCCGAGCAGCGCCTGCTGCTGCTCGGGGACGATGTAGGCGCCGATCGAGGCGAGCGGCGTCGGGTACTGGACCTGGAAGCGGACCCCGTCCGGGATCACACCCTGCCCGCGCAGTGCCGCGAACGTCGCATACGACCCGAGGTAGGCATCGGCGTAGCCCAGGTCCGGCCACCTCATCTGCGCCGGGTCCACGCCGTCAGCCAGCCGCAGCTGCGGAATCTGCTCGTAGTCTCCCGCCGCGGCCTCCAGCGGTCCCGCCGGGACCAGCGAGGGCGACTGCAGGAACTTCTGCATCTGGAAGAAGATCCAGTTGCCCCGATCCCCGGTCTCCCCGTCCGGCACGCGCCGTAGGCCGGACGGGACCCGCGATGCGATCTCGCGCATCACCGATTCGGCATCGGCCAGGTTGACGCTGCCGTTGAAATGGACGTAAGTCGGCGGCATGGCACAAGCCCCCCTTCCCGCGGCTACGTCGAGTATCCAACAAGCCAGCCTCACACCGCGCGGCCGGGCCAGTAACACACGTCCCGCGCCGCACACCTGCGCCCGGATCACCCTCGTAGGCCCGGCGCGCGCGGCCTGGTCAGCGATCGGGAAGCTCGGGGGGTGCCCACCCCAGCGCGATGCCGCCCGCGATGGCGGCTCCACGGGCACCTGCCATGTCCAGGTCTGGCACGAGCGCGAACGTGACGTGGGGAAGCTGCTCGGCTCGCAGGTCGGTATGCTCGCGGACCGTGGCGAGGAACCAGTCGCGGAAGCTGGGCACCGCCTCGACCACACCGCCGCCGATGAAGTACGCGTGCGGGTCGATGAGGTTCGCCGCGATGGTGAAGAGCCTGCCGAGCGCGATCGCTTGCTGCCGGAAGATCTCCAGGGCCATCGGGTCCCACGCACTGGCGTAGCCCCGCACCAGGGGCGCCGCCTGCTGCGCTGGGCCCACCATGTGCAGCTCATGGCCGGGGAAACGGGTCAGCCAGTAGGGCAGCAGGTTCTTCGCAATGCCGGTCAGGGAAGCGACGCTCTCGCCATCACCGGCCAGCCCGCAATTGCACACGGGCGTCGGCTGACCCTCGGCCAGCAGCCCGTCCATCGGGATCTGGATGTGCCCGAACTCGCCGGCCATCCCGGCGGCGCCGCGTACCACCCTGCCGTCTTCGATCACGCCACCACCGAGCCCGGTGCCTACGATCAGGGAGACCGACGAGCGGTGTGCGGCGCTCGGCCCAAAGTGGACGTGATGCGCATAGAGCGATGCCGCATTGGCGTCGTTGTTGTAGATCACGGGCATGCCCAGCCGGGCCTCCAGAGCGCCGCGAACGTCGAAGCCGCGCCAGGCCGGATCGGCGAAGTTCACCGCACCCCGCGACGAGATCACCCCGTCCGCGCTGGCCGGCCCCGGCGTGTCCAAGCCCACCGCCCGGACCGAATCACGCGGGATCCCCGTCAAGCCGAGCACGCCCGCGAACGCCTCGGCGAGCGCCTCGATGGCCACCCCCGGACCTTCGGCAACCCGGCTGGGTGCCTCCACAAGGCTGTCCACCAAGAACTGCCCCCCGGAATCGAGCACGGTCGCGTTGATCGCCGTCCCGCCATTGTCGAGGCCCACCACGACCTCCCGGCTCTGACCCGGGCTCGTGGCGCCGGGGAACACGCTCACCTGGGCAGCTTATCTGGATGATCACTTGGGCCCGCGGGCGGAAGATCGCGTGGGACCCAGCCCGGTGAGGCGGTACAGGGCAGCCAGGCCATCCCGGGTACCGGGCCAGTGGCGCTCGAGCGCCTGCACCCCGGCGTGGCGCACCACCGACCGCAGCACGGCGCCAACGATGATCGCATCGTCGGCGTAGCCAACCACCGGGATGAAGTCGGGCACGAGGTCGATGGGGGATGCCAGGTAGGCCAGCAGCAGTGCCAGCCTGACCCGCACGCCACGCGGCAGGCTGCGATCGGCGGCCAGGCGTGGCAGCAGCCGCAGCACATCCGGCAGCAGCCGCAGCGCCTGACGCATCAGCCCACCCCGCGGCCGCATGACCACCAGCGCCGCGATCAGCACCGCCCAGGCCAGCAACAGCCCGGCGGCGATCCCGAGCAGCAGATCCCACCACCACGACCCCGGCATACCAGCGTCTCTACCACAGGCCGCGGGCCCGGTGGTGACCAGCTTCTAGGCGGCCGGTGCGGAGCCCTCAGCGGCCTGACGCTGATTGGCCACCTGCAGCGGCCGGCCGTCTACCTCGCGCGTGCTGGTGGGCATGTCTTCCAAGCTGCGCCCGGCGGGCTCGGGCAGGACCAGGGTGAGGGCGAAGCCGAGCACGGATACCCCGGCGGTGAGCAGGAGCGTGCCGCGCAGGCCCAGCGAGTCCTCGAGGATCGGGAACAGGAAGACCCCGATGAACGCGCCGAACTTGCCGACGCCCGCCGAGATCCCGTGCCCGGTCGCGCGCATGCTGACCGGATAGATCTCGCTGGGCATGACGAACGTGGTCATGTTCGGCCCGAACTCGGTGAAGAAGTAGCTCACCCCAAACACCAGCAGGAACGGGACCACCACGGTGGTCATGCCCGGTATCACCGCGATGACCAGGAAGCAGAGCCCCATCATCGCGAAACCGAGCAGCTGCAGCCGCCGGTGCCCGATCTTGTCCAGCCGGGCGATCGCCAGCACGTAGCCGGGCACCGCGGCCACCACGAAGAGCGCCAGCTGGAGGGCGATCTTCGTCATCGTGGAGGCGTTCGGTGAGATCAGGCCCAGGATCTGGGGGGTCGAGATGGTGTTCCCGTAGTAGGCGTA
>WNGD01003809.1_pt1 | contig 15075 bp, 14 predicted proteins | sample 5400671 | NCBI WGS metagenome assembly WNGD01 (sample SAMN13153369, study PRJNA577476) | soil metagenome | isolation source: 40 cm soil or saprolite under grassland replicate 2 | place: USA:California | collected 2016-06-15 | reverse complement strand
GCCTCTACGACCGCGAACGGCAATCGCGCTGGCAAGGCAACGAACTGACCGCGGACGAAATTCGCCGCATCGGCTCAATGCAACAAACCCTGACCGAAATGGGTCGCGGCGAGCGTTTTGTGGTGGATTACCTGCGCACCCGCGGGCGCGAACGGGAACGCTGGTACATCGGGCTGCCGCTCGCGGCTGCCGGCCTCATCGGCGCCGCCGCCATCGTCGGCATGGCACGCCGCGCGCGGTGATTACGCCGGACCGGACGTGATGTTGGCCCCCCGTGCGTTCGGGTGGCGCCGCAGGCGCCGTCAGGTCAAGCGGAGGCCGGATACCGCCGCGTAAATTGGGTCTGCCGAAGGAAAGATTTGAGAACGTCAGCGCATCCCACTGGCGCAAAACCGCGTGTGCGATTTCTGTCGCCGATCAAAAACATGATGCGCTGTTGGTCGATCAGACGGCGATAGAGTTCCGGCAGCGACAACGACGGCTCGCAATCACACCTCATGCCGCCACTGATGCCCGTGATCTCGACCACCGAGAAATTGTCTCCCCGCATGAGATCGTCGGTCGAAGCAAAACACAGATAGAAGCGTCCATAATGGAATTCGCGCATGCCGCGCGCGATGGCGTCGATCCGTGCTTCGAGCTCCGGCGTGACATGGCGCCATGCATCGCGCCAGTGACCGTCCGCGCGGAAGGTCAGCGAGAGAATCCGCCCGCTCTGGCTGCCGGGGAGCCGTGCGTAGAGCAGCGCGGCTTCCCCGCTATACGGCACGAATTGCTGCAGAATGAATTTCTCGCCGGGACGGCAATGCCGCAGCCACTCGCGCAAGGCCGGAACATCGTCGATCCGAACCGCACCGCGACGGCCGACGTCAGGCCTGGCGATCAGCGGAAATTCCAGGCCGGCCCCGCACAACAACTGCCGGATCCGCTCGAGGTCGGCGAAAAGCGTTCGATGCTCGACGCTGCGCGTCACCGCGATGAACTCGGCCACGCGTCCGCGCTCGGGCCCCGTCACGTCGCCCAAATAGGCGCTCTTCGATTCGCCCCACATCCCGCTTGGCGGGTGGCGCGGATTGGCGATCGTAGGCAAGGTCAACGACCGGTATCGCGCTGCAAAGCCGATCCAGCGCCCGATCAAGGAAAGGTAAAGCAGGCCGAGCGGGATGCGATGGATCGCTGCCGGCTGGAGCATGGTGCGGGGAACGACGTGCGCCCGCCGTTTGTCGCCGGCCGCGCTGGGCTGCTCTTGCAAATTGAACACGCGTCGACGGAGGAACCCGATCGCGAGCAACACGCAAAGCAGGAGCGGCCATGTCCACCAACCCATACGAGTCTCGAGCGAGTCGCCGAAGACGATAGCAATGCAGAGCATCAGCGGTAGATAGAGCGCGGACACCGTCAGGCTCGCCACAGTGAAACGCGGGAGCGGCACCCGCGCCCAGCCGCAGGCGACGAAGGCGACAAAGACCACGCCGGGTACCACGCGGCAGAGCGCGACGATCCCGAACAGATTGCGCTTGAGCGTCTCGGCAAAATTGCGGACGCGATCATCGACGGCAACACGCCTGAGCCACGGCAGGTGCCTGGCGCCCGCGCCGACCCCGTACAAGGCAAAGTCGCTCGCCACCATGCCGCCATAGATGCACAGCGCCACGAGCGCCACCGGCATGATCTCGTTCACGACGACGTAGGCGCCGAGCAGGATGGCGAAGTCCTCGTGCGCGAATGGCAGGAACAGAAGTGAAAAAAATTGCGCCAGCCAGGAATAATCGTGGCCGAAAAGATGCAGCAAAGCTGACAGGGCGTCGCTCATTCCCGCGCTTAGGCGCATTCTCCCTGCCGGCGTATGGCGCCGGATCATTGGGGTCGCAGACCCCACCGCTCGTGGCGGTATTCTTTTTCGACTTAGCCGTACATCCCTCTGGAAAGCAGGGGATTATCGTTGTGAGCCGCTGCTTCCATAAATTTCCTGTAAATTTAGGCCAGGACACTACAACCGACAAGACAACATTCGGTGCCGCGCATGAAATTTTTGTTAGTCGGGTCCCCGACCGTGCGCCGCAACATGCACGCAAACCTACTGCGAATGTAACTTTCAGGTTTTGCTTGAAATCCTGATCCGGCGCGCCGATAGAGGCCGCGAAATGCCGATAAGCAGGGATTCAAACGTCACAGCCCAGCGCTCCAAAGGGGCGGACGATAACGTCGTGCGGCTTCGATCTCGGCTCCCCGGCGCAAGCGGCGGGGCACGGCCGCACCCCGCCGGCTCTTCGGTCGAAGGACTGGCAAAATACGAAGGCGGCGAGGAGCAAGAGGGCACTTACCGCCATCGCATGATGGTCAATCTAGCGGCCTTGGCTTTCACGATCGCGCTGGTGCTCGCCGGCGTGTGGCTGGCGATCCAAATCGCCGACCTGCGCAAGAACCAGGATTGCGTTCTCTCCGGTCGGCGCGATTGCGCACCGATCGACGTCAACGCACGCGAGCGTAAGTGAGCCCCTATTGAGCGCCGTCGATACTGACCTGTGCCAGCCCGGCGAAACCCAGCAGCTGCGCCGCCGCCGGCGAAACGTCGATCACGCGACCGCGCACGAACGGGCCACGGTCGTTGATGGTGACGAGCACCGACCGTCCGTTGCTCTTGTTCGTGACCTTCACCTTGCTGCCGAACGGCAGCGTGCGGTGGGCCGCGGTGAGCGCCTCGTGATTTAGCTGTTGACCGCTCGCGGTTCTGCTTCCGCTTTCGTAGGAATAGACCGAGGCGATACCGGCCTGGCCTGCCGCGGATGGTGTGACAATGGTGGGAGAAAACTCGAAGCCTAAGATCGAAACAGCAAATAGCATCATTCTACCTTTCACCACGACCTCCTTTCGTTGCGACACGACGACGTTTTGTCGGCCGCTTTTGCGCGGCCGACCTGTGGCTTCTGAATGCGGCGGTTAATTGGCAGCGATGGTCACCCCCCGCGATCCTCGACGCCACAGACGCTCGGCCCCCGCTTTGGTTCCGGCTTGGATGTTCCACCAATCCGGAGTGATCTATTCCGCGCTGATCGAGACACTACATACGGTGACGCCGGGCGCCGCCGTGCATTCGAAGCACGTGCGCGTTCGCCGCAACGGCTCCCATCGCAGCTGGTCCGCCACCGTGGCGATGCCGGCCATGGCGCATCTCTCGTCGCCTTCGGAACTCGATCCGCTTACGCCGAGCACGCCGATCGTCTCGTTGCCCACCGATTCGAGATTGTGCGGATTCGCATTGTCCGCTTGTAAAAACACGCGCCATCGTCCGGCTGGATCGACGACGGCAACCGATGCGCTGTTGCCGTTCGCCTCACATTGCTCGAGGGCGGCAACGGCGATCGCCAGGTCATGCATGCGCACTGCAATCAGCCGGAAATCGGCAGGCTAAAGCCTTCAAAGCTCGAAGCTTTCGCGCCATTGAACTTGTGCGGCCTCTTCGCTATACGGGCAGCCGACCTCTCGCGGGGGAGATGGGCCGCTCCGGGGCGATCCGACCCGTAATCGCAAACACGTCGGCGGCGGTCGCTCGAACCGCGTGACCGATCAGGGATTTACTGATGCCTTCGACTTTTGAAACGGTGGCCAATATCATCTCCGAGACCTGCGACATTCCGCGCGAGACGATCAAGCCGGAAAGCCACGCCATCAACGATCTCGGCATCGACAGCCTCGACTTTCTCGACATCGCATTTGCGATCGACAAGGCGTTCGGAATCAAAATGCCGCTCGAGCAGTGGACGCAAGAGGTCAACGACGGGAAAGCAACGACCGAACAATATTTTCAATTGAACAACCTGTGCACCCGCATCGACGAACTTGTCGCTGCTAAGGGCGCCTGACGCGCTCGCATGCGCATCGAGTATTTTCAGCTTATCGACCGCATCGTCGATCTCGATCTTGCCCAGCAGACCATCCGTACCGAGGCGCGCGTTCCGAGCGCATCCACCATCTTCGAAGGGCACTTCCCCGGCTATCCGTTGATGCCGGGCGTGCTGCTCATCGAGGCCATGGCGCAGACCTCCGGCTGGCTCGTCATCGCCGTAACCAAATTCTCGCGCATGCCGTTTTTCGCCGCGCTGAAGGAGGTAAAGCTGCGCTCGTTCGTGCACCCGGGCCAAAACCTTTCTCTCTCGGCCAAATTGCTGCACGAAGGCTCGGGTTATGCCGTCACCAAGGCCGACATCCGGTGCGACGGCAAGCTCGTCTGCAACGCCGAGATCACGTTCCGGCTGATTGAGTTTCCCAACGCGGAGTTCCGCGCCAGCATGGAGAAGATGGCCGCGATCCTCGAATTCCCCATGGGGACCCTCGCTCATGGCTGATACGCCACGCGAGGCTTGGATCACCGGCATCGGCATCGTCTCCTGCCTCGGCGAAGGCGCCGAGGCGCACTGGCAGGGCTTTGCCGAACGGCGAATCAAGCTCGACGCCGAGCGCTTTGCTCCCTACCTGGTCCATCCGCTCGCACCGCTCGACCTGGACAAACAGATCCCGAAGAAGGGCGACCAGCGCCAGATGGAACCATGGCAGCGGATCGGCACCTATGCGGCGGGGCTTGCCCTTGCCGATGCCGGCGTGAAGGGCAATGCCGATCTGCTCGCGCGCATGGACATGATCGTCGCGGCCGGCGGCGGCGAGCGCGACGTCGCGGTCGACGCGGCGATCCTCACCAACAAGTCCAAAGCCCCCGATCCCGAAGCCTTCCTCAACGAACGGCTGATGAGCGATCTGCGGCCGACGCTGTTCCTGGCGCAACTGTCCAATCTGCTCGCCGGCAACATCTCCATCGTCCACGGCGTCACCGGCTCCTCGCGCACGTTCATGGGGGAGGAGGCGGCAGGCGTCGACGCCGTGCGTATTGCGCTCGCGCGCATTACCGCCGGGCAAAGCGAGCTGGCGCTGGTGGGCGGCTCCCATAACGGCGAGCGCGAGGACTTGTTGCTGCTCTACGACGCCGGCGGACACCTGTTGCGCGGGACATTCAAGACGGTCTGGGAGCGGCAAGCGGGCATGGTGCTCGGCTCGCTCGGCGCATTCCTCGTTCTGGAGGCACGCAGCCATGCCGAGGCGCGCAACGCCAAGCCGCTGGCGCGACTCTCACGGGTTCTGTCGGAGCGCTCCGCCCGACCAGCCGGCGCAGTGACCGCCGCGCTTTCGCGGATGTGGCAAAGCCTGGGCCCGCCACCGGCGAGCGCCGGCGTGATCTCGGGTGCCACCGGCGCGCAGTCCGCGACCAACGAGGAGGGCGCCTGGCTCAAGACTTTGCCGGAGGTGCCGGTGCGCGCGACCGGCAACCTTCTCGGGCACGGCTTCGAGCCGCAATTTTCCATGAACATCGCGCTTGCCACGCTCGCACTCGGTCGCGAAAAGTTGTTCCCGCCGGCGGACTCCTCGGGCGTGGAACGGGAGTATGAAGGTCCGCTCGACCGGGTCGCAGTGACCGCCGTCGGCCACTGGCGCGGCGAGGGCATGGCACTGGTCGAGGCGGTGAGGTGAAGGAGACGCGGATGGAATTGTCGCGCGGCAAGAACAGACGGCCGGTCGTGGTGGTCACGGGCATGGGCGTGATCACCTCGCTGGGCGCGGGCAAAGCCGACAACTGGGCTAAGCTCACGGCCGGAGAATCGGGCATCCGCCGCATCACCCGTTTCGCCAATGAGGGCCTCAGGACCACGATCGCGGGCACCGTCGACTTCGTGCCGGTCGAGCCGTTCTGCTCGACCGAGCTCGGCGAGCGCATGGCGGCGATGGTTGCCGAGGAGGCGATCGGCGAGGCTCGCGTCGGCAGCAAAGGCGACTTTCCCGGCCCGCTGTTTCTCGCGGTGGCGCCGGTCGAGATCGAGTGGCCGCATCGCGACGCGCTGACGGCAGGCTCAGGGGCCAATGACGCGGTCGAATACGACGATCTTCTGCGCGCAAGCGCGTCCGGCCGCTTTCGTGCCATTCACGAACGTTGCCTGTTCGCTTCGGTGGCGGAGCATCTCGCCGAGCGCTTCGGCACCAAGGGCTCGCCGATTTCCGTTTCGACCGCCTGTGCGTCGGGAGCGAGCGCGATTCAGCTCGGCGTCGAGGCGATCCGCCGCGGCGAGGCCGACGCCGCGCTCTGCATCGGCACCGATGGCTCGGTCAATGCGGAATGCCTGATCCGCTTCTCGCTCTTGTCGGCGCTCTCGACCGCCAACGATCCACCGCAGGCGGCGGCAAAACCGTTCTCCAAGAACCGCGACGGCTTCGTCATGGCGGAGGGAGCCGCCGCGCTGGTGCTGGAAAGCTATGATTCCGCCACCGCACGCGGGGCGAAAATCCTCGGAGTATTGGCAGGCTGCGGCGAGATGGCGGATTCCTTCCACCGCACGCGTTCGAGCCCCGACGGCAAAGCCATCATCGGCTGCATCCGCAACGCCGTCGCGGACGCGGGTCTCACGCCCGATGACATCGACTACATCAACCCGCACGGCACCGGAACGCCGGAGAACGACAAGATGGAATATTTGGGCGTCGCGTCGGTCTTCGGTGAGCGCGCGAAGTCAATTCCTATTTCCTCGAACAAGTCGATGATCGGCCACACACTGTCGGCAGCGGGCACGGTGGAAGCTGTGTTCACGCTCCTGGCTTTGGAGCATCAACGCTTGCCGCCGACCATCAATTACAACGTTCCCGATCCGGCCATACCGCTCGACGTCGTGCCGAACACGGCGCGCGACGCCAAAGTCCGGCACGCGCTGTCGAACTCGTTCGGTTTCGGCGGCCAGAACGTCTCGCTGGTGATGAGCCGCGAGCCCGCGTGACGCATGCGGGCGCTCGCGCTCGTCGCCGACCGCAAGCTCGAGCTTGCCGACATCCCCGCGCCGGCTGCGCCGGCATCGGGCGAGGTACAGATCAGGGTCAGGGCTGTCGCGCTCAACCACCTCGATCTCTGGGGCTACCGCGGCATGGCCTTTGCGCGGCGCAAGTTGCCGATCGTGGTCGGCGTCGAGGCGGCCGGCGAGATTGCGGCGACGGGGCCTGATGCGACAGGGTTCACCCCGGGCGACCCTGTCGTCATGTACGGCGCCTTGACCTGCGGTGCCTGCAAGGCCTGCCGGGAGGGCCGCGATAATTTGTGCGAGAACGTCGGCGGCATCATGGGCTTTCACATCGACGGCTTCGCTCGCGATCTCGTCAACATGCCAGCGCGGCTGGTGGTCCCGATCCCCAACGGCGTCGCGCTACGCGACGCTGCCTGCGCGCCGATCGCATTTGCAACGGTGCAGCACATGCTGTTCGACAACGCCAAGCTCGAGCCGGGCGAGAGCGTGCTCGTGCATGCGGGCGGTTCCGGGATCGGCTCGGGTGCCATCAAGATGGCGAAGGCGATCGGTTGCACCGTCATCACCACGGTCGGCGACGATGCCAAGGCGGAAAAGGCCAAGGCGCTTGGCGCCGATCATGTGATCAACTATCGCACCGACCGTTTCGAAGGTGCCGTGCGCAAGATCACGGCCAAGAAGGGGGTCGACGTGGTCTTCGAGCACGTGGGCGCAGAAACCTTCAACGGCTCGCTCCTTTGCCTCAAGCGCGGCGGGCGGCTCGTCACCTGCGGCTCCACATCCGGGCCCTCGACGACCATCAACCTGATGCAGCTTTTCCAGCAGCAGTATCGCATTATCGGCTCGTTCGGCGCCTCCATGCGCAACATCCGCGAGAGTCTCGCCAAGATGGCGAACGGGCTGTTGCCGGTGATCGACACCGAGGTTGCGCTAGCCGACTTCGAGCGTGGACTGGCGCGGCTGGAAAGCCGCCAAGTGTTCGGAAAAATCGTCGTCACCTTTTGACGAGCCGCCGCGAGCGCATGACCCCCTCGAAAACGTTCGCCCTTCGGCTGCAACGACATGTCAAGACCGGCATTGACGCCGCACTCGGCTCCCTGGCGGTCGCAATGCTACGCACCATCCGCACGACCAACCGCAAGCACATGGCCGATTTTGCCGGCCGCTTCATGCGCACACTCGGTCCGAAACTCAAGGAACACAGGATCGGCCGTACCAATCTCGCGGCGGCCTTTCCGGAAAAATCCGCCGACGAGATCGAAGCCATCCTGCGCGGCGTTTGGGACAATCTCGGGCGCGTTGCGGCCGAGTTCGCGCACATCGATCGCCTGCAAATGTTCGATCCCGACCCGCTGGAAGAGGGCGACATCCTCTACACAAAAGAAGTCGATGCGCGCTTTCGGCGGCTGCGGTGCGACGGCAAGCCGGCGTTGGTCTTCGCCGCCCATCTCGCGAACTGGGAATTGCCGGCCCTGGTTGCGGCCAAATTTCGGCTCGACACGGCGGTGCTCTACCGCCGGCCCAATATCGGCGCGGTGAGCGACGCGGTCATCAAGCTGCGCAAGGGCAGCATGGGCAATCTCGTTCCGACCGGCCTCGACGCACCGCTCAAACTCATCCGCATGCTCGAGGCCGGCGGGCATGTCGCCATGCTCGTCGACCAACATTACGTCAACGGCGTGGACGTGACCTTCTTCGGCCGCCGCTGCAAAGCCAACCCGTTCATTGCCCGCCTTGCGCGCCACGTCGATTGCCCGATTCACGGCACGCGCATCATCCGATTGCCGGATCGGCACCGCTTTCGCGTCGATCTGACCGAGGCCATCGAGCCGCGGCGCGACGCCGCCGGCAAGATCGACATCGCCGGCACCATGCAGGCGATTACGTCCGTGGTCGAAGGATGGGTGCGCGAGCACCCCGAGCAATGGCTGTGGCTGCACCGTCGCTGGCGCTGATTGCCCGCGCTACCTGCCCGTCTTGATCCTGGTCCACAGCCGGTTCATCAGCCGCTGCGTCTTGGGATCGTGCGCGCTGATCGTGTAAAGCTTGCGCATCGTTGCCTCGTCCGGATAGATGGCTTTATCGTCGAGGATCGCCTTGTCGATGAACTTCTGACTGGCCAAATTGCCGTTGGCGTAGGAGATGAAATTCGTATTCTTCGCCGCCACTTCGGGCCGCTGCAGATAATTGATGAACTCGTTCGCTTCGGCCACGTTTTTGGCGTCGCGCGGGATGGCGAGATTGTCGAACCACAATTGCGCCCCCTCCTTCGGGATCGCGTAGGCGATCTCGACCCCGTTCTTGGCTTCCACTGCGCGCTTTTGCGATTGCTTGATATCGCCGGAAAAGCCCACCACCAGGCAGATCTCGCCGGAGGCGAGCGCGTTGAGATATTCCGAGGAATGGAATTTGCGCACATAGGGCCTGATCTTCATCACAAGATCGGCGGCCTTCTGCAGATCGGCCTCGTTGCTGCTGTTGGGATCGAGCCCGAGATAGTACAGCGCCGCCGCCAGAATGTCGTCGGAGGAATCGAGCAGGTGCACGCCGCAGTCCTTGAACTTGGCGAGGTTCTCGGACTTGAACACGATGTCCCAGCTGTCGATCGTGCCGTTCGGCCCTAGCACCTCGCGCGCCTTTCGCGCGTTGTAGCCGATCCCGGTCGTGCCCCACATGTAATTGACGGCGTACTCGTTGCCGGGGTCATACGTTGCCAATCGCTGCGAGATCTCCGGCCATAGATTCGCGAGGTTGGGCAGCCTCGCCTTGTCCAGCTTCTGGAAAACACCGGCCTTGATCTGGCGCTCGAGAAAATAGCCGGTCGGCACCACCACGTCATAACCAGATTTGCCGGCCAGAAGCTTTGTCTCGAGCGTGTCGTTGGAATCGAAGGTGTCGTAACGGACCTTGATTCCGCTCTCCTTGCTGAAATCCTCGACCACGGTCGGAGCGATATAGTCGGACCAATTATAGATGTTGACGACGCGCTCACGCTTGGTTTGGGCAGCAGCGGGCGCAATCGCGGCGCACGCGGCAGCAACGACGAGGAGTCGGATCGGTTGGCGCATGGGCGGAGGCTCGGATGGAGGGAGGGGGCAGGCGTTTGGGCCGGCGTCTGAGGGTTTGGCCGCCGGGATGCGTTAGCTCTCGGTCGGCAAGCCGAGCTCTTTCCACGCTTTCAAGCCGCCGGCGAGATGCGCATCGTACGGCAGGCCTGCGGCCTGCGCCATCAGCGAGGCGGTGACCGATCGGTTTCCGGAGCGGCAGGCGAACACGACGCGGCGACCCGCCGGATCGGGAATTGCGGCCGGATCGAACTCCGACATCGGCAGATGGAACGCCTCCGGATAGCGCTCGACCTCGGTCTCGTTCGGCTCGCGCACGTCGACCAGCAGAACTTTGCCTTCGGCGAGCCCCCGCGCCACCTCCTCCGGAAGCAGATCATGCACGTTCTCTCGGCCAAGCTGGGCGGACATGGAAACTCCTTCATTCCGGCGCGTATCACCGCCCCAAACAACTCGCGCGTCAGCGTGCAAGAATCAAGGGAGTTGGCGCCGGCGGCGTCAGATCGTCACCTGTGTTCCCACCTCGACCACCCGCCCAGTGGGGATCTGGAAATAATCAGTGGCGTCGTTGGCGATGCGGGTGAGCATGATGAACAGGCGATCCTGCCAGCGCGGCATCCCGGAATGGGCGGCCGGCTTGAGCGAACGCCGCGACAAGAAGAACGACGTCGACATGATGTCGAACGTCCAGCCGAGCTTGCGCGCAATGGCGAGTGCCTTGGGAACGTTGGGCGTTTCCATGAAACCGAAGCGCAGCACCACGCAGGTGAAGGTCTCGCCCACCTTCTTGATGCGCACACGCTCGGCCGCATCCACCCGCGGCGTATTAACGGTCTCGATCGTCAAAATGACGTTGTGCTCGTGCAGCACCTTGTAGTGCTTGAGGCTGTGCAGAAGCGCGGTCGGCGCGGCGTCGGGCGTGCTGGTGAGAAACACGGCGGTGCCCGGCACGCGAATTGGTGGTTTCTTCTCGAGCATGCGCACGAGCTCATCGAGGGAGATTTCCTGCCGCCGGGTCTTCTCCAACAACAGACGGCTGCCGCGCCGCCACGTATACATCACCACCATGACCAGGCCGCCGAATGCGAGCGGTACCCAGCCGCCCTCGACCACCTTGAGCAGATTGGCGCCGAGAAAGGTCAGGTCGATGAACAGGAACGGCACGATCAGCGCGGCCGCCGCGAGCGGCGGCCAGCGCCAGACCTTCCACACCACGACGAAAGCCATGGTGACGGTGACCACCATGGTGCCCGTCACGGCGATGCCGTAGGCGGAGGCGAGCGCGCTCGATGAACGGAACAACGCCACGAGCAGCAGCACGCCGATCAGCAGGACCGTGTTGACCCGCGGCATATAGATTTGGCCGAGCAGCGCTTCCGAGGTGTGGCGAATTTCGAGGCGGGGCAGTAGCCCGAGCTGGATCGCCTGTCGGGTCAGTGAATAGGCGCCGGTGATGACGGCTTGGCTCGCGATCACCGTCGCCGCGGTCGCCAAGACCACCATCGGCAGCAACGCCCAGTCCGGATAAAGCAGAAAGAACGGATTCTCGATGCTCTTGGGATCGGCCAAGACGAGCGCGCCCTGGCCGAGATAGTTGATGGTGAGTGCCGGGAGCACGACCGTGAGCCACGCGGCCTGGATCGGGGCGCGGCCGAAATGCCCGAGATCGGCGTAGAGCGCCTCCGAGCCGGTGACGACCAGAAATACGGCGCCGAGGGTAAAGAGGCCGATGATGCCGTGACTTGCGAGAAATTGAACGCCATAGGCCGGATTGAACGCCCACAGCACGGTGGGACTTTCCACAACCTGCCAGAGTCCGCCGACCGCGATGGCGATGAACCAAACTAGCGTCACCGGGCCGAAGAATGCGGCGACCCGCGCCGTGCCGCGCGATTGGAACGCGAACAGCAGCACCAGAATCAGCATGGTCAGTGGCACCACGTACCGATCGAACGCCGGAGTGACCACCTTGAGGCCCTCGATCGCGGAGAGCACCGACAAGGCCGGCGTGATCATGGCGTCGCCGTAGAACAGCGCGGCTCCGGTGATGCCGCATAGCATGACCGCGCCCGCGCCTTTTCCCAAGGAACGCTGCGCCAGCGCCATCAGGGCAAGCGTGCCGCCTTCCCCGTTGTTGTCGGCGCGCAGCAGGATGACGACGTATTTGAGCGTGACGACGAGGATGAGCGCCCAAATGATGAGGGAGAGAATTCCGAAGACGGCGGTCTCGTTCGCCGGATTGCCGGGCCCGACCGCCGCGACCACGGATTCGCGCATTGCATAAAGCGGGCTCGTGCCGATGTCGCCGTAGACGACACCGATGCTCCCGAGCGTGAGTGCCCAGAAACTCGCACCGGGCTGCGTCTTATGATGTGCCTTGGTCGCAATCGCGCCACCGCGGTCAGCGGCGGCAACCGTGGTGGGAGGAGACATGACGGCCTAAAATGCTGCAGTGCAATATGAAGCGATTGCGCTTATAGCAGAGCCGAATTGCGCCGTCTGTCCCCGAGGTTGCGGAAAGGACAGAGCAGACCAGCATCGCGCGCAATTCTGTGTTTCCTGCCGGGCTTCCAGCGCCTTTCCGGCAAACACGAGGTCAAACCGCAACTTGGGTCCCAACCTCGACCACGCGCCCGGTCGGAATATGGAAGAAGTCGGTGGCGTCGCTCGCCGATTTCGCCAGGCCGATGAACAAACGGTCCTGCCAGCGTGGCATGCCGGAATGGCTGGCCGGCTTGAGCGCGCGGCGCGAAAGGAAGAACGACGTCGACATCATGTCGAACGGCCAGCCGTGCTTGCGCGCAAGGGCAAGCGCCTGGGGCACGTTCGGCGTTTCCATGTAGCCGAATTTGAGCGCCATCAGGCTGAATTGGGGCGAGCGCTCCGTGATCTTCACCCGCTCGTCGTCGGATACTCGTGGTGTGTCGGTGGTGATGATGGTCAAAATGACATTGCGCTCGTGCAGGACTTTGTTGTGCTTGAGGTTGTGCAGGAGCGCGGTAGGGGCAAATTCCGGCTGGCTGGTGAGAAACACCGCCGTGCCCGGGACGACATGCGGCGGATGCTTCTGCAGGCTTGCCAGCAAGGTCTCGAGCGGCACTTCGCTGCGCCGGGTCTTGCGGGCGAGGATGTGGGTGCCCCGCCGCCAGGTCAGGATCAACAGCACCATCGAGGCGCCGAACAGGATCGGCGCCCAGGCTCCTTCGAACAGTTTGAGGAGATTGGCGGAGAAGAAGACGAGATCGACAATAACGAGCGGCGCAATGACAAGTCCGACCCGCCACATCGGCCAATGCCAGAATTTCCAGATGACGATGAACCCGAGCAGGCCATCGACCACCATGGTGGTGGCGACCGCGATCCCATAGGCGGACGCGAGCGCGGTCGAGGTGCGGAACAGGCCCACCAGCAGCAGGACCCCGACGAGCAGCGCGCCGGTGACGCGCGGAATATAAATTTGTCCCGCCTGCGACTCCGATGTGTGCAGGATCGCAAGCCGCGGCAGCAGCCCGAGTTGAATGGCCTGATGCACGAGCGAATAGGCGCCGGTGATCACGGCCTGGCTCGCGATCACCGTCGCCGCGGTCGCAAGCACGACCATGGGCAACAGCAATGTCTCGGGCACGAGCCGATAGAACGGATTTTCGATTGCGGCCGGATCGGCGAGGACCTTGGCGCCTTGCCCGAAATAGTTGAGCAGCAGCGCTGGGAACACGAGGCCGAACCAAGCAATCCGGATCGCCTTGCGGCCGAAATGGCCGAGATCGGCGTAAAGCGCCTCCGCGCCGGTGACCACGAGGAAGACGAGACCGAGCGTCACCAGCCCGACAGATCCGTGCGCATAGAGAAACGCCACCGCATAGGCCGGATTGATGGCGGCGAGCACGCCCGGATCATCGTGAATATGCAGCATGCCGGCGGCAGCAATACTGATGAACCAGACCACCATGACCGGGGCGAAGAAACTCGCGACCCGCGCGGTTCCTCGGCTTTGTCCCGCGAACAAGGCGAGGAGAATGGCAACGGTCAAAGGTGCGACGTAGTGGTCGAACGCGGGCGCGACCAGCGTCAATCCTTCGACCGCTGACAGCACGGAAATGGCGGGCGTGATCACCGCGTCGCCCAGGAACATGGAAGCGCCGACGACGCCGAGCAGGAACACGACTGCGGTGCGTCGCCCCAACGCACGTGTCGCCAGCGCAGTCAAGGACAGGGTACCGCCCTCCCCGCCGTTATCGGCCCGCAGCAGGATGAGCACGTATTTGATCGCCACCACCACGATCAGCGCCCACAGGATCAGCGACAACACGCCCAGCACGATATCGCGCGTGACCGGCCCGGATTCCACCGCCGCGGTCACCGCCACGCGAAACGCGTAAAGCGGGCTCGTGCCGATGTCGCCGTAGACGACGCCGACGCTGCCGAGCGCCAGCGCCCACAGGCCCGATTTGTCGCGCCAAGGGTGCTCGGTAGGCGAAGCGGCCGCGCCGGAAGCGGTGGTGTCGTTCGCTACCTGGGCCATGGGGCTTGGTCAGTCTTGAAGCACCGCAACAAGGCGGGGCGGCTTATATCACCGCCCATTGGCTGGCAACATGCCCTCGGGGGATAAGTTCCACGTGCGGCGCGTGCGCCACAAACGGTCAGGCCGATATATTCCCTGAGCCGCTGGCCGCGCCACGCTCAGCGCCTTGACCGACCCCACAATCTTGCGTCCCTCGACGAGCGACGCTCTCCTCTCGGGTTGCCCGGTGGCTGGCGATCATGCTTAGTTTTCACATTCTAACGAGGAGAAATTTCAATGACGAGGACGCTGGTGTCGTCCGGTTCGAGCTTCGAGACGGAGGTCGGCTACTCACGTGCCGTTGTCGATGGAGATTGGATTTTCGTTTCAGGTACTACAGGCTTCGATTACGCAGCGATGACGATTTCCGACGACGTCGTGGCTCAGTGCGAACAATCGATGCGCAACGTCGCATCGGCGCTGGCGCAAGCCGGTGCGGCAATCGCCGACATCGTCCGCGTGCGCTACATCGTCCCCAGGCGGGAGGACTTCGAGCCCTGTTGGCCCGTGCTGAAGCGATATCTCGGCGACGTGCGGCCTGCTTCGACGATGATGCAAGCGGGACTCTTCGATCCGCGAATGAAAATAGAAATCGAAGTCACCGCGCGGCGCCGAA
>WNGD01012696.1_pt1 | contig 15079 bp, 21 predicted proteins | sample 5400671 | NCBI WGS metagenome assembly WNGD01 (sample SAMN13153369, study PRJNA577476) | soil metagenome | isolation source: 40 cm soil or saprolite under grassland replicate 2 | place: USA:California | collected 2016-06-15 | reverse complement strand
GCGCTCATCGACTACATGCTGGGCTTGCCGGGAAACGAGGATGTGGAATCGATCAACCCGCTGGTTGGCGAAACGAACGACGGATACCTGAACGATATCCGGGGAAGGCACATCACGCGGGAGGACGTATTCGCTGCCATCAAGAACGCAAAGAGTGGGCCAGTCGAGGAGGGCTCGGTCGGCGCGGGTGCCGGGACGGTGGCTTTCGGCTTCAAGGGCGGCATCGGAACCTCCTCCCGCCGCCTTCCTCCCAAACTGGGCGGGTACACGGTTGGCGTGCTCGTTCAGACGAACTTTGCGGGCGTGCTCACAATCGCAGGCGCTCCCGTAGGCCGGGAACTGGGCCGCTATTACCTGCGCGAAGAGGTTGGCGGCACCGCCAAAGACCGAGCGAACGGATCGGTGATCATCGTGATCGCGACCGATGCACCTGTGGAGGCACGGAATTTGAAACGGATCGCGGCGAGGGCGATGCTGGGGCTGGGTCGCACGGGCGCTGCGGGTTCCAACGGAAGCGGAGATTATGTGATAGCGTTCTCGACCGCGCCGCAGGTGCGGATACGTAGCGAGGAAAAGGCATCGCCCCGGCATATCGAAGTGCTAACAAACGATTCAATGTCCCCGCTGTTTCTGGCTGTGATCGAAGCCTCCGAGGAGGCGGTGTACAACTCGCTGCTGCGAGCAACGACGATAACCGGACGGGGACACACGGTCGAGGCACTGCCGATTGATAGAACCACCGCGATACTCAAGAAATATGGAGCTATCAAGTGAAGGAAAACAAACTCAAAGATCGCCTCGCCCGCTACCGCCAGATCAAACTCAGCGTCACGGGACGGAAATCCGGGAAGATGATCTCCATGCCCGTGTGGTTCGTGTTGGAAGGCGAGAAGCTGTACCTGCTACCAGTGCGAGGCTCGGACACGCAGTGGTACAAGAACGTACTCCAGAACCCGTCGATTCGGATTGATGCGCGAGGCGTGGAAGCGGAATTCAGGGCAACGCCAATCAGCGAAGCGAAAACGGTGAAATCTGTCATTGAGAAATTTCGGGAGAAGTACGGGGCGAAGGATGTGAAGAAGTATTATTCGAAATTCGATGTGGCGGTCATTTTCGACTTAGCCTGAAGTTGCGATGATGACTGAGGAGCCGAAGTGACTTTATTCCAAAAACATGTCGGGATTCCTGCGCTTGCTGCCGTGACGGTCGCAGCCGTGTTCATGGCACTCGACGGCAGCTTCGGGCCGCCCCCGCTTGTGTTGCCTTTCAGATACGGAGCCGTTGTGGTTCACGTCCCTTGGCTGCTCACCCTCCTTCTGGTCGGTGCTGGGGCAACTCTTCTTGCCAAACGTGCAGGGGCAAGCTTCTCTGAGCGTGTTCTTGTTGCACTTAGTCCTGCACTGCTCATCGGAGGTGCTGTTAACGTGCTCATGGTAGTTGTGGTCATCTCAGCGAGTGCCAGCGGACAGCGGGTTCACCCTGTTGATTTCGTGGGTCATTTCATAGTCGGTTGGCTCGCATGTCCCGCAATTGCGCTGTTTCTCGGCTCTGTTTTCATTTCTGGGAAGCGGAACTCTTAAGTGAACTGACGCCGTGCGTACAGCAGTCATCTAGATACCGCAGCCAGACTAAGCTCAGGAGGTCTGCCATGAAACACGAAGACGAACTCGCCAACCAGTCCTTCTTTCACGCGGAGCAGTAAGCGCCGTAAGGGATACCCCTCCGAAACACAAGTTAAGCGCGGTCATAGGATCGTGCACGGGGACAAAGAGCTTCGAGAGAAGCTCGGTCGTAATGACCTTTGCCCGTGCGGTTCAGGACGGCGCTTTCAAGAAATGTTGCATGCGCTCAGGCCGGTTGCGCGGCTGAATCAGCGGTGATATAAACACGCTCCATGACGCTATCCTCACGTCGATACTTCTTTTTCGCTTGCATCATTGTTGCTCTATGCACCACGGCTGCTGCGTACCCGACCGCCAAATTCAACTCTGAGCAGGTTTTCCCTGCGGCTTCATGGCAGAAGGTAAAGTCACTCAGAGCCGCTGGCTGGTCAGAGGATAAGCTCGACATAGCGCGGCGATACGCCGAATCGATCCACTCCTCGGCAGTGATGGTGATCCAAGGTAGCGAAGTGATCGCCGAATGGGGGAACGTCGAGCAGAAGATCAATTCCTATTCAATGCGCAAGAGCCTGATTAGTGGGATCTATCAGGCGGGAGCAGAGACATTTCTGGTTGAACGCTTGTACGAGTACCTTATGAGCTTTGTTGAAGTTCAGTCAGGTGACGTCCGAATACTCTTTCCAGTAGGCGAAAATGAATTTGTAGCAGGACCTACGTTTCTGGCTGCCCAACCGACGGAATGGCAAATCACTTTTGCTATGAATAGCGCGGGTGACGCAACAAGTCTGCAAGCTGTTCAGGGTGGGAAACGCCGCGAAGCAAGGCAGTTCGTTTTGCATCGTGAGGACGTGATATTCCACAACGGCGACGTCACGTTGGCGGGAGCGCTAATTTCTCCTGCTGGACGCGGTCCCCATCCGGCTTTGGTGTTTACTCACGGTTCCGGCCCAGCTACCCGGCAGTCGTATTTTGGACTTGGGTTCCTGCTTGCTTCGCAGGGAATTGCAGCATTGATGTACGACAAGCGCGGGAGCGGCGACTCAACGGGAAACTTGACACGATTCACGTACACAGATTTGGCGGATGACGCTGTCGCTGGTGCTCGTTTCTTGCAAAGCCGAAGAGAGATTGATCCAGCACGAATTGGTTTTTGGGGGATCAGCGAGGGAGCCTGGACCGCGCCCTTAGCGGCTTCGCGTCTGCCTGGAACAGCGTTCGTGATTGCCGCATCGGGAGGAGGTCTTAGTCCCGCCGAAGGGGAGCTACTCGATAGTGAGGACCAGTTGCATACGGATGGTCGTTTCTCCGATGTGGACATCGCAGAAGCACTCGCCTTTCAACGAGCGCGAGATCGCTACATGAGGACGAAAGAGGGCTGGGAGGAGTACGCAGCGGCACAGAAGAAGGCAGTAGAAAGGCCTTGGTACGGCTATCCAACGACAGATCTTTTCGGCCCAGAGCGCCCGGATGATCCCGAGTGGCACAACAAGGCCCTCTACTATTTCTATGACCCTTCTCCTGCACTACGGCGCTTACGGTGTCCTTTTCTTGGCATTGCGGGAGCTTTAGATACACCCGCCGCGACGGAGCGTAGCATGGCTGCCATGCGCAGCGCGTTGACCTCTGGAGGAGACAAATACTTTACTCTGCGCGTGTTATCTCAGGCGAATCATGACTCTTTCGAGGCTACTACTGGAAACACAGAAAAACTGAACGGTGTGAAAGTCTTCAGTCCAGAATTCTTCCCACTGATTACAGACTGGGTTCGGAAGGCAGCGCTGGACAAGAAGTAAGACGCCCAAGCGCCCGGATGATCGCGATCCTGATGAACCGCGCGCGGACGCAAAAGATGCGGTCCGCACCTAGTCCAGTTGGCGAACCACGAGCGACTCGGAAGCGATCCACATTAATGCACAAATGGCCACATTCGAGAGGGGCAGGCCGGTAACTGTCGAGAACAGGCGATTACGCTCAGAACCCCGGTTGGTTTCCTGCCCTTTCAATTCTTCCATTGCGCGCTGTGAACGGCTCCGCGATCGCGCGCAACCCGCTGCTCCGCATCCGCGATCTCTAGTGCGGCCCGGAACTCTTCCATGCACTTTTGGGCTTCCGCCAAATGCTGTTTCGAGAAATGCACGTAACGCTGTGTCGTTTTCAATTGCTCGGATCGATCGCCACACCTCGTCATGCACTTTGGAATAGTCCACGTTACCGTTCGGGAAGTTGATCTGGCTGGCGTCTACACCGAACGCGACCATGGGTGCGTTGTAAATCACGTTCCCGGCATTAACGATTCGGACCAATGGACCATAATGTGTGTCCCCGACGGCTCCTGGCGTCGCAAACTTCGGTGGAAATTCAGCACCGGGAGGTCCAGGAATAATCTTCCTGTCAGGCGCAAAATTCACCGTGCCTGCATTGAAAACGATATTCCCTTCAGCATCCAGGTTTCCCGTTCTAGCAGCCAGTGAGGAGAATTGAAGCTTAGTGGAGAAATTCAATCCTAGCTCGGCGGCTACATTGGAATCACTGACATCGGTCAAGATATACCAGACGTTCCTATTGCTGCCCGCGAGCTTTCCCTTGTACAGCGGTAGGGTAATCGTCCCATGGGCAGCGTCCACAGTTCCGGATTTCAGCAATTGAACCGGCCCCACCAGGCTCTGATCGGTCTCAGACGGACTCGGGCCAAAATATGAGAGAGGGACGGTTGCTCCCACGGAAGGTGGCGCGGGAAATAGATTGCACCCTGGGCCGGGACCGATCGGTCCGGGGCCAGGTCCTTGGTCGGAATTGAAAGTGGCCGAGGTCGCGGTGGTAGCAGTCGCAAGCTCCAAGCTCGTCGGCGCCGCAGCTACAGGACGCTTGGCGAGAGCGTGCATGGCCAGGATTTGTGGCGAGATCGCATGGGTAATGCGAGCCTGGGTTGTTAGGCTTTGAGGCGATGTTTGCGCGGCAGCAGAATAAGTGAGCAAACCGATAAAGAAAATAGCGAGAGCGGCGATGGATGGCCTGCTCGCAGGGGAATACCACGATGTGCCTTCGTTCGCATTTCTTCCAACCGTCCACAACAACGTGCAAATTACTCTTTGCATTTCCTATCTCCTGATTTCATGAGTAGTGCTGTGTTACGACCAGCACGGTGCACATGGGATACGCCAGCAGCTAGAAAGCTACAAGATAAGTGGTGGCCGAATTTGCTACTTGGAAGCGTAGTGTGTCGGGCTACGGTTGTGACAAGTTTAGACGTCTTCTGAATTCAGTTGGCGTCAGACCACAAAAGTTCTTAAATTCGCGATTGAAGTGGCTGCGGTCGATATTGCCCAGCTTCGCTCTAATCTCTTTCACGCTTAGGAACGTTTCCGACAGCATCCTCTGTGCCTCTCGCATTCTCAGTATCCCATATAATGCGACGGTGATTGGGACATTTCGATCTTGAAAAGATGACAGAATCGCCAACGAGACATATTCACAGACCGGGCTAAGTCGGCAACCGATGTACGCGTGCACAAATTAGCGTGTAGGTGTTCAACAACGACTCGTATTCGGCGGCCTATTTGCGGATGGCGAGGTCGCCACACCTTCAGCTGACGATTTCCTGGAAACAGATGGCCGTCAACCTGCAAAACACTTTGCATGGATCCTCCCTGTTTTTGATTGGAACTTAAGCCGACACGAGCGCCGCATCTGCTATGCGCCAGCGGCCAGAAAAGTTACACGCGGCGGACAAGGTGCGCACCCATGATCGTTCGGCGCGGACGGGAGGTTTACCTCACTTTATGCGCCAAGTTTGGGGCTCATCGAAGCATCTAACCGGGTCCGTTTACGCCGCTTAGGAAGCCGCCCAAGTGCCCGGTCAGCACCACCGCACCGACAGCCAGAAATTCAATCGCCAGGCGGTAGCTTGGCAAAGCTTCTGCCCGCCGCCTTGCCTGGAAATTTACCCACCAGACCAGCCAGATCATCACGCTCGAGACGCACGCAAGTATCAGGTGCAGTAGTAGAATGCCCTTCAGTTTCTGCCCGTCGAGCTGGTACTGCCACGCGAGGATACCCGTGACAAGAACCGGGAGCGTCGAAATTGCTGCCACTAGCAGGTTGTAGTAGGCTGCGTCCGTCAGGCCGCGTCGCTTCGTCCAGTGCGCTATGAGGTCGAAGGCTACTGCCGCAATAAACAGCGCGATCGGAAAATGGATGAGCACCACATGCTGCGCGTGCTTGGCGAGCAGCACCGTTTTCAGATCAAAAGGATTCACTGGAGTCCCCAATAGCGCTATTGCCATGTCGATGACCTCAAACGAATAGAACTGACGCTCCTAGGAAATATTCCCGTCGTCAGCCAAAGCGGCAAATGTGCCCGAGCTGCTTGCGCTGAGCACTACTGCGCGGGCGCGATATACCACGCGTAATACGTTGCCATGCCACCGAGCAGGACAATCCACCAAAGCATCAGTTCCGCGCGCATCCACAGTTTCCAACGCGTAAAGCGTAGCGACTGCGGAACTATGTTCGTACCCGCCACCAGGATGATGTAAAGTCCCAGAAGTTGCGCCGCCATGCCCAGGAGACCGTGAATCGCAGCCACGGTGTAATAACGTTTGCGAAAAACTCTCGGGATTGCTGGCACTACTTGTAAGCGGAATGAGGGCAACATCACCAGTGCGATCATGATCAAGTTCAAGAGCAGCACCGTGGTTTGGCAGATACCGTGCGCTGTGTAGCGCTTTTTTTTAGCGAGAGCAGCCCCTGCGACGAGTGCGGCTCCCATGATGAACTGCACGACGAGATTAAGATCTGCCCCGAATGTCGCGCCGGTTCCGAGAAATCCTTTCATTAAGAGAAAAGAGAACATTGTTTAATCAGCATCTCCGTCCCGTGCTTCTTGATCTTCAATAGCCGGCAAACTCTTCCGTCCGGATATCATCTTCATCTACCCCGACTTCATTAAGCGTTTGGCGTGCCGCTTCTACCATCATCGGTGGCCCTGCGATGTAATAGATCGCGCCGTGCAGGTTGCTTATGTGCGTGGAGAGCATTTCCGGGCTGATGTGTCCAGTCTCTCCCTTCCATCCCCGGTAATTCTTGGTGATGCGCGTGAAGGTAGGAATAAACCGGAGCCTGGGATTAGCCCGCTCCAGCTCCCAGAGTGCATCCATGAACGGAGCATCTTCCAGGTAGCGGTTCGCGTAGAACAAAAAGATAGGATGACGAAGTCTCTCCGCTGCAGTGTTTCAAACCGAAACGCCATTGTGTCTTCCGCAACTTCTGTTCGACCTAGCAGCGTGCTTTGGTAGGCAATCATCGAGTTTCCTTCTTGTTGTGATGACTTTAGTCCTGAAGACATTCGGCACATGGACTCACAGCGGTATGTTGAAGCGGAGATCTTCACGCTGTTCGCTCCTCGGACTGAACGATAGGAACGCAAATGCCAAGACCGGGGTCTGACATCCGTGCGTCGACTTCAGGATTTCGGGAGTTCGGCATCCGTGGACTCAGGGATTTCCCTCATTGCCGACCTGAATCCGCGGATGCCATCGCCAAGTCCCTTGCCTAGCTCAGGCAGTTTCTTGGGCCCGAACACCAACAGCGCTATTCCCACAATCACTAACAGGTGCATGGGTTGAAGCAAACCTTCGAACATTGGCAACTCCCTCTTTTACGAACTTAGTTACTGCTAACTACTTTGCTGATCCCCGTTCCCGGCCAGTTCGGCGTGTATCGGTTTACGGGCCAACAACCACCTGGTCGCTGTTTGAGCGGTTCGCAGCCGCCTTTTCCTGAACTCCGGGAATGAGTTCGCGTCCGTTTTCGTCCCCCGATAACCAGACCTGGCAGAGGAAATACTGGTCGCCGTCGTGATGAAATAGAAGGCGTTCGTGATTTCCGGTCCTGTTGGTTTTGATTGGCACGGTAAACGCTATTTGTTGAACATCCCCGTCCTCACTACGGAATTGCAGCGCGTTGTTTGCGAGCAATGACTCAATGACGTAGTCGCCGGCCTTAAGTTCCCTATTTCCGACGACAAAATTGAATGGGATGGTTGCTTTGACCTTGGCTCCATCCTGCGCATGCCCTGGTACAGCCGAGAGGGCGAGAATCAGTCCGAGAAGAGTCCCTAACATGTATTTTATTGGATGCTTCATCATTGTCCTTTCCGAATAACATCAACCTCACCTTCTATAACTGAACCCGCAGGGCTTTATTCCTAATTTCCACTTGAACCCGCAAGCAGCAAGTCGCTTCACGAGGAGCGATATTGCTGACAAGACGACCGGACTTCGAGTCGCGGCAGTTCTTGTTACTCACTCAGTCGCTTGCCTAGACTTCGGTATGCATCAGAACCACCAGCGAGACGGAAACATGGGGGGTAGTCAATTTTTAGGGAGGCGGACAGGTCATCGTCAAATCGGTTCGATTCCATTCAAGAATCGTTGTCCTAATGACGGCCTGTCCGATGTGGGGGGCCTATTTGGAACCTTCTACTCCACGACAACAGTTCCTGTCATCTTGGGGTGTAGCCTGCAGTAGTAAAGAAACTGACCAGGGTCCGTGAATGTATGTTGGAACTTCTGATTAGTATCAAGCACAGAGGAGGAGAAAATGTGGTCATCTTGATCCACCGTGTGCGGAATGTCATCGTGGTTCGTCCATGAAATGCTTGTGCCCCTCTTGACCGTCAGCTTTTGAGGGGTGAATGCAAAGTTGTCGATACTCACTTGGGCGACTTCACCGGATGATGAATCGCCACTCGCAGGCGCCGCTTGAGCCTGTGGCGTCTGGGTTTTCGTCGCCGCTTGAGACGATGCCTTTGATGCGGCCGTAGCAGCAGCAGCCTTGAGAATCGGTATAGATTCTTCGGCCGGCGTGCCGGCGAGCGAGGCGTCAACCACCGCCAGATGGTGACCACCCGCCATGTAGTTGACGTTTGTAATGCCCAAAACGCGTCGCAATTCGTCGGCAGGAACAGCCAACGGCCCTGCAGAAGGAGCGGTGCCAGGTACCGGTTGCGGGAAGGCCGTAGCCATTGCGGTATGGAAACTGACGTTTCCTTCCACCTTTTGCATGATTTGGTGAATGTGCCCGTTCAGCACGGTTACGGAACCAAAGCGTTTTAAGTACCCAAGCGCCTGTGCACTGTCCAGTGTGCCCCAGCCCCATTCAGGGTAGACGGCCCAGAGCGGAATATGGGCGAATACCACGATCGGGGTGCTCGCTGACAACCCTTTTACATCGTCCTCCACCCATTCAAGTTGGTCCGCGCCGAGTGAGCCCATGCCACCGGCCTTCAGATTCGCCACGTTTACCAGACCGATAAAGTGAACTCCTTTGTGGTCGAAGCTTTGCCAGCCCGCTCCTTTCGTACCTTTCCCGTAACGCTGCAGAAACTGCTGACCGTTGTCTACTGCGAAGTCGTGCTCGCCCGGTACATAGAATACTTGTTTAGCCTTAGCTCCCCTTAGTACCTGGTCGACGGTGTCGAACTCGCCGGGCTTGGAGATCTGGCTAAGATCGCCGGTGTGGATGATCAGGTCGGGAGCAGCAGGAAGCGAATTGATCTTGTCGATCGCAGCCTGAAAGGTTCCGGTTACATCCGGATTCGCCCCCTTGTTGAAGCCGATGTTTCATGACCTGTTGCCCCAAAAAGACGGGACGTCGGGATACCCCCGGATAGTGTCCATACCAATCCGGTGCCGGCCCAAGCCATGCACTTAAGAAAACCTCTGCGGTCCACGCCATCCTGGCTGGGGCCGCCCTCGATACAATCGCCCTTGCGCTTTTCGTCTGCCATTGTTCTCCTCTAAGTTTCCTCGCTTTTGCGGCTTTGCCAGCAGTGCAGGTCGCAACACACGGTGATGATGCCCGCCACAAGCGAAGTTATGTTTCCATCGAGATTGATAACGAGCGGGTTAGGCTTTTATTCCACAGAGCTGAGATATTTCTCCCGATAACCGGGGCTTGGTCCTTACTGCAAAAAGATAGCGATACTTCTCCAGCGAAACGGGCGACGAGTCGAGCCTTCCGATGGGGCTAGGTGCATATCGGCGAAGTGGGCCGTGGCCTGAAGCTACTGTTCTGGAGCCAGATAGGCGGCACCAGTGAGCCAAGACCACACGCGTTCACGTGCCTGCTTCGCCAGCGAAAATGCCGGCCGCCTACTGCTGCGCGCCGGCATTGTCAGCTTCAAACCTGCGTGCCCGAACTGCGACTTACCTAGGAAGCAGAATGGTCTCGTCGACTGACTCCGCCACCTGCCGGCCCAGCCGCGGCTTCAAGTCAGCCATGAAAGAGGAAGAGAAGCCGGCCGACACCAGAACAATCATCGCCGGAGACCAAAGCTGACCGGGGTGAATCGTGGGTTTTGGCACGGAGCTGCTGTTCACAGGTGCGTTCCGACTCGCGGTGCTCGGCCCCAAGCGGCTGCACATCCTGTTGGCACACGTGGCGCGCGGGCTAAACCTGAATTTGGGTAAGTACAACGAGGAACTGGCGACGGCGGGCTTAATGCTGGCGGCTGAAGCTGGCGCCGATGCTTTTGAGAATTCTTAAAAACGATCTCCGCCCAAAGAATACGCACCTCGTGCTTCTGCGGCCGTCAACACCGCACATCCCAGAAGTGCCAGATCCTTGATCAAAAATCCTCCGAGTTCCCCCAACAACGGAACGGCATGACTGTGATCAATTACTCCTGGTGTAGTAAACAGAAAGCTGACGGTAGTCAGAAATGTCATGATTGCTCCCACGCTGCCGAGAAAGGATACTCTGGGGGAGACTGGTCTTAATGCGATGAGCACGGCCAGTGACACTTCGACTGTGCCGATGAGGCTGGAGGCCGCCCGCACGCTGAGGAACGAGTACATCCAGGACACGAACGGACTGTGCATGGTGAAAACTCGGATACCTTCCGCCTCCGCCAACGTGAATTTCTGAATACCGATCCAGAACAGAATCAGCACTAATGCGTAACGGGAGATGTGTACGCCTAGCGGTGCTAACCAGTGTGCATCTCCGACTGTCGATCTCGGCCTTGCTATGCCCAGAGCTTGCTGCGATTGAACGAGTGAATTCATTGTTTTCCCACCTTGGTTTTCGCACGAAGTAATGAACTTCCGTGCGTTTGATTTCCATCTGATTCGGGATCGCGAAGAAAGTTACGCGTAGCATCAGCAATGACGTGTCCGGAAGATGACCGTCAGCTGAGGTTACTGTGGACTGGCGGTGTCGTGAAAATTCAGAGGGCTGGGAGCGTCAACGTTTCTTGGATCGGCGGGCCGCGAGATGATCATTGAGCTTCTTGTAGAACCTCTGGCTAGCACTCGCTGGAATCTCGAAGGCTCTGCCGTCGCCCACGAGCTTCACCACGTTCCTCGTGCCATCCAAAATGGCACTGCAATGAGCGCAATCCTTGAAGTGGGAGGCCATAATCGCGCGAACTCCCGGATCTACTTCATCGTCAACATAATTCGAGATCTGTCGCCACACTTCTTCACAGTCGATTTCGATGGGCTTTTTCGCCACGTCCCTTGTCCTGTTCTAGATTTGACTCTAGCCTCTGCCTCTTGTGGTCGTCACCAGGGTCGGACTTTCTCGTATTCCCGCCCTTTCTTCCAAGCTCCGTCAAAACCGGGTGCAAGCGCATCACGCATCATCAACCGGGCACGTAGCAGGCGGGTTTTAACCGCGGCCCCGCTAATTCCAACTAGCTTCGCCGTCTCAGCAATGTTCAAATGTTCAATATCACGCAGAACCAGCACCTGCCGGTATTTCGCAGGCAGAGACGCCAGCCCCTTCTTAATGGCTTCGCGAAGGCGCGCATTCTCGAGTGCTTCAGAAGGTATTTCTCGCCAATCCGCAAAGTCTCGGGGAATGTAGTCACCCTCATCTTCTCCCTTCCTGGGCTGGTCGAGCGAGTCATACAAGTGACGCCGATCCTTTCGAAGCTTCATTCGCGCTTCGTTGATCGCAATCTGAATAATCCAGGTGCTGAATTTCGCCTCCGCACGAAAGCGTGCGATTGCCTTGAAGGCCTTTAGGATGGCTTCTTGCACGACCTCTTCGGCGTCTGCGTCGTTATTGACGATTGAGAGTGCCGCCAGGTATATGCCACGCTCATGCGGCCGGACTAGCTCATAGAAGGCTTTCGCCGTTGCCATCAAGAACCAAGGTTCTTACATGTGATATAGGCAGTCCCAAAACGTAACATGCGATTTCCAATTCTCTTGTTCGAAGCGCTCCTAAATACAGGCGGTCAAGCAATGGCTATGACTTTGGATTTTGTCCTGCCCAGGCGCCCGTTTCCCATCTCCCTCAAGACCTCCTTGGGTGGCATCTGAGGTGGAACGTCTGGGTTATCGAGAAAAATCGCGATCTTCCATCTGCCGTCTGCGCCTTTCTGCCAGATCTCGAGGTACCTGGTGCGGGTGGTCATCGCCCTTCCGCCCCTTTTGGGTGTCAGCGTGAGCTTGTGCCAACCCCAGTCAAAAGCCAGCGGGCCTTGAACGCGAATCGAGATGATTGTGACCGCTAGTTGGGCACGGTATCGCGCGAAGAGTTGCTTCATGCGATACCGAAGCACTGCCTGTGCTTCGGTGCCATAGAAGGATGCAAGGCCGGCCGACATATCGCTATACCCGTCTGCAAAAACCGCCAAGACGCCATTGACGTCCCCCCGATTGTACGCGTCACGTAACTCAGTCTTTGCAAGTCGGATAGCGTAGGCATCATCCATCGCTTGTTTCAGAAGCTTGCGACTCATTCGCCCACCCGAAACAGTTTCCACGCCTTCACCAAAACCGTCGAAGGCGAGGTGAAACTATACCCTACCTGCCTTCTTCCTGCACGGCGCTAGCCGTCACAGCTGCACCCGCCAACGCGATTTCTTCATCTTCCTGCGGACTGTTTCCGCTCGCGCCGATGGCTCCGATCACCTTACCCTCAACCGTAATGGGGATCCCGCCCTGAAGGGGAGTTGCACCAGGAAGTGCAAGTGCAGCCACGCGTCCGTTCTTCACTTGATCCTCAAACACCTTGCTGGGTCGACGGAAGATGGCCGCTGTCCGGGCCTTGCCGATTGCGACTTCCACGCTCGCCACTTGAGTATCATCGAGGCGCTCCAGCAAAATCAACTGCCCGCCGTCATCAACTACTGCGATTACCACTGTGGCTCCTCGCTTCTTGGCTTCGGCCTCTGCCGCCGCGACCAACTTCTTTGCCATCCCCAGGGTTAGGACCTTTTTTGTCGGCAACTCCGCTTGTAGAGTCACTGCAGCGCATAAAATAAAAGCGAGAAGCAAGTTGTATCGTGTTTCCATAATTAATTTCCTCACAATGAACCAGTTTTGAAGCCTCTTGGAACGGATCGGTTTATCCTCACGGGCGAATCCCGGGAATTTTTAGCCGAATGCGGTACAGACCCGTCTTCGCGCATAGATAAAGGGTCTTCCCGTCATCATCACCCCAAGCAAAATTATGCGGATGCTCGGGTCCAACAATCGTGCCTAGATGTTTGCCCTCGGCAGAAATAATCCAGAGGCCGCCGGGTCCCGATACGTACAGATTTCCCTTCTGATCAATCTTCATGCCGTCGAGTGCGTCTTCGCCCTCGGCCGAGGTCATGTCGAAAAAGACTTTTCCGTTCGACAAAGTGCCATCGGAGTTCACTTCGTATCGCATGATGATCTTCTTCTCAGTGTCCCAATCGTCGACGTAGAAGTACTTCTCATCTGGAGAGAAGGCCAGACCGTTCGGTCCCTTCAAATCGGTGGTCAGCAACTGGACCTGCTTGCCATCTGGCGAGACGCGGAATACACCGCTGTAGGGCAATTCTTTACGTGGATCATCGAAGAACTTCGGCAACCCAAACGGTGGATCGGTGAAATACAGCGCTCCATCCGACTTGTAGACGAGATCGTTGGGACTGTTGAGCCGCTTCCCTTCATAGCGATCAGCGAGGATTGTGAGCTGACCATTCTTCTCCATACGAACCACGCGACGATTCCCGTGCTGGTTGATGGTGAGCCGTCCCTGCTTATCGAGCGTCAGGCCGTTTGATCCAGGTTGACCATACTCGCCAATGTCCATTCCGCGGTAGCCACTCTTAGTCAGGAAGATCGACAGCTGTCCGTCTTGTGTCCAACGGTAGATGAGGTTGTTGTTGGGATCGCTAAAGAGAAGGTAGCCGTCTGTGTCTTCCATGCGCGGAACCCAGATTGGTCCCTCGGTGAATAGAAATCCTCCCGCCAATTTTTCGATCTTCGCGCCGGCTGGAACGATCTCATCAAGCGCAGGATCTTTTCGGATGATTGTCGCCGGCGTTTCGCTGATCGCAACTTTCGGCGCCTTGTAGAAATCTAACGTCGCCGATTTGATCCAGATGAAATTTTGCGGACTGTACGAGATTGGTCCGTTAATTCCGAAGACGGCAAGCTGAATCCGCTGGCCTGGTTGGGCGTTCCTGGTGATGATGACTCGATTGGGCGCGTTGAATCCCTTAATCACTGGCCCGCCAGGTTGACCAAGAACACGCGGCATCTTGCCGTTGACCCAAACTTCAGCGTAGTCGTCGATCACGATTTCAAAAGCGACGGTCGAACCCGCAGTTTCGAAGTTTCCGACTTTCTCCGGGATAGTGACATTAATTCTGTACCAGTTGAAGCAGACCTTGGCAGTGGAACGCCGTTGGTCAAGAGTTATGGCATCGATGGCTTCCCATTGAGAATCATCGAAGTCCGCCGCGCCGGCATATGGAGCGTAGTCGTAGGTCTTGATCGGGTCGCCGCTCGGCTTCAGGTCGGGGCCAACGGCGCGAGAGTCTGCGTCCACGATTTTCACGTCGTGGTAGCGCCATTGACCCTTGACCAGTTGCACGCTGTCGCGTGCGGCAAGATCGACCACCGCGTCCGGGCGACCGAACGGGGGGTCCTGGACGACCTGGGCGGTCAGTGTGAGCGGCGCGAACCAAAACAGGAGTCCCGACAGGATCGAAATCTTACGGAGTTGTTGTTGTCTATGCATGATCGTTCTTCAACGAACCTTCACCACGTAATACAGAAACGGATTCGTCACTTCCAGAAACTGGTGTGGCACGCCGTTAGGCACCACGATCACATCACCTTTAGCAATTTGTCGCGTCTCCCCGTTGCGGATGCTGGTGCCCCGCAGTTCGTCGGGAGCGGTAGTTTTGGCGTCGACGGCTTCTCCGCCGGTAATAAACTTCGCCGATCCCTCCAACACGTAAATTACGTCCGCATCTTTTGTATGTATCTCCGCCTGGCCCGGTTTTTCGCGGCGGCTGGCATGGACCATATAGTTGCGACCATCGCTGCCATCCAGCAGGATCGTACCCTTCGAGAAGGCTTCGTCCACCTTGCTCTTCTCAAAGTAGGAAACTGGGGGCGTTGAACCACCGGCTGCGGTTGCCCCTGGCGTGAATGCGTTTGCTCCGGCGATGGCGAGCTTTT
>WNGD01009612.1_pt1 | contig 15081 bp, 12 predicted proteins | sample 5400671 | NCBI WGS metagenome assembly WNGD01 (sample SAMN13153369, study PRJNA577476) | soil metagenome | isolation source: 40 cm soil or saprolite under grassland replicate 2 | place: USA:California | collected 2016-06-15 | reverse complement strand
CACCTTTCCATAAAATAGGGTGACGTATTTCATAACGTCCCATGGGACACGGATTTTCACTGATTCGACGGATTAACACAGAGCAGCCCAGCCGCAGCGAAAAAGAATCTCACCACGAAGACACGAGACGCGAAGAAATCCTTTGCGATTCTTCGCGTCTTCGTGTCTTTGTGCGAACAGGATGCCTGCGCTCCCAGGAGAACGCACAAAAATCCTGTGCAAAAGCAAAGGATTTTCGGGTTAGTAGTACGCAGCCGATCCATTCGTTAGATCCGCGTAAATCCGTGTGTCTAATCATCTGCCCAGTAAGAATACGCGCCCCTATTCATGAAAACGACTACTTACTGTAATGGGTGTGAGGGTGGTCGTGATCGTGCACGTGTCCGGTTGCTCGTCTCTCAAGTTGGTGAAGCCGAAACGGCGCTCCCCCCGCATCCGGAGCGCGTCGCGCTCCATCACCTCGAGCGAGGCTCCGACGTGCGGCGCCAGGTCGATCTTGTTGATCACGAGGAGATCGGAGCGGGTGATTCCCGGCCCTCCTTTGCGTGGGATCTTGTCGCCGCCAGCGACGTCGATCACGTAGATCCAGACATCGACCAGATCGGGGCTGAACGCCGCCGCCAGATTGTCACCTCCGCTTTCAATGAAAACGAGCTCGAGCCCCGGGAGCGCGTCCTCCAGCTCCGCCACCGCCTCCAGGTTCATGGACGCGTCGTCCCGGATCGCGGCGTGAGGACAGCCGCCGGTCTCGACTCCCCGGACGCGCTCGGGCGGAAGCGTGCCCTGCCGGAGCAGGAACTCGGCGTCCTCGCGGGTATAGATGTCGTTGGTCACAACGGCCAGGCTGCAGCGGCTCGAGAGGCGGCGGCAAAGGCAGTCGACCAGGGCCGTCTTGCCCGATCCGACGGGACCCGCGATGCCGACACGGAAAGCTCGCGCCATTGGCTTCTCCTCGGGACAGTCACCGGAATCCCCGTCGCAATCAGACTGTGGGATCCCGGTAAACGGGAATTTCGGCGACTGACTGTATCGCGAGGGCGGTTGAGGGGCAAGTGAATTCAGGGTCTCGGCAAAGGCGTCAATCCTCTTGAAAATGACAAATGATAAATGACCAATGACAGATGGCAAATCCCGGGGCAAGCCGCCCGCAGTCTATTTGTCATTTATCATCGGTCATTTGTCATTGGTCATTTCGAGTGTGGGTTGGGTCTGGAAGCTTGGAACTTCCGCTCTGTGAGCGGGAAGTGTCCAAGATCCCCCTCAACGACTTTGCCGTTGCCGTGCGAATGAATTTCCTCCACGTTTGCAATCCCTCCCTCAGGCGTGTGCCAGACCCGTTTGTCATTTTTCAATTTGATCATTCTTTAAGCGCTCACCGTCCGAAAATGACCAATCAATGGTGCAGCCACCCAGTACTTTGTAATATAAAGTACTTGACACTTGTAAGGCTAGTGCGGTATCGTCTCGCGCACGAATTCCCAAGGGTCGGCACGGCTGCCGCAGAGCCGCTTTCGCCGCAGTTGCCGGCCCGCGCCACACGGCGGCGGCGCTTCATCCGCGTCACTACAGGCGGGTGTCGAAAGCCGCGGGGGATGCCCGGAGGAGGGTTGGATGAAGCGTGACTGCATAACGCAAAGTACTTTGAGTTTGGAAGCGCCGCGCCGATGGCCGGGGCTCATCGTGGCCGCCGATACGCTGAGCTTCGGCACGCAGGCGCGCGCGGAGCTGATCGACATCACCGGCCGCGTCGCGGAGATGATCGAGCGCTCGGGCGTGCGCGAAGGGCTCGCGCAGTTGTTCTCGCTCCACACGACCGCCGCGCTCGTGATCAACGAGCTCGAGCCGGCCCTCACACACGACGTGACGGGCCTGCTCGAGCGTCTGGTGGACACGGCAGGCCCGTGGCGCCACGATCGGCCGGAACTGTCCGGCTGCGACCGCCGCAATGCGGCCTCCCACCTGCGCGCGCTGTTGCTCGGTCCCGGCGTCGTCATTCCGGTCAGCGCCGGGCGGCCCGCGCTCGGCCGCTTCCAGAGAATTGTGTTCGTGGAGCTGGACGGCCCGCGCGAGCGGACGGTCCGGTTGACCGTACTCGGCACGGAGGAGGCGTCATGAAGGTCGAGATTGTGCAGGTTTGGCGCAACCGCTACGAGGAGCGCCGCCTGTCGGCGATGGTGCCGCCGCTCACGTCGCTTCACCTCGCGGCGCTGGTCCCCAACGACGTGGAGGTAGCCGTTCGCCACGAGAAGGTCTCGCCGGTCGACTACGACACCGACGCCGACCTCGTGGCGCTCTCGTTCTTCACGGGCGTCGCCGCGCGCGCCTACGCCCACTCCCGCGAGCTGCGCCGTCGCGGCAAGAAGGTGGTGATGGGAGGGCCGCACGTGACGATGCTTCCCGACGAAGCGGCCGCGCACGCCGATGCCGTTGTGGTGGGTGAGGGGGAGCCGGTGTGGCGCCGGGTGATCGAGGATGCAGCCCGCGGGCGCCTCGCGCCGCGCTACCAGGGCGAAGCGCGGCCGCTCGCCGGGCTGCCGCCCCCGCGCTACGACCTGCTTGAGCCGCGTTTCGCCGTCCGGCGCGTGGTCATGGCCACGCGCGGCTGCCCGTACCGCTGCTCGTTCTGCACCACCGCGGTGCTCTTCCCTCGCTTCCGCACGCGGCCGGTCGAGGAAGTGGTGCGCGACATCGAGTCGCTGCCGGGAGGCAACTGGCTCCAGCGCAAGCTCGTCTGGTTCTGGGACGACAACCTGCTGGTGGATCGCCGTTACGGCAAGGCGCTGCTCCGGGCCATGGTTCCGCTGCGCAAGTGGTGGGTCACGCAGACATCGCTCGACTGCGCCGAGGACGAGGAGTTGCTCGACCTCATGCGCGCGAGCGGATGCGCGGCAATCTTCATCGGCATCGAGACGCTCGACGCCGCGAGCCTGCGCCAGGCCAACAAGATGTTCGCGCCGCGTGCGCGCGTGGCGCGCGCAATCGAGCGCCTGCACGAGGCGCGCATTGCCGTGCTCGGCGGCTACATCGTGGGATTCGACGGCGAGCGGCCGGCCGATGTCGTCGCTGCGGCGGCGGCGCTCGACGACCTGGGCGTCGACGTGCCGTTCCTCTCCGTGCTCACCCCCTACCCCGGCACCCCGCAACGCGCCGCCTACGAGCGTGCCGGGCGGCTGCTGGGCGACCGTGGCTGGCGCTGGTACGACGGCTACAACGTCGCGTTCCGCCCCGCCGCCATGACGCCGGCCGAGCTGGAGGCGGCGCACCGCGAGCTCTGGCGGCAGGCCTTTGCCTCGGGGCGCGCGGCCGCGCGCGTGGTGCGAGTCGCGCAGCGCGGCGGCCCGGGCGCCCTCGCGCTCGCGGCGGCGATGAACGGCTACTACGGCCTGCGACAACTGCTCGGCCGTATTCCGGCCGCCCCCGGCGAGGAGGAGAACGAACCGCCCGTCCCGTCCCGTTCGATCGAGGAGGTTAAAGGGGCAAGTGAATTTCCGCCGCGCTTGTAATGCCTCAGTAACGTATTCCGCCCCAGCGGGGCGAAAGGAAATTAGCCGGGGGTGAGCGAAGCGATCCCCCTGGGAGCGCAGGCATCCTGTTCACCACAAAGACGCGAAGACGCGAAGAATCGCAAAGGATTTCTTCGCGTCTTCGTGTCTTCGTGGTGAGATTTTCTTTTGGTTGCGGCCGGGCTGCTCCGTGGCTAAAGAGGACGTCGGGACTACGACCTGGCTTTGGTCTTGAGTCCGGAAAGGACCGACTGAATCGACGATCGCCCGCTCTCCACGAGCCGGTCGATCTGGTCTTCGCGAATCACCAGCGCCGGCGAAAAAAGAAGAATGTCATTGCGGGCGCGCGTGAATATTCCCCGCTCTTGCATCGCCTTGCGCACGCGTTCTCCCACCTTGAGCTTCGCGTCAAACGACGTCTTCTTCGCCCGGTCCGCCACAAGCTCCACGGCGGCCATCAGCCCCAATCCGCGAACGTCGCCGACAATTTCAATGTCCGTCAAAGTCTTGAGACCCTCCAGCAACCGGCGTCCCATCTGCTCGGCACGCTCCACCAATCCTTCGCGTTCGATGATTTCAATGTTCTTGAGAGCGACGGCGCAGCAGGCCGGATGCCCGGAATAGGTGCACGCATGCATCCAGCGATTCTCGGGCGGCACGCTGTTGAACACGGCGGCAATCTCATCGGAAACCATCATCCCGCCCAGCGGGAGATACCCGCTGGTGACACCCTTGGCGAACGCCATGATGTCCGGCTCGACCCCCCATCGGCTGAGGGCGAACCACCGTCCGGTGCGTCCGAAGCCGGTGATCACCTCGTCGGCGATAAAGAGGACCTGGTGTCGCGAGCAGATTTCGCGGACCTTCGGGAAATAATCGTCCGGCGGAACGATGATTCCGCCTGCGCCCTGAACCGGCTCCGCAATGAAAGCCGCCACGGTGTCCGGGCCTTCGTTCAAGATCGCCTCTTCGAGAGCTCTTGCCGCTGCGGCCCCGATGCTCTCGCCCGGTTTCGCCCCTTCGAACCGGTAGGGATGCGGAGCCGGAATGTGCACAAAGCCGGGGACGCGAGGCTCGAACATTTTCCAGTAAGCCTGAATTCCAGTCGCGCTCATCGCGGCCAGCGTGACGCCGTGATACGCGTGCCAGCGGGAGATGATCTTCACTTTCTCCGGCTTTCCCTTGACTCTCCAGTAGAACCGGACTGTTTTGAACGCGCTTTCGTTTGCTTCGACTCCGCTGTTGGTGAAGAAAACCGTGTTGAGGCTTGGATAAGCGATCTGGCTCAGACGTGTGGCAAGCTCAATGGCGGGAACATTCGTCGATCCCGCATAGCCCGAACAGTAGGCCAGCGTGGAAAGTTGCGCCGCGGCTGCTTCGGCCAATTCTTTGCGCCCGAGGCCTATGTTGACGTTCCAGAGTCCTGACATTGCGTCGAGGTATTCCTTGCCTGAAACATCCCACAGCACGGCCCCGTCGCCACGCGCAAAAATGAGCGCCTCCGCGTGGTCCTGTGGGTGGTGAAGCGGGTGAATCAAGTGCTGGCGGTCCTGTTCTGCGAGCTCGATCAAGTTTGTCTCCGGCATAAATCAGTCCTTTCAGGAATTCGGGATTGACGGTTTCAATCGTCAATCGTACATCGTCAATCGAATGGCCAGACGCGCTCGACGGTCTTGCCGAGAATCCAGCTTTTGTCCTCTTCGCTCAGGAATTTCATTTCATCGCGAACCACTGCCAGCGCCTTTGCATACCCGCAGTGCGCCTCGACCATCGGCCAATCTGTTCCCCACATCAGCCGCTGCGGCCCAAAGGAGTCGTAGAGGCGCTTCACCTGCTCTTGCGCGTCGGGATAGGGATAGGGCTGCCTGGAGAGCGACCAGGTGTGCGAAATCTTTACGAAAACGTTTGGATATATATGCAGCGCGATCAGTTTTTCGAGCTCCTGCGGTTTGTCAGGCGCGGTGTCCGCCATGTGGTCGATGACCACCGTCAGGTCCGAAAACTTCTCGATCAGCTTCCCGACGTCCGGCATGCGCGTGGAGGGGGCGAGGACGGTCATCGGGACCTTCAAGGAACGGCAACGCTCCCAGAGAGGCGGCATCAAGGGACCGCGGATCCAATCGCCCGCCTCATCGCCCGCGGGGCTGAGCCGGACTCCGCGAAAGCCCTGCTGTCCGACCAGTCGCGACAGATGGTCCGGCGCCGCGGGATCTTCGGGATTCACGCGAGCCACACCCTGAAAGTACTGCGGGTATTGTTTCAGAACGTCGGCCGTGTAGCTGTTGTCCCAGCGGTAATAGATGACGTGGACGATGACCGTTTTCTCCACGCCGTTTGCTTTCATCAGGCCGATCAGCATTTCCGGTGTGGCATCCTTTTCGGGCGGCCGGGTCGTCTCCTTCGCCCAGGGGTATCGCGGGTCGTTCTTCCAGACGTGCACGTGCGGATCGATGATTCGATATCTCACCGTGGGTTCTTGAAGCAGGCCGGCAGCGAGAGAGCCGGCCATGAAGTCCCTGCGACTGAGTTTGTCTCGCATAAAATGGACAGTATAACAGGAACTTGGCTCTCTTCGCGCCTTCACCAATCAGAAAAGTCAGAAAAGCGTGCAATCGTGCGAGCTTGAATTCTCTCGGAAGGCGTGAAGAATCCAATTCGTGTTAATTCGTGGAATTCGTGCCGATTTTGTTGGCCACGAATTCCACAAATTTCACGAAAGGCCGGGGCCGTAGAGCGCCGCCAGATCCGAAGCCATTTGCTCGAACTCCTGCCGCAGTTCAGGCGGGGACAGGACCTCGACGGAGGCTCCGAAGCCGAGAATCCACCAGCGCAGCGCCGAGCTGTCGAGAACCGTGGCCTCCACGAGAACCCGCCCATCCTTTTCGGGCGTAAGCTTCTGGTCCTTGGCGAGGGGAGTCTCGTATAAGTGCTCGGCAGCGCCCGCTCCGAAAAGAGCTCGGAACCGGATGCGCTTTCCGGTGACGGGGTAGGAGAATGCTCCTTCTTCGATATACTCATCCAGATTGAAGTGTTTCGGCCGTGATGCCTTGTCGGGCAGCAGATGGGCCGCTTCGATGCGGTGGAGCGCCAGCTGGCGCACGTCATCGTAGTCGTAGAATGTGCATACCAAGTAGACAAGCTGGTCGCGGATGACGATTCCGAGCGGGTGGATCGTGTGTTCCTTGGGCTCGCCGCAGTCACGGGAACGGTACTGGATCGAAACCTGGCGGTTCTCGAGCAGACCTTCGTAGATTGTGGCCTGGACCTTGGGATCGATCTTCGGAGGAAGCAGTGGGAAGGCGCGCGGGACGGCGCGGACCTTTCGGGGCCACGCCGCGAGGCGGGAAGAATTTGAAAGCGCCTTGCCGGCCGATGCGAACTGCTCTGCGAGCGACTGGAGCGTCGCGCTCGGCAGCAGCGGCTGCAGAAACTGCTCCACCAGCTTGAGCGTGAGCGCGCTCTGCGGGTCGAGCACCGGGATCAGAATCGGGTCGCCACTCCAGCACCACCCCTGGGGCTTGTTCGCATCGCCGCGAATCGGGAAGTGCACGGCAAGGTGGTTAAGGTCCCGCTGGACCGTGCGGAGGGTGACCGCGAAGCCGTCGGTTTCGAGCCTTCTTCGGATCTCGCTGGCTTCAGTCTTCCTGGGAGGCCGGGGAATCAGGCGTAGAGTCTTAATCAATCGGTGGACGGTGTCCGGCATCGGTGATCTCTAGGTCCGTGGCACGGGCGTCCGCCCGTGGGGAGTGAGCATCTATATTAAACTCGGTCATGGCCGGGACGGCCAGCCACGAAGATCCGTCTCGTCCGTAGCTGACTTGGGGGTATGAGGGTCGCTCACTATATCTAACGAGCGTGCCTCATACCGCCGAGGGTAGGGAACCGCCGATGCACGCCGATGACCGGCACCGAACATCGGCGTGCAGCCGCGTTCATCGGCGGTTTCAAACAACTGCGCTTGTTCCATTTCCCTTTTATCAATCAACCATGCCTCTCGGACGAAATTTGACCAGTTTGTGAACTTGGCGACCACCAAGTAGAACTAGCGAGCGTGCCTCATACCGCCGAGCGTGTAAAAAATTGTAGCGCCGGCGTCTCGCCGGCATATAAGTCGTTGCATTTCAATGCGCGTTCTGCCGGCTGGAAGGCGGCGTTACGATTTTTTCGCAGCTTCTTACTTCCCACGGGCAGGACGCCCGTGCCACGGGCCTGAAACCTTCATGTTCCACCTTCGTCAGGAATCAACATTCGCGGCTGTTTGGGATTTTTCGAAGAACTGCACCAGCCGGACCAGACCCTCGGTGTCGCGCCCGCAATATTCGAGAAGGGAGAGGCGGATCGCTTCGCGCCGCTCGGAGCTCGTCCCGGAATCGATGGCCTCGAGGTACGCGGTCTGGGCCATCCCTCCGTCCTGGACTTCAAGCGATTCGTACTCGAGCTCGGGCGCGACCGTCGGCAGGACCATCTTGATCGACCATGAGCCCTTCATTTCGGGATGGTAGTAACAACGTCGCGTCAAGGCAAGCAGGTCGACGATTCGATTGCGGATGGCGTCCAGCTTTGGCGCAAGGTCGGGACACCAGCCGGCGAGGTCCCGAAGCCTGGTCGACTCGAAATGACTGTACGCAAATACCGGCCCGGTTTTTCCGGCAGCCGCAATCAGGCTTTCCGCGACCCGACGTATCGGGCTGTCCGCCGAGAGGTCGAGGAACTCCCGATGTTCCAGGGCTCCATCCTTCCTTTCGATATGAAGCGACCACTGGTACGGAACCTGCTGATACGGACGCGTCCCGGGCCAGATAGGGACAGAGAAGTGAATAGTCTCAAAGTCGAGGTAATAGCGCGGGTACGGGTGTTCGGCGATGGCCGCGGCCACATCGGGATCGATTTCAAACTGGCCGCTGCGCGTGATGCGCCAGACGCGCAGATGGTTTTCTCTCGTCAACCGATCTTCCGGGACGTCGCGCAGGTCCTCGAATCCATCCTCGCGCAGCTGCTCGACGACGCGCCCGCCGTAGGGAAGAATACTGATAGGGTACTCAGGACCATCCTGGGGCGTGCAGAAACCGATGAACGGGCAGTCGTGGGGCTTATGGCAGTGATTCCCGATCTCGATGGACGGCATGTCGCCGCCCAGCATCCGGCGAAAGCTCCGGATCCACTTCGGGACATGGTCCTGGAGTTTCTTTGCCTCGCGGGTCAGGTTCTCGAGCTTGAAGAGTCCGCGGTAATCGCCTTTGCCGGGGTAGACGAAACTGGTGTCGATGTGTTCGAGGAGGACAGTGCCAGGTTCGTAGCCTGCGCCGCGGAGGACCCAGTACTGGATGGCGACATCCTGGAGGTAGTGATCCTTGACGCTCCCCGCCGCCTTGACTTCCACGAGGCGGAGCCTGCCGCGCTTCCGCACCAGCACGTCGGCTCTCGCGAGCACCCCCTGGTGCTCGAATGCGGGCTCGAAGAGTGTGACGTCGCCGGGTCGCGCCAGCAGCTCGCGCGTCTTGTCGATCGCGGCTTGCAGGTCCGGCTGGTGCATCTCCATCCACAACCGCTTCTCGCACTGGAGCCCATCCATTATCTTCGATTTCGAAAGCCAATAGTTGCCCATGATTCACCGCCCTTTACTTACATTATCGTCCCACTCGCGACAAGGCGTGTCGCATTCTTTCTGCTTCGACCGCAGCAACCCCCGGGTTAGCCAAAGAGTCACGGAGGCACAGCTATGAGATTTTCTCTGCGTCTCCGTGGCTCTGTGGCTGAAGATAGATTTGAGAAATACGAAAGGGGGATTCAAAACTGATTCCTTGCGAGAATACCGATGCTGTAAACTCACAGTCAGACCAATCTCGGTTTGGCCGGAGAGTGCGATCATGAGCACGGAAACGCTCGGTTACCTGGACGCCATCAAGCACCTGCCGGAAGGCGGGACGCTGCACCTTCAGGATGTGACCTGGAAGGAGTACGAAGAACTTGTCGAGAAGCGAGACGAAGTGAGCCATGTCCGGCTCAGTTTTGACGGAGGGCGGTTAGAAATAATGAGTCCATCGGCCGAGCATGAGCGTTACGCCAGGCTTTTCGAACATCTCATTGCGATTCTGACCGAAGCGTTGAATCTTGAGTTTGATCCTTGCGGCTCCGTTACTCTTAAACGGCAGAAAAAATCCAAAGGCACGGAACCTGACGACTGCTTTTATATCCGCAACGTCGCCCAGAGCCTTGGCAAGAAGCGGATCAACCTGGAAACTGGGGATCCGCCTCCAGACCTCGCGATTGAAATAGACGTCACTCACCCGACGCTCGATAAGCTTGCGATCTATGCCGGTCTGGGCGTGCCTGAAGTCTGGCGTTACAACGGTGCGCGGGCGGAGTTCTACCGGTTGGTTGAAGAAGGATACGTGGTTATTCCGACAAGTGACCTTTTCCCTTTTCTGGCCGCGGCCGCCTTGGTCGACTTTTTGCGCCTGGGCGGCAGTCAAGGCGTTAACGCCATGCGACGCGCCTTTCACGCCTGGGTGGAGGCGCACAAACCATAGACAGGAAATTGCCAAGCCTGGACAGCGCGGCCGCGCTCGAGAATTTGTTCTGACAAATCGGGCAAGAAGGAGCCCATCGAGCTGGAGAAGCTCTGGAGGGCCGAAATCACAGCTGCGTTTTCCTGCGCTTGATCGAACGCCTTGAAGAATTTCGCGGCTATCGCTCGAACCTGTTCTTCCGGGGGCTTTTGCCGAGGATCCCCATGCACCTCAAGAAGCTGAAATGGCCTGAAGTTCAGGCGCTTGACTTCGATCGACTGATCGCCTTGGTCCCGCTCGGGTCGATCGAGCAACACAGCCTGCACCTGCCGCTGTCCGTCGACACCGACATCGTCACGGAGCTGGCCGAACGCGTGGAAGGGGCGCGCCCCGAAAGGATCGTGCTGCTTCCCACGCTGTGGCTTGGGCATTCCCCACACCACAGGTTTCTGGCCAGTCTCACCCTCGACGTCCGGCCTTACATGGACGTCATCAAAGGCCTGTGCGGATCGCTGGTCCACATGGGCTTTCGCAAGGTCCTGCTATTGAACGGCCACGGCGGGAACGAGATTGCGGCAAAGGCTGCGATGCGTGAGCTCAAGACCGAGCACCAGTCCCTCCCCGATCTGCGAATCGGCTTCGCCTCTTACTGGACGCTTGGAGAAAAGACGCTGCGTGAAACACGCGAGTCACCGCTGGGAGGCGTCGGCCACGCGTGCGAGATGGAAACCTCGATGTTGCTGCATCTCCAGCCCGAATCTGTGGACATGTCGAAAGCCCGAACCGGCGGGCCTTTCGGAACGAAGAGCAGGTATAAGCTCTTGGATGCGCAGTACGGTCCGCCGGTCTACTTTGTCGAAGAGTTCAACGAGCTGTCCGAGCATGGCGGGATCGGACAACCCGAAATAGCATCGAAGCAGAAGGGACAGCAATTCGTCGAAGGTTTTGTGGCGGAGATCGTCGAGTTCATCGACGAGTTCAGCCGGTGGTAGGGGATCTGCCACAAAGGCACCGAGACACAGAGGAAATCACAGGACCTTTAAGGCCCGGGAGATTCTGGCGGAGGATTGTTTCACGATGCCTGCCAGCTTGTCATAGTTTTCGGGGACGATCTGGGCGGTGGCGCCTGTCACACAGGGCCGACATCAACTCGCCAAGTTGATTGAGGACGGGAAACGCCCGGCTCCTCTTCCTCATCATCGACCGCGTACCCTTTCTGCCTGACCTTCACCAATTCCTCTTTGTAGGCCGCCCGGGAAGTAATCGTCACGTCCGTGTATTTTACAAAAGAATCTGCCGAGAGAAAGTCCCGGACAACGGCGTCGCTGCTGTACGCCAGCAGCACTTTCCCCAGGCTCGTGCAATGCAGGTCGGCTCTCTTCCCGACGTAAGTGTCGAACTTGATGATGCCTGGTCCGCCGACCTTCTGGATGAAAACAACATCCCGCTTTTTATGGACAGACCGGAAAATGTCCCTTGACTCCCGGAGTTTTGCGGCCTTATATGTGGGCATTCGGTAACAGACTGCATGTCAGGATCTGGTCTCCGTCAGACAAGGAAAATGTGAACGCCGGCGGATGTCAGGTCCAAGAGTGGATGACGGGGAGTGGTGGCTTGCCAGCGTCCGAAGGGGTACTTTTCCTGAATCGTGGCTTTTCGAGAGGCTGTTCGTTTTGGGAGAGTGGGTGAGGAGGCTTCCATGAAAAAGCAGACCATTTGGCCGGTGCTGTTGGTGGGGTGCGCAGTTCTGGCGTTCAATTCCAACATGCTGGCCCAGGTTGGAACCGAAGGGGCGATACTCGGCGTCGCAAAGGATTCGTCCGACGCGGTGATTCCAGGCGCGGAAGTCACCGCCGTCAATCTGGATACGAATCTCAAGCGAACCGTGACTACGGACGCCGCCGGGAATTTCGAAATCCTGGCGCTGCCACGTGGGTTCTACTCCCTCTCCGTCTCCCTGGCGGGTTTCAAAACGTGGTTCCTCGAGAGAACAGAGCTGACCTTGGGCGAACGCAAGCGCGTGTCCCCCGTGCTGGAAGTAGGCCAGATTAGCGAGAAGGTCACTGTTGAAACCCAGGTCGAATTGGTTCAGACCGAGAAGGGGTCGCTCGAGTCGATCGTCGAGCGGAAGCAGATCCTCGAGCTGCCTTTGAACGGGCGTAACCCGGTCGAGTTGGTGCGGTTGATTCCGGGAATGCGATTCCTTGGCCAAAACGGACCCGAGCGGGGCATCTTCGTTCAGGGGCTGGGTAACCGCACCGGTGACGGCGGCGGAACGGAGTTTCAGGTGGATGGCCTGAATTCCAACGCCGGCATGGATGAAGGCGGGTTTGGCATTCCGAACGTGGACACCATCGCGGAGTTCAACGTCGAAACGGCCGATTTCAGCGCCGAGCACGGCCGCAACGCTGTGCAGGTGCTGGCGGCGACGAAGTCCGGCACGAATGGCTTCCACGGGACTCTGTGGGAATTCCACCGGAATAACGCCCTGGATGCGTTCAATACCTTTGCCAAGACACCCGGGGCCAACAAGCCCAAGCTCATCCGGAACCAGTTTGGCTACGGTGTGGGCGGGCCTATTGTCAAGGACAAGACATTCTTTTTCACGAGCTACGAGGGGACCCGGATCCGGCAGGAGACGATCTACAACTCAACTCCCGTTCCCCAGGCTTTCCTGCAAGGAGATTTCTCGTCGCTGTCAGAACCAATCAGCGACCCAGTGACCGGGCAGGCCTTTCCCGGGAAAATTATTCCTGCGAGCCGGTTCAGCAACGCGGCAAAGTTCTTTTTCCCTTACGTATTGTTGCCCAATTCGCCGGACGGCCGGTTCCGAGCTGTGGCGTCGCGGCCCAGCGACACCGATGAGTTTACGGTGCGCATCGACCACCTGGTCACGGACAAGCAGAGAATTTATGGCCGCTACATCATCAACGACTTCGACGCCGTGTTTCCTCAATACAGGCCGGACATCACGCAGGACAATGGGACCAGGCAGCAGAATGCCGGAATCAACTATACGTACACGATGACGCCCACGACGCTCTTCACCGTGGGGGCCAACTATCTGCGCTCTCTCAATCTTTTCACCACTCCGGTGGCGGGCAAAGAAAACCTCACCGCGGAGGCGGGCATCGCGGGGTTCCCGAGTCCTGGCCGCGAGGAGTTAATTGGACTGCCGAGCGTCGCTTTCGCAGATATTTACACCGGGTTCGCGCCGCCCTGGGGCACCCCGGGACGCCTGTGGTTTGAAGCAAAGGGTGGAAAAGCCGGGGCGAGCTTGATCCGCGGCGCGCATTCCCTCAACTTCGGGTACGAGTTCAACGACCGCACGACGTACGGCCGTCACGGCTCCTGCTGCTCGCGAGGAGTCTTCAGTTTCAACGGGCAATATACCGGCGACCCGTTTGCCGATTATCTCTTGGGATTAGTTCAAAGCTCTTCTCGCAATTTTCCGCTCCAAACCTTCGGAATGGCGAATTCCCCATACTCGGCTCTATACGTTCAAGACTTTTGGAGGCTCCGCCCAAGTCTGACGCTGAATCTGGGATTGCGCTGGGACTACTGGCATGAAAAAGCCGCCGTCCGCGGCAATGTTGCCACGTTCGACGTGAAGCTGGGCAAGTCCGTGGCAGGCGAGGACAAGAACGGGAAAGTGGACCTGACTTCTCAGCCGGTGGCTCCCTTCCTGGCGGCCGCCACCAAGGACCTGTGGATTCCGGCTTCGCAGGCGGGCGCTCCTCCGGGGCTGTTTGAGGCTAACGGCTACGTTTCGCCGCGTTTGGGGGTTTCGTGGCGGCCTTTTGGCAGAAATGATTTCGTCGTACGCGCCGGGTACGGCATCTTTACAAGCAGTTTCTCCGGCAATCGAACGGCATCCGCCCTCATTGGGCCGCCTTACTGGACTTTCGAAACCCAGGGCTGGAGCGCCTCGCAATTGCAGCGCTGGGAAACGGCCTGGCCGGACAGCCCGCAGGCGTTTGTGACGCCGTCAGTGGTCGCCCCCGCGATCGACATCAAGAGCAATAAATCGCATCAGTGGAACATTTCGGTTCAAAAATTGCTGCCCGGCGATTCTGCGATCACTGTTTCCTATGTCGGGAACCGGGTCTTCGACGTCTTTGGTTCGCCTCAATTCAACGAGGTGCCGCCGGGATCCCATCCCAATTTGCAAGGGGACCGGCGACTTTCCGGGAACCACGCCTTTCGCGCCCGCGGGCTACGACAGAGGCCGTTCGTCCCTGGATCGCACGCACATTTTGAGCATCAACTCCATCTGCGAGCTTCCTTTTGGTAAGGGCCGAAAGTATCTGGGCAACCTGCATCCCGTGGCCAATGGGATCCTGGGCGGCTGGCAGTTTTCCGGCATCTACAACTTCAGCTCAGGAGAGCCTCTGAGTTTTGTCGTACCTGGAGCGACGCTGGGCAACGGATGGAATGCGCGCCCAAACCAGATCGGGAACCTCGAGGTTTCCAATCCCGGTGCGGATGGGTGGTTCAATCCTCAGGCCCTCGCTGCACCGCCGGCGTTCACGTTCGGCAATTCCGGCTTGGGAATCTTTGACGGTCCTGGCAGCCATGTCCTCGACACGAGCCTGGCAAAGAATTTCCACGTCACCGAAAGCAAATACCTGCAGTTCCGCTGGGAGATGTTCAACATGCCCAACCATGTGAATCTAAGGAATCCCGAGACCACTATAGGCATCGGCACCACCGGGAAGATCTTCGAAGCGTTCGCGGCAAGGTCGATGCAGTTGGGCATGAAGCTTGTTTTTTGAGCCGGAAGGAATTCTTAAGCAGCTTTACCACGAAGACGCGAAGACACGAAGAATCGCGAAGAATGCGAGAGCTCTATACATTGTTACTGACACTAAGCCTGTTCGCTGCGGGGTTGCCTGCGTGTGGGACCCTGAAAGGGTCCAGCAAGACAGCCCAGGGCGTCAGCCCTGGGAACACCCGCGCGGCCTGGATCGAGCCCTGAAGGGGCGGAGCAAGCAGACTGCGTCGCCCTTTCAAGGCTTGGATGGGAATTGACTCGCACTTATTACACCCGTACGCTGAGAGTGTCTTGA